>Ga0208197_1000151_pt1 | contig 93073 bp, 84 predicted proteins | sample AD_JPNNA4_MetaG_FD_184444 | JGI IMG/M metagenome (GOLD analysis project Ga0208197, IMG submission 184444) | Active sludge microbial communities of municipal wastewater-treating anaerobic digesters from Japan - AD_JPNNA4_MetaG (SPAdes) (version 2) | ecosystem: Engineered > Bioreactor > Anaerobic...
GACAACCGCTCCAGGTTCAGTGCCAGCGCCCGGCTGGCCAGGTTCGGATACTGCCCCTTGGGTCCCAACCGGCAGAACCGCGCGTTGTTGGCCACCAGGTGCAGTCGCGCCCGCCGTTGATTGGCGTCCCACCCAATCCACCCATCCCGCCCTTTCAAGTGATACGCCCCCGCCGACCACCCGATCAGCGCCATCCATTGCCCCCTGTACTCAGCCACGTACCGTAATTGCTCGCCCACCATCGTCGCGCTCTTCAGATAATGGTGTTGGATCATCAGTCGGTCCCACTCCCCGACCTCCTCCGGTCCAACCAGGCGCACCACGATTTCATTGACCACCGCTGCCTCCGCGGGGTCCGTTAGTACCAAGCTCTTCTTTGTCATCCGGCCCAGCAAAACAGATGGGCGGAGGATTGTTCCGCAAATTCGTTAAGTCCCTATTCCTCAATCACCCCCTCCCAGCTCAGAACCGCCCTGCGGCTCGACCGAGCTCGTCGAAGTTCTCGCCATCGAGCCGCATCCCCCTCCAGCAGAGTCGGAATTAATCTTTGCGCACACCCTTGAAAAACACGAAACTGCTCTCAGTCACGGTTTCCCATGAAAGCGAACATGCACATGCCATTGATCGAGGCTCGTAAACCCGGACGCTGGTTCAGGTTCGCACGAATGGCTGCTGCGGCGCTGTGGGCGTGGTTTCTTGCGCTGGGGCAAGCTGATGTCATTGATGACTTTGAAGGCGGAAGGAAGTTCATGCTGTGGGGGGCGACCGGCCAGCCCGATTGGGACATCACGGACGGTCAGTTGGATGTCTCGACGCTGGAGGGATGTGCGCGATTCGACTACGCACGCCTCTATGACCTGCCAGAGGGCCAACCGGTCGAGTTCCGCGTCGATCTGGTGAGTGCCGACACGAACGATTCCTGCGTGATTCTGGCTGTCGGCTTCACGGGACCGCTCCTGCCCAAGCCGTCAGAGCGGGGCTACGCGCTGTCTGTGTCGAACAACCGGGTTGGTTTGGCGAAGATCTGGGATGGCATTGAGAGCTGTTTCTTCGAGCGGAGTGTCTCGCACGGCAGCGACCCCAGAACCGTCTCACTGAGCGTCACCCGGGAGGGTGCCGCCCTGGAAATCACCGTCCAAGTGGCTCTGAGAGACGAACCGCAGACAGTCATGGTGCGGGAACACCTGACGGATCAAGTTGGGCCAGATGCGATGGTTCAAGGAAGCGATCCCGGTCCGCCGCCCTCAGGTCCCGTGACGACTGTCAGCCTCGGATTCGGAGTTCCTCCAGGGACCGCGACGCGCTCGCACTTGACCGTGGACAACCTGGCCTGCTCGGAGGATCAGGCCCCAGCTCTTCTCAGAATTCAAGCCGACGGAGCGAACGGGGCCAATCTGGCATGGCCAGGGTGGCACATCCCGCTGGAATCGGATTCCGTTCTTGGGCCGTGGAGGCCTCGGCCGGCGCGGGTGTCGTTGGGGGAGGGGGAATACAGGTCGGCTGTTCCGCCCGCCGATGCCGGCCGGTTTTACCGACTGGCTCGGGGCGTCCATGTTTTCGACTCGTTCGATGGCGGGACGACCTGGGACATGGCATCCGTTCTGCCGGATGGCCTGTGGCACCCAACCTGGACCGTGCTTGCCGATCGGAGTTGTGGACGCATTTTGGGGGCAGGCACACAGAACCAGGACTTCGTGCTTCGATCGGGTTCTGGCATCGAGTATGGCGACTGCGTCGCCGTGGTGGACATCATCGGCTGGGGCGAAGCCATGGAAGGCGCGGCGTTTGGGATCGTGTTGCGGGCGAACTCTGGGCAAGACACGTGGCAGAGTGACACCCCCGGGCTTCCCGAGGAGCGTTACGCCGGTTTGCTGACTTTCATGCAGGCGGACCCCCCGTTCGAGTCCGCGCTGTCCATCACAGGGCCTGGCGGCGCGGTGCTGGGGGAGCAAAACTTCCCTGCGCTGCACCCCAACCAACAATACCGGCTGCGGTTTTGGGCCGTGGGAGACCAATTGACGCTTGAGTTGTTCGATCGGGAGAACCTCGATAGGCCCATCCAGACGTGTCTGGTCACGGATGGGCGGATCGGCGAGGGGATGGCGTGCCTCTACGGGACGAGGTCGGCAAGCGGGACATTTGATGTCACCGTTGACGAGTTCATGCTGAACGGGGTGACCGTTGTGTCCGATCTGCCGTGGGACTTCGGTGTGGCGTGGAGCGCGGAACGCAGCCTCTGGGCGCACCAGATGATCATCCAGGACGGTGTGGTGTACTCCAACTGGGCAGGCGCCAGCGCCGGTACTGAGGGGGAACTGACCGCGATCGATTTGAAAACGGGAACGGTGCTGAGGTCGATTCAAGGTGTTTCATTTCAGACGGCGCCCCTGCTGGTCGATGGCAGGCTTTTCTCGTTCTGGGCTGGTCCCGTGGCGGCCTACAACAGCGTCATGTACGAACTCGACGCGGAGACCTTCACGATTCTGCAATCGCACGACGTCACGGGCACGGTCTACCAGGAGAACATCGGTTACGACGCCTCGCTTCGCCATGCTTTCTTGCGACGGAACATCGTTGGTAAAAGCGCCATCAGTGCCTTCAATATCGACACATGGGAAGCCGTCTGGACAACCGATCCGAACGCTCCCGATTACTTTCTGGGCGATGGCTATTTCAATGGCACGTCCGTTCTGTCCATCCAAGATGGCCGCGCCTACGCCCACGGACGCGACAGCGATGGAGAGAACTTCATCATTGCGCTCGATGCCAAGACCGGGGAACGAGTCTGGAAGTCGGCTTCCATCGGTTTCACGGGGGGGGCACCCGGAGACTACGCCTACAACAACCCGATCTACGGACGAGACGCGGACCTCATTTTTGCCAGCACCTGTTGGGCGAGCATCTCCGCTCTGAGGCCCGCGAACGGTGAAATCCTCTGGAGCCGCAACCTGAGGGGATCCGGCTACAAAGTCACATCCACATTGACCTTCGACCATGACAATCGTGTGTTTGTCGGACTGCATCATCCATCCGGAGGGGCGTACACATGCCTGGACGCGGGCACGGGCGAGGTCCTGTGGACGAGTGAGGGCTATTCTGAGGTTGACCCGCAGACTGGCCTGACCGTGTATGACGATGGTTGGAGTGCGGGTTGGGTGGACGACGTTTTTTTCTATCAGAACACCCATGCCGGCCCGGGCGCGATTGTCGTGCGAAACAAGCGCACCGGTGACATCGTCTGGACCTACGACACCGAGAACCAACCCTGCACGAATCCAGTCGCTGCCGCTGGCCTTGTCCTGTTCGGGAACGGGCGTTATCTGGTTGCAGTCCGGGCTGGATATGGCGAAGCCACGTCCTGCCCGTGGCATGGGCAGGATCATTCAGGATGCCTGCCGGGCGCGGTCACGCATTATAGATAGCGGTACGCCTTGCTCCCCAACCGAGTTGTCACCTGGGCGAATCGCCGTGCCAGCACCCCGTGGGATTTCACAGGAGCGACCGATCGCACGACCGCACACTCGCCCGAGGGCATCAGCCCGTTGAGTCTGTGCTTGCGTCGGCCTTTGCGATTGCCTACATGCAGGGACATGCCTGCACGTTGTCGCGCAGAGGCAGTGACGCCCTGCAAATCGTTTGACCTGGCCGCCTATCTCGAGAAGAGCGCCTCGGCCGTGAACCGCGCTCTCGATGCCTTTCTCCCCAAGGCAACCGTCAAGCCCGTCACCATCCATCGGGCCATGCGCTATTCCCTGTTCGCCGGCGGCAAACGCATGCGACCGGCGCTCTGCCTGGCAGCCGCCGAAGCCTGCGGCGGACGCCGAGCCGAGGCCATGCCTCTGGCCTGCGCCGTCGAGTGCATCCACACCTACTCCCTGATCCACGACGACCTGCCGGCCATGGACAACGACGATCTGCGCCGGGGCAAGCCGACCAACCACAAGGTCTTCGGAGAGGGCATTGCGGTGCTGGCCGGCGACGCGCTGTTGACCCAGGCGTTCGAGATCGCGGCCCAGTGTCGGGGTTGGCCGTGCTATTCCCACCGGGACATCGTTCTCGAGTTGGCTCGAGCCTCGGGATCGCTACAACTGGTGGGCGGTCAGGTGGCCGACCTCGAGGCCGAGGGCAAGTCGATCTCCAAATCCCAATTGCGTTACATTCACGAGCGCAAGACCTCGGCCCTGCTCTGTTGCTCGGTCCGGCTCGGGGGGATGAGCGCCAACTGCACGCCCCGACAGCTCGTCGCTCTCACCGATTTCGGCTACCACGTTGGACTCGCCTTCCAGGTGATCGACGACATTCTCGATGTCACCCAGACCAGTCAGCAACTGGGCAAGACCGCCGGCAAAGACACAGCCGTGCAAAAGGCGACCTACCCGGCCATTGTCGGCCTTGACAGATCGCGGCGAATCGCTGCTGAACTCACCCAGCTCGCGTTCGAGGCCCTCGCCCCTTTCCGCGGCCGCGCCCAGGCTCTGGAGGCCATCGCCCAGTATGTGCTCAGGCGCGACCGGTGAGCCTGACGGGTCTTGCAGTCATCGCCCAGAGTCTGATCGCCCGGTGCACGGGAGGGGGCGCGGTACAATGCCCCATGGTCTTCTCAGCCGCTTGGTGAGTGATCGTTTGACTTCCAATGAAGCTAACGTCCCGGTTGTTTGCGCGCCAGGATGAGTTCGCGTCCCGCGCCGTAGAGGAGGCCGACCAGGACCAGGAAGGGCAGGAGGGCCAGGAGATCGGCCCACCCGCCCGTGACGAGCGGGTTGTTGGCCGACCAGGCGAGCATCGTCGAGTTGAATGCCGCGAGTTTCTGCTGGAACCAGGAGGCGGTCTCGTTTGGATCGGCGAGCCCGGCAACGAAAGCGATCAGAATACCCGCAATCGCGCCTCCGGCGATGTAGCCCGAGGCCATCAATACCCCGGCGCTCTTGTCACCCTCAGCGGCCAATTGGTCCTCGGTCAGTCTGGCGCTGACGTGCTTCTTTCGAACGTACAGGTCCACAAGCCAGCGGACCAGTCCGCCGATGAAGATCGGGGACGACGAGGACAACGGGAGATAGACCCCGGTGGCGAATGCGAGGGACGGCAGGAACGACATCTCGAGGACCAGCGCAATCGCGGCGCCGACCAGCACCAGTCCCCAGGGCAGTTCGCGGCTGAGGATGCCTTTGATGATGTAGCTCATCAGCACCGCCTTGGGCGCGTCGAACTTCTCGACTGTCGAGCCGTCCGGACGGGTCCGGTGAGCGCCGTTGATGCCCGGGTCGACCAGGTAGACCGGCGCTCCCTGGTCGTCCACCAGGTAACGCCCCTCCGGGCCGAGCCGCTGATCGGTGTTATGCCAGACCAGGTATTCCCGGGTGTCGGTGACGGCTTGCGGCCCTTGGAGCGCTTCCCGCTTCGTGAGCGCCGTCGCGTCGGCTCGCAGTGTGGCCGGGATGTTGGGCAAGGAGCCTACCGGGACGTAAACCGTTGTGGTCGAGTTGAGCCGCATCAGGACCGGACCCAGGATCAGAGCGGAGGCGAGGGCCCCGAGCAGCAGCGCGAGCTGTTGCGCGCGCGGCGTGCCTCCGACGAGGTAACCCGTCTTGATGCTCTGGGAAGTCGTGCCGCCGTTCGAGGAGGCGATGCAGACAATGCCGCCGACCGACAGCGCGGTGACGTAGTACCGCGCCTCGGTCCAATCGAGCATCAGGAAGATCAAGCAGGTCAACAGCAGCGTGGCGACCGTCATGCCGGAGATGGGATTCGAGGACGAACCAATCTCGCCGGTGAGCCTCGAGGAGACCGTGACGAAGATGAAGCCGAACACCACGATCATGAGCGCTCCGAGGAGATTCATGTTCAGCGGGGTCGAGAGCGAGATGGCCGCCAGCAAAGCCAGGATGCCGATGAGGATGAAACTCAAAGGCAGATCGCGATCGGTGCGCAGACCGCCTGTCGCGCCGCCGCGCGCCCCGCTGAAGTCGCGCAAACCGCTGCGCAAGGCGTGGAGAATGATCGGGAGGGAACGCAACACGCTGATGATGCCGCCCGCCGCCACGGCGCCGGCTCCGATGTAGAGCACATAGGCCCCGCGCAGTTCGTGGGGGCCCATTTCGCCGATCGGCCGGATTCCCGGCGGCACCACCCCTGCGACATGATCGCCGAAGAACTTGATCGCCGGGATCAAGACCAGGTACGAGAGCACGCCCCCCGCGCACATGATCGAGGCAATGCGCGGGCCGATGATGTACCCGACGCCGAGCAGTTCGGGTGAGATTTCGGCCGAGACCGACGCGCCCTTGTACGGCGCGCCGAAGATTCTCTCCGGGATTTCCTTCCACAGGAGGAAGAGCTTCATGAGGGTCTTGTAAACAAGCCCGATGGCGAATCCGATGAAGATGGTGGCCGGGTTGGTCTGCGCACCCAGACCCGCGATGGTTTGGGCCTTCTGCGCCTCGGAGGAGAGCGCCTTGGATTCCGACGAGGCGCCGGCCTTGAGCACCTCGGCGCAGGCCGTGCCTTCCGGGTACTTCAGTATCCCGTGCTGAGCCACAATGAGCGCCCGGCGGAGCGGGATCATCATCAGCACGCCCAGAAGCCCGCCCAGAATCGCCACCAGCAAGACGCGCGTGAGCTCGAGGTCGAAGCCCAGAATCAGGATGGCGGGCATGGTGACTCCCACGCCGAACGCGATACTCTCGCCGGCGGATCCGGCGCTCTGAACGATGTTGTTCTCCAGGATGGTCGCATCCTTGAATCCGAACTTGGAGAGCAAGCGAAACAGCGTAATGGCAATCACCGCCACGGGAATCGATGCGCTGACCGTCAGCCCGACCTTAAGGACGAGATAGAGCGAGGACGCGCCGAACACCATGCCCAGCAGGGTGCCCATGACCACCGCGCGCGGTGTGAACTCGCGCATCGTCACCTCCGGCAGAATGTAGGGCTGGAACTTCGGACCGGCGGCCGCGGCGTGCGACGCCTGTGAGGAAGGGGCAATCGGCTGGCTCATCGCTTCTTTTTGGGTCGGAAACCCGGCGGCAACTGCGGGCCGGCGGCGGGTTGCGGTTCGCTTTCGGCCGGTCCAGCCAAGGGGCTTGCTTCGGGAATGCCGAGCCGTTCGCGGGCTTTCTTGGCGGCTGGCGTCTCGCCATACTCGTCGACAATCTGCCGCAGCAAGGCCTCCGTCTTGTCGAATTGACCGATGCGATTGTAGAGGTTGCAGAGGTGAATGGCGGACCATCCCCACCGGTCGGGAGCGAGCTTGTGCTTGAGAATCTCCTCGTATTCGAGGGCCGCGGCCAGGTGATTGCCCAAATCCTTCTCGTAGATCTCTGCAATCCGAAAGGCCGCATGCAGTTGACGGGGGTGCCGGTTGAGATGATCCCGCAACAGGCGCAGCGCCTCCATGTGATCCCCATTCGCCCAGGCCTGCTCGGCCTGGTCGTATTCGGGACTGCTCGCGTGCTCGCCTTCGTCGCTGTACAGGGCGCGTTGCGCCCGCAACCCCATGTAATGCGACACATCACTTGCCACCAGCAACGCCAAGCCGATGACCGCCCCCAGCGCCAGCGCGGCGTAGATTCCAACCCCCCCCGATCGCAGCGCCGCGGCTGAGGGGGGAGTTGACGCCGCGGCGGGCGGCGGCGGGGCGTTCGTGGTTGCGCCTTCCCCCTCCGTCGCGACTTCGTTGATCGATGCCGCGGCTGTGTCGGAATCGCCTTCCGTTTCCGGAGGAATATCCGCGGCGGGCGGCAGCGCGTTCGTGGACTCGAGGGCGATGTCGCTGGCGGGCTCGGCCTCGACGGGGGCGGATGTCATCTCGCTCTCGTAGCGATGGGCCGCGCGATCCATGCGATCGGCATACCCCTGCATGAAACGATAGCCAAAGAAGACCGCGCTTGCGGCCAGGACCACGTACAAGGCTATGCGTAAAACCGGATGCATCCAGCAAACCGGGCGGAGCCTAGAGAAACCAGCGGCCCAGGAAAAGCAGTTTTAAGCATCTGCCCGTGAATCGAACCTTGGAGGGGAGACGCCTGCCTGCCGGCAGGCAGGGTCTCGCCCCCCGCCGAAGAGCGTTTTTGAAGGAGTTTGGGGCGACTAGGCCCTGCCTGCCGGCAGGCAGGGCCGCTCCGCACCGGTTCATGGTCCCCGTGCGCATTAAACCGCTGAATGTCAATGCTGCCCATGAATCCCCCTTTCGGAGGGCCGATCCTGCGTTGGCGGGAGAGGCACTGATCGATGACGCTGATTGTCTCGAGTCAGGGACTCGCTAAACCTCGGCAGCCGACTCGGCATCTAGAAACAGTGTTGCATGGGGCTGGCGGCGGAGAATCGATGCTGGGCAGGCGGTCGAGACCGGGCCGCGCAGCGCGCGCCGCACGGCGTCGGCCTTGCGGCGCTCCGGCACGACGCACACCATCTTTCGAGCCGCGCACAAGGCGGGCACGGTGAGGCTGAACGCGTATTGGGGGACGGATTCGAGGGTTGGGAAACATCCTTCGCCGACCTGCTGGCGCCGGCACGGCTCGTCCAATTTCACCAGCTTAACCAGTCGAGGATCGTTGAAGTCCGCCACGGGTGGATCGTTGAACGCCACGTGTCCGTTCTCCCCGATGCCCAGACAGCACAAGTCGATTGGCTGGGCGCGCAGCAGAGCCGCGTACCGGTCGCACTCGACCAGCGGCTCGAGGCAATCGCCACCTATGGAATGAAACACCTGGGGGCGAAGCCGGGATTCGACCCGTTCCCGCATGAATCTGCGGAAGCTGGCCGGGTGGTCGGCGCTGATGCCGAGGTATTCGTCCATGTGAAACACGGTGACCCGCGACCAGTCGATCTCGGAACGCCCGGCCAGCGCGTCCAGGAACTGGATTTGTGAAGTGGCCGACGCCAGGATCGCGGCCGCTTGCGGCCTGGCCTCGAGGGCCTGTTCGAGATGCCGCGCCACGGCGTCGGCCGCATCGGCGGCCAAATGGCTTTGCGTGGAGTGAACGCGCACGGCGAGGCAGTCGACTGTGAACGTGCGCATGGGGAGCGGAGCCGTCGTCATAGGGCAGGGGGGAAAGGGGCCGGACGCGGTCGCGCGGAGGGATCTCGCCTCGGGGGAGTCTGGGGCGCTGACCAGGTGATCTGATCGGAGGTCGGGCGCGTCATCGTCGGAACGCCTCCCATTCAGGCTCGTTTTCGAAAATCCATCGGTAGTAGTCGGCGCCTTCGAGCCTGGAGGCGGCGGCCTCGTCGATTACCACCGTGCACCGTTGATGCAGCTGAAGCGCCGTGGCCGAGATCATGGCGGTGATCGGGCCTTCGACGGCCTTGGCAATAATGTCCGCCTTGTGTTCGCCGGTGGCCAGGAGCAGGCAGCGGCGGCTTTCGAGAATCGTGCCGACACCCATGGTGATGGCGCGACGCGGCATCAGGGCCGGATCGTCGAACAGGCCGGCATTCTGGGCGAGAGTGGCCGGCGCAAGCGCCTTGACACGGGTGCGGGAGCGCAAGGCCGAGAGCGGTTCGTTGAACCCAATATGGCCGGCTTGGCCCAGACCGAGCAGCTGGAGGTCGATCCCGTTGAAACGGCGGATGCTCTGTTCGTAACGCTGGCACTCGAGATCCAGATCCGGCGCGGTGCCGTCGGGAAGATGCGTGTTGCGCAGATCGATGTTCACCTGGAGGAACAGGTGGTGGTTCATGTAGTAGCGGTAGGAATGGCGGTCGCTGCTCGGCAAACCGACATACTCGTCGAGGTTGAATGTCGAGCACAGGGAGAAATCCAGTGCCTCATCCCGATGGAACTGCACCAGGCGGGCGTAAACTCGTTCCATGGTCCGGCCGGTCGCCAGGCCCAGGACAAGATGGGGATTGGACCGCAGATCGCGCGCCATGATCTGCGCAACCAAATCCGCGGCCGCGTCGGCATCGGGGCGTATGATGAGTTCCACGGGTCAATTCAACCACGACCGGCGGGAGCACACAACCGGAAAGCGTGCGGAAAGCGGTGCATCTGATAGTTGTTGGTATTCTATCGCCCGGTGAGGGCACCGGGCCTGCGACGGATGGAAACTCCCGCTGTAGGCCGCGTGCCCTGCCTGCGCCGCAAAGCGCAGCGGCCTGTCTGCCGTGTCGGGCACGGCACAGGCAGGCGCGGCAGGCAGGCCCCACGCGGCGCTGGAATTTGGACATTATTCGGTTTGGACTTCATCGCACACTTCATCGATCTGTGGCGAGCAGCACGAAGAGGGAAGGATGTTCTCCCTGGACAAACTGAAGGTGTACGATCAAGCGCTGGCCAGCGCAGACGAGTTGTCACGCGCCGCCTCGGTCTGAGGCGAAGCCTCGCTAACCCGCATATTTCACACCCCGTCGATGCACATGACGGTCAGACTTCGCAAGAGGACCACCATGCGGGTTAGAAACTTCGCCGAGACCGAGTCGGAGCCCGTTCATGGCCCGTACCCTGGCGTCCACCACGTGTCGAGCCGCTGGCCGAGTTGTTTCACGCGACGCGTCTGTTCTGCCGCCAAATCCGCCTTCTCCCATGGGTCACGGCGCAAGTCATAGAGTTCGGGGCGGGCGGCGGGGAGTTGGCGCGGGTCGGGAACGATCAATTTCCACCAACCGTCGATCATCCAGCGGTGCTGCAGGCTGCGGGCGGGCGCATCGACGTCGGCGATGTTGTGGGCGTACTGCTCGCCGTAGAGGCGGGTGCGTTTGCCGACCGCCTTGGCATCCGTGAGGTTGAGGCCAGGCAGACCGGGCGGGACCGGCGTTTCCAGCAGGGCGGCCAGCGTCGGCCAGAGGTCGAGATTGCTGGCCAGATGGTTGCGGTCAAACCGCGGCTTCACGCGGCCAGGCCAGGAAATCATCATGGGCGTGCGCACCCCGCCCTCGTAGGAGGTGAGCTTCGAGCGCGGCGCAAAGCGGTTGGCGTTGGCAGGGTCCTGGAGCCAGCCGTTGTCGGCTGTGTACAAAACGATTGTGTTTTCGCGCAGGCCTCGGTCCTCGAGATGACGGAGCAGGTCCCCGCAGGTTTGGTCGAACCACTCGACGCAGGCCCAGTAGCGGGCCACGGGCTCGCTCGGCGTCCGGGCGAGGTACTTCTGCAGCAAATCCTTTGGCGGCGTGTGCGGCGCGTGTGGTAACATCGGGGCGTACCAGACAAAGAACGGCTTCTCCTCGGCCTGTTCGATAAAGCGATAGACCGGATCGAGCCCTTCACGACCTATGGTCAAACCGGCATCGCCGTGTCGGCCACCCTTGCCTTCGCCTTGGGTCATGGCGTGGGTGAAGCCGGCGGTCTTGATGGGATCGCCTTCCCACCACTTGCCGGTTTGGAACGCGACATAGCCGCGGGAGGTGAGGTCGCGTATGAGGTTGGGCCGCCTCTGGAAGTGCTCGATGATGGCGCCGTAATAAGCGGCGTATCGCGGTTCGCCACGCGCCGCCATCGCATTCACGCCTTTGTCCGGCAGGTCGGGATCGTTGCCGACGACACCGTGGCGGTGGGGGTACAAGCCGGTGGCGATGCTGGCCAGCGACGGGCGACAAAGCGGCACGGGTGTGTAACCGCGAGTGAAGGTCAGCGACTGAGCGGCAAGGCGATCCAGGTTGGGCGTCGCGATGTGCGGGTGCCCCATGAACGAATAATCCGCCCAGGCCTGGTCGTCCGAGATGATCAGGACGACATTCGGCCGCGCAGCCTCGGCGCGGAGCCATGGCGCGAACGGCAGGCCGACGGTGACGGCGAGCAAAGCAACGAGAGTCTTCATGACATCGGTCTCGGCGGGAGAATCCAAGGAAATGGCGGCCCTGTCGAGGCACAACGCGGCATTGAACCTGGGCCGGCTTGCGCTGTAGGGTTTGAGCCATGAACTTCAACCCTCAGAAGCGCCTCTTGGCGGACCGCGTCGAGGAGAGAGGCTGCCAAGCGCTCACGCTCATTGAAGTGGCCGTCATTCTGGTCATTCTGGCTGTCCTTGCTCTCCTCTTCCTGCCCAGCTTGGATAGGGCCAAGCGAAAGTCCCAACGGATCACCTGCGCCAACAATCTCAAGCAGATCGGCATCGCCACCCGCTTGTTCGCCACGGATTCGGGTGATCGAGTCCCCATGTCGGTCCGCACGAATCTCGACTCTGAGGTCGCCCTGTTTCCCGGCACCGTTGGCCCCTCGAACTGGGTCAGAGACCCGCGCCATTTCTACCAGGCCGCGGCTCACGAGCTAGCCACCCCTAGCGTGGTGTTGTGTCCAGCCGACCCGCGCGCGGCTCTCGAAACCACCGGCAGTGCGTCGATGGTTCCTCCGAGGCCGCTGTCCGTGCCCTGGGAGAAGAGCAGTTACTTCGTGAGCGCGGATGCCGGCGAAAGCCGTCCGCCAGTGCTCCTGGCTGGCGACCGCAACCTGACCCTGGACGGGCAACCGGTGTCCCCCGGGTGGGTCCTCTTCAGCTCGAAGCACGCGCTGGGTTGGACCGACGAGATGCACCGACGCATGGGCAACGTGCTGCTCTCCGACGGGAGTGTTGCGGGACTCACTGGCATGGTCCATACCAGCGTCGAGCCGAACCGCGTGCTCGTGCCGTAGGGAGGGACGAACACCATGATGAAATCACTATCGAGCCTGCTGCCGGTGGCAGTCTGGCTGGCCGCCTCCTTGTTTCCATCGCATGCGGAGTCTGAATTCGATCCGGCTGGGAACCCCGCGGTCGCTGCCTAGCCTAGCCGGTACGGGCCTTTCCGGAACGACTCCTCGAAACCCCTTCCCAAACACGCGTACTCGCCGTTCGATAAGCTGAACGCCTCGCGACCCTACCAGCCGGCGTCCGGGCGGGACTACCGGGACGGCGAGTTGGTCGTCAAGTTCGCGCCGGACGTGGCGGTTTACGGGAAGCGCGGAGCCGGACTGGCTGGGCCGCGGCGCGGTGCGGTGCGGGGCTGACGCGCCAGGCGAGTCTGAACCGCGTGTTGGGCGCACACGGGATCACGCAACTCGATGCCGTGTTTCCCAATGCCAGCCCGCCGGTACGGACGATGTCCGCCGGGAGTCGCACCGCTCAACCGGACCTGACGCGCTGGTTTCGCGCCAAGACAAGCGGGGCCACCGCACCCGCCGTCGAGGCGTTGACTGGTCAACCCGGGATCGAGATGGTTGAACCGGACTACTTGCGCAAGCTGGCGGATGGGCCGGTCAAGCCGTCCCGTCCCCCAGAAGGCGGCCAGGGCGGTCTTTCGAGTTCGGGTGGGAGTCGAAGGGTCGGTCTCATGGGCGGTGGCGGGATCATACCTGGGCCTGACACGGACCCGTTGTATGCACAGCAACTGCACCTGGCGGCGGCCAAACTGCCCGAGGCATGGGCATTCCTCGAAAGCCAGGGCCTGCCGCCCGGGGGGGAACCGCGACATCGTGGTGGCCGTGATCGACACTGGCGTGGATTACACGCACCCCGACCTAGTGTAGTGTCTCATAAATAACTGGATCTCCACGGCAGTTCGAACACGCGGTGTTCGCACCGATGTCCATTCCCAGCAACTCGCGAAAAGAGGTGCTACTATGAAAAGGTCTTCCTTCTGCGGCACTGCTGAACTCCATCCTGGGCGTCTGTGGGTACAAGTGGTTCTCATGTGGTCGATTTCCTGGGCCGCTTTGAGCCAGGGGACGATCACAGTGTATGACCATGTGATCAACTACGGCATGCCAGACCCGTACGACTGGCATTCCAATTTTCCTCCTGTACGCACCAACGCCCCCTTTGCTCAGTCCTTCGAACCAACCCTTGACAAGGTCGGATTCGTGGAGATCGCGTTTCTTTACGGTTTGTCCTCGGATTCCCTGCGGAGCGAGACGCTCTGCCTCAACCTTCGCGAGGGCAGCGCGACGGGGCCGATCCTCGGCTCGACGTCGCCTGTGCTGTTTCTTCGAGGGGAGAGCTCCGATCGCAGAGCCTGTCCGAAACCGGATGGTGTGCTGCGGCGAGCCGGCGCAGCGGCAGGTTCAAAGTCCGGCTTTTAGACATTTAGAACAATTCCAAATATTGACAAGTCCGACGTCGAGGCTATGGTGAGCCTTGATGAAGAAGCCGGTGAGCATCGATGACGCTGGCGAACGCCTCAGTGAACAGCTCGCCCGGACGGGGCGGCGATTGACGGCGCAGCGCCGGCAGGTCTATAACGTCCTGCTTCTGAAACGGGATCATCCCAGCGCCGAAGAAGTGTTCATGCGGGCCAAGTCCGCGATGCCGGACATTTCGATGGCGACGGTGTACAACTGTCTCGAGACGCTGGTCACGTGCGGTTTGGTCAGGCAAGTCAATCATGATCGGAAGGCGACGCGGTATTGTTCGAACATGCAGCACCACCATCACTTTTACTGCGATGGATGCGGCGGCGCATTCGACATTGATCCGGGCGGAGCCGGCGGGCAACTGCGGCTGGAGATGCCGCCGGGCTTTCGCGTCCGGAATTTCGAGATCCTGTTTCGCGGTTATTGTCCGGAGTGTGCGGCCAAACGGAAGCAGGGGGCGCCTGTGACGATTCACGACGCGTCTCAGACCTCCTGCCGATCGCACCGGCGCCCATTGATTTCATGAGCACCCCGCAGTCGACCATCGACCAGTTTGTTCAGAGCGACTACAAGTACGGCTTTGTGTCGGACATCGAGACCGAGGCCCTGCCGCCGGGGCTCGACGAGGAGATCATCCGCGCGATCTCCGCCAAGAAGCGCGAGCCGGAGTTCCTGTTGCAGTGGCGGCTGCGGTCGTATCGACACTGGCTGACGATGACGGAGCCCTCGTGGCCGAAGGCCACCTATCCGCCAATCGATTATCAGAAGATCATCTATTACGCCGCACCCAAGCCCAAGGCGCAGTTGAACAGTCTCGACGAGGTCGATCCCGAGTTGAGGCGCACCTTCGACAAGCTGGGCATTTCGCTCGATGAGCAGAAGCGGCTGACCGGAGTGGCGGTGGACGCGGTCATGGACAGCGTTTCGGTGGCGACCACGTTCCGAAAAGAACTCGCGAAACAGGGGATCGTGTTCTGCTCCTTCTCAGAAGCGGTTCGGGAACACCCGGACCTGATCGAAAAGTACCTGGGGACCGTTGTTCCGTATACGGACAACTTCTTTGCGGCGCTCAACTCGGCGGTGTTCAGCGACGGCTCTTTCTGCTACGTGCCCAAGGGGGTGCGCTGCCCGATGGAACTGTCGACCTATTTCCGGATCAACACGGCCAACACGGGGCAGTTCGAGCGGACGCTGCTTGTCGCGGACGAGGGGAGCTACGTCAGTTATCTCGAAGGGTGCTCGGCGCCGATGCGCGACGAGAACCAGCTCCACGCCGCCGTGGTCGAGTTGATTGCGCTGGGCAGCGCGGAGATCAAGTACTCGACCGTGCAGAACTGGTATCCGGGCGACAAGGATGGGAAGGGGGGCATTTACAATTTCGTCACCAAGCGCGGCCTCTGCCGGGGGCGCGGCTCGAAGATCTCCTGGACCCAGGTCGAGACCGGCTCGGCCATCACCTGGAAATACCCGGGCTGCGTCTTGCTGGGCGACGATTCGGTCGGCGAGTTTTACTCGGTGGCGCTGACCAATCATCGCCAGCAGGCGGACACCGGCACCAAGATGATTCATGTGGGCAAGAACACCCGCAGCACGATTGTCTCGAAGGGCATCTCGGCCGGACGCGGCCAGAACAGCTACCGCGGCCTGGTGCAGATGCGTCCGACAGCCACGGGAGCGCGCAACTTTTCGCAATGCGATTCGCTCCTGATTGGCGACCAGTGCGGGGCGCACACATTCCCGTACATCGAGGTGAAGAATCCGACTGCCCAAATCGAGCACGAGGCCAGCACCTCGAAGATCGGCGAGGACCAGATCTTCTACTGCAATCAACGCGGTCTCTCGAAACAGGACGCGGTGAACCTGATTGTCAACGGCTTCTGCAAAGAGGTGTTTCGCGAACTCCCGATGGAGTTCGCCGTCGAGGCGCAGAAGCTCCTGGGGGTGAGCCTCGAGGGGAGTGTCGGCTAAGATTTGACAACGCGGATGGGACGGGCCGGACAGGCCGCCGCGATAACCATGGAAGACAGATTGAAGATGGAACCGATTCTTGACATCAGAAACCTCGAGGCGGGTGTGGACAACCGCGCGATTCTCAAGGGCATCAACCTCACCATTCTACCCGGCGAGGTGCATGCCATCATGGGGCCCAACGGCAGCGGCAAGAGCACCCTGGCGTCCCTTCTGGCGGGCCGGGAAGGCTACCAGGTGACCCAGGGCTCGGTCACTTACCTCGGCCAGGACCTGCTCGCCCTGAGTCCCGAGGAGAGGGCGCGCGCAGGCGTTTTTCTTGCCTTCCAGTATCCTGTCGAGATTCCGGGGGTCAACAGCACATACTTCCTCAAGGCCGCGCTCAACGAGGTGCGCAAGCACCGGGGACTGCCCGAGGTGGACGCGATCGAGTTTTTGAGCCTGGTCAAGGACAGGATTCGGCTGCTCGAATTGAACGAGGATTTGCTCAAGCGAGCCGTGAATGTCGGGTTCTCGGGGGGTGAGAAGAAGCGCAACGAGATCTTCCAGATGGCGGTGCTCGAACCGACGCTCGCCGTCCTGGACGAGACCGATTCGGGTCTCGACATCGACGCGTTGCGCGTGGTGGCGAACGGGGTGAACCAACTCCGACGGCCCGACAGGTCCGCCCTTGTCATCACTCATTACCAGCGGCTGCTCAACCACATCGTGCCCGATCGCGTACATGTGCTGATGGACGGACGGATCGTGCGCTCCGGAGGCAAGGAGCTGGCTCTCGAACTCGAGGATCGGGGGTACGATTGGATTGTGCCGACTGAACCGGTTGCCGCCTAACCCGCATGTTTCATGGCGTCTTGACTGTTTTCTGAACATGGATGCGAACGACAGTCCCCCCGCCCGGCTGGGGCGGTTTGTAGAGCCCTTTGCGTCCGTGGCGGAGGTCGCTGCCTCCGACGGCGAACCACACTGGATGCTTGGGATTCGCAAGGCCGGACTCGCCCGATTTGCCGAACAAGGTCTGCCCACATTGCGCCACGAAGACTGGCGGTTCACCAACCTGGCTCCGATCGAGGCGTTGCCGTTTCGCCCGCTGCCGCGTCCGCAGGCGCGCGCGGTGAGCGTCGCCGATCTCGATCGCTTGTCCCTGGCCGGAATGTCAGGGCTGCGGTTGGTCTTTGTGGATGGGCATTTTGCGCCCGAACTGTCGAGAATCGAGGCCGTGGAAGATAAGGTCCAAGTGCGCGGTCTAAGCCAGACCCTGCGGGCTGACGGCGCTTGGCTCGAACAACAGCTTGCATGTTGGCACGAAGGTCAGGACCGCGCCTTTCGCGCCCTCAACGACGCCTATTGCACCGATGGGATCGTGTTGCATGTGTCGGCGGGAGTCGCGGTGGCCGAGCCGATCCATGCCCTGTTTCTCTCGTCCGGGATCGAGCCGGGTCTGGCGTCCCATCCGCGGAACGTGCTGGTGGCTGAGGCCAACAGCCGGGTGATGGTGATCGAACAGTACGCCAGCCTGGGAGGGGCGGCGACTTTCACCAACACCCTGACCCAGCTCGTGGTCGGCGAGGGCGCGCAGGTCGAGCATGTGCGGTTCCAGGACGAGGGGCCCGAGGCTTTTCACATGGGTGCACTGCGGGCTGTGGTGGCTGGGAGCGCGCAGTTGGCGGCGCACAGCTTCGCCTTGGGCGCACGGCTTTCCCGCCAGAACATAGGACTGACGCTGGCCGGTCCGGGACTCGAGGCGATTTTGAACGGACTCTATGTCACCACGGAGAAGCGACTGGCGGATCATCACATGGTGGTCGACCACGCCCAACCGCATTGCGCCAGCCACGAGTATTTCAACGGGATTCTGTCGGGCCAATCCCGGGGCGTGTTTCACGGACGCATCCTGGTCCGGCCCGACGCGCAGAAGACCGACGCCAAGCAAACCAACAAGAACCTTCTGTTGTCCAACAGCGCATCGGTGAACACGAAGCCACAGCTCGAGATCTACGCCGACGATGTCAAGTGCTCCCACGGCGCGACGATCGGACAGTTGAATCCGGAATCCGTCTTTTATCTGCGGACCCGCGGACTGCCGGTCGAGACGGCGCGGCGGATGTTGATTCACGCCTTTGCCGGAGAGATTATCGACCGTGTCCAGTGCGGCCCGGTCCGCCAGGCGTTGGACCGCCTGGTGTGGGACCGGCTCGAACGGGACGCGCAGGTGCGGCTCGACGCCGCGGCGCCTCACTCATGATGGACGATCTCAACGACCTGTATCAGCAGGTGATTCTGGACCACAGCCGGAGTCCGCGGAACTTCCGGGCGCTGCCGGATGCGAATCGGACTGCCCAGGGACACAACCCGCTGTGCGGCGACAACGTGACGCTTTACCTGCGCTGTGAGGGGGATGTGATCCGCGAGATCACATTTCAGGGGTCCGGATGCGCGATTTCGAAGGCCTCGGCCTCGATCCTGACCGAGTGTCTGCAAGGCCGGACCAAGCAGGAAGTCGAGGCCCTGTTCGAGCGCGTCCGTGCGATGCTTACGACGGGGCAGGCGGGCGGAGACGATCTGGGCAAGCTCTCGATCTTTGCGGGTGTGCACAAGTTCCCGGCTCGCGTGAAGTGCGCGATTCTTTCCTGGCACGCTGTTCTGGCGGCTCTCGAAGGGAAGAGCGACCCGGTGTCCACCGAGGAGGGGGGCGCTTAATCTCCTATGGTTGCGGCTGATTGCATTGCTCTGAAGCGGGACGTGGCGGCCACGCTGGTGCCGGCCGGCACACCCGTCACATTGTTGGCCGGCGAGAGCGCGCGGGTGACCCAGGCCCTGGGTGGCAGCTACACCGTCGTGGTCAATGGGAACATGTTCCGCATTGACGGACGCGACGCCGACGCGCTGGGACTCGAGTGTCTGGCGCCGCCGCCCAAGACCGCCGCCACCGTCCGCACGCGCGAGGAAGTCGAGAAGCTCATTTGGGATGCCCTGAAGACCTGTTACGATCCCGAGATCCCGGTCAACATCGTCGATATGGGGCTGGTCTACTCGTGCGCCCTCGAACCCGGATCGACCGACGGCACATTCAAGGTCGACATCAAGATGACCCTGACAGCTCCCGGCTGCGGCATGGGGCCCATTCTCCAGCAGGATGTGCGGGACAAGGTCCAGTCGCTCGATGGAGTCGAGGATGTGCAGGTCGACCTGGTCTGGGACCCTCCCTGGACGCAAAGCATGCTCTCCGATGCCGCGAAGCTGGCTCTGGGGCTCTACTAGCCTGAAATCCCGACCATGGCATCGGCAAATCAAGTCCGGCCCTCGCCTCGATCGCATCGCGCTCGCTCCGCGGCTCTAGCCCGCATACCAGTCCTCTTGCGAAGTCTGACTGCCATGTGCACAGACCGGGTGTGAACTATGCGGGCTACCGCCCCTTGATCCAATGAACCTGCACCAGACCCAGACTCCGCCATCGGCACCGTCCTCTGCCTCCCCTTCGGCCCCGCCACCTGTCGATTGGGAGGCGTTGCGGGCCGACTTCCCTATCCTCGATCGGCAGGTGAACGGGCGGCCGCTTGTCTACCTGGACAACGCCGCGACGAGCCAGAAGCCGCTGGCGGTCATCGAGGCGATCGAACGGTATTACCGCAGCGACAACGCGAACGTGCACCGCGGCTTCCACGAGCTGAGCAACAGGGCCACCGCCGCCTACGAGGGCGCCCGGGCGCGCGTGGCACGCTTTCTCAATGCGCGCGGCCCCGACGAGATCATCTGGACCCGCGGCACGACGGAGTCGATCAACCTCGTGGCCAACGCCTGGGGCGCGGCCAATCTCCGGCCCGGCGACTCCATCCTGCTGACGGAGATGGAGCACCACAGCAACCTCGTGCCGTGGCAACTCGCCGCGCGCCGCGCGGGGGCGCGTCTGGTCTACCTGCCGGTCACCGGAGACGACGGGCTGCTTGATCTGCGTCGACTCGATGCCCTACTGGTGCCGCCGGTGAAACTCTTCGCCTTCACGCACGTCTCGAACACGCTGGGCACGGTGAATCCCGTCTCTGCCCTGTGTGCCCATGCGCGCGAGCGGGGGATTGTGACGGTTGTCGATGCGGCGCAGAGCGCCGGTCATCTGCCGGTCGATGTGCAGGCGATCGGATGCGATTTTCTGGCTTTTTCGGGCCACAAGATCTGCGGACCGACCGGGATCGGGGCGTTGTGCGGACGCAGGGAGCTTCTCGATCAGATGCCGCCGTGGCAAGGGGGCGGCGACATGATTTCGAGCGTCGATTTTTTCGAGAGTCAGTGGGACGCCGTGCCGCACAAGTTCGAGGCCGGCACGCCCAATATTGCCGGCGCCATCGGGATGGCCGCGGCGATCGACTACATCGAGGCGATCGGGCGGGACCACATCTTCGCTCACGACCAGGAGTTGGCGGCGTATGCCGTCACTGGGTTGCGCGAGATCCCGGGCCTCCGCCTGTTCGGTCCGCCCGAGCATCGGGCGGGCGTGGTGAGTTTTCTGCTCGATGACATCCATGCGCATGACGTGGTCACCGTGGCGGACCGGTTTGGCGTGGCGCTCCGCGGCGGCCATCACTGCAATCAACCGCTCATGCGCAAGCTCGGCATCGTCTCGACGGCGCGGGCCAGCTTCTATTTCTACAACACGGCGGCCGAGGTCGACCGCCTGATCGAGGTGCTCCTCGAGATCCGCAAGTTCTTCGGTGGCGCTTGACCCCGCGGGCGGTGACCGGGGCCAACTGTTGACGCAATCGGGGCAGGCCCAGCTTGATGCTCTGGCGCATTGCGGTAGCCAGCGAAAACCCCCTCGCCCCAGCCGCCTCCCGCACTTCGACAAGCAGATCTTCCGGCATGGCCAAGGGGTACGGCTTTGTCTTCAGACCATCAACCATCAACCACCGACCATCAACCACTTCGATCAGCGCCGTCTCACGACGGCGGCTACGGAGGCGTAGCCGTCCGGCAGACAACGCCGGAACAGCTCCAACGAACCGGTTCCAAACCAAACCCGACCCGTTCTCGATCCTCGCCTTCGTGCGCTACTGGTGGATTCAGGGTTGTCCCCCTCTTGCGAATCGCTGGTGAACCGCTTAATCTGCTCGCGTATGCCGTATGCGACAATCGAGGACCGGGTGGACCGACTCGAAGCCTTGTTCGGTCAGTTTATGACCCAGATGGCGCGTCAGAACAAGCAGGCCGAAGAACGCCACAAGGCCGCCGAGGAAAGAAACCAAGCGGCCGAGGAGCGCCACAAGGCCGCCGAGGAACGTATGGCCCGTTTCGAAGCCGAGGTGCGGTCTTGGCGAAAGGACATCAACAAGCAATGGGGCGATCTGGCCAATAAGCTCGGCACCATCATCGAGGATATCCTGGCGCCGAACCTCAGGCGACTGGCTCGCGACCACTTCCGGTTCCCGAGCATCGACGATTTCATGATCCGCCGATCGCGTCGTCACGGCCAGACCGAGACCGAGTTCGATACGCTGGTGGTCGGCCCCGACGCCGTCATTCTGGGCGAGGCCAAATCCACGCCGTCGATCGAATACGCCGAGGCGTTCGCTGACAAGGGCCGGAGCTTCTTCGATTACTTTCCCGAGTACAAGGGACGACGGCTGATTTGTGTGTTTGGCAGTTGGGCTATTCCCGACCCGGTGGTCGAACGGTTGACGGCGCGAGGCATCTACGCACTGCGGATGGGGGAAGAGACGATGGAGTTGGCCAATGCTGCCGCGCTCGAGAAACAGCGGCCGACCAGGCAGAAGAAAGGGTGATGAGTCGTGGTTCTCCCGACCGGACCGACTTCGTCAACCACGAAACACACGAAACACACGAATTCAAGGCGCTTGGTACAGGTACTCAACATCAAGGCTAATTCCAGCGTCATCGCCGCGCCGAAGAGACGTGAAACCTGTCTCATACAGCATCTTGCGGCAGGCAGCCATGTCCGCGCCGCGATGGCCGGCAGTGTCGAGCTCAACATCACGGGGATTCGCACCTGTCTCTGCATAAACAGTATTTGCCCCGGCAGCCAAACCCAGGAGGTTGGGTTCATGGACCGCTATACTCTGCGTCTCAGGACAGGCCAGCGCCGCCAACGTTATGACTGCGACAACCTGTGCGAGCCTGCGCTCCGTGAGCTGACCATGGTGAGCCAATGGCGCTCCGGACAGGTAAACGCGCCGCATGGCTGCATGCTGAAAACATCCATAGTCAAACCCCACGAAAATCTGCTCCGCCATCTCCTCAGCGCTGTGTTCAGGACCAACCGGTTCACAGCAATAATACAAGTCCATTCCTGCATCCTTGATGACCTTCAAAGTGGCCTTGCGGGCATCAGGGGAGAGCGATGTGTCTATGCCTTCGCGCAGGCGGCAGACATGGTAGGCCCCGCTGACGCCGGCATCCTTGAGCCGCCTTGCTGCTGCGAGGTCAAAATCGCCAATGTTCACGACGATCTGCGTATGGGAAGTCATCGTGGCGCGCACATCAGAAATCACCTTCAGCAACCAATCAAGATCAAACTCGTGCATGGTCATGAGGAACAGGGCATAGAGATCGCCGCCCGCCATGAAACCTTGCGCTCGTTTCCGGATTTCGTCCAGCGACAGGCGGCCGGTCGGCAAGTTCGTATGATCCTTTCCAAAAACACAGAATCCGCAATTGCCTGAGCATGGGGCGGTTTCGATGCCGATCTGGCCCAGCAGAATGCCAGTGTTATGAAACCGTTGTCGAGTAACTGCATCAGCAACCGTCTTGATGGCTGATGCTTCAATGGCATCCTCTGGCACCTTGAGCAAGTAAACGCACTCCTCTTTGCTGGGCGCCTGACCTTCAAACGCCTTGCCAAGTATCGTTTGAAGCTGGGTCGGTAATCTCACTTGTTGCCTCCTGTCCTATTGTTGACGCATAGCCGGTCATTTTGCTTTTGAAGTGAACATTTCATAGAGATGGAAAAAGTGCAGGAGCCCGTGAGGAATCTCACGTCGAGAGCCAGAACGCGAAGTCGTTGACCTGCTCCCGAGTACCGAGGACCAGGAGCTTGTCACCTGGTTGAAGCGTTTCCGAGCGCCCTGGGCTGACCACAGTTTCCTCAGCGCGTTCGATGGCGACCACTTGGATGCCCCAATGCATTCGCAGATCCAATTCGGACAGCGGTTTGCCCGCATGCCTGGTAACCAGTGGAACGGAGAGGGGCAAGAGCCCGAGGGCCCCCAAGACTGACTCTTCTGCTCTGGCCGCTTGGCCGTTCTCGGCCGTGTTCAACCATTGCTCGGCCTCGCGAAGGTCCGCATCACGCCCCACCAGCAACAGCATGTCGTTGGGGAAGAGGACGGTATCCGGTGCCGGGTTGGGGAGATGGATTCCCTGGCGTTCTACTGCCATCACGGTGCAGCCAAAACGGTCGCGCAGAGGCATTCCACGAATGGGCTGGCCCACCGCGCGCGTCCCGGCACGGATCATCACATCGCTGGCCTGCAATTCCTGCCGACGGGGCCCTTCACGACCGTTAGTCGCAGTGGAAAGCAACCTCAAGGGCCCGTCGGTCAACTGATCACGCAGCTCGTTCTCCAGCCGACTGTGCCAATGGATGAGTTTTCGCCAGAAGAGGAGAGAGATGCCAGCCAGCGCGATCGCGAGCGCGAGGAGGTTCCAGCCATCCCAGAGATCGTTCGGCAGCAGCGATGTGAACCAGAGACCAGCCGTACCGACCATTGCCACTTGCAGTAGGGTTTTGAAGAGCGGCCTCAAGACCGAACGCCGGGCCCCCGATGGCGTGGCTACTTCTGCGCACATCATCGCCACGGCTTCGATCATGCGCCAGAGTGCCGCGAGCGGCACCAAAAGGATGGTCCCAAAAGCGAACCAGAATAGAATCGGCAAGCCGTCGGTGAACGGCCAGTCCCCGCCCAGCCATCGTTGCGCCACGCGGTAGAAAGGCGCTGCCAATAACAGCAACCCCGAGATGAGCAGGATCCACACGGCGATCTGCAGCACGCGCGGACCGATGATGCGCCAGACGCGACCGGACTGATGCCTTTGGAGCAACTGCTCGATCCACCGGTGGTACAAAGCGATCCATAGCCGCATCCATTCCGGTTGCCGACGTTCCACCCAATCGCCGGCGGCGGGCGCCAGCCGAATCAGGAACGGCGTGATCGCTGCGGTGAGCAAGCAGAGCGCGACGGCGATCGGGTAGAAGGCTGGTGGCGCCAACCCCCCTTGGACCGCCACGAGCGCGATGATCAGCGAGAACTCGCCAATCGCCGTCAAGGTGAGGCCGGATTTGACGGCGTCGCCCGTTGACTGGCCCACAGTGAGCAGTGCCACCGTGGCGGCGAACGCACGCCCGATCAGCGCCAGCGCAAACAGGCCGAGCGCCAGCGGCCAGACCTGACTGAGCAAGCTGAAATCAAAGAGCATGCCCATCGCCACAAAGAACACGGCGCCGAAAAGGTCACATAGCCCGGGGACGGTCCGGTCGATTTGGGGGTTCAGCCCGGTGCTGGAGACAATGGCGCCCAGCAGGAATGCGCCCAAGGCAGCGGAGAATCCGGATTTTGCGGAGAGCAACGCCATCACCAGGAGCAATCCCACCACCACGAGACTCTGGACCTCGGGGAGTGCGCGGTGGCGGAGTCGCCGCAGCAATGGCGGCGCGACCAGCAGAGCCAGGATCAGCAGACCGATCAGCACCGAGTTGAGCCGAACGACAGTGCCCAGGATCGTGAGCGTATCGCTGCGTCCAGACTGCGCCAGGGAGGTCAAGACGGTCAGCATCACCACCGCTACCAAGTCGTCCAGAGCCGTGACGGTGAGCGCGGTCTGGCCGTGGTGTGAATGCAGGGTGTGGGTTTCGCGAAGGCTTTTGCCGATGATGGCCGTGCTGGAAACCATCAGCAGGCCGGCCAACACAAGACTCTGCTGGGCAGGCCAGTCGAGCGCGACGCCGACCAGGCGGCTCGCGTTGAGGAGCAGCACGGCGATGAGGACGGTGGCTAAGATGAGCTGCGCGCCGACACGCTTGAGACGCTGGAGTCGCAGCCCCTGTCCAATGGAGAAGATCAGGAAGACCAAACCGAGTTGGGCCAGGGTGTGGATGCGGTCCGTGTCGGTGACGAGAGGCAGCGACGGCGTATGAGGTCCCACCAAAATACCCACGGTGAGGTAGCCGATGACCACCGGCACGTGCAGCCGCTGGCAAAGCCACGCCGCAGCAGCGGCCAACAACGTGACCACCCCAAGATCTTGGATAAAATCAACTCCCGTCATAGTCCTGTTCCTCAAGCTGCCTGAGATTGTTTACCCGGTGGCAGCAACATCGTTTCGGGAATACACAAGACTGGGCAATCGGCTAGGTCACTGTGTTCGTGATGATTTTGGCGGTCGGTGCTTCAGGTCATCTGAATGCTCCAGTGACCCGTGGCGTTCGGATTGAGCGTCAGCGTTCGCAACGGTTGCGGCGGCAACATCACCGGCAGGACACGGTTCGGGTTGGGCGACTCGCCCGCAGGGAGCGACCCATGCACCGTGCAGGCCGCTTCATCTTCCGAAGTCGGGCTTGTTCGGTCAGGTTCGAGAGTACCCGGTCCAAGGCGGCCCTCTGAGTGTAGGCGAATTCGGTGGCTCGCAGGTCAGGTCCAGGCACTTCGAGATGCGCCGCGGCTCGGAACGGTGGGTGGCTCGGATTCCGGCGCAGTGTGATGTGCGCTGAATCAATCGTGATCAGTTCTTCCAGCTTTGTCAGTTTGGTGCGGACATAGTCCAGCAGGCCGGGATCTGGCCGATGCGTGAGTTGTTTGAATGTCAGTTGCATTGTTGTCTCTACGATTGGTGGTGGGTTTTCGGAGTCACGGCGGTCTCGCGCAGCGCTTAGCCCTAACCGGCATGGCACAAAGATGACTGCTCTTTCAGGTTCGCGAACGCGCTGTCCAAAGCCGCCATCTGCGTGTGGCCAAGTTCGTCCGCTCGCAGGTCAGGTCCTGGCACTTCAAGATGGACCGTGGCTCGAAACGGAAAATGACACGGGCTCTGCAGCAGGGTGACGTGCGCTGACTTGATGGTGATCACCGTCTCCAGCCTCGCCAATTTGGCACGGACGTAATCCTCCAAGTCAGGCTCTGGCTCGGGTACAAGTTGTGTGAACGTCAGTATCATTGTCGTTCTTCCGATTGCTGGTGCCTTGCCGAAGCCGCGGCGTTCTCGCACGGCGATCGCCTGGGTTCCGCTGAGGCTGGGACCCGGTCGATCCACATCCGGCGGATGGCAGCTTGCCAAGCGGTGCACTACCACTCGCGTGCGTTCTTCTCACAGACCGGCAAGGCACCAAATTAACCATTCTGTCGAAACAACGCTGGGTGACCATGTGCATTGTCTTTGTTCTCACCAGGATTCAACGGCACAACTTCCCTTTAGCTCGTGCCATGCCATGCAGCCCATGCACGAAAACCCGCAATATTCTGAGCGTTTCCTGGCATTTCGGCAGCGTCGATGGGAGCTGACTGGAAAGGGCCATGCCACCGGTGGTTTGTGCCGTGCCTGCTTCCGTTCACGGCTCCGAGTTTGGAGGCATGGCGGAGCGCAGATGCTGCTGGAGGTCGTTGACGACGGCGGTGATGTCGGCTTCATGCATCCCGGCGTCGCTCGCGACCAGGACATCCACGATTCGACACGAGAGCGATGACTGGATGAAGTGCCGCAGCAAGCTCTTGCCAAGGCCCTGAATGGGGCACAAGTGGCGAGCAGATTCTCCACAAGGTGATCCCCATCTCTGCCGACTACGGTCTCCCGGGCGGCGGATAGTTCTTCGCGGCGTCATCCAGAACCAGGACCCAGTCCTCTGCGGATGGTGGCTGGAACTCAACCTCCGCCTGCGCCGCATGTTCGCCGGCCGGGCGGGCATTGCCCGTGCGCGGATCGAACCACCAACACCGGATGGCGCGCTCCGAAATCTTGTCTGTGCGAATGTGAACGGGTTTTCCGAAAGGAAGGTAAATCATGGCGTAGCTTCCGTCCGAGGCCCGGGTCGCCGCGATATGATTGAGACCTTTCAGCGGATCGCCAATCACCAGAGTCGGATCTGGGATGCGACCCGGAATCGGTCGAGACTCCATGAGCGCCCGGACATACTGCATCTGGATTGCGCCCGGAGCGTCGAGGGCATCCTTCCAGTGCCCTCGGCGTCCCGACCCCTTCCCCCAAGCGAAATTCTCGGCCTCCCCGGGATGGGCGGGCACGTAAAAACCATAGACATCGTTATGTCCGTAGGTGTGACCGCAGGCCCCGGCGAAGACGGCCCAGTAGGCCTTGCGCCGGACTGCGGCTGCGTCCGCCCGAGGCCCGTTGATGTTCCCGCGTGCAAAGATGCCATCCGGGGTGTCCTCGTAGATAGGCTCGCCGTCCAGCACCGGCTTCACGGGCTCGAGGGACCAGTCGCTCGTGACCATCTCGTAGTTTTCCGGTTTCCCGTAAGCGGAGCAGTCGTTCATATGCCCCGACTGGAGCATGTTGAAATCGAGCCAGGGCACCTCGTGGAAGTCCTTCGATGATGTGCGGGCGGACCCCGGGTGCAAGGTCATGAGCTGGGCGCCGTGGTGTTCTTGACGAAGTCCTTCAGCCAGCGCGGTAAAGAGTGTCTTTTGCTCGGCGGTGACAGGACGGTAACCGTTGATGGAGTCGTACTCGCCGCTGACAATCCAGAGGATGTGAGGTCGCGAAGCGTAGCGTTTCCCGATCCACCGCCCAAACCGCGCCGCTTTCGCCGCATCCTTCCCGAAGGCCTTGCCGTATTCGTCGCCCCAAAGTGGTGTGAGAGCGATATGGAGCCGGTTGTCCAGCGCTTGCGCAACCAGGGCATCCATGGTGCGCCAGAAGGCCTCTTCGGGCTTGTCCGTATCGTTGTCAAGGAACGGCCGGTGGTCGCCGTAATCCACGACGGCGTACCCGCAGTGAACCTGGAGGACGTTGAAGCGCTGTCGGGCGCGGTGGGCCATGTAGCGGGCGACATTCTCCGGCGGGATGAGGCGGAGCCACCAGGCGGTATCCCCGAGCCAGAAGAACGGCTTCCCGTCCGCCATCGTCAAAAATCGCCGGTCCTCGCTGACCTTGAGCCTTGGCACGGGCGCGGGTGCCGGGTCAGCGCGGAGCGCGCGTTCCGACCACCCGACGGAACAGACAAGGATCGCCATCGCGAACAGAGACGGGAGCCATCGAGTCTTCATTGGGGTGTTCTCCTCATCGTGATCTGCTTCGCGGAGCGACAACCAGGCCGAGGCAAATGTAGTGGTCCATTCTGCTTGGGGTCTATCCAAAAATGAATTCCGGTTTTGCTGGAGGGGATTGTGCTCGCTGGCGAGGCGCGACGAGGGAGCATACCCGCAGCGGTCTGTGAGCGAGGAGCAATCCGGCGTCCGCGGGACCATCGAGCCAAAGCCCCCCAGCCCTTCGGGTGGGGCGGCATCGGGCCATCTGCGTCGTTCATCGGTCGGTCGAGTATCTCAGGGGATACACTCCCTCCCTCGGGCTTTGCATCTGGCCCGGCGGCGCTCGCGCCAAATCATGAATGAGCGGTGGGGAGCGGGAGGGCAGGGAAATTCCCGCTGGCCATTTCCGGGAGCGCGGCTATGATCGAGCCGTGAGTTTAGTCTGTGTCCAGAAAGGTTCCAACGTTCTCGCCCATGCCCGCGGCAGCGGGTTCGTGAACCGGGAGGCGGCGGGATACGGGGAGGATACCCGGCTCTGAGAGGCCCGGGAGGGGCGCTGGCTGGTTGAACTTGCTGGGGGGCAGACACTTCTTTTAGGCATATCCATTTTCCACCATGACAGAGGATTTACAGACCAACGAGCGTGTGATCCGCCGCCGTCCAAGGAGTCGGCTTGAGCCGCTGTCGGTCAACATTCGAGAACTGGCGCTCGAGGACATTTCGGACGTCTTCGAGCTGGGGCAGAAGCTGTTTACGCCGGAGAAGCTGCCAACCCTGTATCGGGCCTGGGACGAGGATGAAGTCCTGCAGCTTTACACGGCGGCTCGCGAAACGTGCCTTGTGGCGGCCTCGAGCGATCGAATTGTGGGATTCGCCCTGGGACGGATTATGGAAAAGCCGCGGAGCGCGTGGAGGTACGGCTGGCTGCTGTGGCTGGGCGTCGATCGCGCCACCAAACGTCGAGGCATCGCCACACGCCTGCTGCGCCAGCTCACCAGCCGGTTCATCGAGCGAGAGGCCCGGATCATGCTGGTGGATACCGACGAGCACAACCGACAGGCCCTCACCTTTTTCCGGAAGCATGGTTTTGGCCAGGAAGTCCGGCACGTCTATCTTTCCCAAAACCTCGATGCGCACCCCGAGGCGCTAGCGCGGAGGGAGAAGGACGAGCGGGAGGAGTGACCTCGGCCTTCGGTTCCCGCGGGGTCGGGGGGGGCCGATTCGGGATTGACAAGAATGGGTGGGGCGAAGCATTGAAACAGCCGGCAACACGTCACAGCATGGAAAGGCAAGCAATGAACACAACATCGAGTCGACGCGCGTTTCTGCGGCAAACGGCGCTGGCGACGGCGGTCGTGAGCGTTTCCCCGCGTTTGTGGGGGCAAGTGGCTGGTGCCAACAGCGACATTCGTGTGGGCGTGGTTGGCTTTGGAGGGCGCGGAGGCTCGCACATCAGCGCGTTCAGCAAGATGCCCGGAGTGCGTTTGGTGGCGCTATGCGATTGCGACGAGAAGATACTCGGGGCCGGCGTGAAGAAGCTTGAGGACCAAGGCAAGCCGGTGAAGGGCTATCGGGACTACCGCGAGCTGTTGGAGAAGGGGGATGTGGATGTGGTTGCGAGTGCGACCCCGAATCACTGGCATTCGCTCAACGTGGTCTGGGCCTGCCAGGCGGGGAAAGACGTGTACATCGAGAAACCGATCTCGCACAACGTGTGGGAGGGGCGCCAGGCCGTCGAGGCGGCGCGCAAGTACCGGCGGATCGTGCAGAGCGGCACTCAGAGCCGGTCCTCGCGCACCGGCATAGCGGCGGCCGTCGAGTGGGTACGGGCGGGCAATCTGGGGAAAATCAAGGTCTCTCGCGCTCTCTGTTACAAGCGCCGCGCGAGCATCGGCAAGGTGGACGCACCGCAGCCCATTCCGCCCGAGATCGACTACGACCTCTGGTGCGGGCCCGCGGAGAAGCTTCCGCTGATGCGCAAGCGTCTTCATTACGATTGGCATTGGGTCTGGAACACCGGCAACGGCGACCTTGGAAACCAGGGCATCCATGAAATGGATGTGGCCCGATGGTTTCTCGGCGTCATGGAACTCTCGCCGCGGGTGTTGAGCGTGGGAGGCCGGCTGGGTTACGTGGACGATGGCGAGACCCCCAACACCATGGCCATTCTGCACGACTACCCGGGCGCGCCCTTGATCTTCGAGGTGCGCGGACTGCCCAGTGGCAGAGATTCGCAGTCCATGGACAAGTACAAAGGCGCCGGGATCGGGATTGTGATCGAGTGCGAGGGAGGCCACGTCACGGTGCCAAGCTACAGTTCGGCGACGGCGCATGACAAGGAGGGTCGGGCGATCCAGACATGGAGCGGAGAAGAGGATCACTACGCCAACTTCATCAAGGCCGTCCGAAGCCGCAAGACTGAGGATTTGAATGCGGATATCCTCGAGGGGCATCTATCGAGCGCGCTCTGTCACACGGGCAACATCTCGTATCGGCTGGGCGCCAAACAGGATCCCGGTGCGATCAAGGAAGCGATTCGGGCGGACTCGGGGCTGGCCGAGGCCTTCGATCGGATGGCCGAGCATTTGAGTGCCAACGGGGTGGATTTGATCGCCGAGCGCGCGACTCTCGGTGTGCCGCTGTGGATGGATCCGAAGGCCGAGCGCTTTGTCGGGAACGATGCGGCCAACGCGCTCTTGACCCGCGCCTATCGTGCGCCGTTTGTGGTGCCCGAGAAGGTCTAGCGGCCCAGCAACCGGGAGACTTGCATGCCATCCGATTGACGCAGTTTCGACGGAGGCCAGGCCGTGGCTCGACCTGGTTTTCCGGAGGACTTCCCCGTGGCAAGGGAAGCAGGCTTTGGTGTCTTAATCCGTGTGCGGCGCCAAAGCCTTTTTCTTTGCCTCTTTTTTTGCTCGCCCCGCACCGCGCAGAGTCCTATTGTGACCGCAATTCAGCCCAATCTGTGATGTTACTATGGACCTGACATTTCATTGTCCGCACTGCAAGCAGGAGCTGGCGGTGGACGCCTCCGCGACGGGGCAGACGATTCAATGCCCGACATGCAATGCGGAGATTACGGTTCCGCAGGCCGATATCACCAACATCCATGTCAACCCGATCGCGTCGTCGGCGGCGGCCAAGATCGAGCGGCATTTCTCGGTCCCGGTGCGCGACGCTCCGGCGGAGATCCTGATTGCCACGACGAAGGAAGCGGAGGAGCCGGTCGCGGCCGATGGTCCGAAGAAGATGAAGTTGCGGGTCATTCGGCACACGGACTGCATCGAGCTTGGCCGGGATCGATACGAGGAGATGGTGGGCAATTTCCTCAACCGAGTCGGCGAGGAGAACATCATCAGCATCACGCCTGTCAACTACACGCACATCGACATCGCGACGCAAAAGATTCTCACCGACTACGCCGTCCAGGTCATTTATCGCGGGTGATTGGGCATGATCGGTCTTGGCACCTAGGGCGCATTTGACTAGCTTCCCGCGCGTCATGTTGGCATTCACGAAAATGAATGGCGCGGGGAACGACTTCGTCGTCGTGGACAACCGCGACGGCACGGTGCGCCTGACGCCCGATCAGATTGTCCGAATCTGCGATCGGCGGCGGGGGGTGGGCGCGGACGGTCTCCTGATGCTGGTGCGGTCCGTTTCGGGCCGGGCTCCCTGGGCGTGGGAGTTTTACAACTGTGACGGGAGCCCCGCGGACATGTGCGGCAACGGCGCACGCTGCTTTGCCAGGTTTGTCCAGCGCCTGACCGCGACGGATGGCGACGTGATGTTCGAGACGGGGGCGGGGGTGATCACCGCGCGCTTCGAGGGGGCCGAGGTGACGGTGAACCTGACGGTCCCGCGGGAGATGCGCCTCAATGAGAGCCTGGCCTTCGAGACCGGAGCGCAGCTCGTGCATTCGGTGAACACCGGCGTCCCGCACGCGGTTGTGCTGGTGTCCGATGCCGAGTCCGCTATGGTTCAATCGATGGGGGCGGCCATCCGCTACCATCCCCACTTCGCCCCGCGCGGAACCAACGTCAATTTCGTGCAGATTCTCGAGCCAGGGTCGATTCGCGTGCGCACGTACGAGCGGGGGGTCGAGGGGGAGACTCTGGCTTGCGGCACCGGGGTGACGGCGGCGGCACTGGTGTGCGCGCGACTGCGGAGTTTTGCCTCTCCAGTCAGGGTGTTGGTTCAAGGAGGGGACACCTTGCGGGTGAGTTTCGAGGATGCGGGGGGAGGTTTCCGGGATGTGCGGTTGAGCGGCCCGGCCGATTTTGTGTTCGATGGGCATCTCTGCGATTCGAATCCTTGAACCAGAACATGGTGCGAGCCCGCGCATGAACTTATTTCGACGGAAGGAAGTGGCCGACCTCCAGCGGGAAGCGGCGAGCGATCTGAGGCTGCACCGGGCGCTCGGGCCGTTGAACCTGACGATGCTCGGGATCGGTGCGATCGTCGGCACCGGGATTTTCGTCCTGACCGGCACCGTGGCGGCGCAGAACGCGGGGCCTGCGGTCGTGCTTTCGTTTGTGCTGGCGGGTTTGGCCTCGATCTTCGCGGCTTTGTGTTACAGCGAGTTCGCATCGCTGGTGCCGATGGCAGGCAGCGCCTACACCTACGGGTACGCGACATTGGGAGAGTTTTTCGCCTGGATCATCGGTTGGGATTTGATCCTCGAATACGCTGTCGGCGCGGTCACCGTGGCCGTGGGGTGGTCGGGGTACCTGGTCTCGTTTCTCAAGAGCGTGGTCGAGTTGCTCGATCGCTTCGGCGCGTCCGGCCTGGCGGCGACGCTCACCCAGGCGGGGGTGGCCCTCGCGCCTTTCTCGGCCGCCCACGGCGTCCAAGTGGCGTTGCCGGACGGAACGGCGGTGACTGCTCTTTTCAATCTTCCGGCGGTGATGATCGTGGCGATTGTCACCTTCCTGCTGGTGGTGGGAATCAAGGAGTCCGCTCGGTTCAACAACGTGATTGTCATTGTGAAGCTGGCGGTTGTCCTGCTTTTCATCATCGTGGCGGCCAAGGCCATCCAGACCGCCAACTGGCATCCGTTCATTCCGCCCAATACGGGCCAGGCGGGCCATTTCGGAATCTCGGGTGTGCTGATGGGCGCCGGGGTGGTTTTCTTCGCGTACATCGGTTTCGATGCGGTGAGCACCGCGGCCCAGGAGGCGAAGAACCCGCAGCGGGACATGCCCATCGGGATCATCGGGTCGCTGCTGATCTGCACGTTGCTCTACATTCTGGTTTCCGGGGTGGCAACCGGCGTTGTTCCGTATGGGGAGTTGGACGTGCCGGATCCGATCGCGAAGGCGGCCGATCGGGCTCAGATAGGTTGGATGGCGGTGCTGATCAAGGTGGGGGCGCTGGCGGGCCTCTCATCGGTGATTTTGGTGCTGCTTTATGGCCAATCCCGGGTCTTCTTCGCGATGTCGCGGGACGGTTTGCTCCCGCCTTTCGTCAACCTCGTCCACCCTCGATACCAGACGCCCTGGCTGACATCGATCGTGACGGGAATCGGCGTCGCGTTCTTCGGCGCGTTGTTTTCCGTGCGCGAGGCCGGCAGCCTTTGCTCGATCGGAACGCTCTTGGCCTTCGTGATCGTCTCTGTGGGCATCATGATTTTGCGTGTGCGACACCCCGAGTTGCGGCCCCGGTTCCGCACCCCGTGGGTGTGGGTGGTGGCTCCGTGCGGCGCCATATCGGCGTTGGTTTTGATGTTTTCGCTGCCGTGGCCGACGTGGGAACGGTTGATCGTCTGGTTCGCCATCGGGATGGTTGTGTTTTTCGCCTACGGCGTTTACCACTCGAAGCTAGGATCAGGGGGCATCCCGGGCGAGACCTCCTGGTCGCGCGCGCTCAAGGTGGTTGGGTTGTCGTGGATGATCCTGGGGTCGTTGGCTGCGATTATCTGGATTGCGCGGTATCGGGAGGCCAGCGCTGCCGTGCTGCCCGGGGCGAGCGGGTGGCTGGTCGGCATCCTCGGGATGGCGGTTTCCGTGAGCATCGGCATTGTTCTGAATCTCCTGGCCCAGGTTTCGGACCACCTGCGCGCCCGGCGCGAGCATGCCGGCGGGGTCAGCCCTTAAGACAATAGTCAACTCCGTGCGGTTAGCCCACTGTGTCGGTGAGTATGATCGGCGGGGCGTTCTGTAGACGACTGCGCCAAAAAGGGACACGATGAGCCGCTGGTGACTTGTCGGTGAATGCGCAGTGACAGAATTCTCATCTATTCATTTAAGGGCTGACCCTCGCCAGACTCCCAGGAACTGAAGGACATAGCGGTGGACCGCGTCGTGCACCTTCGAGCGGAAGTTCCATTAAGATCTGATGCCGGAATCGTGGTTTCGGCCTTATTTTTCAAGGGGTTTACGCACGTGGTTGATTTTCTTGCGCGTGCCTACGGTGACTTGGGCTTCGGGCACCGTCGCCGGAAGAACCAACTTCAGTGCCTGGAGCAGTTGCTGCTGCCGGGCACTGGGTTCAGGCACCTGGCGCGCCACGACCTTGCCGCTGCCCGAGTGAACCAGTTCCATAACGCAGAGCTGTTCGAGTTGGCGCAAGCCTTCTTCCACCGTGACTTCCAACGACCGCCAGGCTTGCTCCAAATGACGGCGCACTTTTAAGGCCAGCATCGCCGTCAAAGCGTGGGCTTGGGTGTTGTCTGCCGTGCAGACAAACCAGGGTCGGATCTCCAGGTGGCCGGTCTTAAGGGTGCGGAAATCCCGTTCCACCAGGGCCAGGTCTTTGTAGCGGTCATGGATCGTTTGCGCGTCGGCCGCCGCCGTTTTGAGATCCGTCTCGACCACATAGCAGCCGTCCAACTGCGCGGCGGCTTGCAGCGCGGCCTTGTCGAGGGTCAAGACCAAGCGTTGTCGGCTGACGCTCAGTTTGAGCCAGTCCTGCACCTTGTAACTGGCCAGCCGGGCGGCCAAGTGTCGGTGCTGGGTAGCGACTTTGGCGCGCGGGTGCTCATCGAGGTAGGTGTTGGCTTTCTTGAGGGCGGCTTCCAGCGCCTGGTGTTTCTCTTGGCGAGCCCGTTGGACTTCGGCTTGCCGAACCGGGTTGCGGCGCAAGACAAAACGCCGCCCGTCTTCGCCGAGCACCTCGTGGACCTTCTCCTCGAACAGCTCCAGTTGGAGCACCCTCTCTGCCAGAAGCTTCTGGATCTGCGGCTTGGTGAGGGCGGTGACGAAATGAAACTGCGCCTCCTGAGCGGCCGCTTTCTGGTCGGTGCGAATCATGCCCCGGTCGCCCACCAGGGTGACGCCCGTGCAGCCCAGCTCCTTTCTGATCTTATGGACCTGGTGGCCGAAGGTTTTGAGATCGTTGGTGTTGCCGCGATAAACCTGGATCGAGACCGGCTCCCCCTGGCTGTCGGTCAAAAGCCCGATGACGACCTGTTTCTTGCCCTCCTTGTGGTCGCGATTATACCCCCAAGCCGCCAAGGCGTTGGAGTCGCCCTCCAAATAGCTGCTGCTCACATCGTAGAGAAAGAGTTGGTCCTTGGGAGGCGCGGGCCGAGCGTGCCACAGGCGCCGTTCGATGAGGGCGTGACGGCCTTCGAGCCAGGCGCCGTTGGCATAGAGATCGTCTTCGGTGAAAGAGCGCTTCCAGCCCAAGAGCGCGGCCGCCGCAGAGTTGGCAGCCAAGCGAACCATGGCCAGCAAGGAGGGACCGGGGCGCAGCAGGCGGGCCAGCACCTGCCAGTAGCTCAGCTGGGCTTCCCAGGTGACGCCGAGGGCTTTCTTAATCCCCAGGCGCTGGGCCACCTGGTCGATGGTCCAGAGCGCACCCATGCTGGGGCCTTGACGCAGGCGCAGCGAGCCCTGGGAGGTGTCGGCCAGTTTGGCCAGTGAGTCAGCGGGTTGGGCCAGGGCGCGGCGGACGGCCTCCAGGACATGGGGAGGCAGGTGGGTCAAGACGGCGAGGGTCTTGGATTTGACGGAGGAGCCGACGCGGAAAGACTCGCGCAAGAGGATGGAGGTGTAGGACTTGCCGTGCTTGCCTTTGGAGACGACATTGGCGATGAATATGCCTACATAGTATACGTCTATTGATCGTTGTCAATATAATTATTCAAGAAATATGCGAACAACAACCTGCCTACATTTGGGACAAAGTTGAAGGTGCATGAAACCCGCGTCAGATCGAGGCCCAATGAAGGTTTAGGGCCAAAAATTCACTGGAATCTCCGTTTTAGCGAGGTTCGGGTTGCCAGCCGCCGCCGAGGACGGCGTAGAGTCTGACCTCATTGGCGAGCCTGGCCAAGCGCAGGAAGACCAGGGCCTGCTGGGAGGCGAAGAGGGAGCGTTGAGCGTCGAGAACGCCGAGGTAGCTGTCGATTCCCTTTTCGTAGCGCGAATTGGCCAGGCGATAGGTCTGGGCCTGGGCCTGGACCAGGGACTCCTGGGCCGCGACTTCAACGTCCATCGTGCCCTGGACCGCGAGAGCGTCGGCCACGTCGCGAAAAGCAGCTTGAATCGCCTGTTCGTACTGGGTGAGGGCCATTTGCTTTTGGACCTTGCTGGCCTTGAGCGCGGACCAGGTGCGCGCGTCGAAGATGGGCATCACGATTTGGGGCGCGTAGCTCCAGGCGCCAGAGCCGGACTTGAAAAGGCCGGAGAGTTCGCTGCTGGCTGTGCCGACCGCGGCGGTCAGCGAGATGCGGGGGAAGAAGGTGGCTCGGGCGGCGCCGATGTCGGCATACGCGGCGCGGAGCATGTCCTCGGCCTGGAGGACATCGGGTCGTTGGAGGAGCACGTCCGAGGGCGTGCCGGGCGCGAGTCGTCGCGGGGGTGTGACCTCGGAGAGTCCGGTTGGCAGGAGATCATCCGGGACGGGTGCGCCGATCAGGAGGTTGAGCGCATTCAGGTCCTGGGCCGCCTGTTGCGTATAGATGGCGATGTCGCGTCGGGCGACGTCCAGGGGAATTTGCGCGCGGTAGAGGTCCAGTTCTGGGATCAGTCCCAAATCATGGCGCCGTTTGATCAGGTCGTATGCGCTCTGCTGGGCGGCGAGGGTGGTTTGGGACAGTTGGAGATTCTCCCGATCGGCTGCGAGTGCAAGGTAGGTGTTGGCCACCGAGGAGACGAGCAGGATCTGGGCGCTGCGGCGGGCCTGTTCGGTCGCCATGAATTCGAGCAACGCGCGCTCCTTGAAGCTTCGGATGCGCCCGAAGAAATCGATTTCCCAGGAGGCGAGTCCGAGATTCACGTCGTAGCGTTCGCTGGTGTGCCGGCGGCCGGAGGGCGAGAGGTCGGCCGGCACGCGCGCCCTGCCGCCGCTGCCGATGGCATTGGGCACGGGATAGAGTTCGGCGCGCTGGATGCGGTACATTGCGCGTGCTCGCTCGACATTCAGGGTGGCCAGCCGCAAGTCGCGGTTGTTGGCAAGGGCAGTGGCGATGATCTTTTGGAGATTCTGGTCCTGGAAGAACTCTCGCCATGTCTGGTCCCGGGCTTCGGCTTCGGCGGACGCGGTGTCCTTGTAGGCGGCGCCCTGGGGCCACTGGGTTGGGATTGGGGCGGGCGGGCGGGCGTACTTGGGGGCCAAGGTGCAGCCGGCCAGGGCGATCAGGAGTCCCGCCGATGCGCGCCTGAGGGCAGTCAACACTCTATGAGGCACGCGGGGTGGCACGAATCGTTCGAAAGCGCTGCGGGGAACCATAGCCGGTCGAGCTGGAATGAGTGCATTCTGGTTCATGTTAGTGGTTTTCCGGCGCGGTCGGCGTGGGACCGGGGATCGTTTTCGCCGCGCGATTTCTGCCGAACGTCTTTTCGATCAGGACGAAGAAGAGCGGCGAGAACAGGATGACGAGGGCCGTGCCGGTGATCATGCCGCCCAAGACGGAGGTGCCGATGGCGTTCATGGCGCCGGCGCCGGCGCCGGTGGCCAGAGCCAGCGGCAAGACGCCAAAGCCGAAGGCGAGCGAGGTCATGACGATGGGGCGAAACCGGAGGCGCGTGCCTTCGAGGGTGGCGTCGATCAGGGCCAAGCCTTGCTCGACGCGCGCCTTGGCGAACTGGACGATGAGAATAGCATTCTTGGTGGTCAGGCCCAGCGTCGTGAGCAGGCCGATCTGGAAATAGACGTCGTTGGGCAGGCCGCGCAGCGAGGAGGTGATGACGCTGCCGAGCGCGCCCAACGGCAGCACCAGGAGGATCGAGATGGGGATGGGCCAGCTTTCGTAGAGGGCGGCCAGGCACAGGAAGATGACCAGGATGGAAAAGGCATAGAGTGGCCCGCTCTGGGCGCTGGCCATGCGTTCCTGATACGAGGCGCCCGTATAGTCAAAAGCGACGCCCGAGGGCAGTCGGGACACGATGGCCTCGAAGGCGCTCATGGCTTCTCCGGTGCTGCGGCCCGGCACGGGCTCGCCCTGAATGTTCAGACTGGGAAACCCGTTGAACCGTTCCAGGCGGGGCGACCCCGAGTCCCAACGCGTCGAGGCGAAGGAGGCGAAGGGGACCATCTGGCCGGTGGCGTTGCGCACGTAGATTTTGTTCAGGTCGCTCGGGAGCCGGCGGTAGGGTGCGTCGGCCTGGACGTACACGCGCTTGACGCGTCCGCCCTGGACGAAGTTGTTGACGTAGGCGCTGCCGAAGGCCGCCGCGAGTGTGTTGTGGATCGAACTCAGGGGCAGGCCCAGCATTCCCGCCTTTTCCCAATCCACGTCCACCCGGAACTGCGGCACATCCTCCATGCCGTTGGGTCGGACATTGGCCAGGTGCGGGTCCTGCATGGCCATGCCGAGGAACTGGTTGCGCGCCTCCATGAACGCGGCATGCCCGATGCCGCCGGCGTCAATCAACTGAAAATCGACGCCGCGGGCCGCGCCCAACTCGACGACGGGGGGCGGTGCGAAGGCGAACACCATGGCGTTACGGATGCGGGAGAAGCTCATCATGGCGCGGCCGGCAACTGCCTTCAGACGCAGATCCGGACGATCGCGCAGGTCCCAGTCCTTGAGCTTGACGAAGACCATGCCGTTGTTCTGGGCGTGTCCGGCGAAGCCCATTCCGGCGATGGTCATGCAGGACTCGACCGCCTCTTTCTCGGTCTCCATGAAGTGGCGTCGGACATCATCGGCGATGACCTGGGTCTGTTCGAGAGTGCTGCCAATTGGGAGCATGACCTGGCACATCAGAATGCCCTGATCCTCATCGGGCAGGAACGACGTGGGCATGCGCATGAAGAGAAAACCCAATCCCGCCACGATCAGGAGAAACACCGCGACGTAGCGCAACCGGCGGGTCAGGGCATGGCCGACCAGTTTGACCGAAGCGGTCCGGACGGCGAAGAAGACGCGGTCGAACCAGAGCAGGAACGGGCGCAGAAACCAGATTGCGTTCTCGGAGGGTTCGTGTCCTTTTGGGACGGGTTTGAGCATGGTGGCACACAGGACCGGTGTCAGGATCAAGGCTACCAACACCGAGAGCAGCATGGCGGAGGCGATGGTGACGGAGAACTGTCGGTAGATGACACCGGTCGAGCCGCCAAAGAACGCCATGGGCCCGAAGACCGCGGCGAGCACCAGGCCGATGCCGATGAGCGCGGGGGTGATCTGTTCCATGGATTTGGCGGTGGCTTCGCGGGGTGGAAGCCCCTCCTCGGTCATGATGCGCTCGACGTTTTCGACGACCACGATGGCGTCGTCGACCAACAACCCGATGGCCAGCACCATGGCGAACATGGTGAGCATGTTGATCGAGAATCCAAACGCCCCCAACACGGCGAACGTGCCCAGAAGCACCACCGGCACCGCAATGGTGGGGATCAGCGTGGCGCGAATGTTGCCCATGAACAGCCACATCACCAGGAACACGAGAAACACCGCCTCGAAGAGCGTCTTGACCACCTCGTTGATGGCCACTTTCACGAACGGCGTCGTGTCGTAGGGATAGACGACTTCGAGCCCGGCGGGGAAGAAGGCGCTCAGCTCGGCCAGTCGCGCCTTGATGGCGTCGGCCGTATCGAGCGCGTTGGCGCCGGGCGCCTGGCGGATGGCCAGGCCGGCCGAAGGACGCCCGTTGTGGAACACCTGGACATCGTAGAACTCCGTCCCCAACTCGGTCCGGCCCACATCCCGGATGCGCACCATCGAGCCGTCTGGATTGGTGCGCAGGGGGATGGCCGCGAACTCGTCGGGCGTCTGGAGCAGGTTCTGCACGATGATCGAGACATTCAACCGCTGGCCGTCGGCCGCCGGCGCCCCGCCGAACTGCCCGGCGGACACCTCGACGTTGTAGATTCTCAGCGCCGCAATCACGTCCTCGACGGTCAGGTGGTAATCGGTGAGCCGGTCGGGGTTGAGCCAGACGCGCATGGCGTACTGCGAACCGAAGGTTGTCACCTCGCCCACACCCGGGACGCGCGCCAGAATCTTCTCGAGGTTGGACGCGGCATAGTCCCGCAGGTCGGTGCTGTCCATGCTGCCATCCCGGGAGACCAAGCCGACAATGATGAGGTAATTGCGGGTGGACTTGCTGACCATGACGCCGGAGCGCTGCACCACCTCGGGGAGGCTGGTCATGGCAAGCTGAAGCTTGTTCTGCACCTTGGCCCATGCCAGATCAGGGTTGGTGCCCGGCTTGAAGGTCAACTCGATGCGCGAGCCGCCCGCCGAATCGCTTGTGCCCGACAGATAGAGCATGTCGTCGAAGCCCGTCATCTTCTGCTCGATGATCTGGGTGACGCTGTTCTCGACGGTCTCCGCCGACGCGCCCGGATAGAAGGCGTCGATGGCGATGGACGGCGGCGCGATGGGCGGGTATTGGGAGATAGGCAGGTTGTGAATCGCCAGCCCGCCCAGCACCATGATTACAATGGCGATGACCCATGCGAAGACGGGTCGATCCAGGAAGAATCTCGATAGCATGGCGCGACTCCCTTACTTCGATTCCGGGGCCTGTTGGGCCTTCGTCGAGGGGGCTTGGGCGGAACTCGGGGGCGGTGCGTCAGCCGGTTTCCCATTCGGGTCGAACGGCACCGCATTCACCGGCATCCCCGGACGCACTTTCTGCATGCCCTCGACGATCACGCGGTCCCCCGCTGCCAGATTCGACGAGACGAGCCATTGATCGTCCAGGGCCCGTTCCAGACCGATCTGTCGCTGTTCCACCAGGCCTTGGCCGTTCACGACCATGACCAGCGGGTTTCCTCGAGGATCTCGCGATACGGCCTGCTGCGGCACGAGGATCGCCCGCTCATTCGCGCCCTCCTTAACCACCGCGCGGACGAACATGCCGGGGAGAAGGACGGACCCCGGATTCGGAAAGACCATTCGCAGTGTCACGGAACCGGTCGTGGGATCGACCGAAACGTCGCGGAACTGCAGTGTCCCTTCCTCCGCGTACCTGGTTCCGTCGGCAAGGCAGAGTTCGACCTTGTTGAAGCTGGTTGTGTTCTGGCTCAGCAGACCCGCATCCAGGCGGTGCTGCAAGCGAAGAAACTCGGTCGCCGATTGCGTCACGTCCACATAGATCGGGTCCAACTGCTGAATCGTGGCCAGCGGAATCGGCTGGTAAGCCGTCACAATGGCGCCGTCCGTGACCGATGACTTGCCAATCCGGCCCGAGATTGGGGACTCGACCTTCGCGTACTCGAAGTTGATGCGCGCGCTCTCGACAGACGCTTTCCAATAGGCCGCGTCCGCCTCGGCCTGTTTCAGCATCGCCTCGGCGTCATCGAAGTCCTGCTGGCTGACCGCCTTGTCCGCCAGCGCCTGCCTGAAGCGGTCCACCCGCGACCGCAGCGCCGGCAGGCTGGCTTCTGCCCGGCCGAGGGCCGCCGTCGCATTGTCGAGCGCCGCCTGGAAGGGGGCCGGATCGATTTGATAGAGTTGCTGGCCCTGCTTGACATCGGAGCCTTCGATAAACAGGCGTTTCAAGACCAGCCCGTTAACCTGAGGACGGACGTCTGAGATCAGGTAAGGCGAAGTGAGGCCGGGCATTTCGGTGGTCAGAACGATCGGCCGATTGGTCACCGTGACGACGGCCACTTCGGGCATGCCGGCGGGCGGTCGGGCCTGTTGCGGCCGACCGCAGCCTGTGAGGGACACCCCGCACCCCAACAGACCCAGAAGCACCGTCCGACTCAGAGATGAGACCCGAGGTTTGTCGGACATGGTGGTCCGGGCCTTCCCTCCGTCTTCCGATTCTTTGGCCAAGGAATTCGCCTCTCGCGTTGCCAGTTTACTCATTTCGGGGTTCATTGTCTTCGGTTACTTTCAGAGTCAGGAGGCGGCCTCACCGCAGTCCAGGACGGCCCGCAACCTGGCCAGAATGGCCTCCTTGCTGACCGTGCCCACGATTTTGGCGGCGAGTTGCCCCTCGAGAAAAAAAAGAAGTGTCGGAATGGACTCGACCTCGTAGCAGATGCTCAGGTCGGGATTGTCGTCGGCGTTCACTTTGACCAACTTCACACTCCCGGCGCAGGCCGTTGCGACTTCATCGAGCGTCGTTTCCAGAATGTGACACGGGCGGCTCCAGGGCGCCCCGAACGCCACCAGGACAGGCTGTGCGGAATCAAACACCTCCGAATCGAATGTCGATTCGTCGACCTCGACAATCAGGGGCTTGATTCGCTTCTCGTCCATTGTTCTGTGTACGTCTCTGCAGAAACCGTCAGTTAGCATGGTTTATGCCAGTGCGTCATTTTATTCGTAAAGTGCTTGTGCGCAATGTGAAACATATCGAACGACATCACCACAAGATGCAGGGACCGTACGAAAACTCGAACGTTCAAGGGGCAAGAGAAGGAACGAGCGCAGGGACGAACGCAGAGGGACGATGGCGCGGCTGCGGGAACGCCCCAGGCTCGAGTCAATCACAGTCAGCGATCAAGGCCTCGTGTGGAATTCGGCCCTCCGAAATGACGTAGGGCGGCGCATGGAGAACCAGGGCTGGCATCTGATAGGCCGCAAATGCCGGCTGCTCTGCGCATGAGTCACATATTCGAAACATCGACCGTTCGAGAATTCGTCCTTTTTGATTGGACTCGTTGTGGGGGGTGGGGCACGGTTGGCCGACAATGGAAACTGCGAGTGACCGCCGGTTCGATCCGAATGTTGCCGCGCAACTGCTATTGGACATTGCGCACGAGCAGTCGGTCGAGCGAGTGCTGCAAAAGTTTCTGCGCCGCGCGGTGGAACGTCCCGACATTGTCTGCATGCAGGTATGGCTGATTGGGGAGGGGGATGTCTGTTCGGGGTGTCCGCATCGGCTGCGATGTTCGGACCGGTCGCGCTGCTGGCACCTGGTGGCTGGCCAATGCAGGCCGCTCGGAGATCAGGGGGTGGACGGGCTGCGTTTCGACGATCCGAGCGGCAGGATTCCGATGGGGCTGGGTCTGTTGGGGAGCGTGGCGGCGACGGGCGAGGATCGTCTGGTCGAGGACATGGACGGCGAGGCCGAGGGCATAGTCGGCGTTGATTTGCTGCGTCGGCACGGGGTCTCCGGCTGTGGGGCGGTTCCGATCATCTACAAGAGCGAGTTGCTGGGGGCGATCATTGGGTTCGTTCGGGGTGATATGCCGGGTCATTCGCGGTCTTGGGGCCGGGTTTTTGCGAACCAGATCGGGGCGGCGATTGCGAACGCGCGTGCGTTCGAGGAGATTCAGCGTCTCAAGGCGCAGGTCGAACTGCAGAACACCTACTTGCAGGAGGAAGTAGTCGAGGCCAAGGCGTTCGGGGACTTGATCGGGCGGAGCGCGGTGTTGCGGCAGGTGGTGAGCCAGATTGACCTGGTGGCGCCGACGGACGCATCGGTGCTCATTCTGGGTGAAACTGGGACCGGCAAAGACCTGGTGGCACACGAGATTCATCGCCGGAGCGGACGCAGGGACGGGCCGATGATCCGTGTCAATTGCGCGTCGATTCCGAAGGATCTGTTCGAGAGCGAGTTCTTTGGCCATGTGCAGGGCGCGTTCACGGGGGCCATCAAGGACCGCGCGGGCCGGTTTGAAACCGCGGAGCGGGGGACGATCTTCCTGGACGAGATCGGGGAGATTCCGCTCGAGATGCAGGGCAAGCTGCTGCGTGTGTTGCACGAGAAACGGTATGAGCGGGTTGGGGAGGATCGGACGCGCCACAGCGATGTGCGGGTGATCGGGGCCACCAATCGCGATTTGAAGAAGGCGGTGGCGGCGGGCCGCTTTCGCGAGGATCTCTACTATCGGCTGCACGTGTTTCCGATTCACGTGGCTCCTCTTCGGGAGCGCAGGGACGACATCCCGCTGCTGGCAGAGCACTTCGTCGAGTTGTCGGTGAAGGAATTGCGGTGTCAGCGGCCCCGGCTGACGAGGGCGGGCGTCGCCCGGCTTGAAGCCTACGACTGGCCTGGAAACGTGCGCGAGTTGCGCAACGTGATCGAGCGCGCGGTCATCCTCGCTCGGGGGGGGCCGCTTCAGTTCGACTTGCCTGTTGCCGATCCGACCCCGATGCTCGGCGCATCCAAGGCGCGGTCCCGACACACCAATGCTCCGGGGTTTTTCACGGAAGTCGAGATGGAGAACCTCGAGCGCGAGAACCTCCTGGCGGTTCTCGGCAAGGCGAGTTGGAAGATCAAAGGCAGGAATGGCGCCGCTGAACTGCTCGGCATCAAGCCGACGACCCTGCTGTCGCGGATGAAGAAAATGGGAGTGGAGCGGCCTAACCCGCATATTTCTTAGCCCGTCAGTGCACAGGGCGGTCAGACTACGCGCGAGGACTGCTATGCGGGTTAGGACCGACAGGATGCCCCTGGCCCCCTTTCTGGGCTCGATTTTGCCAGAGACGGCCTCTTTGTGCTTTCGCCCTCTGTGGGCCGGTCCTAACGTCGCCTCTTGTGACTGATCAAAGCGCACAGCCTTCCTCGAGTCGTCGCGTCGAGCCCGGACCCGGCGTGCGCGGGGAGCGACGGTCACGCCCGGGCGAACCGATGCCGGGCGGCCTGTGCAGCGACGCGATCGAGCGGGTCTGTCCCGTGTGCGACGGGACGCAATCGGAACCGTTCTGGGAGAAAGGGGCCTTGCGTGCCGTTCGGTGCGCGCAATGCGGCATGGTGTATGCGAATCCCGTGGCCGAGGCCCTCGCGACCGGGCGGTTTTACGATGCGCTGGGCACGGAGTACTATTTGTCGCCGGCCAAGCTCGAGAGTGACTATCATCCGGTGCGATTCGAGCGCGAGCTGCGCCTCTTTCGATCGTTCTGCAAGAGGGGTGCGGTCCTGGATGTCGGGTGTTCGAGCGGCGCGTTCCTGCATCATCTGCGCCGATGCGGCGATTACCGGGTAACAGGCGTGGATGTTGCCGGAGCGCCGTTGGACTACGCGGAGGCTCGGGGAATCGAGGTGGTACGCGCGCCGTTCTTGGAACACGATTTTGGCGGGCGCCGTTTCGAGGCTGTGACGTTCTGGGCCGTGCTCGAGCATCTGGTCAATCCGCGCGCCTTTCTCGATCGGGCAGCGAATCTGCTGGTTCCGGGCGGGCATTGTTGCGCTCTGGTTCCCAATTTGGGTTCGTTGGCGATTCGCCTGTGCGGGGCGCGGTACCGTTACGTGATGCCGGATCATGTCAACTATTTCTCGCCGGCGACTCTGCGCGCGTTTGTCGCTCGGGAGGATGGGTTTGATCTGGTGACTCTGCGATCAACGCACTTCAATCCCGTGGTCTTGTGGCAGGATTGGCGTCGGATGCGCGACCGGGTGCCAGAGAGCGAGCGCGCCCAGCTACTGCTGCGGACGACGCGTCTGAAACAGAGCCGATGGCTGGGGCCGGCCAGGCTGCTTTACCGCGGGGTCGAGGGCCTTCTGGGGGCGAGGCTGCTGGCGGACAACCTGACGATTGTGCTCAGGCGGCGTCCGGCGTGAGGCGGCGCTGACGCTTCGCCGCAGTTCTCATTTTGGCCTGGGCCTCCGGCGAGAACCGGCTGAAGCCGGGACACTCAACCACGTCCGACGCTTCGGCGCGGTGTTCGGTGTACCGCCTTCAGGCGGCTCGTGGCCGAAATGAGAATCGCCGGATGCCTCACGGCCTTTCTGGACAACGGGTTGGTGGGGTTGGTACATTTCGGCTGGGCACTCCGCACTCGGCCGCGGGCAACGGGCGTCGGCGGGGATGGCGACAATCACTTTTTTGCTTATGGCTGGACACAGCAAGTGGGCGAAGGTCAAACACTTCAAGGGTGCGATCGATGCGAAGCGGGCGCGCATCTTTGCAAAGCTCTCGCGTGAGATCGCCATCGCCGCCAAGCTGGGCGGCGGCGAACCCGCCATGAATCCGCGTCTGCGGATGGTGCTCCTGAAGTGCCGGAGCGCGAACATGCCGTCGGACAACGTCGAACGAGCCATCAAGAAAGGGACGGGGGGTGGCGATGTCGCGGCGTACGAAGACCTGACCTACGAGGTGTTCGGTCCGCACGGGGTCGCTGTGCTGGTCGAGTGCAGCACGGACAGCCGAAACCGCACGGCGGCGGAAATCCGGCGTTTGCTCTCCGAACACGGCGGGACCTTGGCCACGGCTGGGGGTGTCACGCGTCTCTTTCAGCGCAAGGGACAGATCATCGTCGCGTCCGACGCGGCCAACGAGGAGCAACTGCTCGAGATCGCGCTCGAAGCGGGGGCTGAGGATTTGAAGGCGGAGGCTGAGGGCTACGAGATTCTGACGGAGCCGGGGCAATTCGAGGCGGTTCACCGCGCGATCGAGGCGCAGGGGATCAAGTGCGAGAGCGCGGAGGTGACGTTTGTGCCGACGCTGACCGTGCCCGTGAGCGGGGTGGCGGAGGGGGAAGTGACGCGGTTGCTCGATGCGCTCGAGGACCACGACGACGTGAAGGAAGTACATTCCAATGCGGCGTTCTCCGGGGAGGAAGGCTGAGCTGCTCTCGTGTTGTCGCTGTGGCGCGTGAATCGCTCATGATGCGCCTGCTCAGGCTGCTAGCCCGGACGGTGGTCCGGTATCCGCGGCTGTTTGTCTGCCCGCAGTTCGCTCTGGCGTGCGTCTGCGTGTTCGTGACGGTTGACCGATTGAAGTTCGACATGAACCGGAACAACCTGGTCGGGGCCGACAAGCAGTATCACCGCAATTTCCTGACCTACGCGAGGGAGTTTCACGGGCAGGGCGACCTGGTGGTTGTGGTCCAGAGCGGGGACATCGAGAAGAAGCGGCAATTTGTCGAGAGGCTGGGGCGACGGTTGGAGGGGGAGAAGGACCTTTTCACGGATGTGTTCTACAAGGGCGATCTGAAGATGATGGGTCACAAGGCGCTCCTCTTCGTTCCGGACGAACAGGTGCTCGTCGACATGATCGAGCGGCTCAAGGATGCCCGCCCTGTTCTGCGGAGTTTCAGTGAAGTGACGAATCTCAACGGGCTATTTCGCCAGGTCAATCGGGAGTTTCGTCATGCCTCGGGCGAGCAGACTCAAGAGGCGGATGCCCTGATAAAGGCGCTGCCGGCCCTGGCGCGTGTGGCGACCCAGGCCGCCGAGGCGATCGAGCGGCCAGGCCTTCCGCCCTCGCCGGGGGTGACGGCTCTGTTCGATCCGGGGCCCGAGGCCGAGGAGAATCTCTATATCACCCTGGGGACGAATCGGAATCGCCTCTACTTGGTGACCGCCCGGGCCGCGAAAGAGGCCTTGAACGAAGAGGCCGTGCATCGCCTGCGTGAGATTGTGCGGCAGGTTCAGGGTGAGGTGCCGGGATTGAGCGTGGGGCTGACGGGGGAACCGGTGCTCGAAGTGGACGAGATGGCTCAGTCGCAACGCGATTCGACCATTGCCAGCATCGTGACATTGCTCCTGTGCGCGGTGTTGTTCGTCTACTCGTATCGGGAGACCGGGCGTCCGTTGAAGGCGGTGCTGTGCCTGGTGGTTGGGCTGGCGTACACGCTTGGGTTTACCACACTGGCCATCGGGCATTTGAATCTGCTCACGGTCACGTTCCTGCCGATCCTGATCGGATTGGGGATCGATTTTGGAATCCACCTGGTGACGCGGTACGAAGAGGAATTGCGGGGTGGCCATCCGGAACCTGTGGCCATGGAGACCGCCATGGTGAACACGGGCATCGGAATCTTCACCGGATGCCTGACCACCGCGGGGGCGTTTCTGGCGATGGGTTTCACCGATTTCAAGGGCATCGAGGAGATGGGACTCATCAGCGGAGCGGGGCTGATCATCTGCCTCATCCCGATGCTGACACTGCTTCCGGCGCTGCTGCTGCGCGGACGGCAGAACGTTCTGGATCACCACCCGGCTGGGACGATCGAACGGCGGGGCCGCATCGAGCGGATGTGGCTCGATCGGCCCGCGCTTGTCCTGGGCGGCGCGCTGTCGTTGGCGGCGGCGGCCGTGTCCCAGTTTGGGAAGGTGTCATTCGACTACAATCTCCTGCATATGCAGGCGCATGGGTTGCCCGCGGTGCTGACGGAACAGACATTGATCGACGCCGCCTCGAAGTCGGTGATTTTCGGCATTGTGGTGGCGGATTCGCTTCCGGAGGCTGTCGAGCTCGATCGGCGTTTGCGGACCTTGCCCACGGTCGCGAGCATCGATTCGATGGTTCCTTTCTTGAGTGACGACCCGACGCGCAAGCTGGCTCTGATCGGCGAGATCAAGGCCCAGTTGGCGGATATTGAGTTTGCCGATCTGGACACCAAGCCGGTCGGCGTGTCGGAGCTGCGACAAACCTTGCAGGCCTCCACCGCGTATTTCGGCCTGGGCGCGCGCGGGGCGGAAAACGCGGGCGAGGAGGACCTGTCAGAGGAATTGCGCGAGGTCCGATCCGCCCTGGGCCGGCTCCGACGCCAGATGGCCGATGCGGCTCCGGGGGTCGTGTCGATGAAGCTCGGTCAGTTTCAGCAGGCGCTATTCCAGGACTTGCGGGAGACATTCGATGCCATCAAGAACCAGGACAACCGCGCCGCCTTGCGGGTCGAGGATCTGCCGGGCCCGCTTCGCAATCGTTTTGTGAGCGAGTCGGGAACCCGGTATTTACTGCAGGTCAACCCGAAGTTCGACGTGTGGGATCGAGAGAATCAGGAGGTCTTCGTGCGCGAGTTGCGCCAGGTTGCTCCCGGCGTGACCGGCACGCCGGTTCAGCTCTATGAGTACACAACGCTGTTGAAGGACAGCTATATTGAAGCCGCCTGCCATGCGTTGGCCGCCATCGCCATCCTCGTCTTCATCCATTTCCGGCGTGTTGGGTGTGTGCTGCTGGCGCTGGCGCCCGTCGCACTCGGCGCGGTGTGGACAGTGGGATGGATGGGGTGGATGGGCGTCCAATTCAATCCCGCCAACATCATGACGCTGCCATTGGTGGTCGGGGTGGGAGTGACCAACGGCATTCACATTCTCAACCGCTTCGCTGAAGAGCGCAACCCGAGCATCCTGGCGCGGAGCACGGGCAAGGCCGTCCTGCTTTCCGCTCTGACCACGATGGTGGGATTCGGGAGTTTGTGCTTGGCGCGGCACCAGGGCATCGCCAGCCTGGGGATTGTGATGGCGTGCGGGACGGGGGCGTGCATGGTCGCAGGACTGGCTTTTCTGCCGACCTTGCTCAACTGGATGGACCGACGGGGTTGGCCGGTTGCACCGCCGCTCCAAGACCGTCGGCCGGGCTGACAAGAGCCCGATCCGCGCGCTCGGGCTGGGAGACGGACGAGCCGGAGGATGTCGGATTAGAGCGTGTGTCCGGACGTGGGGCCTTTGCTGCACGTCGGGGGCGTGCCGACCGCATTGTAGGAGTAGGTGCCCCCTGTCGGACACTCGGGCGCCTTGCCGTCCTTGAGGTAGCTGTTGACGGCGGCTTCGTCAACGGCGTCGCCAGTGCCCTTGCGGTTCTCGGTGGCCCAGACCTCCTTGGCGCTGTCGATGGCCTTGAGATTCATCTTGCAGGCCTCCCGCGCGGCGCTCTCTCGCGCCTTGGCAAAATTCGGAATGGCGATGGCCGCCAGCAGGCCGATAATGGCCACCACAATCATGATTTCCACCAGCGTGAAGCCGGCTTGGCTGCCTCGATGCTGCATCTTCATAGTGTTCCTCTGTTTGCGCCGTTCTCCGCAGGCCGCGTAAATCATTTCCCCAGGTGCTCGACCGGGTTGATCATGGCGCCCTCGACGCGATGCCGTTCTTCTAGACTGCACGGCGCGGGAAGTCAATCGCACAGGCCCAACCGCGCTGCGCGCCGCTTACGAAGAAGAACAACAACGGAGACAGGGAATAGTTTCGGCAGCCTCAGCGAATCCTCCAGAGGTTCTGCGCCTGTCTGCGGCTCACGGAGCCGTGTCGGAGGGACGAGACCCGCGAGTCCCCGTCTCGAGACAATCCCGCATGGCGGCGAACCAGGCGCTGCCGGCCTCGGGAGTGACGGGCACGGATGCCTGATCGGCGGCATGTTCGATGAGTTCCTCGGGCAATTCACGGAGGAATTGGGAGGGATGGCATGGGGCCAGTTCGCCGTACCTGCGGCGCGCGGCGCAGTGACTGAGTTTGAGAGTGCGCATGGCGCGGGTGATGGCGACGTAGAACAGGCGCCGTTCCTCGTCGAGCGTGCCCTCCTCCTTCGAACGGGCATGGGGCAGCAGCCCCTCCTCGAGGCCGACAATCATGACGTGCGGGAATTCGAGCCCTTTGCAGCTATGGATGGTGATGAGCGTGACGGCATCCCCCGGCGTGTCGTCCTCCTTCTCACGCTCCGTGTCGAGGGTGATCTCCTCGAGAAACTGTTCCAGCCGGTCCGTCACGGCCAACCCAGGCGAGCACTGGGCATCCATGGCGGCGACGAACTCCATCAGATTGCGCACGCGGTTCTCCCCGGCCTCCGGGTCCTTTTCGCTCCGGCGCAATTCCGCAAAGTAGCCGGCGGCGTCTAGAAACTGCTCGGCCCACTCCCGCAGAGCTCTCGGGTTGTGGTTCGAGGCGGCTTCGAGTTGGCCGCGGGCTGTTTGGACGAATCCGACAAAGCGTTCGACGGAGGCGCGTGTCTTGGCTTGGAAAGCGGCCAGCACGCCCGTGTCCTGCATGGCCGCGAAGACCGACGACCTGCGTTCCTGGCTGGCGGCAAGCAGGCGCTGCATCGTGATGTCGCTCAAACCGCGTGCCGGCACATTGGCGATCCGCAAGAGGCTGATGTCGTCGTGCGGATTCAGGAAGACCTTCAGGTAGGCGAGCATGTCGCGCACCTCGCGTCGGTCGAAGAAGCTCTGGCCTCCGACCACGTGGTAACGCACGCCGGCCTTGCGGAGGGCGGTTTCGATCGGGCGCGCCTGTTGGTTGATGCGGAAGAGAATGGCGTGGTCGCCCCAGGGGATGCGGCGAGCCTGGCGGGCGAATTCGAGTTCCTCGACGACGGATCGCGCCTCGTCCTCCTCGTCCTTGAAGGCGAAGAGTGTGATGGGCGATCCCTGGCCCTTGTCGGACCAGAGGCGCTTGCTGCGGCGCCGGGCGTTGTGGCGGATCAAGGCATTGGCGGCATCGAGGATCGTGGCGGTTGAACGGTAATTCCGTTCGAGCTTGATCACCTTGACTTCCGGGAAATGGCGCTCGAGATCGAGCAGGTTGGCGATCTGGGCGCCGCGCCAACCGTAGATGCTCTGATCGTCGTCGCCGACAACGCAGAGATTGCGGTGCTCGCGTGTCAGGGCGTGGACAATCTGGAACTGGGCGGCATTGGTGTCCTGGTACTCGTCCACCATGACATACCGGTATCGGGCGCGACAGGCCTCGAGCACGTCGGGATGCTCCGCAAAGAGCCGGAGCGTGAGCAGCAACAAGTCGTCGAAGTCGACCGCATTGCAGGCGCGCAGCGCGGAGTCGTAGTGGTTTCGGACATGTTCGGCCAGGGCGCGGATGTTGGGGTCGCCGAACGCAGGCTCCTGGTCGCCGACATTCTTGAACCGGCTGAGCATGCTCAGCACGGCCTGCGGATCGACCGACTCGCCTCGCACCGAGATCCGGCTGAGGATCCGCTTGATCGTGGCCAATTGCTCCGATTCGTCGTAGATGACAAAGTGCCGCTTGTAGCCGAGACGCTCGATGTTCTCGCGGAGAATGCGGACGCCAAGCGCGTGAAATGTGCAGATCGTCGGGCCCGGGGCCGATGCGCCGTCGGTTGGCCGCGCTGGCCGCGGCAGCAGCGCTCTGACGCGTTCGAGCATTTCACGGGCGGCTTTGTTGGTGAATGTGACGGCCAGAACATGCTGCGGTGAGACGCCTCGCTCGATCATGTGGGCCAAGCGGGTGGTGATGACGCGCGTCTTGCCCGTGCCCGCGCCCGCCAGGATGAGCACCGGCCCGCGAAGAGTCGTCACCGCCTCCCGCTGCGGTGGGTTGAGAGAATCGAGGTTGATCATCGAGACCGTCAGCCCAGCCCAAACTCCTTTCGGTTCTGTTCGCAGGAGACAAGGACAGGCAGTTCGGGCACCTTCGCTTTCAGCAGAGCCTGCTCGTCGGTCCCGACGGTGAGCGGGAGCGCGACCTGGCCGCCCTCGGCCGCGCTGCGCTGGAGGGCGAGCATGATCTCGGCGCCCAGGCTGGCGTGGTCCAGATTGCACGGATGCACTTTGGCGTCGTCGTCGAGCCAATCGGCCATCTGCTGGATGTAAGGCGGCATATCCAGGTCATAGTTCATCGCCCCTTCGCCGCTCTGGCAGCCTCCGGACTTTGTGACGGCGCGCCACCCGCCATTGGTGAGCACCTCCGCGAAGCCTTCAGTGCCTTGGGCGCCGATGCGGTTCTTGCCCCACCACTTGGCGACCTCGGGTTGGTCTGGCGCGCCTGCGCCGCACTCGTAGATGCCGCGCACCCCGTTGGCGAATTGCACGAAACCGCCGATGTAATCGGGCGAGGGATGATTGTCGGCGAACTTGGTGCGACCGGCTGCCTGGGCCATGGCCCAGACGCCCGGCTCGTAGTCGTTAAACCAGCAGGTGTAATCGATCAGGTGCGAAAGCATGTGCGTCATCCAGCCCGTCGCCGTGCCATAGACCGTGTGGACTCGTCCGAGGGCGCCGCTCGCGGCGATGGCTTTGACTTTCTGGTAGTGCTGGCCATAGCGGTGCTGGTGACTGACGACGGCCTTGGCTTTGGCCTGGCGGACCAGGTTGCGAAGATCGAGCAGTTCGACGCTGGTCAGGGCCACGGGCTTCTCGAATGCCAGAAGCCGCGCCCCGCCTTCGAGTCCATCCCGGATCATCGGCAGACGCAGACTCGGCAGGGTGCAGAAGCAGAAGACGTCCGGGCGCAGAGCGCGGGCCAGGGCGGCGGCATTGGTGCTCTTCTCTGGATGGCCAAGCTTGGCGGCTGCGGCGTCGAGGCGGGCGGCGTCGATATCGCAGATGCCGGTCACCTTGAACTTCGGATTGGCGTTGAAGGCTGTGGCGTGGTGCATTCCGCGCTTGCCCATGCCCACGACGAGCACGGTGTAGGGACTACTCACGGTTTTCAGAATCGCGTATTCAATCTTCCATGACAAAACACTGGCGCGATACTGAAGATGCCCGGGCCTGATGACCAGTGCGATTTCGGAGGGCTGAACTGCGAGAGGCCCTGATTGATGGCGGTTATTGCATCGCGTCAGGCACTCCCCCCCGCGGGCCCGGCCCATCGAGTCCGGCCTCTCCAAGTCCGGATTCTCCCCCAAATAAGGATTCAATGCGTCGCCGTCGTCCGGTCGATCGGTTGGCGCGCGGCACTGCTTTTTGCGGGGCGGACGATCGCCGCAGATGAGCCGCGCAGGCTGGGCGAAGGGGACGGGGCGACGAACGGCTCGATCGGAGCGGGGACCTGAGGGCGCTGAGGAAAAGGAGCGAGGCGCGCCGCGGGCTGGGAGAACGTAGGCAGCCGCTGCGGGACTGTCCTGAGCACCTGGCGCTGAGCAGGCGCTGGGGCCGGCGTCGGCGTCGAGCGCTGTTGGATTTCCGGCGCGGATGGCGCGGATGGTTGGGGCGGGTGATCGTGACCTCTCTCGTGGTCGCGATCCGGATTGGGGCCTAGCCAGATGGCGGGCCAGAAGTATGGGTAGTGTTGGTAGGTGAAAGCCGAGCTGGTGACCGTGACGATCCTCGGAGAGGCGGGCCGGGGATCGCCGGGGGTCGGGTTATCGGCGGGAGGCACCGACGTATTGCGACTGTCCAGGAAGACCGTGGCGACACCTTCGCCGGCCAGGCCCGCCCGGTTTGTGGACGATGGCGGAATCCAGCCCCAGCCCACGAGACGGGTCCCGTTGAAGATCCGGACGGGGACGGGCTGGCTGCTGACGGCGACATTGCTTGACGCCCTCGACTCGAGCTCGGCGATTTCCTGCTGCAAGTCCGCCAGCCGCTGGCGGTGCGAGGAGAGGTCCGTCGTGGATGCGGCGTGCTGGACGCGCAAATCCGCGATGGAAGCAACGGCTTCGGACCAGAGGCGGCGGGTGTCTGAAATCTGGTTCTGGAGCGAGCGATTCTGCAGCGCCAGGACGATTGCCAGACAGGCAAATGCCGCGGCGACACCGCCCATAATTCCTGCGACCGACGCTGATGCCGACTGGTTGTTCATCGCGTAACCCGGTTTTGGCCGATCCGACCAGGCCCGCGGGAGCAACGCACGCGTCACGCGCGGGCTCGATCCACGGGACAGGGCCGTGCTGTGCGACAGCCGCCGCCGGAGTCGGGTCGGTTGTTCCGACAGGACAGTGGCTTACCGGAACCGGTTTGGCAAGCAGCGGTCCTCGACCTTGAAGTGAGCTTCGCGCTGGGTCGCAAAAAGTTCATCGAAATTCGTTGACACCGGGGGGTGCGGTCTCCTAAATTCACGCGCTCAAAACTGATTTGTGAAGAGCTGACAACCGATTGTCCCCGCCCAGATGGAGCAAGCCAGAGGGTGAGGGGCGGAGGTGGTTTGCCGTTTTGAGATGGCGACGAAACGGGAATTGGTGTGGGTTTCGCCCATGTAGCTCAGCCGGCAGAGCGCGTCCTTGGTAAGGACGAGGTCACCAGTTCAAACCTGGTCATGGGCTCCAACTTTTAAGTGATTGATTGAGAGTGGCAACCGAAATCGAAGAGAACAGCAGGAATCGCAATGGCTAAAGAGCAATTTGTGCGGACGAAACCGCACGTTAACATTGGCACCATCGGTCACATTGACCATGGCAAATCGACCCTGACCGCCGCGATTGTCGAGGTCCAGGCGGCAAAAGGCTTGGCCACGCCGATCTCCTACGCGGACATTACGAAGGGTGGCACTGTTCGGGACGAAACCAAGACAGTGACCATCGCGATCTCGCACGTCGAGTATCAGAGCAACCTGCGCCATTACGCCCATGTCGATTGCCCCGGCCACGCGGACTACATCAAGAACATGATCACGGGTGCGGCGCAGATGGACGGCGCCATCCTGGTGGTCGACGCGGCCGAGGGTCCGATGCCCCAGACGCGCGAGCACATCCTTTTGGCCCGCCAGGTGGGCGTGCCGGCGATCGTGGTCTTCTTGAACAAGGTGGATCTGGTGGACGATCCGGAGCTGCTCGAGCTGGTCGACATGGAGTTGCGGGATCTGCTGACCAAATACGGTTTTCCCGGCGACAAGACACCGATTGTGAGGGGAAGCTCGAAGAAGGCGCTGGCTGGCGATCCCGAGGCGATGGAGTCGATTCAGAAGCTTCTCGATGCGGTGGATGAGTTTGTGCCGCTCCCGATGCGGGAGGTTGACAAGCCGTTCCTGATGAGCATCGAGGACGTGTTCAACATCGAAGGGCGGGGCACGGTTGTGACTGGGCGAGTCGAACGCGGCGAACTCAACCGCATGCAGGACGTCGAGATCGTCGGTTTGAGGGAGACGCGCAAGACCGTGGCGACGGACATCGAGATGTTCCGCAAGCTGCTGGACAAGGCCAGTGCGGGCGACAACGTCGGCGTGCTGTTGCGGGGGACGAAAAAGGAAGACGTCGAGCGCGGCATGGTGTTGGCCAAGCCGGGCACCATCACACCGCACACCCATTTCAAGGCAGAGGTGTACGTGCTGTCGAAGGAAGAGGGCGGGCGGCACACGCCGTTCTTTACGAATTATCGGCCTCAGTTCTATTTCCGGACGACGGACGTGACCGGGAATGTTTCGCTGCCGGAGGGTGTCGAGATGGTCATGCCTGGCGACAACGTCTCGGTGACGATCAAGGTGATCGCGCCGATTGCGATGGAGCGCGGGCAGCGGTTCGCGATTCGCGAGGGCGGCCGCACAATCGGGGCCGGGCGCGTCACCGAGGTCATCGAGTAAGCGAGTAAGTCGTGCGCCCGGCGCGCGAAGCATTGGGATTGCGGTGGGGCGAGGATCGCCGGAGTTGGCGGTTACGCAGATGGCAGGTAGGGCGGTAGCTCAATTGGTAGAGTAGCGGTCTCCAAAACCGTCGGTTGGGGGTTCGAGCCCCTCCCGCCCTGCCAGCCGTGACCCTCCCAGGGAGGGGTGGCAGAGTGGTTGAATGCGGCGGTCTTGAAAACCGTTAGGGCGGTGACGCTCTCGGGGGTTCAAATCCCCCCCCCTCCGCCAACCGTCGAGGAACATTTGTGAACGAACTAGTCAAGTTGGGCATTTGGATAGTGATCATCGGTGGCGTCTTCGCCTATCTCTGGCGCAAGGGGCACCTGATGAAGCTCTCGACCTATTTCGTCGAGACCCGCGAGGAACTCAGGAAGTGCACGTGGCCTTCACGGGACGAGCTGGCGGGCTCGACGGTGGTGGTGCTCATCAGCACGGCCATCCTGAGCCTCATGATCGTTCTCGCCGATTTTCTCATTCTCAAACTTGTTCGCGGGGTGCTCCCCCGGCTCTGAGCCGCTGAGGCGCGCGCGCATGTCATCGAGTTCTCCCATGAAGAGCCAGTGGTTCGTCCTGCACACGCTTTCAGGGCAGGAACTCAAGGTCAAAGAGAGCATCGAAAAGCGGATCGTTCCGGAGGAGATGGGCGAATACATCCACGAGGTGCTCGTGCCCATGGAACGTGTGGCCGAGGTGCGGGGCGGCAAGAAGAGCGTCTCCACCCGCAAGCTCTACCCGGGGTATGTGTTTGTCGACATGGCGTTGCTCGATGAGAACCAGCGCGTCATCGAGAAGCCCTGGTACTTCATCCGCGATACCCAGGGCATCATCGGATTTGTCGGCGGCGACCGTCCGACGCCGACCCCGCAGGAGGAGATCGACTCGATCAAGGCGCAGATTTCGGAGTCTGAAGACACCGAGCGGCCCAAGGTGAGTTACGAGGTGGGCGAGACGGTCAAGATTAACGACGGACCGTTTTTGAATTTTAGCGGGGTCATCGAGGAGATTGATCCCACGCGTGGCAAGCTGAAGGTCACGGTCAATATCTTTGGCCGGAGCACTCCGGTCGAGTTGGAGTATTGGCAGGTGGAAAAAGCCTAGACTTTCGATATGGCGAAGAAAATCACGGGAGTCATCAAGTTGCAGATTGCGGCCGGGCAGGCCAATCCGGCGCCTCCGGTGGGGCCCGCGCTGGGCCAGCACGGCGTCAACATCATGGGGTTCTGCAAGGAATTCAACGCGGCGACCCGGGATCAGACGGGCATGATCATCCCGGTGGTGATCACCGTGTATCAGGACAAATCGTTCACGTTCATCACCAAGTCGCCGCCCGCGGCCGTGCTGCTCAAGAAGGCGGCTGGGATTGCCTCGGGGTCGAAGACTCCGAACAAAGAGAAGGTGGGCAAGGTGACGCGGCAGCAGGTGCTGGACATCGTGAAACTGAAGCAAAAGGACCTCAATGCCGTGAATCAGGAGGCCGCCATCCGCGTTGTCGCGGGCACGGCGCGCAGCATGGGCATCGACGTTGTCGGATAACATTGGCAATGCGGGAGAGCATCAGCTCGTCAGCACCGCGGCAAACACATGGCAAAGAAACACAGCAAACGATATCGCAAAGCGCTCGCAATGGTGGACGCGAGCAAGTCGTATCCGCTCTCCGAAGCCGTCGGCCTTCTGACCAAATTCCCCCGCGCGAAATTCGTCGAAACGGTCGAGTTGGCCTTCCGCCTCGGAGTGGATCCCAAGCAGTCGGACCAGATGGTGCGCGGGACTGTTCCTCTGCCTCACGGCAGCGGCAAGGTGGTCCGTGTTCTGGTCTTCGCAAAACCGGGGGCCGCGGCGGATGCAGCGCGCAACGCCGGAGCGGAGCATGTGGGTTTCGACGATCTGATCAAGAAGTGCCAGGAAGGCTGGGTTGATTTCGACGTGGCGGTGGCCACCTCCGAAGCGATGTCCGAGGTCCGCAAGCTGGGCAAGGTGCTCGGACCGCGCGGCTTGATGCCGAATCCCAAGACGGGGACGGTGACCGACGACACGGCCAAGGCCGTGAAGGAAGTGAAGGCGGGTCGGGTCGAGTTCAAGATCGACAAGGCGGGCAATATCCACGTGCCCATCGGCAAGATGGGCTTTGCCGCCGAACAGCTCGTCGACAACGGGCGGGCCGTGATCGAGGCCGTCATTCGGGCTCGTCCGTCGAGCGTCAAGGGCACCTACCTGACCAATTGCACATTGTCCAGCACCATGAGTCCGGCGATCCGGCTCGATGTGCGGGATTTCAACCTGAGTTGACTCACTTCGAATTATGCGCCTTGAAAAGCAATTTCTGACACGCGAGTACGTTGCCCGGCTCAACGCCTCGCCGTTCTTCCTGCTGGTCGAGTACCGGGGCATGAACGTGGGGCACTTCACCGAACTGCGCAAGCGCCTGGCCAAAGTCGGAGCGGAGATGCATGTGGTCAAGAACTCGGTGATCCGGGCGGCAGTCAAAGAGGTGGGCCTGGCGGACTTGACCGGCACGTTGAACGGACAGCTTGCGGTGGTGACCGGGAAGCAGGACATTGCTCCGACCGCGAAGGTGCTCAAAGTCTTTCAGGGCGAGTTCGAAAGGCCTAAGCTGCAGTTCGGCTATTTGGGCGACCAGCGCCTGTCCTTGGAGGATTTGCTTGCGTTGGCCGACTTGCCGCCGCTGCACGACCTGCGGGGCAAGCTTCTGGGATTATTCCAAGCCCCTGCGTCGCAATTGGTCAGACTTCTCAACACGCCGGCTTCCCAGCTCGCCCGAGTCCTGCAAGCCCGCAACGAGAAGCTTGCCGGCACGCCGGCTCAATGAATGTCCGCGCCGACTGAACGAAGTCGGCGCGGTATTGTCGACATAACCAAAGTAAATCGTCGGTCCGCAGGCCGGTGGGCTTAAACCGTTCGGGGCCGCGAACGGCGACGAGACTGAAAGGAAAGAACATGGCACTGGACAAGGCAAAGGTAGTTGAGGAACTGAGCAACGCGACTGTTTTGGAGATTGCGGAGCTGGTCAAAGATTTGGAAGCCAAGTGGGGCGTGTCGGCGGCAGCCCCGGTGGCTGTGGCGGCGCCGGCAGCGGGCGGGGCGGGTGGCGCACAGGCGCCGGCGGCGGAGGCCAAGACGGTGTTCGACGTCATTCTGGTGTCGGTGCCTACCGACAAGAAGATCGCGGTGATCAAGGCCGTGCGCGAGGTCAAGGCTGGCCTGGGTCTGGCCGATGCGAAGAAGCTGGTTGAGGAAGCTCCGAAGCCGATTCTCGAGGAGGCGCCGAAGGCCGAGGCCGAAGCCGCCCAGAAGAAGCTTGAGGACGCCGGGGGCAAAGTCGAACTCAAGTAAAGACGGTTCGTCCGCCGCGCGGCGGGGCGTGGAACCGCTCCCGCTGTGCCGGCGGCATTCGAGAGCGCAGAATATATTGTCCGTTGGAACGAATCCTCCGACGAGTAGTTTGATCAAAATCGAGTTGCCGGCGAGTTTCCGTGGGCAAGCGGGGACCCCGGCATAATGTTGTCTAACGCAGAGAATCTGACCGATAGCACGTCGGTCTAACCAGAGGGGAACGAATGCCAGCGCGAACACCGGATCGGATTAGCTTCGGGAGAATCAAGGAGGTCATCGCCCCGCCGAATCTTATCGAGGTGCAGGTCAACTCCTATCGGGAGTTCCTTCAAGCCGAAGTGCCCGCGTCCAAGCGCAAGAACGTCGGTTTGCAGGCCGTTTTCACGGAGGTTTTCCCGATCGAGAGCTACGATGGAAAGACGGTTCTCGACTACATCAGCTACGAAATCGGGGAGCCGAAGCTGGATTGGCTCGCGTGTTTGCGCGAGGGGACGACCTATGGCGCGCCTCTGCACGTCACATTCCTGCTGAAGGAGGAATCGGGGCGCAAGGAGGAGAAGGTCTTCATGGGCGAGCTTCCTCTCATGACGCCGCAGGGGACCTTCGTGATCAACGGCGCGGAGCGAGTGATTGTCAGCCAGCTCCATCGTTCCCCCGGCCTGGCCTTCGAGGCGACTCAGCATGCCAACGGCAAGATGCTCCACTCGTTTCGCATCATTCCCGATCGCGGTTCGTGGTACGAGGCGCAGTTTGACACCAGCGACCTGCTTTACGTCTACCTGGACCGCAAGAAGCGGCGGCGCAAGTTCCTGACAACCACTTTTTTCCGGACTCTGGCCTTTCTCGACAGCGACAGCAAGTCCAAGGACGCGGACAAGGCGCGAGGGACCGACGAGGAGATTCTGCGGCTTTTCTATGACCTCGAGGAGTTGACGATTCGGCAGGCCGACAATCTCGAGGATATCCAGAACAAGGTGTTGGTCGAGGACGCGATCGACGGCGCCAAGGGCATCGTGGTTGCGCGCGCCTTCGAGCCGTTGTCCAAGGCCGTGGTGCGGCAGATCGCCGACCTGGGGATCAATCGAATCCGAGTGGTCGATGCGAGCATCGACGACGGCATCATGATCAAATGCCTGAAGAAGGACCCGGCCAAGAACGAGGAAGAGGCCCTCAAGGATATCTACCGGCGGCTGCGTCCGGGCGACCCTCCGACGGTGGCCAACGCCCGGGCCCTGATCAAGCGCCTGTTCTTCGATCCGAAGCGTTACGACCTAGGGCGGGTGGGCCGTTACAAGATCAATCAGAAACTCGGGATCGAGGACAGCGATTCGCGGATTCTGACAAAGCAGGATCTAGTGGCGGCGACAAAGTACCTGCTGCGCCTCAAGAAGGGCGAGGGCAGTTTGGACGACATCGACCACCTGGGCAGCCGGCGCGTGCGCACGGTGGGCGAGTTGTTGGCCAATCAGTGTCGTGTCGGCCTGGCACGAACCGAACGTCTGGTCAAGGAGCGGATGACGTTGTTCGATCAGGGTGTGGACAGCATGACGCCGCAGAAGCTGATCAACCCGAAGGCGCTGTCGGCCGTCGTGCGCGATTTCTTCGGTCGGAGCCAGTTGAGCCAGTTCATGGACCAGATCAACCCGTTGGCGGAACTGACCCACAAGCGCAGGCTCTCGGCGCTGGGGCCCGGCGGACTCTCGCGCGATCGGGCGGGCTTCGAGGTGCGTGACGTGCATCCGTCCCACTACGGGCGCATTTGCCCCATCGAGACGCCGGAAGGGCCGAACATCGGACTGATTGCGTCCCTGGCCACATTCGCCCGGGTGAATGACTTTGGGTTCATCGAGACCCCGTATCGGAAGGTCGAGAAGGGGCGAGTGACCAGTCACATCGAGTACCTCACGGCCGATCGGGAGGAGCAGTTCATCATTGCCCAGGCAAACGCTCCGGTGGACGACAAGGGCCTCTTCACAACCGACAAAGTGCCTTGTCGATGCAAGGGAGAGTTTCTGGACGTCGAAGGGTCGCGTGTCGATTACATGGACGTGTCGCCCAAGCAATTGGTGTCGGTGGCGGCGGGCCTGATTCCCTTTCTGGAGCACGACGATGCCAATCGCGCGCTCATGGGCTCGAACATGCAGCGGCAGGCCGTGCCGCTTCTGGTGAACGAGACGCCGCTGGTGGCGACCGGCATCGAGGAGAAGGTGGCGCGCGACTCGAAGGCGGTGCTGATTGCCGAGGAGTCGGGTAAGGTGGCTTCGGTCACCGCGTCGCAGGTGGTGGTGACCCCGGACGGCAAACTTCCCGAGGGCAAGAAACGGCTTCGCCACGATCCCGGCGCGGGCGTCTGTCTCTATCCGATCCGCAAGTTCATGCGATCCAACGCGGCCACGTGCATTAATCAGAAGGTGGTGGTTCAGAAGGGGGATGCGATCCGCAAGGGGCAGGTGATCGCCGATGGTCCCTGCACACGGGATGGCGAGCTGGCGCTGGGACGCAACGTGCTCGTCGCGTTCATGCCCTGGAACGGCTACAACTTCGAGGACGCCATCCTGCTCAGTGAGCGCATCGTCAAGGACGACGTGTTCACATCGATTCACATCGAGGAATTCGAGGTTTCGGCCCGCGACACCAAGCTGGGCCCCGAGGAAATCACGCGGGATATTCCGAACTTGGGCGAGGAAGCGCTGAAGAACCTGGGTCTGGACGGCGTGATCCGGATCGGCGCGGAAGTCAAGCCCGGCGACATCCTGGTGGGCAAGATCACGCCCAAGAGTGAAACCGAGCTGGCGCCGGAGGAACGCCTCTTGCGGGCGATTTTCGGCGAGAAAGCGGCGGATGTCAAAGATACGTCACTGAAGGTTCCGTCCGGCATCTACGGCATCGTGATGGATGTGAAGCTGTCCTCGAAGAAGGAGAGCGACAGGGACAAGGAGGCCAAGCCGACCGTGGGCGAGGCGAAGAAGCAGGCGCGGCAGGTCGAGGAGGAGCATCGTCAGAAGACCGAGGAGTTGCGGGAGCAACTGACGGAGGCGTTGAGCAACATCCTGCTGGGCGAGAAGATTCCGCTGGACGTGGTGAACTCGGAGACGGGTGAGATCATCATTCCGGCCAACCGGAAGATCACAAAGACCCTTCTGCGCAAGCTGGCGCAGGTCTACGATCGCATCGAGATCGATCCGTCCCCGATCCGGAACAAGATCAACGAGATCATAGGCGGCTTCAAAAAGAAGTTCGACGATCTCCAGATGCAGTTCGACGAGGAGATGGAGCGCGTCGAGGCCGGCGACGAATTGGACACCGGGATCATCAAATCGGTCAAGGTCTATATCGCTTCGAAGCGCAAACTCTCCGTGGGCGACAAGATGGCCGGGCGGCACGGAAACAAGGGCGTGGTGGCCAGGATTGTTGCGGAGGAGGACATGCCGTTTCTGGCGGATGGGCGGGCGGTGGACATTGTCCTGAATCCGCTGGGTGTGCCCTCGCGGATGAATGTGGGGCAGGTTCTCGAGACGCATCTGGGCTGGGCGGCGCATCAGTTGGGTCTGAGGTTCTCGACACCGGTTTTTGACGGCATAAAGGAGAAGGATATCCGGACCTACCTCAAGCAGGCCGCGGCCAAGCAGCGCGAGGCGGCGGAGGGTTTGCTGGTGGCTGAGAACGGCAAGTCGATTCTCTACGACGGTCTGACGGGAGAGCCGTTCGATCAGGAAATCGTGGTGGGTTACATTTACATGATGAAGCTTGGCCATCTGGTGGCCGACAAGATTCACGCGCGGGCCGTGGGGCCGTACTCGCTTGTGACGCAGCAGCCGCTGGGCGGCAAGGCGCAGTATGGCGGACAACGGTTCGGCGAGATGGAGGTCTGGGCCATGGAGGCCTACGGGGCCGCGTACACGCTTCAGGAGTTGCTGACGGTGAAATCCGACGATGTCCAGGGGCGCACGCGGATCTATGAGAGTATTGTCAAGGGCGACAACGCCCTGGAAGCCGGCATTCCGGAGTCGTTCAACGTTCTGGTAAAGGAGATGCAGTCTCTGGGGCTGGACGTGAAGGTCGGTTATACGAATCCGGTGGATCAGGCCGCCCAACCCACGGCCCTGGGAGTGCTGGGTTGAGGAGCGATGATCGGTTCAAGCCTTTGACCCCATTTGTCTATGTTGAGCACCAAAGAGTCAGCACGCGAGCTGTTGGGCCTCGAGAAGGTCAACCTGGTAGATTACGTGGCCATCAGCGTGGCTTCGCCCGAGACCATTCGTTCCTGGTCCAAGGGCGAAGTCAAGAATCCCGAAACCATCAACTACCGCACGTTCAAGCCGGAAAAGGGCGGGCTTTTCTGCGAACGCATCTTTGGCCCGGTCAAGGACTGGGAGTGTTCCTGCGGCAAGTACAAGCGCATTAAGCATCGGGGTGTGGTGTGCGACCGCTGCGGCGTCGAGGTCACGCTCTCCCGCGTCCGTCGGGAGCGGATGGGGCACATCGATCTGGCGGTGCCGGTGTCACACATCTGGTTTTTCAAGTGCATGCCTTCGCGGATCGGACTGATGCTCGACATGACAGCCCGCAATCTCGAGCGCGTGATCTACTACGAGGACTATCTGGTCATCGACGGCGGCGACACGCCGCTGGTCCGCCACCAGTTGCTCAGTGAAATGGAGTACCGCGAGGCCCGCGAGACCTACGGTCCAGAGGCGTTCACAGCCAAGATGGGCGCCGAGGCCGTCCGCGACGCACTCCAGAACATCGAGTTGCAGAAGACCATCGACGAACTGCAACAGGCGATGACCGAGACGCGCAGTAAGCAGATCCGCAAGAAGCTCGCCAAACGGATCAAGCTTTTCCAGGGATTCCTGACTTCTCGGACCCGTCCGGAATGGATGATCCTGACCGTCCTGCCGGTGATTCCGCCCGACCTGCGTCCCTTGGTGCCGCTCGAGGGCGGACGGTTTGCGACCTCCGATCTCAACGATCTTTACCGCCGGGTCATCAATCGCAACAACCGCCTTAAGAACCTCCTTCAGCTCAAGACGCCGGAGGTCATCATCCGCAACGAGAAGCGGATGCTCCAGGAGGCGGTGGACGCCCTCTTCGACAATGGGCGGCATGGCAGGGCCGTCACCGGGGCAGGCAACCGCGCCCTGAAATCGCTCTCCGACATGCTGAAGGGCAAAAGCGGGCGATTCCGTCAGAACCTCCTGGGCAAACGGGTCGATTACTCCGGACGCTCGGTCATTGTGATCGGGCCGGAACTCAAGCTGCACCAATGCGGTTTGCCCAAGAAGATGGCCTTGGTGCTTTTCGAGCCGTTCATTATCCGGCGCCTGAAGGAATTGGGGTACGTGCACACCGTTCGCTCGGCCAAGAAGATGATCGAGCGCCAATCGCCGGAAGTCTGGGACATTCTCGAAGAGGTGACCAAAGGACACCCGGTGCTGCTCAACCGGGCGCCCACCCTGCATCGATTGTCCATCCAGGCGTTCGAGCCCGTGCTGATCGAGGGCGAGGCGATCCGGGTCCATCCCCTGGTCTGCACCGCCTACAACGCCGATTTCGACGGCGATCAGATGGCCGTGCATGTGCCGTTGTCCGTCGAGGCCCAGTTGGAGACCCGGCTGCTGATGATGGCCCCGCTCAATGTGTTCAGCCCTTCGAGCGGGCGCCCGATCATGACGCCGACCCAGGACATCACCTTGGGGTGTTATTACCTGACCGCCGAACCGCGGACGCCCCGCAAGCCCCGGCAGCGCCTCATGCTTTTTGGGTCGAAGGCCGAGGCGCTCACCGCTCATGTGGACGGCGCCCTGGGCATGCACGATCGCGTGCTGCTTGCGAATCCGGACCGCGGCCGGCAGACCACCTACGGCGAACCGGACCGGTCCACCATCGAGACGACGGTTGGCCGGATCATTTTCAGCGAGATCTGGCCGCCCGAACTCGGCTTCTTCAACAAGGTGGCTGGCAAGGCGCAACTGGGCCAGATCATCTGGAACTGCTACAAACTGTGCGGTCATGAGCGCACCATTGTGGCCCTCGACCGCCTCAAGGAGGTCGGCTTCCGCGAGGCGACTGGCTCGGGATGTTCCATCGGCATCGACGACATGATCATTCCCAAGGAGAAGGATCAAGAGATTGCCGCTGCCCAGAGGCAGATTGGCGAGGTCGAGAAGCAGTACCGCCGCGGCATCATCACGCCGGGCGAGCGGTACAACAAGATCATCGACATCTGGACGCACTGCACGGATCAGATCTCGAATGTGATGATCCAGACCCTCGAGTCCAATCAGGGCAAACGAGAATACAACCCGGTTTGGCTGATGGTCGATTCGGGGGCGCGCGGCAACAAGGCCCAGGTCCGGCAGTTGGCCGGGGTGCGTGGGCTGATGGCCAAGCCGGACGGATCGATCATCGAGAAGCCGATTGTGTCGAATTTCCGCGAGGGCCTCACAGTGCTCGAGTACTTCATCTCCACGCACGGGGCCCGCAAGGGCCTGGCCGACACCGCGCTGAAAACCGCCGATTCCGGTTACATGACGCGCAAGCTGGTGGATGTGGCCCAGGACGTCATCATCCGCGAGGAGGACTGCGGGACGACCAACGGCATCTGGGTGCACGCGATCTACGAAGGGGAGGACGAAGTCGTCAAGCTGACCGATCGGATCGTCGGGCGGGTGGCATGCGACGACATTCCGGATCCGCGCGACCCGAAGCACAAACTCGTCCAGGCCAATCAGGAGATCGACGAACAGATCGCCAGGGAGATCGAGGCGTCGGATCTGGAACGGGTGCGCATCCGGTCCGTGCTCACCTGCGAAAGCAAGAAGGGCGTCTGCGCTGCGTGCTATGGTCGGAACCTCGCCACCGGCGGCAAGATCAAGATCGGCGAAGCGGTCGGCATCATAGCCGCCCAGTCGATCGGAGAGCCGGGCACCCAGCTCACCATGCGGACGTTCCACATCGGGGGCACGGCTTCGCAGGTGTTCAAGCAGCCGCAGATCAAGGCCAAGTACGACGGCATCGTGCGATACAATGATCTGAGGCTTGTCCAGCTCGAAGAGGGCAACCACATCGTCCTGAACAAAAATGGCTCGGTCTCCATCCTCGGTGAGGATGGACGTGAACTGGAGCACCACGTCGTGGTGATCGGAGCGATCATCTCCGCCCCGGACGGCGGACGCGTCAAGCGTGGCGAGACGTTCGTTCAGTGGGATCCGTACAACGTGCCGATTCTGTCCGAGAAGGCGGGGCGCGTCGAGTTCCAGGACATCATCGAGGGCGTCACCATGAAGCAGGAGGTCGACGAGACCACCGGCCAGGAGGCGATGGTGATCATCGAGCACAAGGAGGATCTGCATCCGCAGATCGTGATCCGCGACGACAAGCGGGAGGTCGTGGCGATCTGCCCGATTCCGTCCGGGGCCCACATTGTTGTGGGCGAAGGGGACAAGATCGTGGCCGGCTCACTGCTGGCCAAGACGCCGCGCAAGACTTCGAAGACCAAGGACATCACCGGCGGTTTGCCGCGTGTGGCCGAGTTGTTCGAGGCCCGGCGCCCGAAAGACGCCGCGGAGATTTCGAAGATCGACGGCATTGTTGATTTCGGGACGAGCGTTCGTGGCAAGCGCTGCATCCTGATCAAGGATCCTCAGACGGGCGTCGAGGAGGAGCATCTGATTCCGCTTGGCAAGCATGTCATCGTATTCAAAGGCGACGTTGTCAAGAAGGGGCAGCAACTCAGCGAGGGTCCCACCGTGCCGCACGAGATTCTCGATGTGTGCGGCCCGCAGGATCTCCAGGAGCATCTTGTGAACGAGGTTCAGGAGGTTTACCGGCTCCAGGGCGTCACCATCAACGACAAGCACATCGAGATCATCATTCGGCAGATGCTGCGCAAGGTCCGCATCACCGAGCCGGGAGACACGCTGTTCCTGTGGGGCGAACAGGTGGACAAGATCGTCTTCGAGGAAGAGAACCAGCGGGTGGAGAAGATGGGCGGCAAACCCGCGGAGGCGCAGCCGGTGTTGCTTGGCATCACCAAGGCCTCGCTCGAGACCGAGAGCTTCCTCAGCGCCGCGTCGTTCCAGGACACCACCCGCGTGCTGACCGAGGCCGCCACCATGGGCAAGATCGACTATCTGCGCGGATTCAAGGAAAATGTGATCATGGGACACATTATTCCCGCCGGGACGGGCTGCGACCTGCACCGCAATATTCAGGTCAGGCTGCTCGTCGAACCGGCGCCCGAAGAAGCGCCCGCGGCGCTGCCTGCCGACAACCCGCTCACGCTGTGAGGGAAATCAAGCAACGTAAAAAGTAGAAATATTTGTTGCAGCGGAAGTGCCTCCTGCTATGATCCGCGCTCCGTTTTTTTCCGCCGCCCGCGTTGGACGGCGGTTAGCGGTCACGACTCGATTCATTTGCGATGCCGACCATCAACCAACTCGTGCGTAAAGGCCGGGCGAAGCTGCGTTACAAGGTCAAGTCACCTGCCCTGCAAAACGCGCCGTTTCGCCGGGGCGTCTGTCTGCAGGTGATGACACGCACGCCCAAGAAACCGAACTCCGCGATGCGGAAGGTGGCGAAGGTGCGGCTCACCAACGGGCATGAGGTCATTGCCTACATTCCCGATGAGGGGCACACCCTCCAGGAGCACTCGATTGTCCTGGTGCGCGGAGGGCGTGTGAAGGACCTTCCCGGGGTGAGGTACCACATCGTGCGCGGCACCCTGGACGCCGCGGGTGTGGAGAAGCGTCGCGTCAGCCGGTCCAAGTACGGGGTGAAGCGCCCGAAGACCGGCAAACCTGCGGCGGCCGCGGCCGCTGCCTAGAACCGCGCGGAGATTTTTATGTCGCGACGTCGCCGAGCATTTAAACGACCGATCACTCCCGATCCGAAGTACCATTCCGCTTTGGTGTCGCGTTTGGTCAGCATGGTCATGAAGTGGGGTGAGAAGAACGTGGCGCAAGGGATCGTCTATGGAGCATTCGACGAGATTGCGGCCAAGGATCAGGCTGTGAATCCGCTCGATGTCCTGCAGCGGGCGGTGGACAACGCCAAGCCGCGTTTGGAAGTGAAGCCCCGGCGGGTGGGCGGAGCGACCTACCAGGTGCCGCTCGAAGTCCCGAGCGACCGGCAGGTTTCCCTCGCCATGCGTTGGATTGTGGATTTTGCGGATGCCCGCAAGGGCATTCCGATGCGGCAGGCCCTGGCTGCCGAAATCCTCGAAGCGTACCAGGGCCAGGGCAACGCCATCCGCAAACGGGATGACGTGCACAAGATGGCACAGGCGAACAAGGCCTTTGCCCACTTCCGCTGGTAGCGGAGTCTTTGTCGGATTCGCCCCGAGGGCCGAGTGGAATCGGGGTCTCTTTTTTTCCGTGGCCATAGCAACCACAACTGTGACGGAAGACCGCCAGACCGTGAACTCGCCTCGCCGGCGATACGCGATGGAGCACACCCGAAACATCGGGATCGCGGCTCACATCGACGCCGGCAAGACGACGACCACGGAGCGCATCCTGTTTTACACGGGGCTCATTCATCGCATGGGCGACGTCGATGACGGGAACACGGTCACGGACTGGATGGAACAGGAACGCGAGCGCGGAATCACCATTACCTCCGCTGCCACCACCTGCTACTGGACCCAGAAGTCCGAGGGGATGGTGAAGCTCTTCGACAACGTCCCTCACCGGATCAATGTCATCGACACGCCGGGCCACGTGGACTTCACGGCGGAAGTCGAGCGGTCCATGCGCGTGCTCGACGGCGCCGTGGCAGTTTTTTGCGGAGTGGCCGGCGTTCAGCCTCAGTCCGAGACCGTCTGGCGCCAGGCGACCAAGTACCGCGTACCGCGCATCGCCTTCGTCAACAAGATGGATCGGGTGGGTGCGAATTTCGAGAATGCCGTCTGGGAGATGCGCAAGAAGCTCGGCGCTTACGCATACGCCGTCACGATTCCGATCGGCCAAGAGGACAGCTTCAACGGGGTAATCGACGTCGTGAACCAGAAGGCCGTCCTGTACGATGAAACCGACGAGATCGGCTTGCGATACACGGTCACCGAGATTCCCGAGGCGCATCGCGAGCGCGCGGCCATGGCTTTGGCGGAACTGGTTGACGCCGTGTCCAACAAGGACGACGAGATTGCCGACCTCGTCATCGAGGACCGCCCGATCCCGCCCGATGTCCTCAAGCAGGCGATTCGGCGCTTGACCTGCAAGATCGAGTTCGTCCCCGTCCTGTGCGGATCGGCGTTCAAGAAACGGGGGATGCAGCCGCTGGTGGACGCCGTCGTGGATTATCTCCCATCCCCGCTCGATGTTCCGCCCCCGACCGCGCTGGACCGCAGCGACGCTGACCAGCCGGTGGAGGTGGCCTCTGACGACGATGGTCCGTTTTGCGCCCTGGCTTTCAAGCTGTGGACCGATCCGTTTGTGGGCAAGCTTGTTTTCTTCCGTGTTTACAGGGGCCAGATCCGCAAAGGCGACCTGATCTACAACCCGCGGACCCGCAAGCGGGAGCGCATCAACCGCGTGATGATGATCCAGGCCGACGAGCGGATCGACGTCGAGAGCGTCTATTCCGGCGACATCGCCGCTCTGGTCGGCCTGAAGAACATCATCACGGGAGACACCCTGTGCGACGAAGATGCGCAGGTCCTTCTCGAGCCTCCGACGTTCCCGGAGCCGGTGATTTCCATGGCGGTCGAGCCCAAGACCAAGCTGGACCGCGACAAGATGAGCGAGGGGCTTCAGCGGCTGGCCGAGGAGGACCCGACCTTTCGGGTCTACACGGACAACGAGACCGGCGAACTGATCATCGCCGGCATGGGTGAATTGCACCTCGATATCATTCGCGACCGGCTCTTCCGCGAGTTCAAGGTGCAGGCCAATGCCGGGGCCCCGCAGATCGCGTACCGCGAGACGGTCAGCCGGGCGACGGAGGGCGAAGGCAAATTCATCCGACAGAGTGGCGGGCGCGGGCAGTACGGGCATGCGGTGATCACACTGCGTCCCAACGAACGCGGCAAGGGAGTCGAGATCGCCAACGAGATTGTGGGCGGCGCGATTCCCAAGGAATACATTCCGGCAGTGGTGCACGGCTTGGAGGAGGCGATTGCGGGCGGGGTGCTGGCAGGCTATCGCATGGTGGACCTGAAGATCGCGATTGTGGACGGCACATACCACGAGGTTGACTCCAGCGAACTGGCGTTCAAGATGGCGGGCATCTTTGCTCTGAAGGACGCCGCGAAGAAGGCCGGCCCGATCCTGCTCGAGCCGATCATGAAAGTGGAATGCACCACGCCCGAGGAATACCAGGGCGATTTGCTCGGTGACCTGAATCGGCGCCGCGGCAAGATTGTCAGCATCGAGGCGAAGAACAACGCCACGAGCTTGCACGCCCGCGTGCCGCTGAGCGAGATGTTCGGGTACGCCACGGCGATCCGGTCGCTCTCGAAGGGGCGCGCGGCGTACTCGATGGAGCCGCAGTCGTTCGAGCCGGTGCCGGCGAACATCCTGACGGCGATTTTGGACTCGGCCAAGCCGAAGGCCGCGCGCAGTTGAACTTGAAACGTTTGATCTTTGTATGGCTGCACAACGTATCCGCATCCGCCTCAAAGCGTACGATCATCGCGTCATTGACCAGTCGGTCCGCGACATCGTGGAGACCGTGAAGCGCACGGGCGCGATGGTGGCCGGACCGATCCCGCTCCCCACGCGCGTCGAGCGGTTCACGGTCCAGCGCTCGCCCCATGCCGACAAGAAATCGATGGAAACGTTCGAGCAGCGGACGCACAAGCGTCTCCTGGACATTTTGGAGCCGACCGCCAAGACGGTGGACGAGTTGAAGAAGCTCAACCTGCCCGCGGGGGTGGACATCACGATCAAGATTTAGGTTATGATTGGTTTGCTCGGAAAGAAACTCGGACAGACTCGCGTCTACGACGCGCACGGTAACCTTGTGCCGGTGACCGTCGTGCTGGCAGGACCCAATTGCGTGCTGCAGTGCAAGACGGTCGCGACCGACGGCTACGACGCGGTTCAGCTCGGTTTCGATGGGCAAAAGGAGCAGCGGCTCACCAAGGGCCTCCTGGGTCACATCCGTAAACAGGGCGGCACGCCCGTCCGCCGGATCCGCGAATTCCGCGGATTCTCCCTGGCCGTCAAGCCGGGCGATATCGTCGGGCCCGCCGTTTTCGCCGCGGGCGACTTCGTGGATGCGATCGGCATCACCAAGGGCCGCGGGTTCGAGGGCGTGGTCAAGCGCCACAACTTCCGCGGGGGCGACAGCACCCACGGCGCGAAAGGCTGGCACCGACGGCCCGGCGCGATCGGTCAGCGCCTCTTCCCGGGCACCGTAATGCGCGGCACCCGCATGCCGGGCCACATGGGCCAGGTTCAGAGAACCATTCAGAACCTCGAGGTGGTCCAGGTGATGGAGGCCGACAACTTGCTTCTGGTCAAGGGCGCCATACCGGGCGCGTGCGGCGACTACGTGGTCATCCGGGAATCCAAGAAGTTTCCGAAGGCGAAAGCCGAGGAGCGGCGGCAAGCCTTGGCTGCGGCAGCCAAGGCCAAAGAGGCGGCCAAGGCCGAGGGCAAGGCCGGGGCCAAGAGCGGCAAACGATAAGGCATCGCCATGAGACTGACGATTCAGGACATGCAGGGTCATGCAGCCGGCGAGTTGGAAGTCAGCTTCCCGCTGCCCGAGGGAGGCAAAGGCGCGCAGGCCGTTCACGACGTGGTGGTTGCGCATCTGGCCAACCGTCGCCAGGGCAACGCCTCGACGAAGACGATGGGCGAAGTCAGTGGAACGGGCCGCAAGCCGTGGCGCCAGAAAGGGACCGGACGCGCCCGCGCGGGCTCATTCCAGTCGCCTTTGTGGGTTGGAGGCGGCGTTGTGTTCGGTCCCAAGCCGCGGGCATTTGGCAGAAAGCTCTCCCGCTCGACGAAGTTGGTTGCATTGCGGAAGGCGCTGAGCGAACGGCTGAAGGCCGGAGACGTGGTTCTCGTGGACGGTCTGACCCTGAACGAGCCCAGAACACGCGAGTTGGTCGGCGTTCTGGCGGCGCTGCAGTTGCAGGGCAGCCTCCTGGTGGTCAGTGAGGGCACGGACAAGAACCTCTTGCTGGCATCGAGGAACCTCCCGAAGGTTGAAGTCACGACCGGGAGCAACCTGAACACCTACCAGGTGCTGCGCTACGACAAACTCCTTTTCACCCGCCTCGCATTCGAGCAGGTCGAGCAACGTTTGAAGTAACATGAGCCCCTTCGAGATCATCAAAACAGCTCGTCTCACCGAGAAGGGCAGTATCCAGTCCGACCGCTGTAACCAGTACACGGTGGTCGCCGACCCTCGTGCGAGCAAGACCCAGATCCGTCGGGCGGTGACGGAGTTGTTCAAGGTGAAGGTTGTCGGCATTCAGACACTGAACGTTCGTGGCAAGGCGCGGCGCCAACGCACACACCAGGCGGGGCGATCGCCCAGCTGGAAGAAGGCCATCGTCACCCTGAAGAAGGGCGACAAGATTGTGCTGACGTAAGGATTGGTTATGCCTGTCAAAACATTTCGACCCTTAACCCCGTCGACCCGCTACGCGACGGTGGCGGATTATCGGGAAATCACCAAGACCAAGCCAGAGAAGCGCCTGGTCGTCACGCGGAAGAAGACCGGGGGACGGAACTGCTATGGCCGGATCACAGCCCGAGGCATAGGCAGGGGCCACAAGCAGAAGATTCGGCTCGTGGATTTCAAGCGGAGCAAACGCGGTGTGGCAGCCACCGTCGAGGCCATCGAGTACGACCCGATCCGCAGCGCGCGTTTGGCGCTGGTGAAGTATGCGGATGGGGAGAAGCGCTACATCGTCGCCCCAAACGGGCTCAAGGTGGGCGCCCAGGTTGTGTCCGGACCCGACGCCGCTCCTGAGGTTGGCAACAGCCTGCCGCTCAGATCGATTCCAGTCGGGCTGCCAATCCATGCGATCGAGCTCGTGCCCGGGCGCGGTGCCCAGTTGGTGCGCTCGGCCGGAGGCGAGGCGTCCGTCATGTCCCGCGATCAAGGCTACGCCCTGGTGCGGCTGCCGTCGGGCGAGATTCGCCGGATTCACGAGGCGTGCTACGCCACGATCGGCCAGGTGGGAAACCTCGACCACGAAAATATCGTGTTGGGCAAGGCGGGGCGATCCTGCCACCGCGGGCGCCGCCCGATCACCCGGGGTGTCGCGCGCAATCCGATCGATCATCCCAACGGCGGTGGGGCCGGCAAGTCCAAGAGCGGCGGCGGGTGGCAGCAACTGACGTCGCCGTGGGGGCTCCTGGCCAAGGGATACAAGACGCGCGTTCGCAGCAAGTACTCGAACCGGTTCATTCTGGTCCGCCGCGATGGCCGCCCGATGAAGCTCAAGTAACCTGAGATTTTTTATGGGACGTTCGATCAAAAAAGGCCCGTTTATCGACCATCACTTGATGGAGAAGATTGTGAAGGCCAAGGACGCGAAGTCGAAGGCGCCGATCAAGACCTGGTCGCGTCGATCGACGATCACGCCCGAGTTTGTCGGGCTGACGTTCAACGTGCACAATGGGAAGATTTTCAGCCCGGTGTTTGTCACCGAGAATATGGTCGGGCATCGGCTTGGGGAGTTTTCTCCGACGCGTGTGTTCCGGAAGCACGGCGCGCACACGGCGAAAGCGGAAGCCAAGTAGGGAGCAGACATATGGAAGTTCACGCCATCACCCGGAACGTGCGCATGTCCCCGCAGAAGATGCGGGAGGTTGTGCGGCAAATCCAAGGCATGCCGGCCGAGCGGGCCATGGCGGTGCTCGCGGTGGTCCCCCGCAAGTCGGCGCGGCTGGTCGCCAAGACCCTCAAGTCCGCCATTGCGAACGCCGAGAACAACAAGAACCTCAAGACTGGGACCTTGCGTGTGAAAGAGGCCGTTGCGGGCCGGGCGGGGATACTCCGGAGGTTCACGCCCAAGGCGCGAGGTTCCCCCGGACCGGTCCTCAAACGCAATTGTCACATCAAGATCGTCCTGTCGGACCATTAACATTATGGGCCAGAAGACAAATCCTGTCGGTTTGCGCATTGCGGTCTCGAAAGACTGGCTGTCCAAGTGGTATGCCGGCAAGAAGGAGTTCGGCCGGCTGCTGGTCGAGGACAAAACCATTCGCGGCATTCTCAAAAAGAAACTCGAATCCGCCGCCGTGCCGAGAATCCAAATCGAGCGGGCGGCGAACCGGTGTCGCGTCACCATCTACACGGCCCGTCCGGGTGTGGTCATTGGCCGCAAGGGGGCCGAGATCGACAAGCTAAAAGAGGACCTGAGCCGCCTGACGGGCAAGGAAATCTACGTCGATATCCAGGAGATCAAGGATCCCGATCTGGACGCCCAGTTGGTGGCTGAGAACGTCGCGCTGCAGTTGGAGCGCCGCATCTCGTTCCGCCGGGCCATGAAGAAGGCGGTGCAGACCGCCATGGACAAGGGGGCGGACGGCATCAAGATTCGCTGCGCCGGGCGCCTGGGCGGGGCCGAGTTGGCGCGGACCGAATCGTATCATGAGGGCCGCGTTCCGCTGCACACCTTGCGGGCCAAGATCGGATACGGATTTGCAGAGGCCAACACGATGTATGGCAAGCTGGGTGTCAAGTGCTGGATCTGCCGGGGGGAAATGAAGGTCGAGAAACGCCCCGCGACGGTCGCGGCGGCCAGCGAACGGGTGATCTGAGGAGGATTTGATATGCCGATGATGCCTGCCCGAGTCAAGTACCGCAAACAACAGCGTGGAAACCGCAGGGGGTTGGCCACGCGCGGGAACGCCGTGGCGTACGGAGAATATGGACTGCAAGCGCTCGAGCGCTGCTGGCTGGACACCAAACAGATCGAGGCGGCCCGCGTCGCCATCAGCCGCTTCATGAAGCGGCGGGGCAAGATGTGGATTCGGGTCTTTCCCGACAAGCCGATCACCAAGAAACCGCTCGAGGTTCGCATGGGCACGGGCAAGGGCGCCGTGGAATCGTGGGTCGCCGTGATCAAGCCGGCCGCGGTGTTGTTCGAAGTGGACGGTGTGCCGGAGGCTGTGGCGCGCGAGTCGCTGCGTCTGGCCGCCACCAAGCTGCCGATCCAGACCAAGTTCATTTCCCGGCACCGGCTGGGGTAGCAGGAGCGCTTTGACCATGAAGATGTCTGAGTTGAAGGAGAAAACGGCGGTCGAATTGGCAGCGTTGAGCCGGGACTTGCGTCAAGACCTGTTCAACCTGCACCTCCAGAAGGCGAGCAGCCAACTGGAGAAACCGGCCCGGCTGCGGACGCTCCGCCGCGACATTGCGCGCGTGGAGACGCAACTGACAGCCTTGAAAAAGAAGTCAGCGTAAGTGGGGATGTATGCCTGAGACGAGTGCCAGTCGGAATCATCGGAAAGAGCGCGTGGGCCAGGTCATCGGCAACCGGATGGCCAAGACAATCGTCGTGCGCGTCGAGCGCCGCATTCGCCATCCGCGTTTCAAGAAAGTGCTCACCCGCTTCAAGAAACTGTACGCGCACGACGAACAGAGCGCGGCCCGGTTGGGCGACCGTGTGCGGATTGCCGAGACCCGGCCGCTGTCCAAACTCAAAAACTGGCGCCTGGTGGAAATCCTGGACCGCCACGAGCCGATCGAACCCGGCGCGGGTTCGGCGGCTGAAGTGTGAGGTGTTATGCTGCAAGTACGTTCCATTCTCGAAGTGGCCGACAATTCCGGAGCGCGACGGGCCGCCGCCATCGGCGTGCTCGGCCGCAACCAGCGCTATGCGCGGGTCGGCGATGTCATCAAAGCCCATGTCAAGGAAGCCACTCCCGATGGGACGGTGAAGAAGGGAGAGGTTGTCGAGGCGGTCGTGGTGCGCACCCGCAAGGCCATTCACCGCAGCGACGGCTCCTACCTCCGCTTCGACAGCAACGCCATTGTGATCATCGACAAGGAGCAAAACCCGCGCGGGACCCGCATCTTCGGGCCGGTGGCCCGCGAGTTGCGCGACCGCAAGTTCATGAAGATCATCTCCCTGGCCCCCGAGGTCATCTAGCGATTATGCAACGATTTCACGTCAAGCGGGGCGATCAGGTGACGGTGATCGCCGGAACGGAGAAGGGCAAGCAGGGCAAAGTGATCGCCGTGCTGCCCCGCAAGCAGCGGGTGATCGTTGAAGGGATCAAGATCATCAAACGCCATACCCGCAAGAGTCAACAGCATCCCGAAGGGGCCATCGTCAAGCGGGAAGGGTCCCTGCACATCTCGAATGTGATGCGCCGCGATGTGTTCGAGGCCCGGGCCGCCAAGCGGACGGCCGGTTCGGCCGCCTGAGACCAGCCATGAAGCCAAGACTGCAACAGAAATACATGGACGAAGTGCGCCCGGCGCTGCAGCAGAAGCGCGCGTACATCAATGCCCACCAGATCCCCCGGATGGTGAAGATCGTCATCCACATGGGTGTCAGCTCCGCGCTGGAGAAGACCGCCATCGATGACGCCGCCAAGGATCTCGGATCGATCACCGGACGCAAACCGGTGATCGACAAGTCGCGCAAGAGCGTCGCGAACTTCAAGCTGCGGCAGGGCCAGCCCATCGGATGCCACGTCACTCTCCGCCGCGAGGTGATGTACGAGTTTTTCGATCGCCTGGTGTCTACAGCCCTGCCCCGCATTCGGGATTTCCGCGGCTTGACGCCGCGGGCGTTTGACGGACGGGGCAACTACTCGTTGGGTCTGGATGACCAGACCATTTTTCCGGAGATCGATCTCGATAAGATCAAGCGGCATCAGGGGATGGACGTCACGATCGTGACCACTGCGCAGACCGATGCCGAGGCGCTTGAGCTGCTGAAACTGATGGGAATGCCGTTTGCGGAAGGAAAATGATATGTCGAAACTCGCCTGGATTGAGCGTGACAAACGGAAGCGGGCCGCTGTGAAAAAGCACGCGGCGCTGCGGGCCGAACTCAAGGCCAAGAAGGACTACGCCGCCCTGGCACAACTGCCGCGCGATGCCAGTCCCACCCGCGTCGTCAACCGCTGCAAGGTGACCGGGCGCCGGCACGCCCACCTCCGCAAGTTCGGTGTCTCGCGCTTGACATTCCGCGAAATGGCCCTTGCAGGCCTCATCCCCGGCGTCACCAAAGCCAGCTGGTAAGCGTATGACTGATCCCATCGCCGATTTGCTCACCCGCATCCGCAACGCGAACCACGCGCTGCTGCCGGCTGTCGAGATGCCGCACTCCGCCCTTAAGGAGAGCATCGCCCGTTTGCTCAAACAGGAAGGATACCTCGCCGATTATTCCGCCGAGGGAACGACCGTCAAGAAACTCAAGCTCAAGCTCAAGTACCAGGGCCGCAAGGGCGTCATCGAGGGATTGCGCCGGGTAAGCACGCCCGGGCTAAGGCGCTATGTGGGCGCGAGCGAGATTCCGCGCGTCCTGGGTGGGATGGGGATTGCGATCCTCTCGACGCCTCGAGGCGTGCTGACGGGGACCGAGGCGCGCCGGCAGAACGTCGGCGGCGAGGTGTTGTGTTACGTTTGGTAGAGCGAGGTTTTTATGTCAAGGATTGGCCGTTTACCCGTGGTGGTGCCTCCGAAGGTGAAGGTGGAGGTCCAGGGGCGCACGCTCCAAGTCGAGGGACCGAAAGGCAAACTGCACGTCGAGTTGCCGCCGCGAACCCGGGTGGCCCTCGAAGGCGCCCAGATCAAGGTGTCGCGCGATGGCGAGGACGCCGCGGCCAAGGCCCTGCACGGATTGAGCCGGTCCCTCATCCAAAACGCGGTCCAGGGCGTCCACGAGGGCTACGTCAAGAAACTCGAAATCCACGGAGTCGGTTTCAAAGCGGCAGTGCAGGGCAAGCAGATCAACATGACGCTGGGCTACTCGCACCAGATCAATTACCCTTTGCCCGAGCAGATCAAGGTCACCGTCGACGAGAACACCAAGATCACGATCGAAGGCCCCGACAAACAAGTGGTCGGCCAGGTGGCATCCGAACTGCGCGGGTTCTACCCGCCCGAGCCTTACAAGGGCAAGGGAATCCGGTACGCCGGCGAGAAGATCGTCCGCAAGGAAGGCAAGACCGTCCAGTAAACGCCGCTCGGGAACTGACGGAAGCTGCACGGCTTAAACAGATGGGGCTCGCAGAGCATGAGAATCGAAAAGAAACAGCAACTTGAGAAACGCCGCCGGCGCCGGATGCGCCAGCGCGTGACCGGCACCGCCGCCCGCCCCCGCATGAGCGTGCGGTTCTCCGGCCAGCACGTCTACGTGCAGTTCATCGACGACGAGAATCGTGTCACCCTGGCGGCAACCTCGACACGCGCCAAAGGGTTGCCCGAAGGCGGCCCCTGGAAGGCGAATGTGGACAGTGCCAAGCGGCTGGGCGCCGTCGCGGCCGAGGTGGCCAAGGCGCGCGGGATCAGCCAGGTCGTGTTCGATCGCAGCGGGGCGCGCTACCATGGCAAGGTCAAGGCCCTGGCCGACGCGGCGCGCGAAGGCGGATTGCAGTTCTAAACCATCGAAGGAGACCTATTGTGGCTGAGACGAGCAAACCGAATGTGGGCGGAGGCCGGGGACCCGGACGCGGCCCCGGGCGGATGGGACGCCGCGGGCGGGGGAGCGAGCATGGCGACGGGGCTGGCGGCGGCCGGACCGGCGATGAGCTGACCGAGAAGATTGTTTATATCAATCGCTCGGCCAAGGTGGTGAAGGGCGGACGGCGATTCAGCTTCAGCGCCCTGGTGGTTGTCGGGGACAAGAAGGGCCGGGTCGGCTTGGGGCTTGGAAAGGCCGGCGAGGTCGCCGACGCGATCCGCAAGGGCGGGGAGAACGCCAAGCATACCATGACTCCGGTCGCCTTGTTTGAGGCGACCATTCCCCATGACGTCTATTTCGTCTTCGACGGCGCCCGCGTGCTGCTCAGACCCGCATCGCCGGGAACAGGGATCATTGCCGGCAAGACAGTCCGTGCCGTGCTCGAATCCGCCGGCGTGCGCGATGTGCTGAGCAAGTCGCTCGGATCGAAGAATGCGGCTAATGTCGCCAAGGCCACCCTCGGCGCCCTGAGTCAGTTGCGCCTCCGCGAGGACATTTACAGGCGACGCGGCTTGTCGCTTCCAGCCAAACCGGAAGCGCCCCTGCCGCAGCCCTCAACCGAATAACCTGTTATGCGCCTGCACAATCTCAAACCTCGTCCCGGGGCAAAACACCCGCGCAAGCGGGTTGGCCGAGGGGAATCGAGCGGACACGGCCGGACGAGCGGTCGCGGCGGCAAAGGTCAAAGCGCGCGGTCCGGAAGTTCGATTCGCCCCGCGTTCGAAGGTGGGCAGATGCCCCTGATTCGGCGCATCCCCAAGCGCGGATTCAGCAACGTGCGTCATGGAACCCGGTACATTCCGGTGAATGTCGAGTCGCTCAACCGATTCGAGGATGGCGCCCGGGTGGACGAAGCGGGTCTGCGAGCCGCCGGGTTGGCGAGGGGCCGGGGCGACGGCATCAAGCTTCTCGGCGACGGCGAACTGAAACGGAAGCTCACGGTGTGCGTGAGCGCCTTTAGTCAATCGGCCCGGGCTAAGATCGAAAGCGCCGGCGGCGCGTGCGAACTGGCGCAACCGGCAACCTCCGCCTGAGGGAGGCGCAGCACTCTATGATCAAGGCGATCTTCAATACCTTCGCAAACTGCTTCAAGATTCCGGAGCTCAAGTCTCGGATCATCTTCACAGTTTTGGTCCTGGCGGTTTGCCGGATGGTGGCCTTGATCCCGCTGCCCGGGCTGGATGGCGCAACCCTGGCCCAGTTCTTCGAGCAGAACGCGAGCAAGAGCGGCGGTCTGTTGGGCATGTACAGCCTCTTCACGGGAGGCGCCTTGGAACGATGCGCGATCGGCTCCCTCGGCATTATGCCTTACATCAGCGCCACCATCATTATCCAGCTTCTCAGCGCCGTGATCCCTCAACTGAGCAAGCTCGTTCGTGAAGAGGGCGGTCGCGTCAAGATCGTCCAGTACGGACGCTACCTCACCGTGCTGTTGTGCCTGGGGCAGGGGTTCTTCATGGCCCTGAGTTGGGAGCATCCCGAGAAGGTGTTCGGCGAAGGATTCGCGGGCGACCTGATCCTGATGAAAAACGCGTGGGTCTACCGCATCCAGACGGTGATCTTCCTGACCGCAGGCACGCTCGTCCTGATGTGGCTCGGCGAGCAAATCACCGATCGCGGGATCGGCAACGGCGTCTCCCTGGTCATTACGATCGGCATTATTTCGCGCCTGCCGATGGCCGTGACGGCCACTTGGATCAAGTTCTTCCCGCCCAGGGGCGTGCCCTCGAATTGGAATTTCTTCCACGCGGTTATGCTGATTCTCCTCATGCTGACCGTGATCGGAGCCGTGATCGCCGTCATCCAGGCGCAGCGCAAGATTCCGGTCCAGTACGCCCAGAGGGCCGTGGGGCGCAAGGTCTATGCGGGCGGAACGTCGTTCATGCCGCTGCGGGTCAACTACGCGGGCGTCATGCCGATTATCTTCGCGCAGGCCATCCTGATGTTTCCTGAGAAGATTTTCTCGACCCTTGCTGGGCTGACCCGGGCCGGGTCGCCGGGCTTCTCGAAGGTGTGCGAGGCGATCTACGTGCAACTGCAGTACGGCAACTTCACGTATCTCACGCTCGAAGGTCTGATGATTCTGTTTTTCACCTATTTCTGGGTCGCCACCCAGTTCAATGAGATCCAGATCGCCGATGATCTCAAGAAGTACGGCGGGTACGTTCCCGGAGTCCGTCCCGGCCAGCACACCAGCGATTTCCTCCATCGGGCCATGAGCCGCATCACGCTGGCCGGAGGCATCTTCCTGGCCGTCATTGCGATTATCCCAACCCTCCTGTACAAGTGGGTCGACGTGCCTTTCGAGATCGGTCAGTTCTTCGGCGGGACGAGCCTCTTGATCACGGTCGGCGTGATGCTCGACACGATGCGCCAGATGGAGTCTCATCTGCTCATGCGGCATTACGATGGGTTTTTGAAGAAGGGGCGGGTCAGGGGGCGGTTTTAGGCCTGTATCGCGTGCTGTGCCGCGCCATGGGCGCAGGCGCGTCGGGCGCTCAAGGTTCGGTTGTTCTATGGTATTGATCTTTGCCAGCAACATGGGACAGCGGCGGAACAAAGCATGATCATCCTCAAGAGCGAGCGTGATCAGAAGGCAATGCGCGAAGCGGGCGCAATCGCCGCGCTGGTTCTGAACGAGGTCGCGCGGTTTGTCGCGCCCGGCGTGACGACCCTCGACGTCGACGATTACGCGGCCGCGCGCATGCGGTGTCACGGCGCGCGGAGCGCTTTTCTCGGCTATCACAACTATCCGTGCCATGTCTGTATCTCCGTCAACGAGGAAGTCGTGCACGGGATCGCGGGCCGGAGACGACTCGAATTCGGGGACCTGGTCAGTATCGACGTCGGCGTGTATTATCACGGCTTTGTGGGCGATACGGCTCGGACTGTTCCGGTAGGAGGCTGCGACGCGCGCGCCCAGAAGCTCATGGATGTGACCGAGCGGGCCCTCTACGAAGGGATCGCCCAAGCCGTGGCGGGCAAACGCGTCGTGGACGTGTCGCGCGCCATTCAGCAATTCGTCGAGGCCAATGGGTTCAGCGTGGTGCGGGAGTTCGTCGGACACGGCGTCGGACGGTCCGTGCACGAGGAACCGCAGGTGCCCAATTACGTGGATGGAAAGTCGTCGCCCCGGCTGCGTTCGGGCATGACCCTTGCGATCGAGCCGATGGTGAACGCGGGTGGGCCCGGCGTGCGCGTTTTGAGTGACGGATGGACTGTGGTCAGCGAAGATGGCCTCCCTTCTGCCCATTTCGAGCATACTGTTCTGGTGGGCGAAGGACCGGCCGAGATTCTGACATGTTGTCCAGAGACACCATTGAGGCCTTTGCCGTGATTGTGGCCTCGGGCGGCGGGGTGCCCGTTCGGGCTCGGCTGGCGAATGGGCATCGGTTTGTGGTCTGCGCAACGCGGTCGGCACGGCGCGCGGTTGCCGGCCTGGCGGTTGGCGACCGGATTCGGGCGCGGTTTTCGCCCTGTGATTTGTCGAAGGGCTGGTACATAGTCGACAGCGAAGGAAAGCAATGAAAGTACGTTCATCGGTCAAAAAGCTCTGCGAGCACTGCAAAGTGGTGCGTCGCAAGGGCGTGGTGCGAGTCATTTGTACCAACGCCCGGCACAAACAACGGCAAGGTTAAACTGCAAAGCGCTCTATGGCACGAATTCTCGGAGTGGATATTCCCGGAGAGAAGCGGATCGACATCGCCCTCCGGTACGTTTACGGCATCGGACCGTCGAACGCGAAACAGATTCTGGAGCACGCCCAGATTGACCCCGCCGTGCGCGCCAAGAACCTGACCGAACAGCAGCTTTCGCAAATCGTCCACGCGATCCAGGAAGGCGAGTACGTGATCGAGGGCGACCTGCGGCGGGAGATCGGCTTGAACCTCAAGCGCCTGCAGGGCATCAAGTGCTACCGCGGGATGCGGCACATCCGCGGCTTGCCGGTCCGCGGCCAGCGTACTCAGACAAACGCGCGGACGCGCAAGGGACCGCGCAAGACCGTCGGCGTGGTCCGCAATCCGAAGGCCAAGACCGGCATTCACTAACCCACTGATCCAAAGTCATTGCTATGGCTGAAGAGACCAAACCGCAAAAAGCCACTGTCAAGAAAGAGGCCAAGTCCGAGCCCGCAGCCTCGGAGAAGGCGGCTGTCAAGCCGTCTGCGCCGGCCAAAGGGGCAGCGAAGCCCGATGCCGAAGCGGGCAAGACCGAGGCGCCCAAAGCCGCGAGAGCGGCCGCCGCCGCGCCGGATCAAAAGGCAGCGGGCGCGCCTGCGCCGGGAGGCCCGGTGGCGGGCATCGCTCCGACGGCGGCGGATCTGCTGGCGGACGAGATGGCCGGCAAGAAGATTGTCCGGGCCAAAGGGGCGAAGAACATTTCCGCGGGCGTTGCGCATATCCTGGCCACGTTCAACAACACCCAGGTGAGCATCACCGACATGCAGGGGAACCTGATCGGATGGTCGACCGCGGGCAAAGTCGGATTCCGCGGGTCGCGGAAGAGCACGGCTTTTGCCGCCCAGCAGGTTGCCCAGGACGCGGCCCGTCAGGCGATGTCGCACGGCATGCGGGAGGTCGAGGTGCATGTGAAGGGCCCCGGCTCCGGACGCGAATCAGCGATCCGGGCTCTGCAGGCAATCGGCCTCGAGATCAGTGTGATCAGGGACCGGACGCCGATTCCCCACAACGGATGCCGCCCCCGCAAGAAGCGTCGTGTGTGACACCCTCAATTCTCGAATCTCGAACCTCAAATCCGCTTTAATTCATGGCTCGCTACACTGGACCGCGCGTTCGCATTAGTCGCCGTTTCGGCACCCCGATCTTTGGCGCCTCGAAGTACCTCGAGCGCCGCAATTATGGCCCCGGCGTTCACGGTCCGAAATCGCGCCGCAAGGTGACCGATTACGGTCAGGGTCTCATCGAGAAGCAAAAGCTGCGCTATTACTACGGGTTGCTCGAACGCCAGTTTCGAGGGGTCTATGAGCGGGCGTTGCGCAAGCGCGGTGTCACGGGCGAGACGATGCTCCAGATTCTCGAGACGCGTCTGGACAGCATCGTCTATCACCTCGGGTTCGCCAACACCCGGGCGTCGGCCCGGCAGATGGTCAGCCATGGGCACATCCGGGTCAATGGCCGCAAGGTCGGGATTCCATCGAGCGCCGTGCGTGTCAACGATGTCATCGAGGTGCGGGACCGGAGCGTGTCCCGGCAGATGGCCACCAAGAACCTCGAGTCCGCCACGTCGCGGGCCGTACCCGACTGGGTCTCGCTGAATCGCGAGGCCTTTCGGGGGACGATGGTGCGCATGCCCACCCGGGAGGACATCCAGCCCATTGCCAACGAGCAGGCGGTGGTCGAGTTTTATTCCCGATAGGTTCGAGTTCCTGCCGGCTCCCGCGTGGGATGCCGGACGCAATTATATGGATTCGCCCGGATTGCGGGAAGATCGCGGGCGGATCAGTTTAAAATTGTCGCATATCCAGCCATGCCTGTACGTCTAGGTCGGTTTGAAATGCCGAAGCGGTTGTCGAAGGAAGAGGCCACTGCGACGGCGACATATGCCAAGTTCATCGCCGAGCCGTTTGAAACCGGCTACGGCCACACCATCGGCAACTCGCTGCGCCGTGTGCTCCTCTCCTCGCTCGAGGGGGCGGCGATCACCTCGGTCAAGATCGCCGGGGCCCAGCACGAGTTCACCGTCGTCGATGGGGTTGTCGAGGATGTGACCGACATCGTCCTGAACCTGAAGAAGGTCAAGTTCAAGGCGCACAGCCGCGAGCCGCAGACGCTCCTGCTCTCCGTGAACAAGGAAGGCCCGGTGACCGCCGCCAACATCCAACTCAACCAGCATGTCGAGCTGGTCAATCCTTCCCAGCTCATCTGCACCATCGATCGCAAAAAGAAATTCGAGATGGAAATCGAGGTGAAGGTCGGACGCGGGTTTTGTCCGGGCGATGAGAACAAGAAGGTCGACCAGGCCATCGGCGTGATCGCCATCGATTCGCTTTTCTCCCCGGTCGAGCGGGTCCGCTACGCTGTCGAAAACGCGCGCGTCGGGCAAAAGACCGATTACGACCGCCTTCTGCTCGAGATCTGGACCGACGGACGGATCTCGCCCGATGATGCGCTGGTGCAGACCTCGGCCATTCTCCAGCGCCACCTCGATGTGTTTGTCGGTTACGATAAGAACGCGATCGAATTCGAGGAAGTGACGGACAGTCAGGATGAGGAGCGGACGCGAATGCGCAAGCTGCTGAACATGAGCGTCAATGAGATCGAGTTGAGCGTGCGCGCGGCGAACTGCCTCAACAATGCCAACATCACCACCGTTGGGCAGTTGGCTATGAAGTCCGAACAGGAAATGCTCAAGTATCGCAATTTCGGCAAGAAATCGCTCAACGAAATCAAAGAGAAACTCCAGGCCCTCAACCTGACCCTGGGCATGAACCTGGACGCCGCCCTCCTCGATCCGCCCAAGGACGAGGCGCGCAAATCCTAACCTTCTCCCGCCCCTATGCGACACCTGAAACGCACCGCCAAACTCGGACGCACCAGCGAGCATCGAAAGGCCCTGCTGGCCAACCTGGTGTGCAGTCTGATCAAGAAACGACGGATTACCACCACCCTCGCCAAGGCGCGCGCCGCACGGCCCGTGGCCGAGAAGATGATGACCCTGGCCAAAGGGGGCACGCTCCACCACCGACGCCTGGCCTCGAGCCGCCTGCTCCAGGATGAACAGGCCGTGCGCGTTCTGTTCAACGAACTCGCTCCCGCCCACCGCGATCGGCGAGGCGGCTACACCCGCATCCTTAAGCTCAACCAACGCCAGGGCGATGCCGCCAGCCTGGCCATCCTCGAATGGGTCGAAGGCGCGCCCGTCGCGACGACCAGCGCGGGTGGAAGCCAGCCCGGCGCGGCTGCCCCAGACGCCGCCCCTCCGGCGAAAACCAAGTAGCGGGCATCGTTCCGCGGAGTCACTCGAGCCAGAGATCAGGCATCGACCGGAGTCGGGCCAGGAGGCTTGTGTCCGCTGTGGGGAATTGATACCGGTCGAGTTCGTCCAGGCCGGCCCACACAAACTGGGCACACCCCACAGCGCGCGGTTCGCCGGTTACCCATCGGCATCGGAAGAACTCGATGTGAACCGTCCGGTCGGCGTAAGGATGGTCGACGCACTCGATTCGATCCACGACCGTCACCTCGATGTCGAGTTCCTCGCGAAGTTCACGGCGCAGGGCGTCCGGATAAGACTCGTCAGGCTCGCATTTGCCCCCGGGGAACTCCCAAAAACCGCCCCACTGATCCGCGGGGTGGCGTTGTGTAATGAGGACCTTTCCGTCCCGAAAGACCAGCCCCGCCGCAACCTTAACGGCCCTCACAAAACTACTCGACCGGGGCGGCCTCGGTCGTCGCAGCCGGTGTCGAGGTCTCGACCGTGGACACGGCGTTGGATGGCGGTGTCGCCGGCGCGGCTGTAACCGTCGTTGTCGCGGACGCGACGGGTGCGTTGGTGGGCTGGTTCAGGTGAGGGAAGCGGCGTTCGAGCTTTTCGAGGAGTTCCCCGGCCTCGCTGGCGATTCTGCCCACCCCGATTTGTTTGCTGAGCTGATCGTAGATTCGATGTGCCTGTTCGGGCTGGTTCTTGGCCTCGTGGAGAGTCCCCATGGCGAGCCGGGCCCGGAGCGCCACCGCATCCTCCGGAAACTGATTCACAACGGCTTGATAAGCAGCCAGCGCGGCATCGACCTGGTCCAGTGCGTCGAGGCTGGCAGCCGCCCCAAAAGCCGCAAGTGGAGCCAAGGGGCTGCCGGAATTGTCTTTCTGGAACTGCTCGAAGTACTTTCGGGCCTGGGCGTAGTCCCCTTGGGCGAACAGGTTGCCCGCGGCCAGCAGCAGAGCGCGTTCGCCCGCGCTGGTGGACTCATACTCGCCGGCGAGTTTCAGAAGGTCGGCCGCCGGAACGACCGAATCCTTGGCGCCGGCTTGCTTGGCCTGCAGCGCCAACAAGGCCCGGTTGCCTGCCAGTTCCTTCTGTCCGCGGAAGTGGGAATAGACGTACACCACCACGAATAACAGCAGGCCAATGCCGATCCCAAACGCCAGCCGCTTCTTGTTCAACTCGAGCCAAGCCAGAAACTCATAGGCCTTCGTCGAGTCTGTCGTCGCAGGTCGCATAAAAGACCGTGATTCTCTGGACGCACCTCGAAAAGGCAAGCGGGAAATCCCTCGCGTTCGTTGACACATCCGGCGTCCCGTTTACACTGCGCCCGCTATGGCAGAGGCGGCAGTCACCTCCACGCTCCGGTTGCGCGGGGTCCGGCACAATAACCTGAAGAACTTCGACCTCGACTTGCCCTTGGGCCGCCTGATCGCGATCACCGGCCTGAGCGGTTCAGGCAAGAGTTCTCTGGCTTTTGACACACTCTTCGCCGAAGGGCAACGGCGGTACATCGAGACCTTCTCACCTTACGCGCGCCAGTTCTTCGACCGCATGGACAAACCGCAGGTCGACTGCATCGAGGGTATCCCGCCAGCCATTGCGATCGAGCAGCGAAATGCCGTCCGCAGCACCCGGTCGACCGTGGGCACCATGACCGAAATCTGCGATTACATGAAGATGCTCTGGCCGCACGTCGCCCAGCTCCATTGCCGTCAGTGCGGGCGCCCGGTCCGACAGGACACCCCCCAGCAGATCTGGCGGGCGTTGCGCGCCGAAACAAACGGTTGCGACAGGGACGTGCTGATCACCTTTGGCCTCGCTCTCTCGGACCGGCTCGATCTCGCCGAATCGCTCGAACTGGTCGCCAAACAAGGTTACCAACGGCTGCTTCTCGACGGTCGCATTCGGCGCCTCGACGAGGTCGCATCCGAACGCCTCGCCGTCGAGCGGTCGTTGACCCGATTGACTGTGATTCAGGATCGCCTGCGTCTGGCTGATCGCAACCGCGCGCGGTTCATCGAGGCGTGCGAGCAGGGGCTCCATTTCGGCAAAGGCAAGCTCGCCGTCTACGGCTTCGGCGGGGCAGGGGACCTACACGCCGCGTCCGCTTCGACCGGGGCCGTCACCCAAGAGCGTCCGGATGCCGTGGTCGGGCCGGCCCGGTTGTTCTCAAACCGGCGCCATTGCGCGGAGTGCGATCTCGAGTATCGGGAGCCATCCCCGGCTCTATTCAGCTACAACCATCCGCTCGGCGCCTGCCCCACGTGCAAGGGGTTCGGACGGACCATCAGCATCGACAGCCGACGCGCCATTCCGGATCGGACCCGAACGCTCGCCGGAGGCGCGGTGAGGCCGTGGCAAAGCGGCGTGAGCGCTGAATGCCAGAAGGACTTGCTCAAGTTCTGCCGGATGCGCGGTGTGCCGACCGATGTCCCTTTCAACCGGCTGTCCCCCGAACACCAACGCTGGGTCATCGAAGGGGATCCCGGCTACGGAACCGACTCCGAGCACGAGTGGCCCCGAGCCTGGTACGGCGTCCTGGGCTTTTTTCGCTGGCTCGAGTCGAAAGCCTACAAGATGCATGTCCGCGTCTTCCTGTCCCGCTACCGCAGCTATCGCCCTTGTCCAGACTGCCGTGGCCGCCGTCTTACGCCCGAGGCTCTGCTCTACCGCATCGCTGTGCCGACCCGCGCCCCTATCGCCCGAGCGACCTCCGACGCGCAGGGCCGCAAGGCCGGCATTGCCTCGACCGAATCCGGTCTCACGCTCGCCGACTTCTATGCCCTGCCGATTCAGGACGCGCTGGCCGTCGCCAACGAATTGATCGCGCGTGTCGGCGCCAAGCCCTCCGACGCCTTGGGGCTCGCGTTGGGCGAAGTCCGCGCCCGCCTCGGCTACCTGGTCGAGGTCGGTCTTGGTTACCTCACACTGGACCGCCCGACACGGACGCTTTCCGGGGGCGAAACCGAGCGCGTCAACCTCACAACCTGCCTCGGCACCCGCCTGGTCAACACCTTGTTCGTGCTCGATGAACCGACGGTCGGTCTGCACCCGCGCGACACCGCCCGCATGATCCGCATCCTCGAACGGTTGCGTGACATCGGCAATACCGTCGTGGTCGTCGAGCACGAGGCCGCCGTCATCCGCGCGGCGGACCATATCGTCGATCTCGGACCCGGCCGCGGCCAGAGCGGCGGTTGCGTGATGTTCCAGGGGACCGGACCTCAATTGCTGCGATCCGCCGCATCGCTGACCGGCCAGTATCTTTCCGGACGGAAACGCATCGAAACGCCCTCGCGCCGGCCTGTCGCGCTGCCGAGTCCGGCGAACGAAGGGGGCGACACCGCCTGGCTCACCGTTGCCCACGCCAACCGCAATAACCTGCGTGACCTGACGGTGGACATTCCCCTGGGCCGGTTCGTCTGCGTCACCGGCGTCAGCGGGTCGGGCAAGACAACGCTGGTCAAGGATGTCCTGCTGCCATCGCTCGCCGAGCGCCTGCAGTCACCGTCTCGCGCCGTCAAGGCGTCGGATCGGCTAGATCCCGTCGATGCGACCGAAGATGCGCTCGATGCCGAGCCGGATCGCGCAGTCTGCGACACGGCGGAGTTGACCGGCGCCGGACATCTGCGGCGCGTTCTGCTCGTCGACCAATCGCCGCTCGGCAAGACCCCACGGTCGAATCCGGCCGTCTACATCGGCGCATTCGACGATATCCGCGAGGTGTTCGCCCAGTCCGACGCCGCTCGACAGCGCGGCCTGACGGCCAGCGCGTTCAGTTTCAATTCGCCTCGAGGTCAATGCGAGCGCTGCCGCGGCGCCGGCTTCGAAAAGATCGAAATGCAGTTCCTGAGCGACGTCTTTATCCGCTGTCCCGACTGCGACGGCCGGCGCTATCGTGCGCACATTCTCGAAATCAAATTGGCCGGGCCACAGCCGGGGACCGGGTTCCGCGCCGCCTCGCGCGCCGCTTCACGACCCGCGGCGCCCGGCGCTCGAATCCCTCGCGTTCGATCCCTTGACCGGACTCGGACGACGGGTGGTCAGTCCGCATTGCCCGGTTGTTCGTGGAGCATCGCGGATATGCTCGATGCGACAGTGGACGAGGCCGTGCAGTTCCTCGAGGGATTGGGAGAGTCGCGCAATGCGCGCCGCGCCGCCAGCAAGCTGAGCTGGCTTCAGCAGGTCGGCCTCGGGTATCTGCGGCTGGGTCAGCCGATCAATACCCTCTCGGGCGGGGAAAGCCAGCGGCTCAAGCTGGTCAGTCACCTGGCGGAGTCCGGCCTGCCCAATCCCGCCCCGGCCCGCGCGAGGACTCCGGCGACGCCTGCCGGACCCGATTCACCGCCAGTCTCTCTCTTCGAGCCGACCCTCTTCTTGTTTGACGAGCCGACAACCGGTCTGCACTTCGACGATGTGCGCGTCCTGTTGCAGGTGTTTCAGCGATTGGTCGATAGCGGACATTCGGTCCTCGTGATCGAGCACAATCTCGATGTCATCCGCGCTGCCGATTGGGTGATCGACCTCGGGCCGGAGGCGGGCGAGCAGGGGGGGCAACTCGTCGTGGCCGGCACGCCCGAGACCGTCGCCGCCTGTCGCGCCAGCCACACCGGCCACGCCTTGCGCTCGAGACTATAGCCGTCCCGCGGCCGTCGCGTAGCCGCGGACGGGAGTCCGCGCTAACTTGCTCCGGCGAATACAGACATCAGCGCCGTCTCACGACGGCGGCTACGGAGGCGTAGCCGTCCCGCGGCCGTCGCGTAGCCGCGGACGGGAGTCCGCGCTAACTTGCTCCGGCGAACACAGACATCAGCGCCGTCTCACGACGGCGGCTACGGAGGCGTAGCCGTCCCGCGGCCGTCGCGTAGCCGCGGACGGGAGTCCGCGCTAACTTGCTCCGGCGAATACAGACATCAGCGCCGTCTCACGACGGCGGCTACGGAGGCGTAGCCGTCCCGCGGCGGCGGGATGAGTCCGCGCTAACTCGCTCCGGCGAAGACAATCGTGACCGCAAGTCGTCTATTGCACCAGGGCGAGTCAAGGCCTACGTTGCGCGCGTGCAAGGAGATACGAATCGGTTCTCAACAGCGCCAAACGTCGTTCCCGCGTCGCGACCCCGATCCTCGTTTTCGCACTACCTCCCCCGGTTGCGACGCGAGTTCTACCAGGGCGACGCCATCGTGTTCTGGACCCTGCCATTGGCTCACCGCGCTCAGGGATGGCTCACACCCCCGTTTCACGCCCTGTTTCGTGAGATCATGCTCCACGGCGCCGTCCGCGAAGGACTTCTCTGCCCGGCCTACTGCCTGATGCCCGACCATATCCACTTGGTGTGGATGGGCTTGCGACGCGACACTGACCAGCGGAACGGGATGAAGTTTCTGCGCACCCAACTCGGACGTTGGATACAGCCGCGCCGGTTTCAGCACCAGGCGCATGATCACGTGCTGACGCCTTCCGAGAGGCAGCGCCAGGCATTTGGCGTGGCATGCGCCGATTACGTGCTGCTCAATCCGCTCCGGGCGGGCCTTGTGCAGTCGCCTGTCGATTGGCCCTATGTCGGTGCGATTGTTCCGGGGTATCCACGGGTAAATCCCTTCGAGGCAGGGTATTGGGAGTGGCTTTGGGCACGCTATTACCAGATGCGTGAACCCGGACTCGAACAGCGCCTGCTGCCCCCGCGTGAGATGGAGTAGACCCGGCAAAGGCAATCATCAGCGCCGACTGACGTCGGCGGCTACGGAGGCGTAGCCGTCCGGCAGACAACGCCGGAACAGCTCCAACGAACCGGTTTCAAACCAAACCCGACCCGTTCTCGATCCTCGCCTTAGTGCGCTACTGGTGGATTCAGGGTTGTCCCCCTCTTGCGAATCGCTGGTGAACCGATTAATCTGCTCGCGTATGCCGTATGCGACAATCGAGGACCGGGTGGACCGACTCGAAGCCTTGTTCGGTCAGTTTATGACCGAGATGGCGCGTCAGAACAAGCATGCCGAAGAACGCCACAAGGCCGCCGAGGAACGTATGGCCCGTTTCGAAGCCGAGGTGCGGTCTTGGCGAAAGGACATCAACAAGCAATGGGGCGATCTGGCCAATAAGCTCGGCACCATCATCGAGGATATCCTGGCGCCGAACCTCAGGCGACTGGCTCGCGACCACTTCCAGTTTCCGAGCATCGACGATTTCATGATCCGCCGATCGCGTCGTCACGGCCAGACCGAGACCGAGTTCGATACGCTGGTGGTCGGCCCCGACGCCGTCATTCTCGGCGAGGCCAAATCCACCCCATCGGTAGAATACGCCGAGGCGTTCGCTGACAAGGGCCGGAGCTTCTTCGATTACTTTCCCGAGTACAAGGGACGGCGGCTGATTTGTGTGTTTGGCAGTTGGGCTATTTCTGATCCGGTGGTCGAACGGTTGACGGCGCGGGGCATCTACGCACTGCGGATGGGCGAAGAGACGATGGAGTTGGCCAATGCCGCCGCGCTCGAGAAACCGCGGACGACCAGGCAGAAGAAAGGGCGATGAGTCGTGGTTCTCCCGACCGGACCGACTTCAACGTTGGCGCTCACGGGGAGTTTACCGGGTCTGCTCACGGGAAGTTGACCACTTGACGGCGAGGGGCTTGGCTTTCCAGGGAGGGGGCGGGACCGGGGCGTAAGGAAACCCCTTGCCCTACCTCGAC
>Ga0208197_1000155_pt1 | contig 91994 bp, 91 predicted proteins | sample AD_JPNNA4_MetaG_FD_184444 | JGI IMG/M metagenome (GOLD analysis project Ga0208197, IMG submission 184444) | Active sludge microbial communities of municipal wastewater-treating anaerobic digesters from Japan - AD_JPNNA4_MetaG (SPAdes) (version 2) | ecosystem: Engineered > Bioreactor > Anaerobic...
TGACAATCAATGGTCACGTAATCGGTGTGATGCTTGACGCACAGTTCCACCACGCGCGCCGACGCGCCACGGAAGAACGGATCGAGCGCCACACAACGCGCCGCCGCGATGGAGGCTTCGCACGGGTCCGTCCACAGCGTGCGTTCGCCAAACAGATTTTCGCGGAACCAGCCGAAGACTGTGCGGGTCTCCCCATCGCAGAAGACGATGTCGCGCCAGCCCTCGAAGCCCGGCAAGATGGGGATCAGCGAGCAGTCCACGCCGTAGCGGTCGAAGTAGGCGCGCAGCGGCTCGGCGGTCGTCTCGCTGAAGAAGCAGCCGTCGAGCTGCGTTTTCAAGCCCCAGTAGCCCAAAACGATCGCCGCGTTGCCGGCCTCGCCGCCGGGCATCACGTAGGTTTCGGTGATTTCCTGGTAAGTATCCACCGGCGGGAAGGGGCCTTCCAGGCGATGGATGGTGGAAAGGACGGTCATGCCGTAAACGTACACATCGAGTGATTCGGTCATTTTTGGCTCCAGTAGGATTGTTTTTTATCAGCAGATTAAGCGGATTGAGCAGATTTTTTGTTGTCAACAAACAGGAATCTGCTTCATCTGCTCAATCTGCTGACCATACCTGATAACGTTTTGCGTAGACTTCGATACAGCGCAGCACGCTTTGCGCGCCGCCGCTGATGTCGGGATCGGCGTGCTGCACGAGGGGTTCCACTGTCGCTTGGATGGAAGCGATCTCCGGCAGTCGGTCGCCGTCGGTGGCGAGTTTGCGCAGGAAGAACAGCGCACCCTTGACGACGTCTGGATCGGGATACGCCAGGTATGCGGCGGCGAGCGGCATCTCCCCGCGCTCCATGTGATGGGCAACCAGGCATTTGGCGGCGTAACGGCGCGTCAAGGGCTGCGCGTCCGTCAAACCGGCGCGGGCCTGTTGCATCAGGAACGCATAAGCGGCCTCGTCCATGAGATGGCTGGCCTGCGCGGGCGTCAGGCGAACCAGTTCTTCTTCATCCTCGCTGCCGTTGACGTAGTAGTCGTAGGTCCAATGGTATTGGTAGAAGATGCCGCACACGGGACAGCGTTTGATGTGATGGCGCTCCTCCTCGTAGGTTTCGGGGGCTTTGAGCGGTTCGAGGCGCGCCGCCGCGGGCGGGAGCGGGCGATCCATGTCGTCCCAGCCGTATTTGCTGAAGGACGTTTCGACTTCGTCGAGCGCGCTGCAAATTTCACAGTCGGCGATGGGAATGTAGCTATTGGTCATTTTGGCACTCATTGTCGAGGCGTTTTCTACTCAAGTTTACAAAATAACCCCTTTTGGGATATTCCAGAACAGGTTTTATAGTGTTAAGAAGGCTTATGAATGGGAGGATCAAATGACAAAGTCTGTATTCTCCAAAGAGTATCAACGTCTATGCGAGTTGCTTGTCCTGGCAAGGCAAAAAAGCCAACTAACACAATCTGAACTAGCGGCGGTGTTAGGAAAGCCGCAATCCTTCGTGTCGAAATACGAGCGCGGCGAACGCCGTTTAGATGTTATCGAACTTTTTCAAATCACCAACGTCCTTCAGATTCATCCTGTAGACCTCATGATGCACCTCAAGCTGGAGTTTTTCCCGGCGGAAAACCCAGAAAACATTCTAGATCTTTGGAAAATCACGTCTCAGGATTTAACCGAGTTGCTCAATCAAAGCCCTAGCTTACGCGGTATGCTCTTTGGCTACGCTGCCGAATTTAAGTTACACGAGTTATGGTTAAATCATCCAGATATAACCGAAGTAATCAAAAATGATGACCATGATCGGAAAAAGAAAGGGGACCGGCGTTTCATTTATAAAGGGCATCCTTTCGTTCTTGAGGTGAAGTCGCTTCAGACCAATTCTATCGAACAAGTTGCCGGACACTGGCGTGGCAAAACCCAAGTTGATGCCAGTGACCGCAGAAAAATCTACTTACCTGATGGAGACGAAGTGACAACAACCCTATTGCAAGTGGGTGAATTTGACGTATTAGCAGTGAATGTATTCCCCTTTGAAAATGAATGGCGCTTTGTCTTTGCCAAGAACCAGGATTTGCCACGAAGCACCTGGCAAGGCTACACGGCAAAACAGCAATCTTGTCTGTTGGCCTCGCTTATCCCGATAACCTGGCCGCCTGAACCTCCTTTTGTGGATAATTTATATCGTGTGCTAGACGAACTCATCGAAGAACGCGCTAAGGCGACTTCATAGTGTGGGCATTTTTCCCTGCGGGAACTTTTATAAAAACCAGGAAATAGGAGTGATTTTTGCGCGCGTGGACTTGTTTCTTGATGCGGCTGACCCCTGGTCGGTTTTGCCTGACCAAAACAAACAAGTCTTTGATATAGAAACCCATTTTTTCGTAAGCCACAATAATGTCCACATGGGTCAAATACTGCCGGTTGGCGCTGACGGCATCCTGACACTTGACAATTAGAACGCCATTCTCTCTCAACACACGATGCGCCTCTTGCCCGGCCTGGATGTAAAAGTGCGTTACGGCGTCTTGCCATTTGGGGCCTTGTGGCTGTTCGTCGCCATTCGCGTAGTAATTCCGAAACGCCGCATAGCTCCCAGATCCCGCTTTCTGCCCCGTATTGCGGTAAAACCCCTCCATATAGGGCGGATCCAAAACCACGCAATCCAAAGAAGCCGATTTGTACGGCAGCCTTCTACAATCTGTTCCAGTCGCAATATCTGAGGCTAAGACGCGATAATCATCTTTAGGCACGTTGCGCCAAAAGACGCCTTTCCCGTAAGTCACGTCAGCGACGAGCGCGCCCTTGGGCACGTGGAGTTTCAAGATGTCAGGAAATAGCCCGTCATTCGCGCCGACAAAGGCTGAGCCAATCAAATCCGTCGTGGCTTCGCCGCCCTGGATGCGACCGGTGGCTTTTTCATTGAAGTCAAAAACGGGCAATCTCGGCTGTACGTTTAACATAGTGTTGTCCTGAATATCCCAAAACAGGTTATCGTCTGTTAATGTATCACATATTTTGAATCGAACAAGCCCGAATATGTTTTGCCCTGGACATCTGCATTGAATTACAAAGATGGCGCTGGAACATGTTCAGGTTTTGCATAAGGTTGAATGTTCATCAATGTCCGGCTCTCTGCTTGTTGTGCGTGGTACAAATCCCACCGCAGTTGCAGGTTAAGCCAGAAACTTGCCGGCATCCCAAAGAATTTCTCCAGCCGCAGCGCGGTGCTGGGGGTCATACCCCGGCGTCCATTGACAATTTCGTTGATGCGCTGGTAGGGAACGTGGATCGCGTCAGCCAATTCGCGCTGCGTCAGCCCCATAGGCGTTAAAAATTCTTCCAACAGCATCTCCCCTGGATGTGTGGGTGAGCGATCGGTCGGTATACGGATCATTATACTTCTCCTTGCATTGATTCAGTGATAATCCACAATTTCAACCATTGTCGGTTCCGCATTTTCCCAGAAGAAGCAAAGCCGGTATTGCGCGTTGATGCGGATGCTATATTGCCCTTGCCGGTCTCCACTCAAGGGTTCCAGATGATTTCCCGGCGGAATACGCAAGGCTTCCAACGTATCAACAGAATCCAGTTGATCCAGTTTGCGCGCGGCGACTTTCCACAAATACGGTGGACAAACTTGTCGCGCCGCTTTGGTGTTTTTACCGTTGAAGACATCCTCGGTTCCGGCGTCCTTGAATGAGCGTATCATAGTAACATAATAGCACGGAATCTATGCTATTGCAAATCGAAAAAACGTAGGGCAAACTGACAGTTTGCCCTACTACGTTTTCTACTTGGGCAATGCTGTTTCTACTGCCACCGTGCCGCTGGTTTCCAGGTTGAACGTCGCCGTCGCCCCCTGACATGTCACCTCATATTCTCCCAGGAATCCCGTCACCTTGACCTTTCCCTCGCCGTCCGTCGTCATCTTTGTCGGCGGGAGCCACCACTCGCCCTTAATCAGGTTGCGCAGCGCGTGGAACGCGGGCTTGGGATGCCCGTCCACCGTGAGGAAGCCGCCGGGCGCTTTGAGCCAGCCGCCGTCGGTCATCCCCCAGTAGGTGATGCCTTCGACGAGCGGGTGGGCGAGCAGTGTCTTGTAGTGCGTGACGATTTCCTCGGCCTGGCGGATTTCGCCTTCCGGCGTGGAGGGCCACTCGTCCACCTGCCAGTCGTTGAGATCGACGATGTGCGCGGGCATGATGTCGCCGGAGAGGATGGTGGTCTCGGTGAAGTGGATCGGCAGACCGAAACGCTCGAAGTTCGCCAGCACCCACTGGGTCTTCTCCACGCCCCAGTAGCCCTGGTGCATGTGCGATTGGATGCCGATCACGTCAATCTTGATACCCGCTTCCAGGCAGCCTTCCACGAGGATGTCGAACGCGGAGGAGACGTCGAAGTCGTTGAGCAGCAGGGTCGCGCCGGGATTGGTCTCGCGCGCCGCGTTGAACATTGTGCGTACCATAGGGATGCGCCCCAGCTCCTTGCAGATGCGCGTGATGCCGTTGTCGTACTTGTCGAACACGGGCATGATGACGACTTCGTTGAGCACGTCCCACATATCCACCAGGCCGGCGAAGTCCGCCACGTCGCGGTGAATGCGGGCGATCTGCGCTTCCAGAATTTCGGCGTTGCGCAGCTCGAGCAGCCACGGCGCGGTGACGGTGTGCCAGCACAAGGGATGTCCCTTGAGGACAATGCCGCGCTCGGCCAGCCATTGCGCGCCCTGGCGCATGAACGCCGTGCCCGGCTTGCCGCGTTCCGGCTCGAAGCGCCCCCAGTAGAACGGCAGCGTGGCGAAGTTGAAGAGGTCGAGGAAGGCGTCGGTGACGCGCTCGGCGCGCTCTTTCATCGCGCCTTGGAGGATGCCGTTCGCCAGCGCCAGACTGTCCCAGGCGGTGTTGCCGAAAAGGAACTTGTGCTTCCGCTGCGCTACCGTCACCTCCTGATGCGCCAGCGGCGTCCCGTCCGGCTTGCGCACGGTCACGGTTGCGTCAGCCATCCGATGTGAAAATTCGGTTGATTTGTTCATTGCTATCCTCCGTCTGATAAGCTACCACGCAAAACGCAAAACGTAAAACGTAATTCGCTTACGTTTTACGCTTTACGCTTTACTCCCCAACCCGCCACCGGTCGAGCACGTCGCGCACCTTCGCCACCTGCACGGCGACTTCGGTGTACTCGTTCTTGCCGGTGTGATGTTCGACGCCGTAGTAGCCGTTGTAGCCCAGATCGCGCAGAAGCGTCATGTACTCGGCCAGGTTACCCTCGGTGATCTGCCAGGAGAAGTGCGTGTGCATAGCCCACGGCGCCATGGTGACGTTGTCCGCCATTTCACCCTTGAAGTGCAGCAACACGCCAAACGCGGGGTGATTCACCGCTTCGCAAAGCTTCTTCATATTCTGGGCGTTCATCTCCGCGCCCCAGTGGTTCTCCGGGCCGATTTTGTAGCCGTTATCGTAAGCGCGCTGGGCGAATTCTTGATACCGCTTAACGATGAACTCAAACTGCTCGTCCGTCCAGTTGGCCTCGCGCCCACCAGCGTCAATGCGGATTGTCTGCGCGCCGAGCACTTCGCCGGCGTGGAGCGCCGCCAGCCCGTTCTGGTAGTGCTGCTCACGCACGGCGGGATCGTCTTCCCAAAAGTGCGCGCCATCCACGCAAAGGTTCGCCAGCGCCAGACCACGCTCATCGAGCGCGTCCTTCACCTTCGCCAGGTAGTCGTCATCTGTACTAAGCAGCATCCCGTTCCAGATGTCAGCGGCATCCAGGTGATAGCGGTACTTGCAGCTTTCGAGATAGCCGAACAAGTCCATTTTACCTGCGCGCAGCAGGCCATGAAAAGAATACGATGCGACTGAAATTTTGTACATAACCTCATCTCCTGTTGTGTAATATAAGAATCATGAATCATGATTCATGATTTTGTGTTGCGATAATGTTTGATGTAGCGGCGACCATACGGGTCGCGTGCGCTGAGGAAGTCGGCGGCGCGGGTTGTCTCGATCAGTAAAGGCATACGGGGATCAATGATGGCGGCATCCAATCCCCAGGGAATTGCCGCGATAAGGTAAGCCAGCTCGATGTGCCACCGGTTGGGCATACCGTGACCGGCGTTGCCCACGCCGAGCACGGTGGCGACGCCCAACTCCTCGTGGAAGCGGCGCAGCGTCTCCAGCGTGACCAGCATCGAACCGGGTTCGACGGCGGCGGCCAGGCAGATGGCATCCATCACCACATCCTCTTTGGGAATGTCGAGACGCGCGGCGGCGTCGAGGATCACGCGCGCTTCATCCATACGTCCTTCGACATCCTTGGGCATCCCATGCCGGTCGCCGATGGGCATCCCGATGATTGCCGCTTTGTGCCGCGCGGCGATGGGCAGCAGCGTCTCCAACGCCGTGCGCTCCGCCGTGACGGAGTTGATAAGCGCCTTATACGGATGCAGCGCCGCCAACGCCGCATCCAGCGCGGCGGGATTGCGTGAGTCCAGCGCGATGGGGCAACCGATAGCCTCGTGGACGGCTACAGCAACGCGCGGCAGCAAGGCCACTTCGTCCAGGTCTGGGTGCTGGATGAGGATATCCACCATATCCATCCCGGCGGCCTGACCCGCGCGTGTCAGTTTGACCAGGGCATCTACATCCCCCTGCTGTAAAGCGGTCAACATTTCCGGTTTCTTGTTGTTCACCCGGACGTGTCCGTTGATCAACACCACCGGCAAACCGGGGCCAAAGGTCAATTCGCCATTGCGTGCGGTCAAAGTCGTCATCTGTTCAATCCCCCCGTCTACCGTCTACAGTCTGCCGTCTACCGCAGATCAATCGCATCATAGAAACCCTTGCTCTGGTTCGTCTTGATGCGTGCGACCTGTTTTGCCATATCCAGCGACTCATGGATGTACCGTCGCAGATCGCTCTCCTGGCTCTTGGTATCGCTGCGGTCGCGGTTGCGCCAGGCCACCGTGACCTCTTTGATGCGATAGCCGCACTTTTCCCACAGGTACAGCAGTTCCACGTCGTAAGCGGTGACCTTCCAGCCGGTGGGGCGCTCGGCCTGCTTGAAAAATTGAAGATGTGGGAACGCACGGAGCGCCGCTTCCCGCGTACACAGCTTGAAGCCGCACTGCGTATCGCCGATGTCGCGCAGCAGGAAAAGCTGACGCACGGTGCGGAAGACCACGCTCCCCATCTTGCGGATGATCGAGAACCCCTCGCGGGTGAAGCCGCGCGAGCCGATGACGACCGCATAGCCTTGTGCGTACCACGGCAGCAGGTTGCCCAATTCCACGATGGGCGTGGACTGATCCATATCGGTGAAGAGCACCACCTCGCCGCGCGCGTGCTGGATGCCGGCCCACACCGCCGCCGGTTTGCCGCCGTGGGGGATATCCACCAGCGAAAAGCGCGGTTTGTCAGCGATGAAACGCTCGATCAAGGCGCGGCTGTTGTCCGTCGCCTCGTCATTGACGATCACCACTTCCCAGGAATAGGTTTGTTGGCTGAGATAGTCATTCACCTCATCCAGCACCCCTGCTTCAAGGTTCTTCGCCTCGTTGTAGCAGGGAATGATCACAGAAATATACGGTTGCGATTCCTCGTTTGGCATAAAAGCTCCTCTGTAAATAGCCACAGAGAACACAGAGTTCACAGAGAAAAATAAAAAATACTCTGCGCTCTCCGCGTGCTCTGCGGTAAAATTTTCATTATCGGGGCTGTACCCAGGTTCGGTTGCGCTCCTTTAGAATGGTGATTGGTAACTGGGTTTGCCTGATTACTGATCACCAATCTCTGATTACTGATTACCCTAAATCCGGCGGCAAATCAAACGGCGCGACTTCGTCGAATGACAGCGGCTCGTCGGCAGATGGCATCGGCGGGTAGTCCGGCAGCTCCAGACCGTGAACCAAATCGTCAATGTAGATGAGTTTATTCGTCGCCATCGAATGGTTTGCCGCGACGCCGGTAAGGATCGAGTAGGCCCCCGCGCGCTGGTCGGCGGCGTGCTTGTATTTGTCTGCCGGCGGATTGGCGCCGAAGATGTCGTCCAACAAGCGCTCGTCGCCGCCGCCATGCCCACCCGCGCCCGTCCACACCTCGACGGCATACGCAGGGCCAAAGTGCGGCATAATGTGCGTGTAGGTTTCACGCTTCACCGTCTGCCCCGGAACCGTGCCGTCGGCGTTGATGTAGGAAGACTCCACCGTTTTGTGCTCCAGACGCCCCCGCGTCCCGTTGAAGGTGATCGTCAGACCCTCCCACGGCATAAACGTGTTCAGCGAGTAGCTCATCTTCACACCGTTTTTGTAGTTGACGACCAACTGCATCGAATCCTCAATGTCAATCAAGGCGCTGAACACACAGCGGTCGCGGAAATAGCCGTCGTAGTGCTCGTTGTCGAGATACAGTTCACGCAAACTCGGATACTGGCGCATATCCAGGCGGAAGCGGCACTTGTCTTCAGGACAATCAAGGCAACGTTCTGTGCGCCGCGTCAGGCCGTAGCGTGCTGCCGTTTGCGGCGTGTAGAAGCGGCGCTGCCCCTGCGCGAACACCGATTCGGGCACAGTCGAGAGCAGCCAGTTGATCAAGTCGAAGTGGTGGGTAGCTTTGTGGACCATCAACCCGCCGGAGTTCTCCTTATTGCGATGCCAGCGCCGGAAGTAATCCGCGCCGTGGCGGATGTCGAGCATCCAGTGGAAATCCACCGAAATCACGTCGCCGATCACGCCCGCCATCAACAGCGCCTTCACCTGCGTGCGTGGCGGCGAATAGCGGTAGTTGAACGTCACCGTACACTTTTTCCCCGTCCGTTTTTGCGTGTCAATGATGCGCTGGCATTTCACCTCGTCCGTCGTCATCGGCTTTTCGGTAATCACATCACAACCCAGTTCCATCGCGCGGCAAATGTATGCGTCGTGATAACAATCCTTCGTGGTGACGATCACTGCATCGGGTCGGCAGTCGGCGATCATCTGATCGAACTGCGCGGCGTGATAGCCCTTAACGTCATAGCCCATCCACTCACGGACCCGTTCCCGCGCGTAATTTACACGCCCCTCGTTCACATCACACACAGCGAGCAGCTCCGAAGTGTCTGCATACGTGGCGAGCACCGCCCGCGTATACATCGCGGAACGCCCGCCCAGGCCTACCTGCACATACCGTTTCTTCTCCATAAGCAATTTCTCCTCGTGGTAGGATACACCACCTATAATGGCATAGAATCGAAGCTAGTCAATTCAGGAAATGATCGCGGCCAACTGTCCCACACAAAAATACAACCGTAATTGACTTTGCTGGCATGTCAGTGTATTCTAATAATGTTCTATGGTTACTTTTATGTGAAGCGTATACAATCACATTTTTGACGAAAGGAGTCGCAGCAATGGTCCAGCAAGTTCCACCCATACCGCAAACAGATGAAAACAAAACTCCGGCGGCAGCCGGCAACGGCGAACTCGAACGTGTTCGGGACATCATCCTGGGGCCTGACCGGACGCGCACAAGGATACAGGGCGCGGAAGTTGACCGCCTGCGCCAGGTCATCTTTGGCGCGCAAATGGAAGAATACGAACGGCGTTTCACCGACGTGCGCCGGGAGATGGAACGCATCCTCGCCGATTTGCGTGTGGTCCAGGACTCTGTCAGCGAATTCGAGAAGAACCAGACCAAACGCATCGAAGCGCTGGAGCGTGACATGCGCCGCAGCAACGATGAACTGCGGCGGGAAATTGACCGGTTAGGTGGACGCGAAGCCGTGCTGCAACAGCTCCTCACCCGCACGCAGCAACAGGAACTCAGCAGCAAGAGCATTGCGGAGAACATCCACGAACTGAGCACGACCCAAAGCCAGCACGAGAGCGAAGTGCGTGCTATCAAATCTGCACTGGCGGAGAATCGCGATCAGCACGAACGTAAGCTCGACGCGCTCAAACGCGAGGTGCGGCAGGCTGAAGACGAACTGCGTGCGGAACTGCGGCGTGTGACCGACCGCCTGAGCGACCAGAAGACCGATCGCAAGGCCCTGGCTGCGATGCTTATGGAAGTCGCCACACGTCTGGAGACCGGCAGCAGCGTGACCGGCTTGCTGGAAGGATTGAGCGTCGCCGCCAAGGAATAACCGATGGCATTTGAGCCTCCGACCACGGATGAAACCGTAACTGGCGACACAGAGGGTGCGGGGCTTCGAGAACTGCGGAACGTCATCCTTGAACCGGGCGCCCTGGTTGACAAAATCAGCCCGGTCATTGCAGAAGTTCTCGAAGAACAAATCAAGCACTCTGGGGACGAAATCGCGCAGGCCATTGCGCCGGTGATCGGTGAAGCGATCCGGCGGCAGGTCTACAACGCGCGCGAAGACATCATTGATGCGTTGTACCCCGTCATCGGCCAAACCATCAACCGCGCCGTCACCGAGGCGCTGCGCGATCTGGCGCGTAACGTGGATCAGCGCGTGCGCCACAGCGTCAGCCCACAAAGCGCTGTCAAACGGCTGCGCGCGCGGCTGAAAGGCGTCTCCGGGGCCGACTACACGCTCCGCGAGTCCATTCCCTTTGCCGTCAATGAGATTTTCCTCATCCACCGCGAGTCGGGGCTGCTGATTCATCATCTGACGAGCAATCCGGAGACGCCGCCGGACCGCGACCTGGTCAGCGGCATGTTAACGGCGATTCGGGACTTCGCGCGTGAAGCTCTCGGCGACGCCGAAAGCGGCGAACTGGACGCCATCGCGTATGAGACGCAGAACATCCTCATCGAAGCGACGGGCGCAGCCTATCTGGCCGTCGTCATCCAGGGAGTCGAACCGACAGGATTGCGGCAGCGGATGCGCGAAGCTCTGACCGCGCTCCAGGAAAAACATTACAACGAAATCAAGCACTACGACGGCAGCAGCGTACAGCTCCCGAAGACTGCCGAAACCCTCCTGGCGTCCTTGTTCTCCGAACCGCCGAAAAAGTCGCCAGCGCCGCTGTCGCTGTCGCAGCGGATTGTCTTGATTGCCCTCTTCCTACTCGTCGCGCTGCCGCCATTGTTAGGGTGCGGATGGTGGATTTGGCACGTTGAACACCGCCTGGCCTCCCTCGCCATTGCGCCGCCGACGGCCACCAGCACCCCCACCCCGACATCCACGCCCACGCCGACGGCCACGGCGACGCCGACCGCCACGCCCACGCCAACCGCGACGCCCACATCAACCGCGACGCCCACATCAACCCCCACGCCGACCCCTACCGCGACCTCCACCGCCACCCCAACGCCAACCGCCACGCCGACCGCCACGGCGACGCCCACCGCCACCCCGACGCCATCGCCGTACACCGGCGTGATCATTGGCAACGTCTTCCTGCTCGACATCCCTGATGGCGAAAGGACTGGCACGGTCGCGCGCCTGGGCGACTATGTCGAAATCATAGCGCAGTACGGTGAGTGGTACAAAGTGCGCGTCAAATCAGCCCAGCTCACGGATGTCGAAGCGACCGGGTGGGTGCAAGCGCGCTGGGTGACGTTACTCAGACCGGTGCCGCCGGAGCGCATCACGCCGACGGTTGTTCCATGAACGATCCACAATTCTGGCGCGCTATATTGCGAGAGCTGAAAATCGCTTACGCGCTCTTCGATGCCGGGTACCATCTCATAGAGCATGATGAGTCTTTCGCGGCATGGCCGGCCGTCCCCCGTTCTGATATGCTGGGGATGCATCTCCTCGATCTGTTGCCCGAACTGATAGGGCAAGGTCTTGATGGCAGTGATACCGGTGCTTCCCCAGTCTTTCCCATTCACGTGGAAAATGTCAATCGGCTCACGTCCTCCGGCGAGATACGCTACTTCACTCTGACGGCTATGCCGTGCCCGCCTTATCTTAACGCCACATTTATAGTATTGATCGCCGATGTGACCGAACAGGGCCAATACATTCAGGAGTTGATGCAGAGCCACAACGAGCTGCGCCTGCTCAGAAGGCAGCTATCCAAGCTCAACGAACAACTGGACTTTTTGCTCAGACATTATCTCCCGCCTGACGTGGCCGAAGCGCTGGTGAACGGGACGCTCCGCCCGGAACTGGGCGGCGAGTTGCGCGAAGTCTCGATCCTTTTTGCCGACGCGCGCGACTTCACCGCGATTGTGGCTAACCTTCCGGCTGAATATGTGATGACCCTCCTGAACGATCATCTCAGCATCGTCGTTGATGCCATCAGCGCCTACGGGGGCACCGTCAACCAGTTCCAGGGTGATAATGTGATGGCGATTTTCAACACGCACAACGATCAACCCGATCACGCCGTGCGCGCCGTGCAAGCCGGGATCAGTATACAACAGGCGCTTTTCCGCTACCACAAACAGCGCCGGCGAGAAGAACGCTGGTTCAACTTCGGCGTTGGCATCAACACCGGGCCGGCCATCGTGGGCAACAGCGGCGCCCGCTGGCGCTACACGTACACCGCCATTGGCGACACAACCAACATCGCCTCACGTATCACGGCGGCAGTGCCAGCCTACGAAGTGTGGATCAGTCAATCAACATACAACCAGCTTCATAACGCCTTTGACGTGGTTCCCCTGTCGCCGATGCAATTCAAGGGCAAACTACAACCCACAGCACTCTTCCGCGTGTCGCTAAATCTTGAGCCTTAGTGCACAGTCGGTTTGACAATTCACTCTAAATGCATATAATCTCCTTCCGCAGGATGTAGTAAGGTTCCAAGTTTGTGCCATATCGCTAACGCCTGGACTTACCCTCCGGGCGTTTTGACGTAATGGGGACTTGCTCCTTACACACGAAATACCATAGTTATTGAAAGGAAGAAAAGAGCAATGAGTGAGCGTGAAACTGGTGTTGTCAAGTGGTTCAATGCCTCCAAGGGTTACGGCTTCATCTCCCGCGAAGGCAAAGATGACGTGTTTGTTCACTACTCAGCTATCCAGAGCGAGGGTTTCAAGACCTTGAACGAGGGACAGCGCGTGGAGTTTTCTGTCGAAAAAGGCGAAAAAGGGTTGCAGGCGACCCACGTCACCGCACTGTAAACAGAAACACCGCCAGGCTGATTCCTGAAAGAAACAAATTACGTGATAGCAAGAAGGCCATCCTCAAGGATGGCCTTCTTTACTGATACTCAGTATTTCCGTCCCCAATCCTCGTCGCCCCAATCCCTGACTGCGCCCAACACGCGCCCGGTCACCAAACTGAACACCACGATCACCCCGCCAACGATTTGCGCCCACTGCGCCTGAACGACGATGTTGAGGAGCAACGCAATCAGCAAGCCAATCAGCGCACCGACGATCATCAACAACCATTTTGCCGGAAAGTCCGTGATCACAGTCCACACGGTCGTTTTTTTCTGCGTGCTGCGCCGCCGCGCGGCAATACGCTGCTGCTTGGCGCGTTCTTTGGCCGTTGGGTCGCGCGCATTGAGTTGCTCATCACGCAGACGTTGTAAACGTCGAACCTCGTCATCCTGCCCGCCCATCATCCCACCTCACCTTGGCTCAACCTTTATCGCGTTGACATCCGCTTGAATAATGTTATCATTGCCTTGTTAAATCGTCAAGAGATAAGCTATGCAAAGTCTACGTACACAGAAGCCCATCTATACAATCCTGATCGCCATCATCGTGGCAACCATACCCTGTTATTGTCTGGGATTTGTCGCGTTGGCGGTGCGTCCCACGTCCCCAACGCCTACCCCAACAGCCACACCAACGACGACGCCTCAGCCAGGTGCAACCAACACACCCTACCTGGTTGGCCCAGGTGGGGGAGAGACCAATAAAACCTTACAGCCCACCCCGACGCAATGGTTCCCGCCCACACGCACGCCGACCCCGCTTCCGACTGAGACGCCGACCGTGACGCCAACGCCGACCCAAACAGCCACCGGCACGCCGCAACCTACCGACACGCCTACAGCGACGCCAACCAGCACGGCGACGCCAACGGAGACGCCGACCGCGACGGCAACGCCAACCGCAAGCGCCACACCGACCCTTGAGACGCCCACCGAAACACCGACGGCAACGTTGACCCCATCGCCAGAAGCGGCCACGCCCACCGAGACCCCCACGCCAACCGACACGCCGGCCACACCTTGAAAGGATGCCCGTGAAATCAACTTTTGATCTGCTCAAAATCCTCACCGAAGCGCCCGGCCCATCTGGACGCGAAAACACCATCCGCGACGTCATCGCCGAGCAATGGACGCCGCTGGCGGATGATATGCGCACAGATGCGATGGGGAGCCTGATTGCGTTGCAACGCGGCTCAGCGCCAACCCCACGCCCGGCCTTGATGGTCGCTGCCCACATGGACGAAATCGGGCTGATTGTGACCGGTATTGAGGGCAGTTTCCTGCGGGTTCACACCCTCGGTGGCATGGACCGGCGCGTCATCCTGGGCCTGGAAGTCACCGTCCACGGGAAACGCGCGTTGCCGGGCATCATCGGCAGCCGCCCGCCGCATGTGCTCTCCGCCGAAGAACGCCGCAAAATTGTCGCCTGGGAAGAGGTCTTCGTGGACACTGGCCTGCCAGCGGACGAACTCGCAGCCCTGGTCACCGTCGGCGATCACATCACCGTGGATCGTGAACTGGTCGCGTTGAAGAACGACCTGGCAGCCGGTAAGGCACTCGACAACCGCGCTTCAGTGTTGGCCGTAACCCTGGCGCTGGACATGCTGCGCTCGCGCAATCACGCCTGGGATTTCTACGCCGTCGCCACCACGCAAGAAGAAGTAGGCGTCAAGGGCGCCATCGCCAGCGCCTACGGCCTCGCGCCACAGATCGCCATCGCTCTGGACGTCACATTCGCCAAACAGCATGACGACGATGGGCCAGGAACCTTCGAGCTTGGCAAAGGCCCGACCATCGCCCAGGGGCCGAATTTCCATCCGCACGTGGTGGAGCGCCTGGTCGCCGCCGCCAAGGCCGAGGAAATCCCTTACCAGCCGGAACCCGTGTCCGGCGGCAGCGGCACCGATGCCTGGGGCATCCAGGTGGCGCGCGAGGGGATTCCCACCGGGCTGATTGAAATCCCGCTCCGCTATATGCACCAGCCGGTTGAGACCGGCTCGCTCCGCGACATCGAGCGCGCCGGGCGGCTGCTTGCCAGCTTCGCCGCTCGCCTGGAAGCCGAGTTCCGCCCACGTTGGGAGGATGAACTATGAGCTACACCCGCAACGAGACGCTCATCACGACGCTACAGACGCTGGCGGATCTCACCGGCATCTCAGGGGACGAAACGAAAATCCGCAGCGCGATCAAACCGCTCGTGGAACATCACGTAGATACGCTGCGCATTGACGCGCTAGGGAATCTGATCACGTACAAACGCGGCACAGCAGAAAAGCCGCTGCGTGTCCTGGTCACAGCGCATATGGACGAAGTTGGCTTTATGGTCGTTGGGCATACCGGCGAGGGCGGCCTGCGTGTCGAAGCCGTCGGCAGTATCCCGGAGCGGCTGCTGCCCGGCAGCCATGTCTGGGTCGGCAAGGAGCACACGCCCGGCGTCGTCGGCGTGCAGGCTATCCACCGCGCTCACGGCAACCACCAGGCCGCGTCGGTCGAGGATCTGATCATTGACATCGGCGCAAAGAATAAAGAGGAAGCGCAAGAAGCAGCGCCCCTGGGAACGTCTATCACCTTCGCCACCCGCTTCCGTGAGATGGGTGCCGCACTCACCGGAAAAGCCTTCGATGACCGCGCCGGATGCGCCATTCTGGTCGCTTTGCTGCAAGGCGAACGGCTGCCCTGCGATCTGTATGGCGTTTTCACGGTGCAGGAAGAGGTGGGGCTGCGCGGCGCGCGGGTGGCGGCTTACGCAGTCGAGTCAGACGTGGGCTTCGCGCTGGAAGGCACCCTGATTGACGATCTGCCCAAGCGCGAAAAAGACGTCAGCCCGACGACCGAACTGGGCAAAGGTCCGGCCATCACCGTAATGGATCGCTCTTACACGACACCGCCAAGACTGCTCAGTCACGTCTTGAAATCCGCCGAGGCTGAGGGCATCCCCTATCAAATCAAACAGCCGGGCGTCAGCAGCACCGAGGCCGGCAGTATCCATCCCGCACGCGGCGGCGTTCCGGCCATCACCATCGCCGTGCCGTGCCGCTACATCCACAGCCCGCGCGCGCTGCTGCATCCTGACGATCTGGAGAACACCTTGCGCCTGGTGCGCGCTGCCATCGCGCGCCTGACGCCGGAGACACTCGCCATCGCGTGACAGACTAGCGTCACCTGACAACCCAACTAAGGACTACGCGACTATTTTAGGAGACACCTTTGAACCTGGAGCTTTTGGAAAAACTCACGCAAACATTCGGGCCTTCGGGATACGAAGACGAAATCCGCGCCGTCATTCGCGCAGCAGTTGAACCACTCGCCGACGAGATTCATGTTGATCCCCTGGGAAGCCTGGTTGCCCTCCGCAAGGGAACGGGCGGTGGGAAAAAGATCGCGCTCGCCGCGCACATGGACGAAATCGGGTTGATGGCGACCTATGTCGAAGAGAAGGGCTTCGTGCGCTTCACGGTCATCGGCGGCGGGATACGTCCAGGCAACGGAAGCCGCGTGCGCTTTGCGAACGGCGTCACCGGGGTCATATACGTCGAACGCCGCGACGATCCGAGCACGCAGCCCGAACTTCAGCACCTCTACATTGACGTGGGCGCGACGAGTCGGGCAGATTGTCCGGTGGCCGTCGGTGAACCAGGGCAGTTTATCGGCCCGTTGGTACGACAGGGACAGCGCCTGGTCAGTAAAACGATGGACGACCGCGTCGGGTGTTACGTCCTCATCGAAGTGTTGGGGCAGCTCAAGGACGCGCCGCACGATGTCTATGCGATCTTCAGCACGCAGGAAGAGATCGGGCTGGTTGGCGCACGCACCACAGCCTTCCGCGTTGATCCCGACATTGCGATCTCCATTGACGTCACTGCGACCGGCGATCTGCCCAAAGCGCTGCCGATGGCTGTCGAATTGGGAAAAGGGCCGGCCATCAAGGTTAAAGACGGCGGGATGATCGCTCACGCTATGGTGCGAGATATGCTCGTCGAGGCCGCCAAGCAGGCCGGCGTCCCCTACCAGATGGAAATCCTGCTCGGCGGGACTACCGATGCAGCGGCTATGCAATTAGTGCGTTCCGGTGTGCCGAGCGGCTGTCTAAGCATCCCCTGCCGCTTCATCCACAGTCCGTCAGAAATGGTAGACGAGGCCGACATCCATAACGCGGTCAAGCTGCTGCTTACCGCACTGCGCACTTGCGAATAAAACGTAGCCGACCTCCTGGAGGTTACCTTTCAAGGGTGTTTTGTGCAAGCCACAAAACACCCTTTTTGTCGCACAATCTCCTCAACCTTCGGTGGAAGGACAAATTCCGCCGCTGGCATTTCGCAGTTTTCAAGTATTATGTTATGATATAGCCAATCGCTTTAGTCACTATACCTATCCAGGAGGGGAGAACAATGGACACAAAACATATTTTGCGGATCGTAGGCGTTTTTATGGTGATTGTGGCCCTGCTGTTGACTGCATGTGGCGGTGGAGGGGAGACAACGCCGAGTGCAGACACCAGCGTCGCCGAAAGTGAGAGCACAACGACAGAGAACACGGAAAAGAGCGCCGAGACATCGGGTGAAACCGCCGAGCAGCCCGCCGAACCTGAAGCGCCGGCGGAGCCAACGGCAACGCTTGAACCTAAAGACAGAATACCGGATATTTTGGTCGTGCATCCTGATGCTTTCAACTTCGAACTCTTGGTTCGCTCATTTTTTAAACGGTTTTTGGAATTGTCGAAACGGTTTTCTGCGCTTCATATATGCACACAAATTTGAATTTTGCATCTAAAAACTACATATATGCATATATAATAGCTTATCTTTTGTATTGAAACTCATTTGTATGAAAGCTCGCTTTTGAGTTTGAGAAATTAGCACAAAAATGGGTGCTTCAAGCTTGTTCTGAGTTCATTTGTACATTTTTGTAGACAATCTATGCTTGTCTGTGCTATAAGTTTTGATTACGAGACTGAATTTCGGAAACTCACTGGAAAATAAGCGAACCAAGAGTTCGAAGTCACCGAAGCGACACATACCTACGTGTATGTAGTGCCGCTGATGGTCGCCGATACCGTCAAGTACCTCGAGGCTGAACTGAAGAATCTGGGCTGGGAAGAGTTGGGGAAGCCAACCGTGATGGGGCACCTGGCAACCCTCATTATGCACCGCGAGGGCTACCGGCTGACCGTCAGTCTGCAGGACAACGAACGCTCACAGACAACGCGCGTGCAAATGTTGATGATGGAACAGTAAGCACCGCGAACTCGGAAAGTTCATAAAATTTCTACAAGGAGGTTAGGTGGAGGGTCTAGAATTAGCTCGTCGCATCAGCGAGATCATAGTTGACAAACAAGGAGAAGATATTCTTATACTCGATTTGCAAGCGGTAACTACCTTTGCCGACTACTTTGTCATCTGTTCGGGCGCCAGTCGGCGGCAATTGGATGCGCTGCAAAGCACACTGCGCGAAGAACTCAAGAAAATGGAGCCGCCAGTTGCGCCGCTTAGCGTAGAAGGAGAACCTGATTCGGGGTGGATTTTAATGGATTACAACAGCGTCATTGTGCACCTTTTTGATCCAGAAGTTCGCCATTTCTATAACCTGGAAGAACTCTGGAAAAGCGGTCGCACTGTAGCCCGCATCCAGTAAAGTCCACAGCGTTATGTCTGCAACGTAACATCCATAATTCAAACAGGCCCGAAGTGTCACAAGACTTCGGGCCTGTTTTACTGTGTACAGAGTTCACGGAATATACAGAATGAGCAGAAGACAAAGCGACCTGTTCAACAAGGAACAGTGCTGCTTTGTTGACACTTGTTATATTCTTAGGTATAATTCTGACGATGAAGCGGAGGGTCAAGCAGGCCGGAAAACAGAGTTGGTACACCCATCTGCAATGGCTGCAACCGGGGTTAGGCGTCAAACGTTGGCTACTGCTTCTAGCCTTCGGGGTTGGGTTGTTGAGTTTGGGAGGCGCCTCAGCGTTCCGGGCATTGTATCCCCTTCCCGTGTACTTTCACTATTTCACATTACAATTTCTTCCACGTTATGTGCGGGCCGCGCTGTTCCTTATTGCGGGTTTCGGCAGTATCGGCGTCGCGCTGTGGGCGCTTAACCGCACTTTGCTGGGGCCTTTCGTCGAAGGAACCTTCAGCTCAGTTCCCGGCTTGTTGTACAACTACCGTCGTCGCGGACGTGGAGCGAAGATCGTGGTCATCGGGGGCGGACATGGACAGTCTACCGTGTTGCGCGGACTGAAACAGTACACGTCCAACCTCACCGCGATTGTCACAGTCGCCGACGACGGCGGATCGTCAGGACGCTTGCGGCGCGACTTGGGTATCCTGCCGCCGGGCGATTTTCGCAACTGCATCGCCGCCCTGGCCGATGACGAAGCTTTGATCACCCGACTCTACCAATATCGCTTCGCCGGCGGCGACGACCTCCGCGGACATAGCTTTGGGAATCTTTTCATCAGTGCGATGGCCGGCATCACCGGCTCGTTCGAATCGGCCCTTAAAGAGTCCAGCCGCGTTCTAGCTGTGCAGGGACAAGTCCTGCCGAGCACCCTCGAAGCGGTGACTTTGTGCGCCGACGTGCAGCAGAATGACGGTACGCTGATCCGCGTGCGCGGGGAATCGGGAATTCCAGAAGCGCATGGACAGATTCTCCGGGTGATGTTGGAGCCAGCCACTCCGCGGGCTTATCCTGAGGCCGTGCGCGCCATTCTTGAAGCGGATCTGGTCGTCATTGGGCCGGGCAGCCTCTACACGAGCATCCTGCCCAACCTGCTCGTGCCGGAGATCGCGCAGGCTCTGGAAGCGACCCGCGCGCCCAAAGTCTACGTCTGCAATGTCGCTACACAATCCGGGGAAACCGACGGCTATACGGCGCAAGAACACATCCAGGCGCTCGAAAAGCACCTCGGCACGAACATCATTTCAACGGCGGTCATCAACACGCATATCCCCGAGAGCGAGACGGCCAAAGCCATCGAGTGGGTACAGCCCAACGTGGAAACACACAAAGGCTTCCAGGTCATCACCAAAGACCTGGTTGACGAAACTTTGATCGGACACCACGAAAGTGGCAAAATTGCGCGGACCCTGATGGATATACTCGTCAAATAGCACCTATCGGGATGCGCGACCTTATCAGCAAGCTCTTGTTTCAAATCAAATCAAACAAAAGGAGTGTTCACTATGACGACGAAAGTTGGTATCAATGGTTTTGGCCGTATTGGACGGCAAGTGCTCAAGGCAATGCGGGATTATTATCCCGACACATTGGAAGTGGTGGCCTTCAACGACATCGGCGATCTGAAGACAATGGCCCACCTGCTCAAGTACGATTCGAACTATGGCCGCTTCAACGGCGTGGTGGAAGTCGCTGACGACGCTTTGATGATTGATGGCAAGAAGGTCACAGCCTTCAAGGAAACCGATCCGGGTAAAATTCCATGGGGCGATATGGGCGTCGAGATCGTGATCGAGTCCACCGGCCTGTTCACCATCAAGAAAGACGGCGTCAACAAAAAGGGCAAGGTTGTCCAGGGTGCGGAGAACCACATCACCCGGGGCGGTGCGAAGAAAGTCATCATTTCGGCCCCCGCCGAGGGTGAAGACCTGACCATCGTGATGGGCGTGAACGACGAGATGTACGATCCCGCCAATCACCACGTCCTCTCGAACGCTTCCTGCACCACCAACTGTCTGGCCCCGGCCGCGAAGGTCGTCCACGATCAGTTCAAAATCGTGCGCGGCTTGATGACGACGATTCACGCTTACACCAACGACCAGAAGATTCTCGACCTGCCGCACAGCGACCTGCGCCGCGCGCGCGCTGCCGCGATGAGCATCATCCCCACCACCACCGGCGCAGCGAAGGCTGTGGCGCTCGTCATCCCCGACCTGAAGGGCAAATTCGACGGTTACGCGCTGCGCGTCCCGACCTCCACGGTCTCCGTGGTGGACTTCACCGCGCAGATCGAGGTGCCGACAACTACCGAGGAACTGCGCCAGGTCTTCCGCGACGCCGCCGCCGGCCCGCTGAAGGGCATCCTCGCCGCCGTGGACGAGCCACTGGTCAGCATTGACTACAAGGGCGACCCGCACAGCTCCTCCGTGGACCTGCCCTTCACGATGGTGCTCGGCAAGGAAAAGAACGACTTCATCAAGGTCGTCACCTGGTACGACAACGAGTGGGGTTACAGCGTCCGCACCGCCGACCTGGCGGCGCTGCTGGCGAGCAAGCTCTAAAATCAGCAAATCAGCAAATCGGCAAACATCTGCCGATTTGCTGATTTTTAGATGTGCAGATTTGTGAGGTGAATATGGATAAAAAGACAGTTCGTGACGTAGATTTGAAGGGGAAGCGCGTGTTGATGCGCGCCGATTTCAATGTGCCCATCAAGGATGGCGTCATCAGCGATGACAAGCGCATCAAGGCGACCATCCCAACGATTGAGTACATCCTTGAGCAAGGCGCGGCGCTCGTGTTGATGTCGCACCTGGGTCGCCCGGCAGGGACAGGCTACGAGGCCGAGTTCAGCCTCAAGCCGGTGGCAGAGCGGCTGGCGGAATTGCTCGGCAAGCCGGTCAAGTTCGCCCCCGATTGCATTGGCGCGGAAGTGGAAGCGCTGGCGGCCGCGCTGCAACCCGGCGAGGTCATGCTGCTCGAAAACGTCCGCTTCTACAAGGCCGAGACGAAGAACGATCCCAAAATCTCCGAACAACTGGCGAAGTTGGGCGAGATTTTCGTGATGGACGCTTTCGGCACCGCGCACCGCGCGCAATCGTCCACTGAGGGTGTGGCGCACTACCTGCCCGCCGTGGCCGGTTTCCTGATGGAAAAGGAAGTCGCGTTCCTCAGCAAGGCCACCGACACCGCCGAACACCCCTACGTCGTCATCCTGGGCGGCGCGAAGGTGTCGGACAAGATCGCCGTCATCCAGAATATGCTGAAGCTGGCCGACAAGGTCCTCATCGGCGGGGGGATGGCGAACACGTTCTTCAAGGCGCAGGGCCTGGAGATGGGCGACTCGCTGGTGGAGAATGAAGTGCTGGATACGGCCAAGGCGCTGCTCGCCGAAGGCGGCGATAAGCTAGTGCTGCCTGTGGACGCGGTCGTGGCCGACGCCTTCGACAACGAGGCCAACCGCAAAGTCGTGTGTGTCACAGCCATCGAACCCGGCTGGCGTATGCTCGACATCGGCCCAGAGACGGTTGCCATGTACGCCGACATTCTCGAGACGGCCAAGACGATCGCCTGGAACGGCCCGATGGGCGTCTTCGAGATGCCGAACTTCGCCGAGGGCACCTTCGCCATTGCGCGCGTGCTGGCGGATCTGGATGCCGTGACCGTGATCGGCGGCGGCGATTCGGCTTCGGCGGTGAAGAAGGCCGGCGTCGCCAACAAGATGAGCCATGTCTCCACCGGCGGCGGCGCGAGCCTGGAATTCCTGGAAGGCAAAGTGCTGCCCGGTGTGGCGGCGCTACAAGATAAATAAAACGTGAAACGTAAAACGTAAGAATTACAATTACGTTTTACGCTTTACGTTTTAGCAGATTAAGGAGAGCTATGCGCAAACCTTTTATTGCCGGTAACTGGAAGATGTACAAAACCGTGGTCGAGGCGTTGAGCCTGGCGGACGGGCTGAAGGCGGCGCTGGCGGACGTGACGACGATGGAGCTGGCCGTCTGCACGCCGGCGACGGCGCTGGCGGCGGTTGGGCAGGCGCTCGCGGGGTCGAACATCGGCGTCGGCGCGCAGAATATGCACTGGAAGGACGAGGGCGCGTTCACCGGCGAAATTTCGCCCGTGATGGTCAAGGAATTGGCGCAATACGTCATCCTCGGTCACTCGGAACGTCGCCAATTCTTCGGTGAGACAGACGCGACCGTCAATTTGAAGCTCAAGGCCGCGCTGGCCCACGGCCTCACGCCCATCGTTTGCATCGGCGAGAGCCGGGAACAGAACGAAGCCGGGGAAACAGTGTGCTTCGTGGGCAGTCAAATTCGCGGCGCGTTCGCATGCGTTTCCGCCGCAGACGCCGTGAAGGTCGTCCTGGCCTACGAACCGATCTGGGCCATCGGCACCGGGCTGACCGCCACGCCGGAGGATGCCAATCGCATCATCAAGGCCGCCATCCGCGACGTGCTCGTGGAACTGTACGGCGTGGAAGTCGCCGAAGTCATCCGCGTGCAGTATGGCGGCAGCGTCAAGCCGGATAATATGGCCGATTTCATCGTGATGCCGGAGATTGACGGCGCGCTCGTCGGCGGCGCAAGTCTCAAAGTGGACTCGTTCGCGGCCATCGTAAAAAATGCCGCTGCGGCGCTATCCGTTTAGGCGACGTTAACACAAAGTAAAAGCCGGTCGGATGTGTAAATCCGACCGGCTTTCGTTAACATAAGATCTAGCGCATTTTATCCGGCTTTCTGTATGGTCTGATCAATCATCTTCACCAGTTCACTCGGCTTGACGAACTTGTTCAGGAACATATTGGCGCCGGCATCCAAAGCTCTGGCACGCTTGAGTTCGTCGGTGCTGGCCGTGAGCATAATCACAGGAAGATCGTTATAAGACGGCATCATACGCAACTGTTGCAATAACGTGATGCCATCCATATTCGGCATGGCAACATCCAAAAGCATAACATTCACTGGCTGTTCGGACAATTTCTCCAATGCCTCTTTCGCATCACAAGCCATCAACACATTGTACTGTGTTTTGCTGAGTACATACCCTAACATCCGTCGAATGGATAGTTCGTCATCTACAACCAGTACTGTCGCCATATTCGCTCCTCTATGCCCTTTCTACACCCAATAAAAGCTATCTCTATACTACCAAAATTCTCGTTAAAAATGGTTAAGATAACATTAAAAAGGCGTTGACAGACAGTTACACAAGCCAGTTGATGACGTTCCAGCCAAAAAGATAGGCAGTCAGCCGCAGATAGGGAACTCACCCTACCGACAGCCAACTGCCTATCGCATTAAGCGTTGGGGAAGGCGGGACTTGAACCCGCACGCTTTGCAGCACATGATCCTAAGTCATGCTCGTCTGCCACTTCCGACACTTCCCCGACAGACGCCATTATAGTTCAAATAACGATGCAAGCAAATCTTTCTTCAGAGCGTGTTTCATCTCCATTGGAGAACGAGTTTTCGTAAAGCGTAAAAAATCCTCCTTACGCTTCACGTTTTACGGAGTCTTATTGCGCGACTTCTTCCCCATAGGCCAGCAGCGCGGCAACTTCTTCGTCAGAGCGCCCTTCGGCGTAGACGCGCAGCACCGGCTCGGTGCCGGAAGGCCGGATAAGCAGCCAGGAGTCGTTCGCCAGGATGTACTTCACGCCGTCCATCGTGCTCACCTGGACGACGGCCTCGCCCGCCAACGTCGCTGGGGCATGATCGGAAAGCCGGGCGACCATGGCCTTCTTCGGCACGGGGCGCTGGAGCGGAATGTCGGTGCGGGCATAGCGTGCCGGTCCAACTTCCCGCTGGATGTCTTCAACCAGTTCGTGGAGCGGGGCTTTCGCGTCGGCCATCACTTCCAACAGCAGCAAACCCATCAAAATGCCGTCCCCCTCCGGGATATGGCCCTTGATGGACAAGCCGCCAGATTCCTCGCCGCCCATCAACACGTCGCCGTCGAGCATATAATCGGCGATGTAGTTGAAGCCAACCGGCGTCTCAAATAAAGGCAGTCCATACCGCTTCGCCAGGCGATCCACCATGCGCGTCGTCGAAACGCTCTTGACCACTGCACCCGTCCAGCCGCGCTTCTCCACCAGATAACGCAAGGTCAACGCAAAGACGTGATGCGGATCAACAAAGTTGCCCCGCGCATCCATCGCGCCGATACGGTCAGCGTCGCCATCTGTCGCCAGGCCCACGTCGGCGTGATAGGTTTGAATCGCCGCCGACAACGCTTGCAAGAAGTGCGCCAACGGTTCGGGATGAATCCCGCCGAAGCCGGGGTTCATCTCACAGCGGATTTCGTGCAGGCGACAGCGCGTGCGGCTCAACATATCGCGGAAAGCGCCGCGCCCGGAGCCGTACATGCCGTCGGCGACGACTTGCAGCTCGCCTTTGGAAACCGTGTCCATATCCACCAGCGTAGAAAGGTGTTGATAATACGCCCACGCCGGATCAAAGAGCCGAATCAGACCGAGGTTGGTCGCCTGTTGAAATTCCATCAAGTTCGGGCCACGCGCTTCACGTTGATTGCGTTCCAGCAGCGCCTCCACCTGCCGCGCCTGTTCTGGCAACGCCGAGCCGCCGAACGCGGCCTTGAGCTTGACGCCGTTGTAGCGCGGGGGATTGTGGCTGGCCGTAATCATCACCCCGGCTTCGGCTTTTTTGTCCACGACGGCGTAGGAAACGGCCGGCGTGGGCGCATCGGCGCGGGTGAGGTGCGCGACAATGCCGTTGCCCGCCATCACGCGCGCCACCTCGCGCGCATAACGATCCGAAAGGAAGCGCGTGTCGTAGCCGATCACCACCTCAGCCTGGGTGCGCTCGCTCTGCTCGCGCACGTAATCAGCAATGGCCTGCGCCAACAAGCGCACGTTCTCAAAGGTGAACGTATCGCTGATCACCGCCCGCCAACCATCAGTACCAAATGCAATTGTCATGCTATCCCTCCTTTGTCGAAAACTACGGTTTCTCCATCGTTGCTAAAGCCGTGTAAGCCGGGCGCACCGCCCCTCCCGGCCATACGCCGAGATCAATATCGCCGCGACCCCACCAGAATGGGTCAACAATCCCCCACCAAAACTCCTCATCGTCTGGCTGCCATTGGGAATCGGGCAGATTCCACACAAACATTGGCCCGATCCAGGGCGACCAGTGCTCACGCGCATAGCGGAAAGCGCGCACCAGATAGTTGGCTTGCTCTTCCGGCGTCACGGCAAACCAGGCATAGTCAGGGTGTTCAGGCCGGTTGTCGGTGTGCCAACCAAATTCCAGAATCGCCACTTGGGTCGCGCCATCGCCGTAGCGTTCCATGATCACACGCATATTCTCGACGTGACGGAAACAGAAAAAGGAATGTCCGCCGTAGCCGCTTGCCGGGTCCGCGGCTTCGTCAGGCGACACTTCGGGCGGCGCTTTATAGCCCGGCGCATTCAATCCCAACACGTCAAAATAGGGCGCGGCGCCGGCTTCGTACATCCCGGCCAGATAGTCAACGTCCGGGAGAGCGTCCGGCAGACCGGAGCCGGTCGGCGCAAGGCCCGCCGAGATCACAATAGCTGCCGGGTCCGCCGTTTTGATGCCGATGTAGCACGCTTTGAGCAATTCAACATAAGCGGCGGGATCGGGCGCCAGGCCGTTCCACTCGCGGGCCAGATTCGGTTCATTCCAGACTTGATAGCCGCGCACCTGCCCTATGTAACGTTCCGCCATCGCCTGGCAGAAAACACCAAACGCCGTCACATCCACTGGCAGCATCCTCCCGGCGGCGTCTGGTTGCGCTGGCACTGCCCATGCAGGTGGATGATCCACGCGGAAAACCAGATTCACGCCGGCTTCTTTGGCCTCTTTGACCAGGCGATCAGAACCAGCCCAGACGTACCGTCCTGGACCGTCGCCTTCCACGTCTTGCCATGCCAACCGCTGTTTGACCCAGGTGAAGCCCATATCGCGTATCAGCGGCCAATCGCGCCGCATGGCGGCCCAAGGATCCCACCACATATGAATGTTAATGCCATATTCAGGCGAGTCGAAACGCTGCGCCACAGGCCACGACGTTGGTGTAGGCTGTGGTGTGGGCGTAGGGAAGAATACCGTAGGGCGCGCCAGCCACAACCAACCCGTCAAGGCCAGCATGGCAATCAGGATAACCACACCGGTCACAATCAGACGGCGGCGCTGTAGCGCTTCACGCGGGGCGGCTGACGTCATCGTAGTAACGGCTAGGGGATTTTCGGCATATCTCCCAACGCGCCGTAGGCCGGACGCGCCGCACCCTGCAAATCCAAGACACTGTATGGGGCGTTGGGATCCGTTGCGCCAATCCCACCTTTATAGGAGTAATCCAGGTTCCACAAGAACGCCAGGTGGACAAAACCCCATTCGCGCATCAACTGGAAAGCCTGGACATCCCATTCGGCCTGTTCCGCCAGGGTGTTATCGTTGGCAAACTCAAAGCCAACCGGCGTCGCGTCAAAGCCTTCTGACGTGGCCCAGCCAAACTCGGTGACACACAGCGGTTTGTTGGAGCCGACATTCTGCACCATCTCGTGATACCCCCAGAGCGTGCTCTTGAAGGACCAGGAGTGATTGGGATTATCGAACGGCCCGCGAAATTGCGCGGCGGGATCGTTGTAGCCTTCATTCCACGCAATGTTGGGCGGCATGTTGATGCCATTGTGATGGGCGCCCACACAGTCGGTGTAATTGAGGAAGCCCGCGTCAATCATCTGCTGGAAATAAAGGAAATCGTCCATGTAGATGACGCGATTGGGGTTAGCCGGATCGGTCGCCGATGCGCCGGTCGGCGATAGCGCCCCACTGATGACGATGATGCTGGGATCGCGCCCTTTGATGGTCTGGTAGGCAAGGCGCAGCATCTCCACGTAACTGGTAGCTTTCACGCCCTCGGCGGTATCCCACTCGCGGTCCAGGTTTTGCTCGTTCCATACCTCGATGGCGTGGATTTTGCCCTTGTAACGATCCACCATCTCACCCAAGAAGTTTGTAAACAAGGTAAGATCGTCGGGCGGCGCAGCCTGCGGGTTGGCGTCGAAGTAGGTGCGCGACCAATTCGGCGATCCGACAACGCTCAGCAGCACCTTCAGACCCCGTTCATGGGCAAAATCAACCATGACATCGTAGCCACTCCAGTCCATTTGTCCCGGCGCAGTCGAGAAATGATCCCAGCGCACTTGTTGTTTGACCCAGTTAAACTTGAGCTGATACGCGACCTGATCGAGGGTGTAATCGGGCATACTGATCGCGTGCGCAGCGATGCCATAGCCGAAATCGCCCCACGGCAACGGCGGAAGGGAAGCGCCACCCTGCCCGGTATTCTCAGGCGTCGGAGTAGGCAAAATCAGCACGCCGCCGGGCGTCGGTAGCGGCGCGTTCGTCGCGCTGTTGGCAGGCTGCGTGGCTGCCGGCGTGGGCGTCTTGGCCGGCGCAGTGCGTCCGCCAGGCAACTTGATCCAGCCGAGAACGCACGCCAACGCGAGTATCAACAGTACACCCCAGATCGCAATCGCCGCCATCAACTTGCGGCCCTTCAGCCCAGCAAAAATATCCCCAAGATGTTGCAGAAATGGACTATCCATCAAGCCTCCATGGTGATTGTCAGTTTTATCCCCACCCCAAGTCTTTCACAGTCCGGTTGCGCGCAGGCGGAACAGCCCCTCGATCAGTGGATGGTAGGTGATCGTGATGTTCGGGCGGACCCTCGGCCAACATGCGATTTTCGACGCGGTCGGCTAAGGCGACCGCGCCGGCCATTTGGCTGGCATCGGAGGCGCGCATCTCTGTTGCCAGATCGTCCACCAGATCTGTCACGTCCGCGTCGGTCGCGCCTTCAGCGCGCCGGGCCAACAACTCGCGGTACGCCTGGCTGCCATAGACGCCCTCCGCATCCGCAAGCCGTCCCGATTCCTGCAGAAAGCGCGCCATAGCGCGCGGGTCAGCGCCATCAACCTGCGCTGAGGTTTCCCGCAGTTGGCGCTCGTGATGTTTCCCGCTATGGATGACGTTGGCAGCAGAAATCAGCCGCGTGACAGTGGTCGTCCCGCAACGCGGGCACGGGGGAGAAGGCGCGTCAATACGCTTCGCCAGGTGGCGAAATCGTCCTTCACATACAGCGCAGTAATACTCGTAAATCGGCATAGACCCCAGATTCACAACAGGCTCCCGTCTGTTTTGAACGGGAGCCTGATTTCGTCTCCACGAATAGTGAGTATACCCGCCTTCCCGAAAGGAGCAAGCGAGTTTTGGCGCCGTCTATGAATCCGCGCGGGGCAGCGCGCTTTCCGGGTTCGCGCAGAGAATGACCCGCCCACCGCTGCGGTCGGTATGCAGCGTGTACGTCGTCTCGCCGCTCTTAAGGGAAATGCGATACCCCGGTGTGATGACCATCAGACAATTCTCACCGGGCTTCGCGCATCCCAGACAGGAATTCGACCATTGAACCGGTTCCACCGCGACTACGGATAGGGTCTCCCGCTTCACGCTAACGCTTTCGACCAACGCCTTGATCGCCGCTTCGACGGCGGGATTGTCGCGGTAAACTTCCGGCGGCAATGGCGCGGGAGCGGCGTCGGTGGACGTGCAGATGACGAACGACTCCGGCTTCTCAGACGTGTGGACATCGTATTCACGCCCGGCAGCGTCGGCGAACACCACACGCCAGCCCGGCGTCAACACCTGCGCGTAGCCTTCCCCCGGTTGGGGACAGCCCAGGCTGGCATCCCGCCAGATGACTTCTTCCGCCGAAACCAACGTTAGCTCGGCCAGCGCGACCTGTAACTTCGCAGCAACGAGCGCGCGCAACGTCGTGACCACATCGCCTTCCACGGCGTTCGGAAGCTGCGGCGTCGGCGGCACAGAAATGGGCGACGCCGACTGTGCTGGCGCTGTCGGCTGCGCCAACGGCGAACGATTCTGGCCACCTTCTTCCACATACGTTTTCTCGCCGGGGGATGACGGCGCAGCGCACGCTGTTATCGCCAGCATCAAAAGCATCAACGTTAAACAAAGTTTTTTCATCACAACCTCCTCAATGTCGTTTCGTACTATAGACGCTCGGAAGAGACCCGAAGTTCCATAGATCATCCGATTTGCTCTACGCTTCCCTGTGAGTATAATCCAATTATCGCTGTGGAGGAATTGTGAATCCAATACTGATTCGCCATTTATACGGCAGTGTGCGCCGGAAGCGTTTTTTCTGGTTCCTGAGCTTTTATCTGTTGAGCATCGGGGGATTGACGCTTTTCTTCGGGTTGGTGATCATCATTCCGGAGTCCTCTAACAGCGCCGCCATCTCGATGCTCAATATCTTCACGGGCGGGCGAACTCTGTACTGGTTCTCAGGCGTAACGCTGCTCCTGACGGCCCACCTGCTTGTTCCGATCACCGCGTTAAGCGCGTTCGCCGGTGAGCGCGAAAACCGGACGCTCGATCTGCTGGTCACAACCACTCTCAAGGCGCGCAACATCGTCCTGGGGAAACTCACGTCCGCCTGGGTGACGGGCGCGCTCTACATTCTCGCGCCCTTCCCACTATTAATGACCGGCTTCTGGCTTGGCGGCGTCACCACAGGGGAACTCGGCATCACGTTGCTTTTTCTCGTGCTGACGATGATCGTCAGCATCGCCTGGGCGCTGTTTATCTCCGTCTTCGTGCGCCGGACCATCGCCGCCGTTCTAATTTTTTATGGGCTGACCTTTGCGCTACTGCCCGTGATCCTTATTTTGGGGACGGCACTCGCTGCCCTGTCAGAGATGTGGCAATACAACAACGTCATTGCTATGCAGCCGTTCTGGATCGAGGCGCTGATCCAATACGGATGGGTACTCCTTGCCGCACTGCATCCGCTGACCGCCGCCATCGTGACGGAAGCGATGATCTTCGAGCAAGACTCGTGGCTGCTGCTGCACTTCACAGTGCAACGCACCAGTCTAAGTACCAGCACCTCCATCCTCGGCAGCCTGACACTCCCCTCGCCGTGGATCACATTCACGGCCTTCGCCATCATCGCCACACTCATCCTGTTGCGGGTGACGATTTGGCGCCTGGAACGCCTGGAGCGTTGACATGGCTCCGGCCCTTGAGCACGAAATCGCGCGTTTGACCGGGGCGCTCCGCCGGCACAGAGCTATCATCGGCGGTGGATGGGGCAGCGTCGGCGCATTGGGCGGGATGCTTGCCGTTGCCATCCTCGCCCGGATCACGCCGCTGTGGCACCAAACGGCGCTGCTGCTGGCAAGCATCTGGGTTGTGGGCGGCGGCATCCTCGTGGGTGGGCTGCTTGGCTACGCCTGGCCTGCCCCTCTGTCGCGGCGACTGCGACTTTTCGACCGGCGGCTACATCTCGCCGACCGTCTGACGACTGCCTGGGAACTTGCGCAAGGCCGCATCCACGCTCCGGCAATCATCGTCCGTCTGCAACAAGAGGAGACGCTGACCGCTGTGCGGGCGGTGGACCCGCAAGCCACCTTTCCCCTTCATCCGCCGCGCCTGGTTGGCATCCTGATGCTTGTGTTGATGGCGGGGCTTGCCCCTGCGCTTTTCCTTGCCAATCCCCAGGAGGAAGCGCTTGCTCGCCGTGAAATGCAGCAGCAAGCCACAGAAGCCGCCATCGTTCAACTCGAAGCAACGCAAGAGAGCCTGGCAGACAGCGCGACACTGTCCGCGGCGCAACGCGAAGCCGCACTCAAGGCGCTCGAGGAAGCCCTGGCGACGCTGCACGACCGGCGCAGCACGCCTGAAGAACAGCGCGCGGCGCTCTCGGCAGCCGAGCGACAACTAGCGGCGCTCCAGTCGCCGGAAGCCGCCGCGCAGATCCAACGCCTGGCAGAAGCCAGCCCGCTTTCGTCAGCAGAGATTGCGCAGCCATTGGTCGAAGCATTGCAGCAAGGGGACACAGAGGCCGCCGCTGAGTATCTCCGCAGCCTGATTGATCCAAACAACACGCAACCCCTCACCCCCGAAGAAATGTTGGCATTGGCCGATACCTTCACCCAAATCGCCGACGCGCTGCAAACCGCCGATCCCGCGCTGGGAAAACAATTCCAGGACATCGCCCAAGAAATTTACAACGGTGATATGGCCTCCGCCAAAGAAGCCGTACAACAAGCGGCGGAGACGCTCGCTGAGACGGCACAGGCCAATGCCCCGAATCGGAGCCTCGAACAGGCCCAGGCCAGCCTCCAGGAGGCCCAGGAGCGTCTAGGAGACACGCAACGCCAAACCACGGGTCAGGGAGCATCGAAAAGCGCCACAACGCAACCTGGCGCGTCTGAGACGCAAGGAGGACCAGGAACAAACGCGCAGGATGGACAGCCAGCATTGTCCCAGGGTGCGGGCAACAATACCAATGGGATTGCCAGCAATGAACATCACGAAGACGCAGGCAGCAGCGATCCTTATGGCACAAAGGACATGCCGCGCCTCACCGGGCAAGGGGGCGAGATCACCCTCCCGCGCCAGGAGACGCTCGGCGCGCCGCAAACCACCATCGGCGCGCCGGGAGATACCCGTGTGCCCTACGAGGACGTTTACGCCGCCTATGCCGCAGCCGCCAAAGCCGACCTCGCGCGCAATGCCTATCCGCCGGCGCTACGCGCCTATCTGCGCGAATATTTTAACGGGCTGGAACCGTAAAATTTGACAAATATCCTATTTGCGCTACACTATACGCTATATTCAGGCCATAAGGTTAGAATAACAATGCAGGTTTTCATTATCGCTAACGTCAATAATCAGCAGCAGCGGCTTCAGCAGAAGTCCGGTTAGCGCTGCATTGTTATAGAGAGGTTTCCAAGCCAGCCTACCGGGGAACGGTAGGCTGGCTTGCGTTTTGATAAGGAGGTGATTACATCTATACATTACAGAGGGCAATCGTGTTTTTACCCACATGCTTTGCATCTTAAATCTATTCAGTCGAAAAGGAAAAGGAGAAGAGGGAAATGGTTACTGATATTCTGGCTCGCGCTAAAGAAGACGACATTCGTTTTGTAAGTTTTCAATTTACCGACATTTTCGGTACGATCAAGAGCGTCACCCTGCCGGTCATTCAGCTTAAGGAAGCCTTGGAGGAGGGGGTCTTCTTCGACGGCTCATCCGTGCAGGGGTTTGCGCGTATCTTTGAGAGCGATATGATCCTTGTCCCGGACCCTGCAACCTACCGGGTTTTGCCGTGGAGTATGCCGGAGCGCCGTCGCGCGCGCATCATCTGCGACGTCCACACGACCGACGGCAAGCCCCTGGCCAGTTCACCCCGGGGGATTTTGAAGCGCGTGTTGGAGCGGGCGAGCGCTATGGGACTCACCTACAACGTCGGCCCGGAACTAGAATTCTTCCTGTTCAAGCGCAATGGCGATGTGCCGTTCCAACCGGTGCCGCACGACATCGGCGGCTACTTCGACTTTTCACCCCGCGACGAAGCGCAACAGGTGCGCAGTGAGATTGTCATTGCCCTGGAAGCGCTGGGCATCCATGTCGAGATGGCTCATCACGAAGTCGCTGCCGGGCAACACGAGATTGATTTCCGCTACGCCGACGCATTATCTACCGCCGACAGCGCCATCACCCTTAAATACACGGTGCGGGCTATCGCGGCGACTTACGGCATCTACGCCAGCTTTATGCCCAAACCTATCTTCGGCATTAACGGTTCAGGGATGCACACCCACCAGAGTATGAGCGATAAAAGCGGCAAAAATGTCTTCTACGCTGCTGACGACCCCTATCATCTCTCGAAGCTGGCTTACCATTTCCTCGCCGGGCAAATCGCGCACGCGCGAGCGATATCTGCCATCGGCGCGCCCACGGTGAACAGCTACAAGCGCCTGACGCCCGGCTACGAAGCGCCGGTCTACATCTGCTGGGCGCATCGCAACCGCTCGGCGATGATCCGCGTTCCAGCGACTCGGCCCGGCAAAGAAGCGGCAACACGCATCGAACTGCGCTGTCCGGATCCCAGCAGCAACCCTTACCTGCTCTTCGCCTCGATTCTGGCAGCGGGCCTGGATGGGATCGAGCGCCAACTCGAAGCGCCGGGGCCGGTCAACGAAGACATCTACCATCTGCAAGAGGCCGATCTGGCAGCGCGGTCCATCGGGACGTTGCCCGGCACGCTCGCCGAAGCCCTCGACGCGCTGGAACAGGACAAGGTGATTCTGGAAGCGCTCGGCGAATCGCTGGCGGAGACTTTCATCCGCGCCAAGCGCGCCGAATGGGATGAGTACCGCATCCGTGTTACCCCCTGGGAGTTGGAGCGGTATCTGGAAACCGCGTAAGCGTCGGGAGTCTATGTTTTCACATGCCCCGTCGCGTGGACGGGGCATTTTTATTTTTTGTGAATTGCCAAAATCAGCGATTGCGAGTATAACACAGACATCCATTCCATCGCAGAGAGGTGCGCTATGGCGAAAACAGCAATTCACATCACATATGCGGCCAGCGGCGGCGTGGTTATGAATGTGGAGGGGACGGACGTGCTCCTGCTGATCCGCCCCGCACGTGACGAGGTGCGCCTGCCCAAAGGCCACATCGAGCCTGAGGAAAGCGCCGTCCACGCCGCACTGCGCGAAGTCGTCGAAGAGACCGGTTACGACGACCTCGACATCATCGCCGATCTTGGCGAGCAATTGGTCGCCTTTCCCTTGGGCGACAAAGTTGTGCGCCGCACCGAGCATTATTTTCTGATGCGCGCGCGGTCCCTGCGCCAGGCCGAGCGCCCCACCCCTGATGAACAACAGTTTTTCACGATTTGGGTGCCCTGGGACGAAGTGATCACCCATCTCACTTTTGAGGCAGAACAAGAGTGGATCCGCCGCGCCCGGCGCGTGATGGAGCAGAACGTATGACACCCCCCGTCACGTCCGCGCGCGAGAGAGTGCGGGAGATTCATCGCCGGCTGTGCGAGGTCTACGGCGACCATCCACAGCAGCCCGAAGGCGATCCGCTGGCGGCGCTGGTCAACACGATTTTGAGCCAGAACACCAACGACCGCAACCGCGACATCGCCTACACGCGCCTGCGCGCCCAATTCCCTACCTGGGAAACGGTGCGCGATGCACCGGCGGAGGCGGTCATTGCGGCGATCCGTCCGGCAGGATTGGCGCCGGCCAAGGGGCCGCACATCCAGGCGGCGCTCCGGCAGATCACCGCAGAACGCGGCGAGTTATCGCTGGACTTCCTGGAGACGTTATCGCTCGAAGAGGCGCGTCAATGGTTGCTGAGTCTCAACGGCGTCGGGCCCAAAACCGCCGCCATCGTGCTGCTCTTTTCATTTGGATGGACAGCTTTCCCGGTGGACACCCACATTCACCGCGTCACCCGCCGCCTGGGACTGATCCCGGCAACAACATCGCGGGAGAAAGCGCACGTCTTGTTAGAAGCACTGATCCCGCCTGAGTTATATTGGACGTTCCACCTGAACGTTATCGCGCACGGACGACAGGTTTGCCACGCACGTCATCCTGAGTGTGACGAGTGTGTGCTCCAAAGTCACTGCGCCTATTACCAAAACCCACAAGAAGGAGGGTGATGGTCCAATGAAGAACACTAGCCCAGCGAAATTTCGTCTGCTGCCCTATCAGGCTTTAGCCAAACAATGGCTTTGGCCGGCAATGTGGCTGATACCCGGCGGTATTTTTCTCTGGTGGATAGCGCCTGATCTAACGTTATTCGATGAACGCTATGCCTTCGCGGGATTAGGGGTCGCTGGCGTGGGCGCACTCATCGTCATCTATACATTCATGGCGCGCCGCGCACACGTCAGTTGTCACAAGAACAATTTCGTCATCCACACTCCCTTTTACCCGGTCGCCTTTTCTTATCAACGTGTCGAGATAATCCGCCCGATGGATTTTAAGAGCATCTTTCCGCCAGAACAGGAGAAGAGCGCCCGCCGCCGGCTGTACAAAGACATCTGGGGCAAGACAGTCGTCGTTATCAACACGAAAGGCTACCCGCTTCCGCTGTGGTGGATGCGTTTGTGGTTTCATCCTTACCTCATCCATCCGCGCGAGCGGGCGCTCGTTCTGCCGGTTGAGGATTGGATGGGGTTATCCCGCAGCCTGGAGACGTTACGCACAAACTGGTACGAGGCGCAACGTCAACGACGGCAGGCGTAAGGAGCAAACAGATCACGACATATATGCAGACATCTACAAAATGTTTGGGTCTGACAAATCCTTACGTTTTTTTCCACAGCACTTTCCACATCACCGTCAATAGATGTAGTGGTTCCGGAAGCCGGAGACCGCACTAGTGCCAAATAAAGAAATTGTTATCCACACGCAAAAAAGCAAGATTAAAACTAGGGGCTTTTTAAGATAAAAACCGCCTTTTGTCATTGCCTCTTTTGGCTTTCTTTGGTACAATGTACATGGTCACGTGAAAGGAAGGGGGTGATCTCCTCTGATCCCCTCTGTGGAACGATGTCATTGCCAGACAAGTGACCATCCTTTTTTTTGCTGATCCTATTGATGCGCTATTCTTGCGAAATTCACTCAAGGGGAATTGTATGAACGAGATAAACCCCCAAAGATTATGGCAGGCAGCTTTAGGGGAATTGGAACTTCAGATGACGCGCGCCACTTTCGATACGTGGTTGCGGGATACCCATTGCATCGGGATGGAAAATGGGGATACACTGGTCATCGGCGTGAAAAATGGCTATGCGGTTGAATGGTTGGAAAATCGCTTATACAACGTTATACAGCGCACGCTGCATCGTCTCACCCAGCAGGAAGAGATACGCGCGCGCTTTGTGGTCTGGCAGGCCAAGCGCAACAACGGCCACGACAACACGCCTGTCCTCATCCAGGATACAGAAGCAATGGCGTTACCGGCGCCGGCCCGCGATCCTGGCCTTAACGCGAGCTACACCTTCAGCAGCTTTGTGGTCGGCCCAAGCAACCGCCTGGCCCAGGCAGCATCACAAGCCGTCGCTGAGACGCCAGCGCGGGCGTACAATCCACTCTTTATCCACGGCGGCGTGGGGCTAGGAAAGACCCACCTGCTGCACGCGATTGGGCACGAGTGTTACCGGCGCAATATGCAAGTCCTCTACGTTTCCTCAGAAACGTTTACCAACGACCTGATTGAGGCGATCCGCACCCACACGACGGAACTCTTCCGTGAAAAATACCGCACGGCAGACGTGCTACTCGTGGATGACATCCAGTTCATCGCCGGGAAAGAAAGCACGCAGGAGGAATTTTTTCACACCTTCAACGCGCTGCGTGATAATGGCCGCCAGATTGTCCTCAGCAGCGACCGCATCCCCAAAGCGATGATCACCCTGGAAGAACGGCTGCGCTCGCGTTTTGAGTGGGGGCTGATCGTTGACATCCAGCCGCCAGATTACGAAACGCGCGTAGCGATCCTGCAATCAAAAGCCGAGCGGCTGGGCGTCAGCGTTCCCAACGAGCTGTTGAGCTACATCGCCACCAATATCGAAAGCAACATCCGCGAGTTGGAAGGGGCGCTCAACCGGGTGCTGGCGGTGGCCCGGCTGACTAATCTCCCCCTCACCCGGCAAGTGGTCGAGAACGCACTGACCGATTTGCTGCCCAACCGTCCGCAGATCTCGGCAGCGCAGATTCTCAGTACTGTCGCGGCCTTTTACGGCATCACCGAAGACGATTTACGCAGCGCGCAACGCCATCACCGCATTGCGCAACCCCGGCAAGTGGCGATGTATCTCCTGCGCGAAGAGACGGATGCTTCGCTGCCGCAAATCGGTGCAGAATTGGGCGGGCGCGATCATACCACCGTGCTATACGGATACGAACGCGTGCGCGCGCGGCTGGAACACGACGATCAACTTAAGCGCGAAGTGTTGACGCTCAAGGGCTATTTGTACGGTCAGAACTGACATCTCAGTTATCCCAGAATTTTGACAAACAGATGCCGCAAGCAGGCATCTGTTTTGTTTTCCAAAGTTGGTTAGTTTATGGTACAATAAGTGGGATAGCCGGCCTGACGCAGGATGCCCGGGCATCTGCGTCAGGTTTCAACATTCTTAGCGCAAAAGGCGATCATGATGACAATCATTGACACACTATTAGCCGCACTACCGTTGGTTCTCATTCTCATTTTGATGGTCGGTTTTCGCTGGAATGGCGCGAAGGCGGGCGTGGTTGGCTGGCTCGCAGCGATAGTTATCGCCGTTCTACGGTTTGCGGGGAATGGCGAGTTCATCTTTTGGGCGCAGGTCGAAGGATTCTTTCGTGCCGTCCACGTGCTCTACATTATATGGGGCGCCTTGTTTTTCTTCCGCATCACCGAAGCGAATGGCAGCCTGAAGGCGATGAGCACGATGTTACAGCACATCTCCCCAGGAAAAACCTTTCAGGTGCTCCTGCTGGCCTGGGCTTTCACCGGTTTTCTGCAGGGCGTTGGGGGCTTCGGCGTTCCGGTCGCGGTCGTCGCCCCCATTATGGTCGGCATAGGTTTTCCAGCATTGGAAGCTGTGGTGATGCCATCCCTGGGGTTGGCGTGGGCCATCTCCTTCGGCTCGCTTGGCGCTTCATTCGAGGCGTTGACCGCAACCACAGGTTTAGGCGGAGCAGAAATCGCTCCGGCTATGGCGGCGGTGCTCGGATTGGTATGTTTCCTCATCGGCTTCCTGATTTTGTGGATCGCTGGCGGCAAGGAGACTCTGCGTGAGGGTGTGTGGCCGATGCTCACTATGGCAGCCACAATGAGCGTGGTTCAGTGTCTCGCGGTCTACGCCGGTCTATACAACATCGCAGCAATGCTCGGCGCTTTGGCCGGGTTAGTTGTCGGTGTGGCCTGGGCTTTGTGGAAGAAAAACGGCCGCGCTCAGTCCTCGTCAACCTTCCCGTGGGCTAAGAATCTGGCTTCCCTCATCCCCTACCTGCTCCTGCTCGTCATCATCTTCACCGTCAGCTTCATTCCCGCGCTCTCCGCGCTGCTTGAGCGTCTCACGTTGCAAATTCCCATCCCTGCTATGACCCTGGCGAATGGACACAGCATCGCCGCCGGAAAAACCAAGGCGCTGGCCCCCTTTGGACATCCTGGGGCGCTGTTGTTCTACACCGGGTTTCTGACCCTGGCACTGTCAAAGGTTCAAGGGACATTGCCGCCCGGCAGCGGCAAGAAGATACGCACCGGTATGCTGCGCAGCGGTGTGCAGTCCACATTGGGCATTCTGACGATGGTGGCGATGGCAACCACGATGGAAAACGCCGGTATGGTGACGGTGCTTTCTCACGCGATGGCAGACACTGCCGGGGCGCTGTTTCCGTTCATTGCCCCCTTCATCGGCGCGTTAGGCGCATTTATGACCGGCAGTAATACCAACTCCAACGTCATTTTTGGCGCTTTCCAGCAACAGGTCGCGCAAACGCTAGGCTATGCGGTTCCAGTCATTCTCGCCATTCACAATGCCGGGGCCGCAGTCGGTTCGGTTTTTGCGCCGGCGAAAATTATCGTCGGGTGCAGCACCGTCGGGATGAGCAACCGGGAAGGTGAAGTCTTGCGCAGTACCACAAAGTACAGTCTCATCATCCTTGTCATCCTGGCGATACTGGCGCTCATTATCACCCAGTTGCCATAACAACAGGTTGCGCGGGGCGACTTCGACAAAAGTTACCGGCTTTTAATGCTGCTGTAACTTGAAGCAATTCCATCTCCACAGTATAATAAGGCTAAAGAGTTCTTGAGGAAAGTGAGTGCAACATGGATGCCAACCGCATTTTGATCGTTGACGATGATGTGGATGCCCTGCGTCTGGTCGGGATCATGCTTGAGCATGAGGGGTTTCAGATTATCGCGGCAGCCTCGGGCCAACAGGCCATCGAAAAGGCCATCGAAGAGAAACCTGACCTCATCATTCTTGATGTGATGATGCCCGGCATTGATGGCTATCAGGTGGCGATGCAACTCCGCAAGCACCCAGACACCCAGACCATCCCAATCCTGATGTTCACGGCGAAGACTGCCGTGAACGATAAAGTTGCCGGTTTCCAGGCTGGCGCGGATGATTATCTCACCAAGCCGATTCATCGCGCTGAACTCGTCACCCGGGTCCAGGCTTTGATCCAACGGAAGAAGCGCGCCACCGTCGTGGAAACAGTTCCGGGACGCGGGCGGATCGTCGGTTTTCTGCCCACGAAAGGCGGACTCGGCACCAGCTCCCTTACCCTCAACGTTGCGCTGGAACTGCAAAAGGCATATCCCGACAAGCAGATCGCTTTGGTGGAATTGCGCGATGGCAATGGCACATTGGCGCTTCAATTGGGCATGACCGTGCCAGGCGGGATTCTGACGCTGGCCGAGCAACCCATGACCAGCCTCACCAAAGATACTTTGCTGGACAAAATGATCCGGCACACGTCAGGAGTGCATCTGTTGCTGAGTACGGCGACCCCCGCCGGGATAGGGCCGCGACTCACCCGTGAATTTTCCCGCAACGTGATGCGGTATTTACTGTCCGACTACGACTATGTGCTGCTGGATCTGCCTACCACGCTCGATGAAGCCACGGCTGAGGCATTGCGAATGGCGAGCGACATTATCCTCACGCTGGATCCTAACCGCATCGGCATACTTATGGCGCAGGCCATGCTCGAGCAGTTAGATCGCCAAAACATCGGCGCTTACAAGGCCAAAGTCGTCCTCATCAACCGCGTACCCGCGGCAGCATCGCTCAACCGTATGGATATCGAAAACACGCTCCAACACACCATGATCTGCAGCATCCCACCTGCGCCCGACCTGGCGTATGAAAGCGTGCAGAGTGGCCGGCCTATGGTCATTGTGCAACCCCACAGCCTGGTCACGCAGCAGATACGCCTGGTCGTGCAAGCGATCACCGGCAAAGGATCATAATCCGTGAAAAAGACAGAAAAAACGCGCGAGAGTTTAGAGCAAAGCATTGCCACCCTGGAGCAACTGATCAGCATCAGCCGCCGCCTGAACTCGACGCTCGAAATGCGCCCCCTCCTCCAACAGATCGTAGATGCCGCCCGCGATCTCACCAATGCGGACGGCGCGTCAATTCTGTTGATGGAAAGCGACAATACGCTGCACTTTGCGGCAGCCGCCGGGCCAGATGCCACCCTGCTCGAAGTCACCGAAGTGCCCCTCGACAGTAGCCTGGCCGGCTGGGTCGTCCGCAACCGCGAAATGCTCATTGTCGAAGATGTCCTCTCCGATCCACGGCACTACGCGATCCAAACCATCAATCCTACCCAGTCTTTGCTGGCCGTTCCGATGTTCTTTGGCGAGCAAATTATCGGCGTGCTGGAATCGGTGACCACCAAAACCCGCCACAGTTTCACGCGCGAGGATATCGAGACATTAGAAACACTCGCCAGCATCGCGGCTGTGGCCGTCCAAAATGCGCGCCTTTTTGAACAGAGTGACTGGGTCGCCGAGGTAGTTCACGAAATCCGTACCCCCCTGACGGCGATCCTCTCCTACGCCGATTTGCTCCAACGCTCCGATGTGGATGAAAACTTGCGCGTTCAGTTCATCACCATCATCCAGCAGGAAACGCAACGCGTGAGTAATCTGGCTACGCAATTCCTGGACCTGGCGCGCCTGGAGTCCGGACGGATTCGGATGGCGAAAGTCACTCTAAACATCGCCGATATGATCGCCAGAGTGGCCAACATCATCCGCCCCACGCTCAAAGATAACCAACAAACTTTGGCGATACAAATCTTGACGGATCTACCGCCGACCGTTGGCGACGATCAGCGAATTCATCAAGTGCTCCTCAATTTGCTCAGCAACGCCGCGAAATACTCAGATCCAGGCGACACGATCACAATCACCGCCCAGGCGGATGCCCAGACCATCACCGTCGCGGTTTCTGACACCGGCCCTGGCATACCGGCGGAACAGTTGCCGCGTCTCTTCCACAAGTTCGCCCGCTTGCCGGGCAAGGAGCACAAAGTCGCCGGGACGGGATTGGGCCTGGTCATTTCTCGCCAGATCATCGAAGCCCACAAAGGGCAAATCTGGGCAGAGAGTGAAGTCGGCAAAGGTAGCACCTTCAGTTTTACACTCCCCATCATTGAACCCGGATCGAACATTTGATCCTGCCCCGCAACGAGGAATATGGACGGACCATAGTCGCGTTGCGGCGTGTTTTCCAAGTTTACAATCCCTGGAATTATGGTAAAATCGGAATGCCTGTGAGCCATGCGCTCTCGGGTTTTTCTTTTATAAACAGACCTACCCCAATCACTAAAACGAGATTTCGAGGAGCATAGCGTTATGAGCAATCGCCCGGTGTATTTAACTCCAGAGGGCTACGAAGCGTTAGAGCAAGAATTAAACTATTTGAAAACAGTGCGTCGTCAAGAGTTGGCCAATCGTCTGCACGAGGCGTTAGGTGAGGGCGAACTGATCGAGAATGCCGAATTGGAAGATGCTCGTCGTGAACAGTCTTTTGTGGAAGGGCGAATTCTCACCCTGGAAGAGCAACTGCGCAAAGCGATTATCATTGAAGAGGCCAACAAGCCTCGCGGTGTCGTCAGCGTGGGAAGCCGGGTGACAATCCAGGAATATGGCTACGATGCCCCTGAGAACTACTATGTCGTCGGTTCGGCAGAGGCAGACCCGGCCCACGGGAAAATCTCGAACGAATCCCCACTGGGCAAGGCGTTGCTCGGCAAGCGCAAGGGCGACAAGGCCATTGTCCAGGCGCCAGATGGGGACATTGTTTTCGAAATTCTCACCGTAGACTAAAAATCCGACTTTTACGACAAAACAAGCCCATACAGAGCGTATGGGCTTGTTTTATAGACAAACGACTAGCAGGCCATTAGAAAGGAGTCATCCAATGGAATTGACCGAACTGGAACGCCAACGTGTAGAAAAATTGGAGAAACTGCAAGAAGCCGGGATGCCACCCTACCCGCATCGCATCTACCGCACGCACACAGCCCAGGCCGTTCTCGATGCGTGCGCAGAGGCCGAACGCTCCGGCCATCCCGCCCCCGACGCCACGGTCGCCGGACGCATCGTCAGTATTCGCATTATGGGCAAGGTCGCGTTCGCGCACATCGAAGACGAGAGCGGCAAGCTTCAGCTTTTTATGCGGCAAAACGAACTTGGGGATGAAAACTACGCGTTGTTCAAGAAAGCGTTCGACATCGGCGATTTCGTCGAGGCCAGCGGGGCGATTGTGCGCACGCGCACCGGAGAAATCAGCATCCAAGTCAACAGCATACGAATGTTGGCAAAGGCCATCACGCCGCTGCCCATCCCCAAAGAATACGAGGATGCCGAAGGCCATCTGACCCGCTACAGCGCCTTCTCCGACGTCGAAGAACGCTATCGCCAACGCTACGCCGACCTGGCCGTCAATCCCCAGGTGCGGGAGACCTTCCGCATCCGCTCGCGGACCATCAGCGCCCTGCGCGCCTGGCTCGACGATCATGGCTACCTCGAAGTCGAAACGCCGGTGCTCCAACCTATCTACGGCGGCGCGGCGGCGCGCCCTTTCACCACTTACCACAACCAACTCAAGCAAAATCTCTACCTGCGCATTTCGTTTGAACTGTATCTCAAACGTTTGCTGGTGGGTATGTACGAGCGCGTGTACGAAATCGGGCGCGACTTCCGCAACGAAGGCGTCTCTTTCAAACACAATCCCGAATTCACCCAGCTCGAATTCTACTGCGCCTATATAGACCTGGCTGGCGTGATGGAAACCGTCGAGCAGATGATCCCCTACGCGGCTCAGCGGGTATTGGGAACCACTACCATCACCTACCAGGGGAACGTCATTGACCTGACGCCGCCCTGGCGGCGCATTGCCCTGCGGGACCTCATCCACACGCACACGGGTATAGACTACACGGCGTTCCCCGACGCGGAAGCGTTGCGCGCGGAGATGCGCCGGCGCGGTTATGACGCTGCCAGCAACGCAACCTGGGGACATTTGGTGGATAACTTACTCTCTGAGGCGGAACCCACACTCATCCAACCCACCTTCGTCCACGACTACCCCATCGAAATCTCACCGCTGGCAAAACAGAAACCCGACGATCCCACACACGTAGAACGGTTTGAACTCTTTATCGGCGGGATAGAGACGGGCAACGCCTTCACCGAGTTAAACGATCCTTTTGAACAGGAACGGCGGTTCTATCAGCAAAGACATGAATTCGAAGCCGGCGACGAGGAAGCCCAACCGATGGACGAAGATTATGTGCAAGCCATGAAATACGGGATGCCGCCTAACGGCGGATTCGGCATGGGGGTTGATCGCCTCGCTATGCTCTTCAGCGATCAACGCTCTATCCGCGAGGTGCTCCTCTACCCGCACCTGCGGTCACGCGATTAGACCCGCGCCAACACAAAGCCGGATGGCGAGCAAAGGATGCGCCATCCGATTTTTTGTTTTCTACAGCAAGCCCTGTACTTCGGCATCTAGCCGTCGGTAGAAGGCCTCCATATATTGGTGGCGCTCGCGGGCAATCGCGCGCCCTTCACCCGTGTAAAGCCGTTGCTGGATGCGCGAAAGCTTGACGACGAACTCGTGAACCGGCGTATGGGCAGGATCATCGCCACTGGCTTCCCAACGCGCCAGGTCTACCGCATCCAACGGCGCCCAGAGACGCTGCTGATGCGCGCCGCCGTAGGCAAAAGCCCGCGCAATGCCGATCGCGCCAATCGCATCCAATTTATCCGCATCAAAGAGCACCTGCGCTTCAAGCGTCGCCGGTTCTGGCGCAACTCGAAAGCGATGCGCCGCAATGGCGTGTACAACAGCATCAATCCAGGCTGGCGACTCCCCGCGCGCGGTCAGGAACGCACGCGCGCGCGCCGCAGCGATAGCCGCATGATCTTGCGCTTCTGCATCCGCCTCACTACGCCCCCAATCATGCAAGAGCGTTGCGGCATGGATGATGGACAGGTCGGCGTGCTCAACCCGCGCGATGCGCTCGGCCAACGCCAACACGCGCAAAATGTGATCGAAATCGTGGACGCTATCCGCGCCGGCGTACAACTGGCGCGCCTCTTCAACAGTCAAAGTCATTGCCGACCTCCTATGGGATGACAAACAAAAACGAGCCTTACGGCTCGTTCGCACATTGCGGCCCCACAGCTCAATCAGGGCAGGTAAATCAAAGGATTGGTAGGATATCCGTTGTAACGGATCTCATAATGCAGGTGCGGCCCGGTAGAATTGCCCGTGCTCCCCATCGCGCCGATCACCGCCCCCGCGTAAACCGTTTCGCCTTCACTTACATAAATTTTGCTCAGATGGGCGTAATACGTTTGGAACCCGTTGGCATGATCCAGGACAACCAGATAGCCATATCCGATGTCCGTCCAACCGGCAAAGCTCACATACCCGGCATCCGAGGCGACAATCGCAGCGCCGACCGATCCACCGATGTCAATAGCCCGGTGCCCGTACCAATATCCCTGCGTCAACACGCCGGCCGCTGGCCAGTAGAAAATACCGGCTGCTGTAACGTCAGAGGTCACCGGTCCCTGATAGGCCGTAACTTCGCGCGTCTTGTAGGGTTTGGTGCCTCCCGGCACAATCAGTTTGTCGCCTACGACGAGCTGTCCATCTGCCGGAACGGTGTTAAAGGGACAATTGATGATATCTTCAGCAGCAACTTTGTATGTCTCGGCCAGCGATTGCACTGTGTCGCTGACGGCAACCGTATGGTACACGCCATCAATGGGGAGAATCGTCAACACCTGCCCAACCTGCAACAGATCAGGCATCTTCTCCATCTCAGGATTCGACCAGAGCAATGTTGTCGGTTGCAAGCCAAACGCCGCTGCAACGGATTCTGCTGTGTCGCCCACCTGGACAATGTACGTGACAATCTCCAGGCGAGGACGCTCCGGGATCGCCGTATGCGCCTCGGCTTGGCGCACAATCTGGGCGTGCGCCCCTCCCCGATAGTACGACCGCGAGAATGAAGTGGCGAGTGTGGTTGGGGCGAGGCTGTTAGCGCGAGAGGCGAGAGTTTCCGCCGCTTGGGAGGCAGAAGCGATTGAGTCAAACTTCATACTTCCCAGGAGCACAAACAAGATCAGGATAAGCGCAAGTGCCACATGTGAGGCCAGCCGTCCCAAGAGTGGACGTTGTCCTTCGTGGTCGCCATGCCAGCGCCAGACCCACACAGCAAACCGGGCAGAAAGGCGAATTAGAGGAGGCGTATGCCAGGCGTAATCATCCCGCTGGAGAGGTACAGAAGGTATACTCATGGTTCGAAAAGTTGGGGGTTCTGCGGAACGCCGTTGAAACGGATTTCATAGTGCAAGTGGGCGCCGGTTGACCAACCGGTTGACCCACAATAGCCGAGCAACTGTCCTTGATAGACCGGTTGCCCACATCCCACAGCAAAACCACTAAAGTGCGCGTAATACGTTTCATAGCCGTTGCCATGTCTGACGCGCACCAGGTTGCCATACCCGCCGCCCCATCCAGCGAAGACTACCACGCCATTATCGGCGGCATAGATAGGATCACCCATACGACATTTGTAGTCCAGGCCGATATGTCCAGGATTACGTGGGTCGCCAAAATACCACCCGGAGACAGCATAAGAGCCAGTCGGCAAAATAAACCACCCCGATGCGCCCGGGCCACTCACAGAAACATCACCGCACGCTCCCCAACTGACGGCTGCCGCGCCAACGCCAGGAGCTGTAGGTTCAGGTGGAGGAGCTTCCCACTCAACATCTTCGCCCACAGCACCGGGAATCATCAGTTGCATACCTTCACGCAAGGGCGCCCCTTCAGCAAGATCATTCCAGATGTTATAAAGCGCTGTCGCCACGACTTCGTATTGCTCAGCGATGCTTTCGGGGGTTTCTCCCTCCATCACGGTATGATAGGCGCCATCAACAGGGGGGATAAAAAGCGTCAGGCCCGGCTGTATCAGCCACGGCGAGCCTTGTAAGGTCTCCATATTGGACCATGCGACAGTGTAAGGGGACAGACCAAACCGCTCGGCGATGAGGAAGATATTGTCGCCAGATTGTACAGTATAGGTAATCACTTCCAGACGCACCCGTTCGGGAACATCTGTGCGGGGTTGCGCTTTTCTGAAGACAGCGCGAGCTGTTTGATTGAGGATTGGCCACTGCGGCACTCCACCAGCCACAAACACTGTAGGAGTAACCACTGGTTCCGCAGCGACCGGCCGAGAGACAGGATTGGCTTCCGGTGTTATCGCAACGCTGATCGGCGCAAGGGCAATCCGGCCGACAAGGCCCAGCAATAACGCCAAAACCAGAATTGCCAGATGCGCGCTGTAGCGTCCAACAAAAGCAGCGACGGCCCGGCGGTCATTACCCCACCGCCAGACTATCGCTGTAGCTTCACCTAGAATATGCCCAAGGAGACTGGACAATCTCAACTTTGGGCCTGAGTCGTCTATTTCTTGTAAACTACTTTCTTGTGTATTTTCCATAAGCACAAGCCTTATGACGATTCCCGAACCGTCAACAGGCTTATTATAACATAGGAAAAAATAATTGGCAACCCCTCCAATCTGACGGTTTTCTTACGAGGTTGCGGTTTTGCCGAAGATGTAGATGTCTTGACAATGCTTTCAGCCATGCGATAATCAACTGCGACATAGAAGATGTAGGTCAGCCGAAAAAATCATAACGACAAGAGCGGCGCTTGTCCAGTGTGGCACAAACATAATCGGAGGTGAAGAAATGGGAAGCGTAAAACACGTTGATGCGAGCAGCTTTGATGTCGAGATTCAGGAAACCGAATTGCCGGTTCTGGCAGATTTTTGGGCAGAATGGTGTCCGCCCTGTCGCAAGTTAGGCCCGACGCTGGAGGAGGTCGCGGTCGAATTGGATGGGCGGTTGAAAATTATCAAAGTCAATGTGCAGGAAGAGTCCGAGTTAGCAACACAGTATGGCGTTATGAACATTCCGACCATGATTATCTTCAAAAACGGGCAGGAAGTGACTCGGCTGGTCGGCAATCGAGCGAAAGCCGCGCTCATCGAAGAGCTAGAGCCTTATATGAAGTAGAGTTTTTAAGATCAATCGCCCATACAAAAGCAACTCCCGGACAATCCGGGAGTTGCTTTTACAGGGTCATCCGCTGTTATGGGTTGCTTCATCCCACAGGCGTTCTTTCTCTTCTGCGCTCAATGCCTCCAGAGCAAAGCCCTGCTGGCGTGCGGTTTGCTCAACACAGCGCAAGCGCCGGGCAAAACGCGCGTTTGCCTCGCGCAAGGCGGCCTCAGGATCAATCTCCATCCGTCGCGCCCACTTACCAATTTCAAACAATAGATCGCCAAGCGCCGCGGCCTGAACTTCAGATGTTTGCGCCTGGCGCACTGTATCCACCAAATGTTTGACGCGATCAATGACGGCAGCGGTTTGCATCGCGTCCAGTCCCACCCGCGCTGCGCGGCTGCTATAGGCGGAAGCCTGCGCCAACGCCGGCAGCGCCACAGGCACACCATCCAGCAGGGAACGCTGCGCCGCGCCATTGTCCACCCGTTCCTGCCGCTTAATGATCTCCCAATTGACGGTGACTTCCTGCGCGTCAGCCACCTGTACGTCGCCCCACACGTGGGGGTGGCGGTGTTTGAGCTTGCGATCAATCCCGTTGATCACATCCGCCATCCGAAATTCACCTTCCTCGTTGGCGATTTGTACATGCAACACCACTTGAAGCAACAAATCGCCCAGTTCTTCGCGGAGAGCATCTATGTCGTCCGTGTCAATGGCGTGCAGCACTTCATACGTTTCTTCCAAGAGCGACGCACGCAACGTTGCGTGCGTTTGTTCGCGGTCCCAGGGACATCCCTCTGGACTGCGCAAATGCGCCACCGTCTCCTGGAAATGTTCAAAGCCACTGCTGGAGGGCAGCGGCGGCACGTAAAGCGAAGTCAAAGGCGTTGCCTCGCTGTGATCAATTTCGTAAAGCGGCCCCCACACCACGGATTCAGCCGACGTACCCGCCGCATGGATGAGGGCAACTGGATGTTCGTCAGGATACACATCCATCAACGCCAGCTTCAACTCTGAGGCCACAACTCGGCTGTAGACCTGCGCAACCAGCGCCGGCGCATCGGGGTTCAGCACTGGATAGTACGCCCCCACGAGGTCAAGTGCATCCACAATCTGCAAACCATCCAGGGGATCGAGCGACAAGGCAGTTAGAGTCGGCTCAATAAAACTCAGCCCAGGCACAATACGCACGGGGATACTGGCTTCGCGTGCTTTCTGCACAATGCGCGTCACGGTAGACTCTCCCACCAATGGATGGCCGGGGACAGCGTAAACCACACCCTCCTGGCGCGCACCCAGTTCCAGCACTTTCTCCACGATGGCAGCATAGACAGCCTCGAATGAGTCTGCTTTTTCGTAGAGATCGTCGAACGAACGAATGAACGGACCGGTGGGGAGATAGGGAACAACCGGATGGCGCGCAGTGCGCAGCCACACCACATCAGCCTGGGCAAGCGCATCCCAGGCCGCGCGCGTCAATTGTTCAGCAGCGCCGGGGCCTAAGCCAATCACGGTAATCTGTGCCATATTATCCTCAAAGCGCGGAACACGCATCCAGAGCAGTCAATATACAACAAACAGGTAGGCAAAAAGCTTGCCTACCTGTACCAACACACAATGTCAAAGCGAACTGTGAATTCGACCTAACGCTTCGTGTATTGCGGAGCCTTGCGAGCGCGCTTGAGACCGGGCTTTTTGCGCTCCTTCTCGCGTGCGTCGCGCGTAAGAATACCGGCCTGCCGCAACAAGGTGCGAAACTCTGGGTCAACCTTGAGCAATGCGCGGGAGACTCCCATACGCACAGCTTCAGACTGTCCGGTGATACCGCCGCCCTCGACCAAGACGGTAATATCAAACTGTGCCTCGGTGTGGGTGAGTTTCAAAGGCATGAGAAGATTCTGCCAATCCACCTCACGACGGAAGTATTCCTGATAAGGCTGCCCGTTGATGATGTATTGCCCACTCCCACCCGAGTGGAGACGAACACGAGCAGAAGCAGTTTTTCTACGTCCTAACCCTTCATAATACATGCGCTAGACTCCTTATAACTCCAACGGTTTAGGCAATTGTGCCTGATGGGGATGTTCAGACCCGGCATAAACCTTCAACTTCTTGAACTGCCGACGCCCCAACGGACCACGCGGCAACATACCCTTAACAGCATGTTCAATAACACGCTCAGGATGCTTTTGCAGTTGTTTGCGCAAGGTAATTGACTTTATGCCACCAGGATAACCGCTATGATGATAGTATTCTTTCTGGTCGAGTTTGCGTCCAGTGACCGCGACCTTCTCAGCGTTGATCACGATGACGAAATCGCCTACATCCTCATACGGCGTATACTGCGGCTTGTTCTTCCCACGCAGAACACTCGCGATTTTCGTGGCCAGCCGGCCCAACGTCAGACCGGTTGCGTCAACAACATACCAGTCCCGCTGAATATCATCTGGCTTGGCTACATAAGTCTTATGAATTCTTGCTTGTTTCACCTTTTTTCACCCCTACCTGATCAATCCTTTTTGTCATTCAAACCGGCGCACAGGTCTCTTCCGCGTAAGAAACAGCCTTAAGACACAATCCCTGTGCGGCAACTGCCGGCCCCGCTTTACGGCGATTGCATGTTCGCAGAATGTCACCAAACTCGTCCGGTGATAAAACACCCTTCCCTACACGGAGCAGCGTCCCGACAATCATACGCACCATTCTGTACAGGAAAGCATTAGCCTCAATATCAAAATAAAGCCACGCATCCTGTTCAGTCCACAAAGCACGATAGACTTGACGAACGGTGTTTTCGCCGACTACTGGCGAACCGAAAGCGGCGAAGTCCTGTTGCCCCACCAACAACGAGGCCGCAACACGCATAGCCTCCACATTTAACGTCTCCGCAATGTGCAGACTAAAGCGCGCCACTAACGGGTTACGCACCACCTCACGATAGAGCGTGTAACGATACCAACGGCGTAACGCATCATATCGCGGATGAAATGTCGGTCGCGTTTGCTCCGCACGTATGACTGCGATCTGTCGAGGAAGTAAAGCATTCATTCCCCGGCGAAGATCGGTCAGCGGGTGACGCCATTCGGTGTCAAAAGCGATGACCTGCCCCTCGGCGTGCACCCCGGCATCTGTGCGCCCCGCCGCCAAAATGGGACAGGGCGCGCCCGTGAGTTTCTCCAGTGCGCGCTGCAGTTCTTCCTGGATACTAAGGGCGTTCTTTTGACGTTGGAACCCTCCGTATCCCGTTCCATCGTAGGCCACAACGGCCTTCACGCGCACTATGCTTCACCTCGACGGCGATAAATGCTGGCGGTTTTCCGTGCTATTCTTCGACCAGTTTTAAAAGTACGATTTGGGCGGCATCGCCCTTGCGCAGCCCAAGCTTCAGCATCTGCGTGTACCCGCCCGGGCGGTCACGAAACTGGGGCGCAATTTCATTGAACAACTTCTGCACAACGGCAGGATCATTGAGGCGCGCCGCAGCCAGACGCCGGGCGTGAACCTCTTTGGCCGGATCTGCTTCGCCAGCAACCAGGCCATGTTTAGCCAACGTGATCAGTTTCTCAGCCTGCCCGCGAATAGCCTCAGCCTTCGTCCGCGTGGTGCGGATGTGATTGTGACGGAACAGTTCCGTCACGAGGTTACGGCGCAAGGCAGTTCGCTGGCCCACTGGGCGACTCAATTTCTTACCCGCGACACGATGTCGCATACTTCTACCTCCTGGCTATAAGTTCAGACGGGTTAGACGACTTCTTCTTCAGCCGTTGCCGTCCAGAACCCCTTAATGGTTAATTGCTCCACCAGCTCATCCAGCGACTTTTCACCGAAGTTGCGGATGGATAGCATGGCATCCCTGCCTCGCGTGAGCATCTCTAATACTTCACCGACATTCGAAATCCCCGTGCGCTTGAGGGCATTATAAACACGCACACCTAATCCCAGGTCCTCGATAGGAATAGCATAAGCCTGATGCGGGATCGTCTCTTTCTGCGCATCCTCAGCAGACGGAACTTCCTCTTCTATCTCAGCCCCGGCGATTAAACGCAAATGCATAACCAGAATCCGCGCAGATTCCTTCAAAGCGTCGAGTGGAGCAATGCGACCATCGGTCCAGATGTCAACGATCAACCGGTCATAGTTGGTCAATTGCCCAACGCGCGCCTGGTCCACACGGAAGTTCACCCGGCGCACCGGACTGAAGATTGCATCTACCGGCAGCACCCCAATCGGCATTCGCCCACGCCCTTCTGAAGGGGCATAGCCACGCCCACTTTCTACAGTGAACTCGAAGTCCAAGTGCGTTTCGTCATCATCCACAGTGAACAGGTAAAGATCAGGGTTCAAAATTTCGATTTCCGGCGGAGCGATGATGTCTCCCGCAGTCACCACCCCCGCTCCCTCAATACGGAGCGTCATGTACTGCGGCCCTTCACCTTCCAGCGAAAGTCGAACCTGTTTAAGCCTGAGCATCACCTGGATCACGTCTTCCCGCACACCCGGAATCGCCGAGAATTCGTGCGGAATGTCCGTGATGCGCATCGCTGTGATCGCAGCCCCTTCCAGCGAAGAAAGCAGCACTCGCCGCAAGGAATTGCCAAGCGTCACACCATAACCGCTCTCCAGTGGGCCAACGATGTAGCGCCCATACTGTTGAGCATTTACTTCCACCTCTACCTTCGGCAGAACTGGCGCTGTTAACACTTTGCCTCCTGTCTGCTTTTAGCGTGAGTAGAACTCAACGATTAACTGCTCTTCTACCGGAACGTCAATTTCTTGGCGCGTCGGCAATGCCAACATCCGGCCATCCAGCGTCTCTGTATCCAGGCTTAACCAGGCGGGAACCTCGCGTTTCCCGAGCAGCTCTTTACGTTCTTTGAAGTACTTGGCCTGCCGGCTTTCTGGGCGCACCGCGACCAGATCAGTGGGCCGTACCAAAAAGGCGGGGATATCCGTCATCCGCCCGTTGACCGTAAAGTGCCCATGCTGTACCAACTGACGCGCGTGGGCGCGTGAGTCAGCAAGCCCCAACCGATAAACGACATTATCCAAACGGCTCTCCAACACCGCCAACAAATTTTCACCCGTCATCCCAGGGCGACGCTGCGCTTCATGGTAATAACGACGGAACTGTCGCTCCAGTACGCCATAAATCCGGCGCGCTTTCTGTTTTTCGCGCAATTGCATGGCATAGTCAGACAACTTGCGCCGCCGGAAAGCGGATTCTTTCCCATGCTGACCCGGTGGATAGGCGCGCTGCTCAAAGGGGCATTTCTGGGTGTAGCACTTTTCCCCTTTCAGGTATATCTTCATCCCTTCTCGCCGACAGATTTTGCACGAAGGACCTATATATCTTGCCATAACTTCTCCTTATGCCTTCTTCCGACTCGCGTCCCTTTATACACGCCGCTTCTTAGGCGGACGACATCCATTGTGAGGAATGGGCGTCGTATCAACAATCGAACGCACCCGCAGCCCAACAGCAGCTAACGCACGGAGTGAAGCTTCCCGCCCAGGGCCTGCGCCCTTGACGAAGACATCCACTTCCTGCAAACCGTCGTTATCAATCGCATCTTTCGCCACTTTTTCTGCGGCTACCCGCGCAGCAAAAGGCGTGCTTTTTCGCGTGCCCTTAAACCCAGAGGCGCCCGCGCTTCCCCAGCGCATCACGTTGCCCTGAGCGTCTGTCACGGTAATGATCGTGTTGTTAAACGTCGTGTTGATATAAACGCAACCGCGAGGCACATTACGTTTGACACGCCGAACTGCTTTCCGCGCGCTGCGAGTTGAACGTTTAGCCATAAAATCCTCCTAGCTCCTTATTGACATCCCATAATAGCCACCATATCCTGCAGATGTGGCTTACTTCTTCTTCGAGCCGCGACGACGACCGCGACCGGGAACCGTCTTCTTGGGGCCACGCTTGGTACGCGCATTGGTCCGGGTGCGCTGACCGCGCACGGGCAAATTACGACGATGACGCAACCCACGGTAGGATCCGATCTCGATAAGCCGTTTGATGTTCATTTGAACTTCACGGCGCAAGTCTCCCTCAACGATGTATTCGCGATCAACGACATCACGAATGGCGGCAAGTTCGGCCTCTGTGAGGTCCGTGTCGAGCTTCGCCGCATCAACCCCCGCCTTTTCCAGGATCTCGCCACTGGTCTTGCGACCAATGCCGTAGATATACGTCAGACCAATCTCAATGCGCTTATTCCGCGGCAGGTCAACTCCTGCTATACGTGCCATAGTTTCTTTCCAGCCTCCTCAAAGTCGCCCGAAAGGGTCAAAACTACCCTTGACGTTGCTTATGTTTAGGGTTATCGCAGATCACCCGAACAACACCTCGCCGCCGAATGATTTTGCACTTCGGGCAGCGCCGCTTCACAGATGGTGATACCTTCATAATTTCTACTCCTTCTTGACCACCGGGATACAGGGCCGCAAATCCCAACAGATTACAGGCGCGCTCCCGGGTAGATACGCAGTCGTTTATTATACCATACTTTTTAGCGTAAAAAGCCTTCGTAGTTGCGCATCAGCAATTGAGCTTCCAACTGTCGCGCCGTGTCCATCACGGTGCCGACAACAATGAGCAGACCCGAACTTTGAATGAGCATCTGATTGGAATTCATAAAAAGTCCTACAATGTAGGGCAAGACGGCGACGATGCCCAGGAACAGAGCGCCAACCAGGGTGATGCGTTTGTAAATCCCAAGGATATGTTCCTCTGTCTTCTTACCCGGGCGGATGCCAGGAATAAAACCGCCTTGTTTTTGTAACATCTCCGGCAGGTTCTGCTGCTCGATCATCACAAAGGTGTAGAAGTAGGTCAGACCGAAAACTGCTAAAAAGTACATCGGAGCATACCAGATATTGTTGCCGCTGAAAAACTGCACAACGTTATTCGCAAACTTGGCTACAGGTGTGTTAGTGCTGTTCAGGAAGAACTGCGCCACGACCGCCGGGAAAGCTAGAATGGACTGGGCGAAGATCAACGGGATCATGCCAGCGGTGTTGATCTTCAGGGGGATGTAGGTGCTGCCCCCTCCATACTGTTTCATGCCGCGTACACGCTTGCCATATTGGACCTTGATCCGGCGTTCACCATCCTGGACAAAGACGATGAATAGAATCGTCCCCACCAGGATCACCAGATAGACAAATACGCCAATGACCCCATCACTCTCCCAGATATTGCGGAAGCTGGAGGGAACACGCGACACAATACCACCGAAGATGATCAGCGACAACCCATTGCCAATACCCTGTTCGGAAATCAACTCACCTAACCACACAGCGAACATAGTGCCAGCCGTCATCGTAATCAACAGTGTGATCGTAGGTAGGGTTTTATCGGGTCCCCACCCAAAGTAGGGTAAGATAGGGCGTGTTCCGATCGTCGCAGAACTGAAGAGCTGCGCCTGCCCAAAAGCCGACAAAGCCGCCAGTGGCACAGTCAGGTAGAACGTCCACTGGTTCATCTTGCGCTGGCCTTCTTCACCTTCTTCCTTGATCTGCTGTTCCCATTTAGGGAAGATAGGGAGAAGCAATTGCAAGACAATCTGCGCCGTCACGTAAGGGTAAACCCCAGCGGCAAGAACTGAAAAGTTCGATACGGCTCCACCGGACAGCAAGTCCAAGAGACCAGCGAACTGCTTCAGACCTGCCGTCTCACTGCCTGTCGTCGCAGACTCAAAGAAATCCTTCAACGCCAGACGATCAACACCCGGCACAGGGATATTCGACGCCATACGGAAGATAACAAGTATCAACAGCGTATAGAAAATCCGCCGGCGCAGATCAGGAAGTTTGAATGCATTACGCAGGGCTTCAATCATTAATAGCCTCCGTCAGAGCCTAAGCTACACAAGCATACCACACTCAGCGAGTCCGATAACCGCCCCTGGTCCACGGTAAAAGTTCTACCGTACCACCCGCGGCCTCAATCTTGGCGCGTGCAGCCGTCGAGACACGATGCGCATACACTTTCAAGGGATATGTGAGTTCTCCCTCGGCCAAAACGACGATCCAATCATCTGCGTGTTTGATCAGCCCCACCGCCGACAAGGTCTCCGGCGAGACCACCGCCTCAGCCGCGAAACGCTCGCTAAGTTGCGCCAGATTCACCGGCGTGAACTCAACTTTATACGGGTTGAAGAACTTGTAACCACGCACGAATGGGATCTTACGCACGAGAGGAAGTTGTCCACCTTCAAAGTATGCGCCCATTCCCTTGCCACCGCGCGCTTTCTGTCCTTTTGTACCCCGCCCTGCCGTTTTACCCTGGCCGGCGGCGATACCACGACCGACGCGCTTGCGTGACTTTTTAGCTCCCTCGGCAGGATGCAAATCTTGTAACTTCATGACAGTATCCTCCACCTATGCCTCGACTTCCTCAACCCGCAGCAGATGCGAAATCTTGTTCACCATACCGCGCACAGCAGGGTTGTCGGGACGTTCCACAACTTGATTCAATTTCCGCAATCCCAACGTTCGCGCTGTCTGCTTTTGCCGAATGGAATATCCGATAGGGCTACGCACCAGCGTAATACGCAGCATTTTAGCCATTATGCTTGCCTCCTTCGCCAGAAAGGCATCACCTCGGCGACCGGCTTGCCACGCTCTTTAGCCAATTCTTCGACCCAGCGCAGTTGATCCAAGGCTTCAACTGTTGCCTGTACGACATTGATGGCGGTGGCGCTGCCTTGAGATTTGGTCAAAATGTCATGGATTCCAGCAGCTTCCAGGACTGCACGCACACCACCCCCAGCGATAACGCCAGTACCTTTGGTCGCCGGGCGCAACAAGACTTTTGCGCCGCCACAACGCCCCACAACATCGTGCGGAATAGTGGTTCCTTCCAAAGGAATGGTGTGCATAGCGCGCCGGGCGCGTTCGGTCGCCTTCCCGATGGCGTCGGGCACAGTGCGAGCTTTGCCGATGCCCAGCCCGACCTGGCCCTTGTTGTCACCCACAATGGCAACAACACGGAAATGGAAAGTGCGACCACCCTTAACAACTTTAGCTACCCGCGTAATGTCAACTACGCGCTCATCCAGTTCTTCTTGTTCTTCTTCAACAACTGGTCTTCGATCTCGTCGTGATTCCATATCTCCTCCTGCCGGACGCGACTAAGGCGCAGCCGTATATTTAGAAATCCAGACCCGCCTTACGAGCGGCCTCGGCGAGAGCCTTCACACGACCGTGATACTTGTAGCCACCACGGTCGAACACTACACTTTTCACACCTTTAGACAATGCCCGCTCAGCTATCACTTCACCTACAACCCGCGCCTGCTCGGTCTTCGTCATTTCAGCGACCCGCTCACGAATGCCTCGATCCACCGTAGAAGCTGCAGCGAGTGTACAGCCCGCGTTATCGTCAATGATCTGCGCATAAATGTGATTCAGGCTGCGGAAGACGCTCAGACGTGGACGTTCTGGCGTCCCACTCACGGTCTTGCGGATGTGAGCTTGGCGCCGCAATCGGGCTTTACTGCGATCAATTTCTGGTTTCATCTTTTACTTTACCCTCAGTTCCACGTTTTATCACTTCACGTTACGATGCTATTTGGCTTTGCCGGTCTTCCCCGCCTTACGGCGTACCAGCTCACCCTGATAGCGAATGCCTTTACCCAAATAAGGTTCCACGGGGCGCCAGCCGCGAATTTCCGCAGCGACTCGACCAACCACTTCTTTGTCGCAACCCCGCACCGTGATGGTGCTGGTGCGCGGGTTGACCTCAAACTGAATCCCCGCGGGCGGCTCAATCACCACAGAATGGGAGAGTCCCAGGCTCATCACCAATGTCTTCCCCTGGAGTTCAGCGCGATACCCGGTTCCCACGATCTCCAACACCCGGCTGTAACCCGCAGTCACGCCATAAACCATGTTGTTGAGCAACGCGCGCGTCAGGCCATGAAGCGCCCTGATCGGTTGTTCATCATTGGGGCGTGCCACATGCAACACGCCATCTTTGATCGAAATCGTCATCTCAGGACGGAACTCGCGCGTCAACTCACCCTTCGGCCCAGCGACCGTTACCGTACTTCCATCAATTTGCACCCGCACCCCAGATGGGATCGGGATCGGCATTTTTCCTATCCGCGACATGATTAACCTCCCTGCCCGTATTACCAGACGTAGCAGATGATCTCGCCGCCAACGTTGAGACGGCGCGCCTGCTGGCCGGTGATGACGCCCTTGGGAGTGGAGAGGATGGCAATCCCCATGCCACTGCGTACCCAGGGAATATCCTGAACCGACGTATAGATACGACGGCCAGGCTTGCTCACACGCGTCAGGTTAGTGATAACAGGCCGCTGGTGCTTGACATCACCCTGATACTTGAGTTGGATGACCAGGCTCCGATGCGCGTTCTCGTCTGTGACCACCTTGTAATCTTCAATATACCCCTCGTCCTTGAGGATTTTGGCAATGGCAGCCTTGACCTTGGACGCCGGCATAGAAACTGTCGCATGCTTCACCATTAAAGCATTCCGAAGACGTGCTAACATATCAGCAATTGGATCTGAAGTTATCATCTTTGCACTCCATTACCAACTGGATTTAACCAGACCGGGGACTTTCCCCTCTAAGGCCAACTCACGAAGACAGATCCGGCATAAGCCGAAGCGGCGGTAATACCCACGCGGGCGTCCACAACGAGAACAGCGGTTACGTACCCGTATCTTATACTTACGCCGGGTTTCGCGAATCGGCATTGATTTTTGTGCCATACTATTACTCCTTCTCCAAAACTCGTTCGCTCACAAGCCCAAGGTTGTTAACCACTAGCGCCGAAAGGGCATCCCCAGAAGCTCCAACAGCCGTCGGGCCTCTTCGTCAGTCTCAGCCGTCGTGTTAATGGTTACTTCAAACCCTCGAATTTTATCAATTTTGTCGTAATTAATTTCTGGGAAGATCAATTGCTCGCGCAGTCCCAGGGTGTAATTACCGCGCCCATCCAATTTATCCGGCACACCGTGGAAGTCACGGGTGCGGGGAAGGGCGACACTAACCAGGCGACTGAGAAAAGCCCACATCTTTTCGCCGCGCAGGGTGACTTTCACCCCAATGGCGCGCCCTTCGCGCAACTTGAAGTTAGCGACCGACTTCCGGGCTTTCGTGACAACCGGCTGTTGCCCGGTAATGCTGCGCAGGTCGGCTACGGCATACTCGAGTGCTTTGGGGTTATCCAGGGCTTCCCCCATCCCAATGTTGATCACAACCTTGCGCAGACGCGGCACTTGCATCACATTGGCGTAACCAAACTCTTTGAGCAAGCTTGGTGTAATTTCTTCACGATACCGTTTCTGTAACTCTTGCATGTTTACCTTCTCCCAGAGCAGGGAACCTGCTATTCAATCACCGCATCGCACTTGCGACACACGCGCACTTTGTTCTCATCAACAACATCATAGCCGACACGGGTCGCCTGGTTGCACTTGGGACAGACTAACATAACGTTCGAGAGGCTGATTGGCGCTTCGAACTGAATCCGCCCACCTTGCATCTGAGACCGCCCGGCCCGCTGCGCGCTTTGGTGCTTGGTGACCATATTGACCTTCGATACGACCACCCGGTTTTCTTTGAGCAGTACCCGTAAAACCTCGCCGCGCACCCCGCGATCTTCACCAGTGATGACTTCGACTGTATCACCTTTTTTTATACGATTCATCTTAATACCTCACACCGCTCCTACAACACTTCAGGCGCCAGGGACACAATCTTCATAAAGCCCTTTTCACGCAGTTCGCGCGCTACCGGCCCAAAGATACGAGTTCCCCGCGGATTCACGCCCGAAGCATCCAGAATCACCGCTGCATTATCGTCAAAACGGATATAAGAACCATCGGGACGACGATATTCTTTCGTGACCCGCACGATGACGGCACGGACGACCTCACCCTTTTTGACCGAGGCCGTGGGAGTGGCGGACTTGACTGCTGCCACAATGGAATCGCCGATGGTGCCGTAGCGCCGTCGCGACCCACCGAGCACTCGAATACAAAGGATCTCTTGCGCGCCTGTATTATCGGCAACCTTTAACCGCGTTTCTGTTTGAATCATGGTGCGTGCTCCTTAGGCGGCCCGTTCCAAAATGGTTTCTACCGCCCACCGCTTGTGGCGGCTGTAGGGGCGCGATTCGATAATGCTCACGGTATCGCCGATGCGACACTCGTTGTTTTCATCGTGCGCCATGTATTTTTTCATCGCCCGGACCACTTTTTTGTACAGCGGGTGGCGATAACGACGCTCGACAACCACCACGACTGTTTTATCCATCTTGTCGCTGGTTACAACGCCAGTCAAACGACGACGACGCTCTCTCATGCCACTGCTCCTTTCTGCGACAACTCTGTCACCAGCTCACGTTCGCGCAGAATCGTCATAATCCGCGCAATGTCCTTGCGCACAGCGCGCAGCCGATTATGATCTTCCAAGCTCCCTGCATACCATTGTTGCCGCAGGTTGAACAATTCGCGCCGCGTCTCATGCAGGCGAAGCCGCAATTCATCTTCTGTTAGTTCACGTAATTCTTTTGCCGGCATTATTGATTCTCCTGCTCCAAATCCAAGCGGGTAATGACCTGAGTTTTGATGGGCAACTTGTGCGCCGCCAAACGCAACGCTTCGTGCGCCGCATCATTCGGTACACCGCTGACTTCAAACATCACACGCCCTGGACGCACCACCGCTACCCATTGATCAACCGCCCCTTTCCCTTTACCCATGCGAGTTTCGGCCGGCTTCGACGTAATCGGCTTATCGGGGAAGATACGGATCCAGTACTTACCACGGCGCCGCATGTAACGCACGAGGGCGCGCCGCGCAGCTTCAATCTGGCGGGCCGTGACCCAGGCCGGCTCCAAAGCCTGCAAGCCGTAGTCGCCAAAGGACACGTCAACCCCACGGGATTCCTTACCCGTTCTGCGCCCACGGTGTTGCTTGCGATATTTCACGCGTTTTGGCATCAACATGGCTTTATCTCCTTCATACCAACTTTATGCGCTCTGTGCCGTATCTTCTACAGAGGCGGATTTTTTCGGGAGAACTTCACCCTTATAAATCCACACTTTGACGCCGATACGTCCGTAAGTCGTCAGAGCTTCGTCCTGAGCATAATCAATATCCGCGCGCAATGTTTGTAGAGGCACGCGCCCCTCGCGCATCCATTCGCGCCGCGCCATTTCCGCACCGGCAAGCCGCCCACTGCACATGACGCGCACGCCTTCTGCACCGGCACGCAAGGCCTGACGGACAGCGCGCTTCATAGCGCGGCTGTGGAAGATACGTTTCTCCAACTGCGCGACAATGTTCTCAGCCACCAAACGGGCATCCATATCGGGCTGCTCGACTTCCTGAACATCCACATGGACCCGTTTGCCGCCGCTAAGTTCTTCTACACGCTGCCGCAAAACCTTGACATTCTCGCCCTTACGGCCGATCACGACACCCGGACGCGCAGTCCAGATGACAACCGACACCTGATTCGGCGGGAAACGCTCAATATCCACATGCGAAACACCGCTCTGACCATCACGCGACCGTGCCCGCATTTCGTTAAAGATAAAGTCACGAATCTTGCGGTCTTCTTCCAAGAGCGCAGAATACTCCCGTCCCTCTGCAAACCAGCGGGATTTCCAATCGCGAATGACTTTCAACCGAAAACCGTAGGGATGAACTTTACGTCCCAAATTAGCCTCCTTATCGCTGCTCTGGAAGCCGTTCTTCAAGAACGACCGTGATGTGCGACGAACGCTTACGGATTGGGCGATAGCGTCCCCGGCTGCCCCAGCGCGCCCGCCAACCCTTGCCCGGCATTCGACCTGGCCCCTCGTCAGCCGTAAGCTGCACGATGTATAGATTGCCAATGTCCAACCCCATTTCGTCGGCATTTGCCACCGCAGAGCGAATCAGTTTGTATACCGGTTCTGCCGCTGCCTGAGGCATGACGCGCAGCGCATCCAGCGCGGCCTGCGCAGCCATTCCCCGCAAAGGAGCGATCAGATGCCGCACCTTCAAAGGGGCCATGGGGACATGCTTAACCTTAGCCTGTACTCTATCCAGCATCAGTTTTTACCTCGCTACCCTTAGCGCGGGGCGACCCGCCCTTTCTTCTCTTTGACGATGTGACCACGGAAAGTCCGGGTTGGCGCAAATTCTCCCAGCCGATGTCCTACCATATTTTCAGTGACATAGATTGGAACATGGCGGCGTCCATCGTGAACGGCAATGGTGTGCCCCACCATCTGCGGGAAGATCACGGAAGCGCGTGACCATGTGCGCAAGACACGTTTCTGCCCGCTCCGGTTCATCTCTTCAACTTTCTTAAGCAACTTCGGGTTGACGTAAGGTCCTTTTTTCAAAGAACGCGACATTGTGTACCTCCCTTACCTAGCGGCCGGCATTACGGCGCCGGACAATGTACTTATCGGTTGACTTATTGCGACGGGTTTTCCGGCCCAGGGTACGCCAGCCCCACGGTGACTTTGGCCCAGGCATACCGATCGGGGTGCGCCCCTCACCACCACCGTGCGGATGGTCGCGCGGGCTCATCGCAGAACCGCGCACCGCGGGACGCCAGCCCATCCAGCGCTTGCGCCCGGCCTTGCCCAATTTCACGTTCGTGTGATCAACATTACCCACCTGTCCGATGGTCGCCATACACGTCTTGTGAATCCGGCGCATTTCACTGCTCGGCAGACGCAAGGTGATGTAGTCGCCCTCTTTAGCCAAAACTTGAGCCGCCGCACCCGCGGCGCGGACCAATTGCCCACCCCGACCTGGATAAAGCTCGACGTTGTGCACCACCGTACCCAGCGGTACACGGTCCAGGGGCATCGCATTGCCCACGTAAATTTCTGTACTCTTGCGCGAGCTGACCACCGTGTTTCCTACACGTAGTCCCACGGGAGCCAGAATGTAGCGCTTTTCGCCATCCGCGTATACCAGCAGCGCGATGCGTGCCGAGCGGTTTGGATCATACTCAATCGAATCAACCCGCGCGGGGATATCGAATTTGTCACGGCGAAAATCAATCAGGCGATACTGACGCGCATGACCACCACCCCGGTGACGGACGGTCACCCGCCCGTAGGCGTTGCGCCCGGCATTTTTGTTCAAAGGGCGCACCAAACTCTTTTCGGGCTTATCCCGAGTCACTTCTTCAAAGGTCTGCCCGGCCAACCAACGACGACCGGGGGAAGTCGGCTTGTATTTCTTGATTGCCATGCTAAGCCTCCAATGCCTCAATCGAATCGCCGGGAGCCAAAGTCACCACGGCCTTTTTCCACACAGGACGGCGGGTAACCTTGCGACGCCCACGGGTATGGTTGATTTTGGCAGGCATATTCATCACATTGACAGATGTCACGGTCACGTTATAGATCTCTTCGACGGCCTTCGACACCTGCGCCTTGTTCGCTTTACGATTGACCATAAAAACGTATTGCCCTTGCTCGCGCTGCATATACGCTTTTTCTGTCTCTAACGGACGCACAATCACTTCATAAATATCCATCATTCCACTCCCTTGGCCGTGTCTAGGAGGCCATTCCCAGAATAGACTCGATCACCTCAAGCGCGCCCAAAGGCATGATGAGATAGTCAGTGCTCATCAAATCCCGAATGTTGAGGTAATGTGCGCGCAGAGTCCGCGCCGCCGGGAGATTGCGTACTGAGAGTTCCACCGTGGTGTTCCGCTCAGGCAGCAGGATCAAAGCCTTGCCATCCACAGCCGAAAGGTTCCGCAAAACATGCGCAAATTCTTTGGTTTTTGGCGCGCTCATCGTTAACTGGTCAACGACGACAATTTGCTGCGCCGTAGCCTTGAGCGAGAGCGCCGACCGCAACGCAGCGCGGCGCATCTTGACCGGCATCTGCTTCTCGTAGCTGCGGGGCACAGGACCGTGCGAAATGCCACCGCCCACAAAGGTAGGGGCATTGCGACTGCCGTGGCGTGCGCGCCCGGTACCTTTCTGACGGTACCACTTGGCTTTCGAGCGGTTATTTTCACCGCGCGTCTTCGTCTTATGGGTCCCCAAGCGCATATTGGCGAGTTGGCGCACCAAAGCCTGGTGCATCAACGGGACGTTAACCGGAGCCTCAAAAATATCCGGGCGCAGTTCGATCTCATCAACCTTCTCGCCCTGCATGTTCAGCACAGGAATAAGCATCGCTACTTACCTCCCTTGGCAACTTTTTGTTTGCGGGCGACCTTGATCAAGACCAAACTCCCATTCGGGCCGGGAACACTGCCACGTACCGCCAGAAGATTACGCTCACGGTCAACGACCACAACCTCTAAATTGCTCACCGTGACTTGCTTACCGCCCATTCGACCAGGCATTTTCTTCCCTTTCCAAACCTTACCCGGCGTAGCGCACGCGCCGATGGAGCCAGGGGCGCGCTCGCGGTCAGACTGACCGTGGGTGCGCGGACCACCGGCGAAATTCCACCGTTTGACGACACCCGCAAAGCCACGTCCTTTCGATTTGGCTTCAACGTCAACGCACTCCCCAGGTTGGAAAATATCAACCAGGACCTGCTGGCCTACTTCGTACTGCTCATCCTCGCGCGTGCGCAACTCACGAAGATAACGCAGCTCAGGCACAGCGGCCCGCTTCAGATGGCCCCGCTGGCCCTTGGATAGGTGCTTGGACTTAGCGGGTTCAAAACCTAATTGCACAGCGCGATAACCATCGCGTTCCAGCGTGCGCACTTCGGTCACGTAACATGGCCCGGCTTCGACAACCGTCACCGGCACAACGAGACCGTCCTCCTGTATCACCTGGGTCATCCCCACTTTTTTACCTAGGATCCCTTTCACCATTTCCTCCTTGGGACTGCCAGCGCTAGGTCTGCTGCATCATCCCATTGCTACCTTTCGACATTATCCCCCCGACCCTCAACTCTCGTACCCGGAGTTAACGGCCGGGGGGCATCAGCGCAAGGCACAATTGACCGCTTAAAGTTTAATCTCGATATCAACGCCAGCCGGCATATTCAGCCGCATTAGCGTATCAATCGTCTTCGAATCCGGTTCCTGAATATCGATCAATCGCTTGTGGGTGCGAATCTCGAAGTGCTCATGCGAATCCTTATCGATAAAAGTTGAACGCCGTACTGCAAATCGCTCAATCTTTGTCGGAAGAGGAACCGGCCCCACGACACGCGCTCCCGTCCGTTCCGCTGCTTCGACGATCCGCCGCGCGGACTCGTCGAGAATACGATGATCGTATCCCTTTAACCGAATGCGAATGCGTTGTTTAGCCATAAATCACCTGATGATATAGCGTGAAATCCTGAAATCTAGCCCAGGATCTTGGTGATGATGCCAGCACCAACAGTCAGACCACCCTCACGAATAGCAAAGCGCTGCCCGGATTCAATCGCCACCGGCGAAATCAGCTCCACCTTCATGTTGGTCCGGTCGCCTGGCATAACCATCTCGACCCCTTCGGGCAGCTCAACCGTACCGGTGATGTCCATCGTGCTGACGAAGAACTGCGGCTTGTAGCCAGAGAAGAACGGCTTGTGCCGCCCACCCTCGTCCCGGCGCAGAATGTAGACCTCAGCCTCGAACTTGCTGCGCGCGTGGATGGTCCCCGGAGCAGCGACGACGACGCCACGCCCCACCTCATCTTTGTTGATACCACGCAACAGCAACCCGGCATTGTCGCCAGCGCGAACCACGTCCAACGTCTTGTGGAACATTTCCATTGACGTCACCACGGTCTTGCGCGGCTTCTCGTACATATCGCCAACCAGCTCAACTTCGGTGTTGGGGCGCATCGTCCCGCGATCCACACGCCCGGTGACCACCGTCCCACGGCCCTTGATGGAGAAGACATCCTCGATGGACATCAAGAAGGGCTTGTCCTCGTCGCGCACGGGGGTAGGAATGTACTCGTCCACGACGCGCATCAGCTCCCAGATCGAAGCATAAGCGGGATCATTGGGGTCATTGCTCTTGCAGTTCAGAGCCGCCAACGCAGAACCTTGCACGATGGGGGTTTCGTCGCCGGGGAACCCGTAGCTGCTCAATACCTCACGGATCTCCAGATCAACCAGCTCCAGCAGTTCGGGATCGTCCATCAGGTCAACCTTGTTCATGTAGACCACAATCGCCGGAACTTCAACCTGCTTCGCCAGGAGGATGTGCTCGCGCGTCTGGGGCATCGGCCCGTCAACTGCAGAAACGACCAGAATAGCGCCGTCCATTTGCGCCGCACCCGTGATCATGTTCTTGATGTAGTCACGGTGACCAGGACAGTCCACGTGCGCGTAGTGGCGTTTCTCGGTCTCATATTCTACGTGCGAGATGGCGACGGTCAAAATTTTGGTAGCGTCACGGCGGAACATTTTGGCGTCCGCCTTAGCGACCTCATCATACCCCTTGAAATCGGCCCACCCCTTGGTCGACAAGGTACGGGTGATCGCCGCGGTCAAGGTGGTCTTGCCATGATCAATGTGACCAATCGTTCCCACGTTTACATGTGGCTTTGTACGTTCAAACTTCTCCTTACCCATTGCTTGCCTCTCCTTATTGCTTACTATTTCTTTCTAGTTAATTGAATGATACCATACCAGGATGGCCTATGCGCCATATAGAATGGCCTCCATTTGCCGGGAATCCACCGGTGCATAATGGTGGAATTCCATTGTAAATGTCCCCCGCCCCTGCGTCATGCTGCGCAGGCCGGTGGCATACCCAAACATTTTAATGAGCGGAGCATAGGCCCGAATGGCCTGGACTCCACCAGGACGCGCCTCCATCATCTGCACTTCGGCATCGCGTGAACTCAGATTGCCGAGTACTTCGCCGACGAACTCTTCTGGCGTCAGCACCTCCACATCCATCACCGGTTCAAGTAACACCGGTGAAGCTGACTCCACAGCCTGACGGAAGGCCTGGGCTGCGGCCGCCTTGAATGCGATCTCCGACGAAAGGTCAGGCTGCGCGTCTGCACCAACGAGACGAATCACCACCCCTACCAACGGATAGCCAGCCAGGAAACCGCTGTCCAACGACTCTAACGCCCCAGCTCTGATCGCCTCCACAAACTGCGGCGCCAGGTCCTGCGGACGTAGTAGATTCTCAAAACGCGATTCGCCGCCCATGTCGGCGGGGCTAACTTCCAGAGCCACCCGCGCGTACTGGGGTTTTCCGGCCAACATGCGCTCAAAAACGATGTCAGCCTGGCCGGTGCGCGTCACTGTTTCTTTGTACGAGACGCGAAGTTTACCAACGTTAGCTTGAACAGTAAACTCTCGCAACATCCGATCTACAAGGATCTCAAGGTGCAGTTCACCCATCCCGGAAATGACGGTCTGGCCTGTCCCTTCATCCACACGCACTCGAAAAGTCGGGTCTTCTTCTGCCAGACGTTGTAATGCTTCATTCAAACGATCCTGGTCAGCAACCGTTCGCGGTTCCACTGCCACCGAAATCACCGGTTCAGGGAAGCGAATCGTTTCCAGAACGATTGGAGCATGGAGTGCGGAAAGTGTATCACCTGTAAACGTGCTCTTCAGCCCCACCGTTGCCCCGATGTCGCCAGCGCCTACTTCTTCGACTTCTTCTCGATGGTCAGCGAACATGCGTAGCAGTTTCGTAACCCGCTCTCGTACACCCTTGCGGGGGTTCGTGTAAACATTACCCCGGATTATCTTTCCAGAATAAACGCGGAAGTAAGCCAAACGCCCCACGTAAGGGTCTGCAGCTATTTTAAAGATCAAGGCCGCCAACGGCGCTGTTGAATCCGCTGGGCGCTCTTCAAGTTGGTCTTTCTTGGGATTTGTGCCTTTCACAGGTGGAATATCCAACGGTGAAGGCAAGAAATCCACAACAGCATCAAGTAAAGGTTGTACGCCTTTGTTGCGTAAGGAAGACCCGCACAGGACCGGCTGAATCACGCCGCTAATCGTTGCCTTGCGAAGCGCCGCTCGCAAATCCGTGACGCTAATATCTTCCCCGTCCAGGTAGCGCTCCATTAACCCATCATCGGTCTCAACGATCGTCTCAATCATCGCCTCACGCGCAGCCAAGGCTTCGACTTCAACGTCGGCGGGGACCGGCGCTTCTTGCATTGTCATCCCCAGGTCATCCGCCCAGATAACGGCTTTCCACTCCAGCAGGTCCACCGCGCCGCGGAAACCAGATTCCGCCCCGAGCGGCCACTGAATGGGCAAAGGATGCGCTTTCAGACGTTCGCGAATCGTCTCTATGGCGTGAGAGAAATTCGCGCCTAACTTATCCATCTTGTTAATGAAGGCGATCAGCGGCACCCCGAACATGCGCGCCTGACGCCACACAGTCTCGGACTGCGGTTCCACCCCCGCCGTGCCATCGAAAACTACGATACCACCATCTAAAACGCGCAGGCTACGCTGCACTTCTGCGGTAAAGTCAATGTGCCCCGGGGTATCCACGATGTTGATCTGGTATCCCCGCCAAAAACACGTGACCGCCGCCGACGCGATCGTGATACCCCGTTCCCGCTCCTGCACCATCCAGTCGGTGACGGTGGTACCCTCATCAACGTTACCCAACCGGTGCGTGCGTCCCGTATAGTAAAGGATACGCTCGGTGGTGGTCGTTTTACCCGCATCAATATGGGCAATGATGCCGATATTGCGGATATTTGCCAGTGAATGTTCTTCGGTCATCGCCGTTAACCTATTTTTTAACCAGCGACGGCCCTGACGAGTCTCGCAGAACGAACGTCAGTTACCAGCGCAGATGCGCGAATGCGCGGTTTGCCTCGGCCATTCTCAGTGTGTCTTCGCGTTTCTTGACGGCAGAACCCACACCGTTCGAGGCATCAATCAACTCTGCGGACAGTTTTTCAACCATCCCATGGCCAGAACGCTTCTGCGCTGCTTCCAGCATCCAACGGATGGCCAGGGATAGCTGGCGGTGAGGCGGCACCTCAACCGGGATCTGATAGGTTGCGCCACCAACACGGCGCGGCTTAATCTCAATCGCCGGCGCCACATTGCGCAAAGCTGCATCGAAGACTTCTATCGCCGGTTTGTTCGTGCGGGCTTCAACGCGATCAAGAGCTTTATACATAATGCGCTGCGCCACGCTCTTCTTCCCCACCCGCATCATGCGATTGATGAAGCGCTGCAAGGGTACGCTATTGTAACGAGTATCCGGCGGAACTACAGATAAAGATGGACGATTTCGTCTCGGCATATTTCACCCCGCTCGCTTTACTTCTTCTTCGCTGCCTTCGTCGCAGCTACACGCTTGGTCCCATATTTGGAACGCTGCTGATGGCGACCATCAACACCCGTGGCATCCATCGCCCCACGGACAATGTGATAGCGCACACCAGGCAGGTCTTTCACACGGCCACCGCGCACAAGGACCACTGAGTGCTCTTGCAAGTTATGGCCTTCACCAGGGATGTAGGCTGTGACTTCGACACGGTTCGACAACCGCACACGCGCAATCTTGCGCAACGCAGAGTTAGGTTTCTTGGGCGTCGTCGTCTTCACAACAGTGCAAACACCACGCTTCTGGGGATTGCCGCGACTCGATTGTGTCAATCTCCCGCCTTTCTTCGCGTTAACGTTAAAAAGTAGCGCTGGCGCCTTAGCTTTCTTCGGCGCCGGTTTGCGTCCCTTGCGCACCAACTGATTAATTGTAGGCACTTGCTCCTCCTAAACTAAATCCATTAACCGATACCGCCGGTCTATGGCTACAAAACTTTCACAATTCCAGTGAAGAAGGCCATCATAGACTGCGATGGCCTCCCTCGTGTTGACCGTAGAATTTCACTTGTCGATGGCAGGAGTTCTTGCTGCCGTCTGCGAATTGGGATTTTACCATAAAGCGAAAAAACGTCAACCCCTCACAGACAAGCCACGCAGCTATTCTCTGGGCGTCAACCCCAACAGGCCCATTCCCAGTTTAGGCAACTGCATCCGCCGGTCGTCGCGCCCAAAGCGTAAAACTTCACCCGAATCGGTCACGGCTTCTACCGCCAGGGCCAGACTTTGTAATTCCTTTACCAGCACCTTGAACGAGGCTGGGATGCCCGGTTCTTCAATCGGCAAACCTTTGACGATGGATTCGTAAGCCTTGACACGCCCCTGGACATCATCCGACTTGATGGTGAGCATCTCCTGAAGCGTATACGCCGCGCCGTAAGCCTCCAGCGCCCAAACCTCCATCTCACCGAAACGCTGTCCACCAAACTGCGCTTTACCACCGAGTGGCTGCTGTGTCACCAGGGAGTACGGACCGGTGGAACGAGTATGTACTTTGTCCTCAACCAGGTGCGCGAGCTTCATAATGTAGATGATGCCTACGGTGATAGGACGATCAAAGGGCATTCCAGTTTTGCCGTCATAAAGGATCATTTTTCCCAATGTGGGCAAGGGGTCGTTATGGCTATAGCTGTATTCCGTAGCGCGCAAGACAACTTCCTCGTCGTTGAGGGTGCTGACGTCCTGACCATGCGTTTCCATCCAGATACGCAAGCACACCGCCTGCGCTTTGCGGTCAACATCCTTGCGACCAGTGATGGGACGGGTATCATCTTCAAAGGAAAGCAGGTCGGTAGGATTATAACCTTTCTCTTTGAGCCATTCCTGCAGCACTGCGCGGCGTGCATAATGCCGGTCGTCGCGCAGAGTGTCCACTTTGTAACCTTTGGGTGCAAGCCAGGCTACGATGTACAGCAAGCGCGCCTCGTCATCATCCCGCAGAACCTCAAGAGGGTACTCCTGCGCCTTGAGCCAGGCCCAGGCGCGTTCCGTCACGTTGTCCCACGCGAATTCAATCAACCACGAACGCGCCAGTTCAGCAGCAATTTCATCCTCATCCGCGCCGTCAAAGACAGGGGTGATGGTGTGGAATCCCAATTGCCCGGAGGCCCATCCCAAGTGGGTCTCCAACACCTGACCAATGTTCATGCGTCCCGGCACACCGAGGGGATTGAGGATTGCGTCAATGGGAGTGCCATCAGCCAGGAAGGGCATATCTGCGACGGGAACGATCTGTGAAATGACCCCCTTGTTGCCGTGGCGTCCGGCCATTTTATCGCCCTCTGTAATCTTGCGACGTTGCGCTACGCTGACCCTGACGACCCGTTCGACGCCAGCGGGCAAATCGCGGTATTCTTCGCGGTCAAAAACCTTCACTTCGACGACTTTGCCATGCGCACCATGGGGCATACGCAAACTCGTGTCTTTGACGTCGCGGAGTTTTTCGCCGAAGATGGCCCGCAGGAGTTTTTCCTCCGGGGTCAGCTCCTTCTCGCCTTTCGGCGTAATTTTCCCGACGAGTATATCCAACGGTCCGACCTCCGCGCCAACGCGGACGATGCCTTCTTCGTCCAAGTCGCGCAGCGCGTCGTCGGAGACGTTCGGGATCTCGCGCGTGACCTCTTCGGGTCCCAACTTGGTATCGCGCGCGGCGACTTCGTACTTCTCAATGTGAACGGAGGTGAAACGGTCATCCTGCACCAACTGCGAACCGAGCAGGATCGCGTCCTCGTAGTTGCCGCCTTCCCAGGACATAAAAGCTACCAGCACATTTTGACCTAACGCCAGTTTGCCGTCCTGCGTGGATGAACTATCCGCAAGGATGGCGCCCTTAGTGACACGCTGCCCTTTGGTAACGTTCGGGCGCTGATCAATACAGGTGCTCTGGTTAGAACGCGCGTATTTCTTGAGGTTGTAAGTCACAACTTCACCGTCATCTTGCCCCACCACGATGCGATCTCCCGTGACGCTGAGCACCACGCCATCCGCTTTGGAGAGAATCACCAGTCCTGAGTTGAGGGCGGCAGCCCGCTCAACACCCGTTCCCACATAAGGGGCCTCTGGCTGGATGAGTGGGACAGCCTGCCGCTGCATGTTCGATCCCATCAGCGCGCGGTTGGCGTCGTCGTGCTCCAGGAAGGGGATCAACGCGGCGGAGACACCCACGATCTGAATCGGGGCCACGTCAATCAAGTCAATGCGATCAGGCGGGGAGAAACCAACCTGCTCGCCTTTACGCACAGCAACCTGCCGGCCGCGGAAATAGCCTTTCTCGTCCACGGCCGCATTGGCCTGGGCGATGACGTAAGGTTCTTCACGGTCCGCAGAGAGGTAGACGACATCATCGGTGATGTGAGGAACGATTTTCACCGGCTCAGTCAGGGGCAAGGCGGCGATACGTTCTGCCAGGTCGGGCGTGATCACAGTGTTGGCCGGGGCCACCACTTCGTTGGTCTCCGGGTCGAGCACATCCTCGCGCACAATTTCACCCCGCAACTGCTCAACCGTGTTATTCGCGGTGCGGACCACACGCCGGTAAGGGGTCTCAATAAAGCCCAATTCGTTGACCCGTCCGTAGGTTGATAAACGCCCGATCAGACCGATGTTGGGTCCTTCCGGGGTTTCGATGGGGCAGATGCGGCCATAGTGGCTGTGATGAACATCGCGGACGTCGAAACCGGCCCGTTCGCGCCGCAGACCGCCAGGGCCTAACGCCGACAGGGTGCGCTTGTGCGTGAGGCTGGAAAGGGGATTCGTCTGCTCCATAAACTGCGACAGTTGGCTCGAACCGAAAAACTCACGAATTGAGGCCACCACCGGGCGAATATTGACGAGGTTCACTGGTGTCGGCGATTCCTCGCGGATACTCATACGCTCTTTGACCACGCGCTCCATCCGCACCAGGCCCACGCGAATCTTAGCCTGCACCAGTTCACCCACCGTCTTTACACGGCGGTTGCCCAGGTGGTCCATGTCATCGGGGCCGGCGACGCCATTGTTGATATGGATCATCCGCCGCACCAGCGCAACGATGTCCTCTTTGGTGATCGTCAGAACAGCCGCCGGTACGCTGATTTGCATACGTTGATTGAGTTTGTAGCGTCCAACCCGCTGCAAGTTATAACGCTGCGGATCGAAAAGCTGCGAGACCAGATATTCCTGGGCATTTTCCAACGTGGGGGGATCACCGGGGCGCATACGCCGGTAGAATTCAATCATCGCTTCCTGAGCGACGGTGCGATCCGCCTTCGGTTCCCACGCCGGCTCCTGGCGGATGGTGTTGGCGATCCAGGGATGATCCGGGTCGTTGTCGGCCTCCCCGAAAAGCTCCAGCAGTTCCTCATCATCGCCTTTGGTGAGCAAAGCGGTGTGCAGTTCGTCATCCACCGCCGCCAGCGCGCGCAAGAAGATGGTGACGGGAATCGTCCGCTTGCGGTTGAAACGCAGCGTGAGGTAGCCGGACTTGCGCGTCTCAAATTCCATCCATGCGCCACGATCGGGGATCAATTTCGCCGTCGCCAAACGCCGGCCGCCATCATCTTCCACCCCAAAGTAGACGCCGGGTGAACGGATGAGCTGGCTGACGACCACCCGCTCCGTGCCGTTGATAATGAAGGTCGCACTTTCGGTCATCAAAGGCAGATCGCCCAGGAAGATTTCCTGCTGAACGATCTCGCTGGTTTCCCGATTGACCAGCGCGACGTCAACATAGAGCGGCGCTGCGTAGGTCAGGTCGCGGTCCAAACATTCTTCTTGACCATGCTTCGGCTCGCCAAAACGATAGCCGAGGTCAAAACCGGCCTCTTTCGCTTTGGCGCTCGGCAGATAAAGGCTCAAAAGGCCGTTGAAACTTTCAATCGGCGAGATTTCGTCAAAAAGCTGTAGAAGTCCTTCCGTGAGCAGCCATTCATAAGACTGCAACTGCACCTCGACCAGACCTGGTAAGGGCAAGGCGCTCGATATACGCGCATACGATTTCACTCCAAGGTTGGCTACTGACATTCTATTCTATCCCCTCCTGGGAGCCGCCATAATTGTGTCCACCCAATGTGTGTGGACGACCCACCACTGGTATCGTCGCCTGTATGACACGCAGCGGTACATTATCACCGTGAAAAAACACACATAAACGATAAGCGAATGACTATTATACCATACTATCGCTATCGTCAAAATCCCGTTTAGGTGAGGGATTGTGCAACTGTAGAGGCATAGACGCCGCGGTAAGTCGGGGGGAGAAGCGCGGCCACACGTGACATGATGAGGTCGGTAGCGGCAGCCAGTTCATCGGTAGACAGTTTACCATATTTGGGGAGGCGGAACGGCTCGCCAAACGTGACGCGGATTCTCATCCGGCGCAGCCGCAAAAAGTCCTGAAGCATAGATTGTGTTCCAGTAATCCCCACCGGGATGATGGATACGCCAGTGCGAGCGGCCAGGAAAGCAACGCCGGGTTTACCTTTATGCAGCGCGCTGTCGCGTGAGCGGGTGCCCTCTGGCGCGATACCCAACATATCGCCGCGTTTGAGCACGTCAATGGATTTTAACAGCGCTTCACGGTCAAACTCGGCGCGGTTGATCCAAACCACGTCACTGATTTTGAGGAGCCAATTGAAGATCGGAAAATTCTTGTACTTGTCGGCAGCCAGGGGGTAGATGCGGCGCGGCGACGCAACCAGCAACACGGGTGTATCCAGACGGCTGATGTGGTTGAGAACGAGCAGACAGCCGCCTTCCATGGGGATGTGTTCCGCCCCCACAACTTCGACGCGCGACAACAAGCTAAAAAGCCAACCGATGATGGTACGCATTTTCCAGTAATCCACAGTGTTCCTCCCTGATCTCTAGCTCACCCCCCAGGCAAGCACTTGAAAGGAGGCCGGAGGTTCCAACCCCTGAGGCGTTAATAAAAGTTTGAACTCCTTGCTCTGCCCGGGTGACAGTGTGACCGCTTTGTCGAAGAGCATCTGCCGGTAGCCGATGACCTTGCCTTCGCGGTCATACAAGGTCACGACAACCGAAATACGGCTAACGGATATACCTGTGTTATTGACAAGCTGTCCCGTGACCCGATACTGCGGGCCGGAGACGGCCCCGACCGGGTGAACGACGTCCAACGGCGTAAAATCGGCGGTGATGGCGCTCACGGTTTCACCGCGCAGCAGACTCACCCGCACATCAGTATAGCCGCTGGGTGGTGATTTGAAAAGCACGGCGAACGGCGCGCGTCCTGAGGGCGCCAGGTAGTCCGCCGCCGCCAACGCCACGCTCAACGCCAATGGCGTACCATCGTGCGCCACCAGAGCCGCCTGCACCTGCAGGTTGGTCACCGGGCTGCCGGTCGTGTTGACGACTTCTCCCATGCACCACACCCCACCCACCGGTGTCTGGTACAGGGCAACGCCGCTGATGTCCAGAGGCAGCGGCGTGGGCGTCGCCAAAATCATATTGCCAACGGGGACTACGATCCCCATATCCGTCAGTTCTTCTTCCTCGCCCAGGGGAATGATCAACACCTGACCGATGTGCAAGTATTGCGACGGGTCTAATCCGTTGACCTGCACGAGCGCATCCACGGTCACACCATACTCCAGGGCGATGCCCAACAAGGTATTCCCCTGCTCGACCACATGAACGACGGGCGTGGGCGTAGGGGATGGCGTCAACGTCACGGTCGGCGGAATCGGCGTCAGAAAAGCGCCCGGCGCAAGCGTCGCAGTCGCTCGAGGCGTCGGCGTTCCGGTCGGAGGCGCGGTCGGCGTAGGCAGCGGGGTAACAACAGCATCACAAGCGGTCAAAGAGAGCGCCAGGATCAGCCACGCTCTGACGATGAGGTGGCTCCAGTGAGTGGATGGGGAACGGAGTACGCCTGAACCGCTTCCGGCTTCCGTGTTCTCTCGAGCTTCACCGGCGTCCCTTTGGGCGCTCACCGCCCCAGAAAACAAACTTTCACCGAGCATGGGCAAATTTTACCGCAAAACGCCTCAATTGCCAGTCAGCCAGTCAGTGAGAGATTCGACTCACGCCATTTCAACTTGCTCTGCTTCCGCAATGCGCTCTGTCTGACGCGCGCTTTCAGCAGAAGAACGCAGGTGTGCCTCACGAATCTTGCCCAAGACGTAGATGCCGCCGAGGATCAGCCACGGCGCACCCACGGCAAACAGCAGGTAGTGGGCCGGCAACAAGCGCGCAGCTCCCGAAAAGCGATCCAAATTGAAGAGAATCAACGCCACCGACGTCCACACCGTTAGAAAGTTGGGAATGGCGTCGCTGGCGTGGATCAGTCCTGGGCCGGGGATGCGCTTTTTCGTGAGCGGCCAGAAGAGATTGCTGCCCATGTGGCCTAGTTGATCCTCAAGCACGTGTCCGCTGAAGCCTAACCACGTCACCACCCCACCCCAGCCGGCCATCGTCCAATCGCCAGTCAGCAGGCCCACAAGCAGCCCTATCGCCAATCCTACCCCCAGCGCCAGAATCAGACTGTGCGTCCAACGATGATGCCAGTCGAGAAAATGCACCACCAGCCGGTCGCCCTCGCGGGCAAAGCGGAACGTCGGCCCGCTGAAGATGTTGATGCGGTACTCTTCGCTGTAGGTGTTGCTGACCGGCACACCCACTTTGCGGCGCACTTCCTGCACTCCGGCGATCTCCGAACCGGCATAGGGAACCTGCCCGGTGTTGACCAACGGCCCAATGCGCACGCTGATTTCGTCACTGTCGGGGATGAAGCGGATGGCGTACTCGCGCCACAGGTCCGGTCCCATACGAATGGTGTGCGCGATGAGGTTGCAGTCCTTGCCGGTCTCGTAAGCCTCGCGCATCGCCACAACCAGCGCGTCCGCGATCTTTTCCGCGTCAGGTTCGCGTCCGGGGTCAATCTCAACGGAAAATTTCTCCCAATATCTGGCAAACTTGAAGTCAATCGTATCCGGCAGAATACCGCCGATGCCGCCAAGCACCGGCAGCAACGACCCCACGCCGCCAGCGCGCACGACCTCCGGGAAGAACGTCGCAATCGCCACACCGGTGATGAAATGGGAAATACCTTTCATGGCTAAATCCTGGTGTCCAGCATCCCACAGAAAGCGTCCACGGGACTAACACCCTTGAACTCCGATTTGCCCATCAACTTTTCGACCAGAAGCTTCAGCGTCGTCTCGCGGGGATCGTAGGTGTTGATGTAGCACTTGACCTGGGGCGCATCCGCCAGATGGAACGGGCAGTTGACTGACACAAAAATGGTGGGGATCTCGTGGACATACCAGGGGATGTCCGCCGTCCCCTTCGTCGCCATCCAACTGATGCGCTGTACCGGCTGGAAGAGGCCGGTGACGTTGGCGACGTGGATAACGAGGTCATACTGGCTGACGAGGCTGCTGATGCTGGTTTTGTCAGCGTAAGCGCCCATAAATGCCCTGCCGCGTTCTTCGGGGGGGAGTTTCATCAGTTTTTCAACGGCGGACTCGAAGATGCTCACTGCAAAACCGGCAGCCCGCAATTGTTCTGCCATCACATCCACCGGCGCAGGGCCTCTACCGCCAAACAGCGTTCCCACCGGGTTGTCAGGGCCTTTTTGCGGCACCAGCAACACGCGACGATACTTTTCCGGGGAAATAGGCAACGGGGATGGCGCGATATTCTTGACCAGTGTAATGGCCTTGTCGGCGACTTCAGCGAAAATCGCCTTGTTGGCCGGCAAGCCGATGCGTTCCAGGGCGCTCTTGGGCGGGACGATCTCCGTTTTAGCCTTCTTGTGCAAACCCAACGATGCCTTCACCCCCAGGATGCGGGTGAGGGCGTCTTGCAGGCGTGCTTCAGTGATGACGCCGCTTTTGTACCCGTCCATCATCCAGCCGAAGTCTTCGTCCGGGTCGTTGAAGAACAGGAACATATCAATGCCCGCGGCGATGGAGGCAGGCACCAGGTCCCGGCGCTTCATCGCGCAGGTCAGACCAACCATGTGACTGGCGTCGGTGATGACCAGACCGTTGAAACCGAGTTTGCCCTTGAGGAGATCGGTGATCAGTTCCTTCGAGAGCGTCGCGGGCAGCAGATCGGCGTCCGCCAGGCTGGGGTTGAAGTGACGGCTGTAAGCCGGGAGCATAATGTGCCCCGCCATCACCGAATGGACGCCAGCCTCGATCATCCCGGCGTAGACTTTGCCGAAGGTGGCATCCCATTCCGCACACGAGAGCGAGTTGACGGAGGAGCACAGATGTTGGTCCCGCTCGTCAATCCCATCGCCGGGATAGTGCTTCATCGCGCAGACGATGCCGCTTTCGTTGATGCCCTGCATATACGCCTTCGCCATCGCCAGGACGAGATCGGGGTCTTGCGAGAACGCGCGGCTGGAGATGATCGGGTTGCGCCAGTTGCGGTTGATGTCTACGATGGGCGCAAAGCTCCAGTTACAGCCGACTGCCGACGCCTCGACGCCGGCGACGCGCCCCATTTCGTAGGCATAGTGCGGGTTGCCGGTCGCTGCCACCTTCACGTGGAAGCCGACCTCGGTGCCATCGGTGCAAGCGCCGTTGCCGCCGGCCTCGGTGTTGGCCGCGATCAACAGCGGAATCTTGCTATTCTCCTGAAGGATGCGATTCTGCTCGTGAACCGCCGCGGCAGGGCCAGGATTATAGCGCACGCCGCCGATGTGATAACGTTCCAAGACATCCTTGAGATAGGCTTCGTCGCGGCTGGCGCCCATGTTGATGAAAAGCTGGCCGATTTTCTCTTCGATGGTCATAGCAGCAATGGTGGTTTCCACCCAGCGGATCGCATCGTCGTCCAAATAGTAAGGTTTTGCTTGCAAGTCAACCATTGGCATCTCCTTCAGGCAAGTGATACTGACTGCGAATCGGCATAGTGATAGATTGCAGAGCAATCCCGGAGAAATGGGAACACAGATAAGTCAGTTATAATATGGCGGCAAACCTTTGTCAAGCATAATAAGCCATCGCAGGCGATAGCTTTCTGAGAAAAGTGGTATAAGATCATTGACACAGTTGTGTACATAACGAAGGAGGTCAACCATGCCATCACAATACTACATAGCGTTTTGGAATTTGGAGAATCTCTTCGACATCGAAGCGTCGCCGCGCCGCAGCGACAAACTCCAGCGCGCGCTTGGCGCATCCATCCAGGGTTGGACACAGGACAAACTGGACCGCAAAGTGCAGCAGTTGGCGTCCATCATCCGGCAGATGAACGGCGGACGCGGGCCGGATATGTTGGGGGTCGGCGAAGTCGAGAACGAGTACGTGATAACGCTTTTGAAGGAGGCGCTGGCGTCGCTTGGACGCAACTACGCCATCGTGCATCACGATACCGAGGATCAGCGCGGTATTGACGTCGGCATCATCTACGACGCCGCGCTCTTCACGGTGGAGGCCCAGTTCAACCACTTCGTCATGCGACGCACAGCAACCCGCGATATTTTGCAGGTGAACTTCTTCACCCCCCAGGGACGGCGTTTCGTCGTGGTCGTCAACCACTGGCCCTCACGTTTGGGCGATGAGACCAATTCGCAAGTGTACCGCGCCATCGCTGGCGAGACGCTGGCCTATTTTCACGAACGCATCTGGGAAGTAGTCGGCAGCGGCACACCCGTCCTGGCGATGGGGGACTTCAACGACGAACCCTTTGACCGGTCGTTGGAAGATTACGCACTCAGCACCCGCAGCCGGACTAAAGTGACGAGAGCACGCAACGCCCTGTTTCTCAACTTGATGTGGCCTTTGATGGGTCAGGGCCTGGCGTCGTTTTATTACGACAATGCGCCATGTTTTCTCGATCAGTTTCTCGCCGATAAGAACCTGTTGAACCAGAATGCGCCAATCCGGGTTTTGCAAGACACTGCAACGATCCTGCGTTTTCCAGAAATGGTTAGCGCCGGCATTTATCCGACGCCGATACGATTTGGTGGGATGGGAGAACCGGTGAACCTGAACGGATTCAGCGACCATTTTCCCGTTGCTGTGACTGTTCAAGAAAAGTCATAATCGCTTTCGATCAAAATCGCTTCCGCCGCGCCGGATACGGCTGGAACGGTGTGCGCGGCTCGCTGCCGACCCAGTCCCCTTCAGCCTGAAGCCTGGAAAGCGAACGCAGCAGGTCGAACGTGAGCCAGCGCGAGACCTGCGGCTGCGCCGGATAGCTCCACAAGCCGTATTCGCCGCGCAAGCCGGTCACGAAATCCACGAGATCGGCCACACGCGCGTCCTCCGTCGTCGCGCCGACCCGCCAGCACAGATCGAGCAGCAATGCCAGATCGAAGCGGGCGAAGAAGGTGAGGAAGCCGCGCGTGGGTTCAGCGCCTGTCAGCCGCGCCACTTCCAGACCCACGTGCTGCGCCTCGCGCGTCTCGCGTCCCAGCAGCAGATCGAGCGCGCGGCGCGCCTCCGGGCCGGTGCGTCGTTCCGGGTGATGCGCCAGACACAGCAGGCTGCCGGTGGTGTTGGAGCGGCAGCCCCACCGCGAGTGCGCCAGCCGCCGGTACCCGGCGACGTAGCCGTACACGCCGCTCTCCTCCGTCCCGCCAGCGATGCCGGTGGGCCACGCGCCGTCGTCCAGCCGCCTGGCGAGCAGCCACGTGTAGGCGCGCTCGGCGCGGGGATCGCCGCCGTAGCCGCACATCGCCAGCGCGCGCAGCGGGAGCGCCGTCTGCAAGGGAACCATCGCGTAGCCTTCACGTTCGCCGCCTTCGACGCCGTCGCTGGTGAGCGACCAAGAACCGTCGGCTTGTTGCTGGGCGAAGAGATACTCCGCGCCGCGCCGCACGGCAGGATGCGGCGCATCAGAATGCGGCGCATCAGAATGCGGCGCGCCGAAGCCTACGTAGCCCAACCGCATCAACGCCAGATAAGTTGCTCGCTGCCGGCTGCCCTGCCAGAGCCGCCCATCCGCCGCCCACGAGCCATCATCTGCTTGATGGTTGAGCAGATCGGCCACGAGCGGATCGCGCTCGCGCAGCGCGGACAATTCCTGCACTTCAGGATCATCGTCCGGATAGTTCAGCAGCTCGCGTAGCACCAGCAGCCGCAAGCACGGCGACGGATCCGCCAGCAGCAACGCCAACCGATTATATGATGTCTGAGCCATTGCGCCTCTCTAAAATGTCAACGGATTGAACGGATTTTAACGGATTAGGAAAGAAAAAATCCGTTTCATCCGTTTAATCCGTTGACAAATACTCCAAAACTTCGCGCACGTAACGCGCCGTCGGCGTCTTGCCCGCCGCGACCCGCTCTGGTGTGCCTTCGGCGATCACGTAGCCGCCCTCCGGCCCGCCGACCGGCCCCAATTCGACCAGCCAATCGCACGCCGCCAGCACGTGAGGATGGTGTTCGACCACGAACACGGTGTTCCGCGCGCCGTTGTCGCCTTCCACCAGGCGATGCAGCACGCGCACCAACTGCGCCACGTCTTCCAGGTGCAGGCCCAGCGTCGGTTCGTCGAGGATGTACAACGTCGGCTCGCTTTTTTTCGTTGTGCGGCATAGCTCCTGCGCGATTTTGAGCCGCTGCGCCTCCCCACCCGACAGCGCGTAGCCGGGCTGGCGCAAGGTCAGATAGCCCAGGCCTACCTCCCGCGCCATCGTCAGTGGACGGGCCAGCCGGTCAACATCGCCAAACAGCGCGTAGACCTGGTCTATCGTCAAGCCGAACAGATCTGGCAAGGCCACGCCGCGCAGGCGCACCGCCCACGCCTCGGCGCGATACCCCGTCCCCTTGCAGACCTCGCACAGCTCGAACACGTCGGGCAGAAAGCCCATCTCGATCCGCGTCGCGCCACTCCCGCCGCAGGCCGAGCAGCGTTGGCCCAACGCCGCCGCAGCGAGGCCAAGCGCCTGCGCGTCCTCGCCTTCGGCGTAGAGCGCGTGGATCACGTCGTTGAGGCCGAGGAACGTGGCCGGGCTGGTGATGCCGCGCCGGGTCTGGTCAACGACGATCACCCGCTCCGGCGCGTTCTCGATGGCCTCGTGCGCGCCCGGCTCGATGTTCTCGTAGGCGACGGAGGTGGTCTGCTTTTGCGGCGACAGCGCTAGCCCCAACGTGTCAATCAGCAATGTGCTCTTGCCCGACCCGGAGACGCCGCACAGTCCCACCAATGCGCCCAGCGGCAGTGCAACGTCAATGTTTTTCAGGTTATTGCCCCGCGCGCCGCGGATGCGCATCCAGCCTTCCGGCACGTGACGTGGCAGCAGCAGCGGGCGACGTTCGCCGCGCAGCCAGCTTGCCGTGAGCGAAGTCGAACGGCGGGCCGTCGTCGTTGACTGTTGGGCGACGGCCTCCGGCGTACCCTGGGCGACGATCTCCCCGCCCGCCGCGCCCGCGCCGGGGCCGATGTCAATGAGATAGTCGGCGGCGCGTAATACTTCCGGGTCGTGTTCCACCACGATCACTGTATTGGCGGCGGCGCTTTCCTGGTCGCCGCGCAAGTCGAGCAGCGCATCCACCAGCGCGCTGACCTCCGCGGGATGCAGGCCGCGTGTCGGTTCGTCGAGCAGCACCGTCAGCGAGGTCAACCCGCTGCCGAGCAATCCCGCCAGCGAGAGCCGCTGCGCCTCCCCCGCCGACACGGTGGACGCTGGCCGGTCAAGGTGCATATAGCCCACGCCGACGCGCAGCAAAAAGTGCAGTCGCCGCAAGCACGTCGCCAGGCTCGGCGCGACCCACTGGGCCGGCGCATCGGACGGCAGCGCGGCAAGGACGTCGTACAGCGCGGAGAGCGGTATCGTGCTGAGATCGTGCAGGTTATGTCCGCCGAGCGTCACCGCCAGGTACTCAGGTCGCAGCTTCCCGCCGCCGCAGCCGGGGCAGATTTCCGTATCGGTGTACGCGCCGCCGACGTCCCAATCGCCGATCCAGCGGAAAAAGCCCGGAAACTTGCCCATATAGTCATTCGTGCGCCCGTTTTTGCTCTCATAATGTACCGGCATCGGTTCCGGGTCGCCGAAGAGGAAGGCGTGCTGCGCCTCCGGCGACATCGCGTCCCAGGGCGTCGTCGCCGGGTCGAAGCCGTATTTGACCGCGAGCGCCTGCACGTGGTAGTAGCCGCCGTTGAACGGCTTGCACAGGTAACCCTTGGGGAAGAAGCCGGGCGAGTGCATCGCCCCGCCGCACAGGGGCAGGTCGGGGCGGACGATCAACTTGGCGGGATTGGCTCTGCGCAGCGTGCCGACGCCGTTGCAGACTGTGCAGGCGGCGGTGTAGTGGGTGGGTTGGAAGTAGCGGGCGGGTGCGACCGGCGCGATTTCGCCGCAGATGGGACAATGCCACGTATCCTGGCGGCGTTCCATATTCGCGCCGCAATTCAGACAGCGGCGCTCGCCGATCCACGACAGCAGGATTGCCAGGTGGTGCGAGAGTTCCGTCACCGTGCCCACCGTCGCCCGGCGCGTGTTTAGCCCCCGCGTCGAACCGACGGTGACGACGACGCCCAGGCCGCTGACGGCATCCACCGGCGCTTCCGGTCCTTCGCGCACCCCCTGGCGCTCGTACATCGAGAGGCTTTCGAGCAGTCGCCGCCGCGCTTCGGCTTCCAGCACGTCACCCACCAAACTGGATTTGCCAGACCCCGACACCCCCGTCACCACCGTCAGTTTCCCCTTGGGGATGTCCACATTCACATTCTTGAGATTGTTCGCCCGCGCGCCACGGATGCTTATCGCACCTGGCATACCCTCGTTTTGCGAAGGGATTTCACCGCGGAGAGCGCTGAGATCGCTGAGTTTTTCTGATTTTCTCTGCGCGCCCGGCGTGCTCTGCGGTAGAGAAATGGTTTCTTCCCGCAGCGCCTTCCCCGTCAGCGACCCTTCCGCCTCTAGCAGCCCATCCGGCGGCCCGGCATACAACAGTTGCCCACCCTTCGGCCCCGCGCCCGGCCCCAGATCAATCACCCAATCGGCGGCGCGGATGACGTCGGTATTGTGCTCGACGATGACGACCGTTGCCCCGCTGCGCACCAGTCGGTCGAGCACGACGAGCAGCCCGGCGATGTCTTTGGGATGCAGCCCGGTCGAAGGTTCGTCAAGGATGAGAACGCTGTCGGACAGATCGCGCTTGCCGAGGAATTTCGCCAGTTTCACCCGCTGCGCCTCGCCGCCGGAGAGCGTCGGCGAAGGCTGCCCCAGACGCAGGTAGCCCAGGCCGATGTCGCGCAGGGCGCTGAGGATGGGGCGCGCCGCCCGGCGTTGGCTGTCAGACAGGCGCGCATCGGGCAACAGCAACTCGGCGACCTCGCCGATGCTCGACTCATAAAGGTCGGCGATGGAAAGACGGCGCTCGCCAAACTGCACGGTCGCCGCCAGAACCTCATCGGAAAAGCGTTGACCGTCGCAATCAGCGCACAGGATCCAGGTGGAAGGCAGATAGCGCATCGGGACTTCTACCGCGCCGAGACCCTTGCACGTCGGGCACGCGCCTTCGGGCCGGTTGAAGGAGAAGGACGAGGGTGAAAGGCCGGTTTGTTCCGCCCAGAAATCGCGGATCGTGTCGGCCAGCTTGGTGTACGTCGCCGGATTCGACCGCGGGTTCCGCCCAATCGGACTTTGATCCACCAATACAGGAGTAAGTTTTTTTGCCACAGAGGACACAGAGAGCACAGAGGGGGGATTCTTTGTGTCCTTCTCCCGATGTTCGGGCCGGTCTCCGACCGTGTCCACGGCGGCGCGGTCAGCGACCGGCCACGGCGTTTCGTTAAGGTTTTTTGCCATAGAGGACAGAGAGTTCACAGAGGGAATTTTCTCTGTGTCCTCTGTGTCCTCTGTGTTCTCTGTGGCCGCTAAAAATGGTGTCAGGACTTCTTCGACGAGGGTGCTCTTGCCGGAGCCGGAGACGCCGGTGATGACGTTGAGCCGGCCCAGGGCGATGGGGACGTTGATGTGCTGCAAATTGCGCGCGTGGGCGTCGCGCAGCCACAAGAACTGCTCCGGCGCGGGGCGCGCTGCGGGAAGTTGCACGCGCTCGCGCAGGCTGAAGTAGCGTCCGGTGGGCGTGTTAGCCTGCCAGAGTTCCGCCGGTGTGCCCGTGAAGACGATCTCGCCGCCGGCGTCGCCCGCACCGGGGCCGAGGTCAATCGCGCGATCGGCGGCAGCGGCGGCGACGCGGTCGTGTTCGACGAAGACGACCGGCCCCTGCAGGTCGCGGAACGCTTCAAGCAGACGCGCCACGTCGGTGGGATGCTGGCCCACCGTCGGCTCGTCGAGGACGTGCAGCATATCCTCCAGGCGGCTGGTGAGGATGACCGCCAACCGAGCGCGCTGCGATTCGCCGCGCGAAAGGGTCGGCGCGGGACGGTTCAGCGACAAATAGCCCAGGCCCACGCGGTCAAGCGCCTCCAAGCGGCGGGCAATCTCGGTCCGCAAGCGTTCGGCGGAGGCGGGCAGGTCGGCATGGGCGAACAGGGCGCGCGCGTCCTCCACCGGCAACGCGAGCAGGTCAGGCAGGCGTAAGTTGTTCCAGCGCGTCGCGGCGGCTTCGGGGTACAGGCCGGTGTGGTCGCACCCAGCGCAGCCCATCCCCTGGCAGCGCGGGCAAGGGGTGTGAAAATGCGTCGGTTCGAGCGTCGAAAACCAGGTTCCACAGTCGGCGCACACAGGCGCGCGCGAAAGCATTTGGCGAGACTCCTTACATTCGACGCCGAGCGCATCTACGCCCAACGCCCAAGCGCGCCGTACTGCCTCCCGCGCCTGGATAGGCGAGACGGCGGCTTCCCAACGGGCAATCTCGATGGCGATGGTGTGCGGTGTGACGGGGGCAAGGGGTTGGCCGTCAAACGGTCGCCCATCCACGCGCAGGGCGTCCGAACCGAATTCGTCGGTCAACAGACGCAGCAGCGTGCGGTGGCTGCCGTGGACGCCGCGCAGCAGTGGCGCGAAAAGCGTGAGTGGGCCGCCTGCGCTCAACGTTGTGACCCGCGACACGATTTCATCTTCGGTGAGCACGGTGAGACTCGCGCCACAACGCGCGCAGCGCCGCTCGCCAAAGCGGGCGTAGAGCAGGCGCAGGAAGGGATGCAGGCCGGAGGCGGTCGCCAGCGTCGAGCCGGGGTGGCGGTTGAGCAGGTTTTGCTCGACCGCCACCGCCGGTCCCACGCCGGTCAGCGCTTCGACGTGGGCCGGGGCGAGTTTCAGGCCGCCGCCGACGTTGAACACCTCCAAAAAGCGGCGGCGCGCCTCATGGTAGAGCGTGTCGAACACGAGTGAGGTCTTGCCTGACCCCGACACGCCGGTCACGACGGTCAGCCCGTCGCCGATCTCGACGTCAACGCCTTTGAGGTTGTGCTCGCGCGCGCCGGTGATGCGGATGTGCGTTCGTGTCGTTGATTGTGTCATAAGGCTGATCGTAGCACAAGTATATGTCGTATTATGTCATCATTCCACAGTGTAGGGCGAGTTGGCAACTCGCACAACAAAGAAACAGGGTGGACGATGCGATTCATCGCCCACCCTGTTGTGGCTGGCGCGCCTGCGTAGGAATCAGTGATTACGCAGCACTAACGGCAGGTAAATCTTGTACTCCGGCGGAGCCTGGGGGATAACCGCAAAAGTCTCCGCATCGCTGAGCGGCGTAACCATCGCGCAGTTCCACGCGGCGAACGTTACGGTCTTCGTGCCGGTGGTGGCGAAGGTATGGCTGAACAGCAGCGGGTTGTTCAGTGCACTCACCGGCGCGCTCGCCCCTTCTCCAAAGTCCACAGTGTAGGTGTACGGTACAGCCGTCAGCGGCGCAATGTCGGCACGGAACGAGACGAGAGTGTCAGTGTGGATGTCGCCCGTCGTCAGCCGCGTCAGGGCGACGCCGGTAACAGGCACACACACGCTTTCCAGGTTGAAGACGGCCGTTATGCTCTTGTGGGCATCCATCACCACGGTTGTGGTCGGATTCGTCCCGCTCGCGTCGCCGCTCCAACCAGCGAAGACCGAACCGGCGTTTGCCGTCGCCGTCAGCACGACTGTCATTCCGGAGAGGTAGCTGTACGCGCCGACGGCCGGCGTCACCACGCCGCTGCCCGTTCCCGCCGTGGACACGGTGAGGGTGTAGTACGTCGGCGGCGCGGCAATCACAATCGTGTGCAGATCTGTGACGACCGCGGCGGCGCAGTTGGTCGCCGTCACCGTCAACGTGTGAACGCCAATCCCCAGTGTGCGCACCGATGCGGCCTGCGCAGCGCCGTTGTCCCATTGATAGCTGATGGGCAGTGAAGCATTGGACGGTTGATAGGCCGTGGTAAACGTGTAGACGCCTGGATAACCCGTTGTTTCGCCCTGGATCGTGATGCCGGTCAGGTCAACGCAGACGCCGTGCTCGGTGACTGGGATCTCTAGTGCGTCGGTCACAGGCGTCGTCATCGCACAGTTCCAGGCGGCCACTTCTACCGAATGGTCGCCGGCGGTCAGGAACTGACGGGTAAAGCGCCAGGGATCGGCGCTGGAAGAGAACGGCGTCTCCGACACGCCATCCACCGTGAGCATATAGGTGTACGGTTGGGTGGCAGTGTTGGGCGCGACGTCGGCGCTGAAGTAGACCAGCGTATCGGTGTAAATCGTCCCTGTGTTCGTGTAGGTCAGGCTGACATCTGCCACGGCGATGCAGTTAACCGTCAGTGTGACCGGCATCGTTACCAGCGGCGTCACAGGATCATTCGAGGCCAGCACGAGGGTGGTGGTGTAGATAGCCGGCGTCAGCGTTGTGGCGTCGTAAGCGACGTCAACGGACTGGCTATTGCCAGGCGCGAGCGTACCCGTGATGGGCGACACGCTGAGCCAATCCACGGCTGGATGCTCGGTCAGCGTCCACAGCAACACATCCGTCGCCGCAGCGACATTCGTGATTGCCAGCGTCGCCATCGTCGTCTCGCCGGGGTTGAGCGTGCGCGCTGGCGGCGCGACAACCCGTACTTCCGGCACGCCGATAACGAGGAGGGCGCGCTTGACCGTATCGCTGCTTGGGCAACCATTCGTCGCCGTCATCACCACGCTGTAAGTGCCGCTCATCGCGTAGGTATGCGTGACGGTTTGTCCGCTGCCTGACGCGCCATCGCCGAAATCCCAGGCGTAAGTGAGCGGAGGGCTGCCCTGAAGCACGCTGCCGCTGAAGGTTAAGACCACGCCGGCCGGTGGGACAAACGGCGTGACGCTGTAATCGGCGCCGGCGACCGGGATACAGACCGAAGTAACGGTCAACGTCACATCCACCGTCACGAGCGGCGTGTCGGGATCGTCGCTGGCGACCCACAGGGTTGTGGTGTAGACGCCGTCGGGCAGGCCCGTCGCATCGAAAGCCAGGTTCACCGGGGACGATGCCGCCGGAGCAACCACGCCGTTCACCGGCGTCGCCTGCAACCAGCCTACTGGCGGGTTGACCGTCAGGCTCCACGTTAAGTCGGCGGAACCCGAGTTGCCGAGCGTCAACACGCGCGTGATGGCGTCGCCGGGATTGAGCGATACATCAAAGGCGGTCGGCGTCACAACAATGTTGGGTAGACCGATGACCGTCACCGTTAACTGCGCCGTTGCTGTAGAAGGACAACCGTTCGATGCAACCAAGGTTACGGTGTAGACCCCTGCCGCACTGTAGGTGAAGACCGGCGTCGGACCGTCCAGCCCCGCGCCGACGCCCGGCCCGCCGAAGTCCCAGGTGTAGGTGATGGGCGCGTCGCCTTGCACTGTGGCGGTAAAGTGCATCGCTGCGCCATGCACCACGGGGCTATCGCTGTTCAGGGCGACGATGGCAACCGGCCAACACACATGCACATGCCGGAAGTGAACGACCCGCGTCTCCACACCGTTATGTTCAAGTTCCAGCGTTTCGGTGACGAGGTCAATCAGCCAGTCACCCTCAGTGATGGTAAACGTCTTGGTGATGGCGTACCACGTGTTCGGCGCGACACCGAGAGCGTGAACTACGGCAGGACCAGCAGGCACCCACATGCCCGGGCCGACATCCGCGGTCAGGCCGGTCATCAGCAGCGAGTCGCTCCACGCTTCGGTGAGCGTGAAGGAGACCGGGACGGTGTACGTGACCCACACGCGATCCACGATCTGCACCTCATCGCCGGGCAGCACGGCAATGGGATCGGTATTGGTGAGCACGCCATTGACCCGGATGATTTTCTCCCAGGCCGGCGGCTCCGGCGGGCGAATGTGGAAGTGTACCCACGTCTCACCCGCTAAGGCACTAATATGGTCAAAGATGTAGCCTGGAATAGAGACGGTGCTGGATGGCGCCAGGCTTTCTGTGATAGCGACAACGACATCAACCTTGCCCCACGCGCCCTGCGGCAAGGCGCTCACGTCCCACTCTGCCCACGTCCCGCCCGCGCCGACGCGGTCAGCCGGAGGGTCAGATGAGACGAACGGCGCAGTCGCCGGAAAGTCGCTGCGCAACGCCACGTTGTTTTCGTAGCCGCCGGTGTTGCTGTAGACCAGGGTGAACGCGGCCTCACGCGCGGGGTAGACCTCCGGCTCGTAAGCACTGCCGATGTGCAAGGCCGGCGGCAGTTTCTCGATGGTCACGTCGCGCGCCGCGCTCCACGCGCCGATATTCAAGCTCTCCTGGAGCAACGTTGTCGTCCAGGTGCATGGCTCGACATGGAAGAACTTGGTGAGCGTTACCGGTTGCGTGAGACCGGTCGGCGCATCCCAGCGCAACGCGGCTGCGTCGAGGTCATAGTATTCAGGGATGCTCAAGGCGGAGGCGTCGCTGCCCTGCCGCCCGCCCCAGACCCAGATGCCGGGCCGTCCCACGCCCGCTCCGGCAGGGATAAAAGCCCCGGCGTGGTTGCGCCGCGCCTGGTTCAGGTCGGGGAAGGCAAGGTCCCAGGTATTGGAGGCGACATCGTAGCGCAGACTCTCGGTGTATTCAGCAGACCATCGCCCGCATCCAGCAATAATGACCGACCCGGCCAGGCGGTAGGGTGAAGCCGTATCGAAGCCAAACGCTGGCATCTCATCGCAGGCGACAGGCAGATCGGCCACGCCCGCATCATCCCAGACCACCGGATTGGCAGTATCCAACCGCTCCGCGATGGCAAGTGGGAGGAGAGAGACGCCATCCCACCCATCGCCGCCCATCGCGTAGATGACGCCATCCACCACCGCCGCGCCGATATAGCTGCGGGGCGAACTAAGCAGCGGGCCAACCGTCCAACGCGAACCGGCCGGCGCGGCGATGTCAAAAAAGTAGGTGTTGGCCGTCATCGTCGCAGCATCAAATCCGCCGAAGACGTAGGCGATATTGTTCACCACCGCCACACCGCCCGGCGAAGTCGCCAGCGGGTAAGGATCGGCGGCGAAGACAACGGTAGCGCCGCTGACCGGGTAGAAGCCTTGCACCACGTTTGTCACGACGCCGGTCGCCAGCCGCCCGCCAAAGGTCACCAGCACTTCATCGCCGCCGCTATCGGTGAGGCGCGCGATCTGATAGTTGGAGATTGGATAGGGCATCACAATGCCGGTGTCGGCGTAGAGGCCGGTCGCCGGGTCAAACTCCCAGATCCGGCCTTCCGTCGGCGTCCCTATGCGCCCACCCAGGAAGTAGACTTTGCCGGTAGCCACTGAGTACTCAGCGTCGAAACGCATGTAGGCGAAGGGTGCAGGCGGCGCTTCGACCCACGGGTACGGCGTGACCGTCCCGGTTAACGGCGTCATTATATAATCCAGCAACCGGAGTCGCGTTGGATCCCAGCTCTCGTGCAGCGTGAAGGACGACGGACTGGTGATCACGTCAACGACCACCAACGTATCTGAGGTTTGCGCAGTAACCGTCAGGCCGGGCGTCCACGCCTGGCCGTTGACCCGCTTCTCCCAGGCCGGCAACGGCACATCGAAGGCGGTGGCAGCGGTCATCACATAGCCGCGGACATTGAGCATGGCGGTGTTGGTGACGCGCTCGCCGGGGCTGGCGACGACGCGCGCGTTGAAGGTGAGCGTCAGCATAGACGGGATGCTTATACACGGTTCCGAGGGACGATAATGGGTGGTGGACGTGTACACCCAGCCGGACGTTAATCCACCTACCGACCAGACCTCGCCGCCGGATTTGGCCGTGGTGCAGAAGCTGCCGTTGTAGGCCGTCAATGCCGCCGGGAGCGGGTCGCTGATGTCGGTCCAGATGTCGCCGTACCAGTTGGTGTAGTCGAGGCGTTCGACGAGCGCCGTCGTATCGAAGAAGCCGCCGCCGTCCGCGTCGCCGCCGATGGCGTAGAGATAGCGATCCGTGGCCGCCAGCGCGAAGTCCGCACGGCCGCTGGTGAACGTAGGGCCGGTTTCCCAGTAATCATACGCCATATTGTAGCGCTGCGTCGTTGTGATATTGTTCGGTACGGAATCGCCCCACCCGCCGACGAGGTACAGGTACTCATTCACCTGCGCCCACCCTGCCGCCGAGGCAGAAACAGGCATCGTGGCGCCTATGGCGCTCCAGTCGCCGGTCGCGATGTCGTAGATGTTCACCTGAGGCGATGCACCGCCGGCGAAGAAATTGTTATCGCCGCCGGCAAGGAAGAGCCGCCCATCCCACGCGCCGAACGCCGCGCCCCACACGTTGCGCGGCAGAGGCGGCCCCGCAGTCCAGATATCGCGGGCGATATCGTAGACGTAGAATTGTGTAGTCCCGCTGCCGCCAGCGACGTAGATGTGTCCCTGGTAACAGACGGCCGAGGGGCCTTCAACGGGGGCAGGGAAGCGGGCGAGGGTGGTCCAGACATCGGTGTCAGCGTCGTACCGCCACACGTTTTGCACTGCACCGGTCGGCACGCCGGAGATCACATAAAAGCGGTTCGGTTCGCCAGGACATTGGGCGTGTGCGTAGCGCACTCTGCCGGTCGGGATGGGGGCGGCGGCGAACCAGGTAGCAGCGGGGGCGAGAGGAGAGGCGGTGAGAGGATGAGGGGGTGAGAGGGTGAGGGATTGGACAGAGAGGGGGCCGGGTTCTGCTGCGCCAGCGGTGGGAACGGTCTCTGAGGGAGGCAATGGAGCGAGAGCCGGCTGGCGGGTCAACGCAGAGGCCGGTGTATTACTCCAGTAAATTGCGCGGTCGGCCCAGCCATACCAGGCGTAGCCGTAGTTGGCGTTGAGGCCGCCAGCGTATTCCACGCCAGCGGGCAGGGTATCGGTCAGCCACAGTGAGCCGAACAGCGCGTCTTCGGTCGTGAGGGTCAGCGTATAGGGAATGATCTGGTCGTGGTAAGCCACACCCGGTCCGTCTTTGACGAATTGCGGCGGGATGAAGGTCACGCGGCGCTCCTCCATCGGCATCCCATCGGGGTACAGCCATTCGTAAATCGTGACCGGCACGGCATCGGTGAGGTGCAGCGTCTTGACCAGCCGTTCGCTTTCGCCGGGGCGCAGTGTCACATACCAGTCGCCGTTCCCCATCGTAACGACGCCGCGCGTGTGATATTCGTCCGTCAGCGTCACCGGATAGCTGCCCCAGCTCTCGGTCAGTTGGACGAAGA
>Ga0208197_1000159_pt1 | contig 90213 bp, 47 predicted proteins | sample AD_JPNNA4_MetaG_FD_184444 | JGI IMG/M metagenome (GOLD analysis project Ga0208197, IMG submission 184444) | Active sludge microbial communities of municipal wastewater-treating anaerobic digesters from Japan - AD_JPNNA4_MetaG (SPAdes) (version 2) | ecosystem: Engineered > Bioreactor > Anaerobic...
GAAGGGGCAGGCCTGCACGGTGGGACAGGGGGTCTGCCTGCGGATCGGGACCAATGTCTGCCGTGGCGACGGGACCGGGGTGCAGTGCGACGCGGTGCCAGGGGCGGCCGGGACGGAGTCGTGCAACGGGCTGGACGACGACTGCGACGGACAGGTGGACGAGGACTGGCCCACGAAGGGGCAGGCCTGCACGGTGGGACAGGGGGTCTGCCTGCGGATCGGGACCAATGTCTGCCGTGGCGACGGGACCGGGGTGCAGTGCGACGCGGTGCCGGGGACGGCCGGGACGGAGTCGTGCAACGGCCTGGACGATGACTGCGACGGGTCGGTGGACGAGGACTGGCCCACGAAGGGGCAGGCCTGCTCGGCGGGCCAGGGTGTCTGTCGCCGGGATGGAGTGCTGGCCTGTCGCACCGACGGGACGGGGATTCTGTGCGACGCGGTGCCCGGGACACCGGGGACCGAGTCGTGCAACGGCCTGGACGACGACTGCGATGGGCTGACGGACGAGGACTGGCCCCTGAAGGGCACGGTCTGCACCGCCGGACAGGGGGTCTGCCTCCGGACCGGGACCTGGGAGTGCCGGGGGGATGGCGTCGGCATCCAGTGCAATGCCACGCCGGGGATTCCCCAGACCGAGACCTGCAACTACCTCGACGACAACTGCGACGGGGTGACCGACGACGGCTTCGTCTCGGGCGGCAAGTACTGGCGGGACACGGCCTGCGGCAATTGCTTCACGGACTGCACGGTGATCTACGGTCTCCCGAACGCCTATGGGACCTGCGACGTGGCCCCGACGGTGCCCGAGTGTCGGTTGAACTGCCAGAACGGCTACTTCAACCTCAACGGCATTCCCGATGACGGCTGCGAGTTCGGGCTGGACACCGGGGCCGTCTATGTGTCGGTGAACGACCCGGCTGCCGTGGACAACGCCGGCTGTGGCCTGGGACCGGTGGGGACCGGGACCGGGAACTATCCCTGCAAGAGCATCGGCCAGGGGCAGGCCCGGGCGGCGACCCTGGGCCGCAGCCGGATCCTGGTCGCCGACGGCCTCTACCTGGAGACGGTGACGATCCAGAACGGCCGGTCGCTGCTGGGGGGCTACCGGAGCGACACCTGGGAGCGGCATGTCTCCTCGACGCTCACGCTGATCCGGGGCACGGTCGCCAGTCCCCACGCCAAGACCCTGATTGGCAACGGGATCAACTCGTCGACCCTGGTCGAGGGCTTCCTGATCGAGGGCTTCACGCCGGTGACCGCCGGGGCGAACTCCTACGCGGTGTGGCTGAAGGACTGCACCTCGGCCCTGGAACTGCGCAACAACGTGATCCAGGCCGGAAATGGCGCTCCGGGCCTCCCGGGGACGGACGGCGCCTCGGGACAGGCGGGCGTCGCGGGCGCCAAGGGCCAGGACGCGGCGAACGTGAACGCGGCCTCCTGCTGGGGCAACCCCTCGAGCGGCTACACCGGACGGACCGGGGGAGCGGCGGGGATCAAGGTCTGCCAGAACCCCGACGGCAGCGGCACGACCAATGTCAGCGGTGGTGCCGGCGGCTTCACCTCGTGTCCGGCCCGGAACCGCCAGGAGGGGTCCACGACGCCCAATCCGAGTCCCGGGGGCGGCGCGTCCGGGATCGGACCGACGGGCGGTGGGTCCGGAGGCCCCGGAGGCTGGGGACATGACGGCACGACGTCCGGTTGCACGCCGACGTCGAACCAGCTGGAGGTCGGGACCAACGGAGGGGCGGGTGCCCAGGGTACCGATGGAACGGGCGGCACGGGTGCCTCGGGTCCCGACGGCGGCATGGCCGGGGACGAGTGGGCCGGCAATGCCGGTGGCAACGGCACCCACGGGGTCCACGGCAGTGGCGGCGGCGGTGGCGGTGGCGGAGGCGGCAACAACCTGTCGTCCACCTCGAACGACGACTTTGGCGGCGGCGGCGGTGGTGGCGGGTCCGGGGGCTGCGCAGGGGCCCGGGGGACCGGGGGCACCGGCGGCGGCGGATCCTTCGCGATCTTCCTGACCTTCAGCGGGGCGGGACCCTCTAGCCTGGCCCAGGTCCCGGTGATCACGGGCAACTCCCTGCGTCGGGGGCTCGGAGGCTCCGGCGGCCGCGGCGGCAACGGCGGACCCGGCGGGGACGGTGGGGCCGGGGGACCGGAGAGCGGCATCGCGAGCCGGAACGGGCCGATCTTCTGCGTCTTCGGCGGTGCGAAGGGCGGGTCCGGCGGCCGGGGCGGTCATGCGGGCGGCGGCGGTGGCGGGGCCGGCGGCGTCTCGTTCGACATCTTTGCGAACAATATCAATGCCCTCTCGCCCAACTGGGCCTCCCAGAACACCTTCGTGCTGGGCAACGGCGTCAACACCGGCGGGTCCGGCGGGTCCGGCGGACTCAGCAGCAACACCTCCGGTGGCCTGGGAGTGGCCGGGGTGGCGGGGTCCTACGGGAACCAGAAACTGGTGCCTTGATGCTGGCCCGGGCTCCTCACCCCGGGTCCCGCAGGAAGTCCTCGACGATGGGGCGAACCGACGTGGAGAACGTCACCGGCGTCCCTTCAAAGTCGTCGAACATGTAGGTGAAATAGTCCAGGGTGTGGGGTTTCCGCGTGTAGTCCAGGCCCTCGGGGACCGGGCCGAACTCCTCGATGGACAGGAACTCCTCGACGGATCGAGGGCCTCCGACCAGGTAGCCCACGAGTCCGGTCCACCGGAACAGGCGCTGGAAGTCCCCGAACAGCCGGACCTGGGAGGGATAGCACTGGACCATCGCCTTCTTGGTCTCCAGTTCCTCGGCGGAGAGCCGCAGGCGAATCCGGGTGCCCCGATAGAGGGGGTGGAAGCGCATCGCGACCAGGATCAGGTACTCGTAGGCGGGCATGTGGAAGAAGGCGGGTCGGGTTCCGGTGCGCTGCTGAAGGTCCCGGAGGGCCAGCATCCCGAAGAAGTGCGTGAGGTCGTGCTCAGGCTGGCCTCCCTGCCAGGCCAGCGTGAAGACCGCATCGGGATTGATCTCCAGCAGGGTCTGGCGGATGCGGTCCCGGATCTCCTGGAAGAACGGGCGCACCTGGGACATCGTCTTGTGTCGGGCATGGAGCCAGGCGAAGCGGCGGTAGATCTCCACCTCGGAGAAACTCAGTTGCGTCACCGAGGACTCGGGGACGCCGGCGAGGGCCACGGACCGGGTGCCCTCGACCATGCGCAGGGTGCCGTATTCCGCCGGAGGGCGGTCCGACTCGGTATAGAGCCCGTCGCTGTTGGTGACCCAGACGACCCGCTTTCCCGGGCCCAGGCGCTGGAGCAGGCCCGAGGTGGGGATCTCGTCGTCATGGTGGGCCAGCAGGAAGACCGGCCGCTGGAAGCGGGACACCTGGCGGGTGAACTCCTCGCCCAGGGAGTAGGGGTCGGATCGGGACATCGGGGTCCTCCTGTTGCCGAGGCCTTCCGGTGAAGGCGGCCCGATGATAGCGCGGATGACGGGAAGTGGAGGGGGTCAGATGCGAGTTCCCGGTTCCAGCACCGCCCCTTTTGGGATCACGGTGATGCCCTCCCGGACCCAGTAGTTCGGCCCCTCGAACTCCGCGTCGTCGGGCTTTGGCTCGATGACGGTGCCGGCGCCGATGCGGCAATTCTTGTCCAGGATCACCCGGGAGAGGCGGCAGTCCTCGCCGATGCCCATCGGCACCGTTCCGGGGAGGGGTTCCTCCAGGTGGTGCATGGGCTCCTCGCCCTCGTAGTAGTCGGCTCCCTGCATGATCACCTGGTTCAGCACCGCCCCGGGACGAACGATCGATCGGACACCGATGACGCTTTCGTGGATCGTGGCGCCCGTGACGTCGGCCCCCTCGGCCAGCAGGCTGTTGCGCACGGTCGAGTCCATCACCCGGGCGGGAGGGAGGTTCCGCTGGTGGGTGAAGATGGGCCATCCCGGCTGGTAGAGCCTGAAGGACGGTTCCGGAGCGAGGAGTTTCATGTGGGCATCGAAGAAGGACCGGATCGTCCCGATGTCCTCCCAGTGTCCCGCGAAGGGGTGGGCAAGGACCCGGTAGGAACCCAGTGCCGCCGGGATCACCTCCCGGCCGAAATCCATCCGTGACGGGTCTGCCAGGGAGTCCGCCAGGACGTGGGGCCGGAAGGTGTAGATTCCCATCGAGGCCAGGTACCGAGGCTCCCCGTCGTCCATGCCACACCGATGAAGGACCTCCGCCGGGGCCCGGAAGCGCTCGATCACGTCCGGGTCCTTGGGTTTCTCCACGAACTCGCAGACCATGCCGAACCGGTCCACCCGGAGCAGGCCCATCCGGGGCGCATCCTCCCGCGTGACCGGTTGGACCGCCAGGGTGATGTCGCCGGAGCGGCTCAGGTGCTGCCCGACCATCTCCCGGTAGTCCATCCGGTAGAGGTGGTCGCCGGACAGGATCAGGACCGCGTCGGACCGGTAGCGCATCACGTGCCGCAGGGACTCCCGGACCGCGTCGGCGGTGCCCTGGTACCAGGAGTCCCGGGAGGGCGTCTGTTCTGCGGCCAGGATCTCCACGAAGCCCCCGGAGAAGGGGTCGAAGCGGTAGGTCTCGTGGATGTGCCGGTGGAGGCTCGCCGACAGGAACTGGGTGATGACGAAGACCCGTCGGATGCCGCTGTGGATGCAGTTGGAGACGGTCACGTCGATCAGGCGGTACTTCCCGGCGACTCCCACCGCGGGCTTGGCCCGCATCAGGGTCAGGGGATACAGTCGTTTCCCCTGGCCGCCGCCCAGGATCAACGCCAGCACCTCGGCCATGTCATCCTCCTCGGGGCCACCGGACCCCTCCAGTCCCTGCGATCATGGATCCTGGCAGGGATCCCGGCAGTCCAGGACGACGTCGAAGAACCCCCATCCTGGATCGGGTGCCTCCCGCCAGACGACTCCGACTCCCTCGTAGTGTCCGCCGTGGGGTGGCGTCCAGCGGACCCTTCCGAGGTCCACCTGCACGGTCCCCGGGAGGCCGGCCACTCGGAGGTGGGTCCCCTCGGCTCCCGCCTCGAACTCCAGCGGGACGCCTGCCATACAGGTCGTGGCCGGCGGTGACGGCGTCAGCCATCGGTATCCCAGGTCTTGCGCCGGGAACCGGCGGACTGCCTCCAGGAGCGACGCCATCGCATCGGGACTCACCAGGTATCGTCGCTGGGCCGACTCCAGGGCCTCGTCGTCGGCACGGGCCAGGAGGTCCGACGCGTCGTCGCCTCCGAGGCGTTTCGCCAGCGCCCCCATCGCCCATCGGCCGATGCGGGCCTCCAGGCGCACCTTTTCGAGGGGGAAGGCCAGTTCGTCGGCGAGGTCCACCTGGACCCCCGAGTGGTGGAGTCGACTGGCCAGGGAGGCTCTCCAGGCCAGGGCTTCCAGCAGGTCTCCCACGGCGGCAGGAGCGGGCGCCTGGTCCATGGCCAGGGATTCGACCACCGCTGCGGCCAGGGCCTCGATGGCCCGATCCCGGGGGGGATCGACCGAGGAGAAGCCGTCGAAGACCTCCATCACTCCGGCCAGCAGGTCCGCATCTTCGTCGGGATCGCGGGAACGGGCCTGTTCCGCTTCCCCTGCGGCGGCCTGCCGTCGGAGTTCCGGGAGGGACAGGGCTCCCGGGTCCCGGATCCACTCCCCGAAGGTCCGCAGGGCCAGCCGGGAGAGGGCCCCCTGGATCGAGAGGTTCTGGGCGATGCCGACCGTGGCCCCCGGCAGGTCCGGGGTCCTCCCCTGGTAGGGTGCCAGGAAGAGGCGCCCGAAGAACCCATCTCCCCCGTCGTTGGCGTAGAAATTGTCCCAGATCAGGGGCTTGCGTCCGATGGCCTCGGTGACCGCCTGGAGGTCCGCGGCGGACAGGGTCGCGTTTCCCGTGTTGGGACCGGTCCAGAGCACGACGACCTCGGGGTCCAGGTCCCGAAGGGACTGGAGATAAGCCCGCCCCCCGGGCCAGTCCACGCTCCGGCGGTCGCTGTAGACCGTCGGAACGAACCAGACGGGCGGGAGGCCCAGGTCCTGTCGGAGCCGGTGCACCACCGCGACGTGCATGGCCCCCATGGCCCCGTCCACCGGCACGCTGGTCTCGAACTCGATGTCGTCAGCCAGGATGGCGATGCCGTCGGCTCCATCTTCCAGGAAGGCACGGCACTTCTCCAGCAGGATCTGGTAGTCCGTCTTGTCATCTCGGTAGTCGATGAAGGGGCTCAGGCCGAACAGGAAGCGCAGGCCCAGGCGCCGGGCCTCCTGGGCCAGCAAATGGAACCGGGCCCGCTCGTCGTCCGGGTAGGGTTCGCGCCACCGGGACCGGTGCAGCGGGTCGTTCTTGGGGGCATAGAGGTAGGTCCCCAGGCCCAGGGAGGCCATGGCCTGGAGCATGTCGTGCCGTTCCCGGAAGGACCAGGGAATCCCGTAGAAGCCCTCGATCACGCCGCTGTCCCGACATCGGGGTGGGGTCGGGGGCGTCGGGGGAGGGTCATCCAGGGTCCGGGCGGCGAGGTCGGCGTCCCGGGAGGAGAGGGACAGGGACACCACGGCCAGGGGCCCCGACGGGCGCAGGACAATCCGCAGGCATCCCGCCGGGCGATTCCCGAGGTCCAACGGCATGGAGGGGTTCTCCCAGGAGAGTCGGAACGCCTCCGGGCCGCCGCAGGTGCCCTGGCCGATCACGTCCACCCGTTCCGGGGGTGCGCCGTCCAGTTGCCACGCGATGGAGGCCAGTGGCAGGGCCCTGCCCAGCAGGGGCACCAGGTCCAGTTCCAGCCAGGACTCCTCGGCATCGTCCGGCACCTTCCAGGAGGTGTCGGGGCGACCGTCCCGGATCGTCGCCGGACCGTCCTCCGACTCATAGGGCCAGAGGCCCCGGGGACGGGTTCCCGAGGCCCGGATCCGGAACCACGGCGCCAGGTCCACCGGGTCCTCTCCCAGGGACGGCGCCGGTGGGCAGGTGGACTCCCGGACCTCTCCGGCGTCGGGGAGGTCGGGAGCCGTGGATGAGCCCTCACCGCAGGCGATGAGACCCAGGGCGATCCAGGGCACCAGCAGTCTTCTCATGCTCTCCCCTCGCACAGTCCCAGCGAGTGGTGTCGGGGGGTCAGGACTCCCGGGCCAGGGGGCGGACCTCTCCCCACCAGGCGCCGGGCCTCGCAAGCACCTTCTCGATCTCGTCCACCGTCTTCGGCAGCCCTTCGGTGAGGACCCGGCGTCCCCGAGGCGTGACCAGCACGTCGTCCTCGATCCGGATGCCGATGCCTCGCAGGGGCCGTGGCACGTCCTGCCGATCCGCGAAATAGAGCCCCGGTTCCACGGTCATCACCATGCCGGCCTGGAGAGGAATCGAGGCGCCGTCCACGAAGTAGGGCCCCACGTCGTGGACGTCCATGCCCAGCCAGTGCCCGATCCGGTGCATGAAGTAGGGGCGGTAGGCGCCGGTCTCGATCAGTTCCGACGTCTTGCCCCGCAGGACCTTCAGGTCCCGGAGTCCCTCCACCAGGACCTCCAGCGCCGCCTGGTGCACCTGGGCATAGGTGGCGCCGGGACGGATGGCCTCGATGGCGGCGGCCTGGGCCTGGAGCACCCACTCGTACACCCGTCGCTGGACGCGGGAGAAGCGGCCGTTGACCGGGAAGGTCCGGGTGATGTCCCCCGACGCCATCGCCACCTCGGCACCGGCGTCCAGAAGCACCAGGTCCCCGTCCCGGAGGAGGCCGTCGTTGCGGATGTAGTGGAGCGTCGTCGCGTGGGCACCGCCGGCGCAGATGGTCTCGAAACTGACCCGATCAGCCCCGCGCCGCCGGAATTCGAACTCGACGACGGCCTGGAGTTCCCGCTCGGGCATGCCCGGCATGACGGCCCGGAAGGCCGCCTCGAACCCCGCCCGGGTGATGTCGCAGGCCTTCTCCACCGCCCCGATCTCCTCGCGGTCCTTGACGAGGCGCGCCTGGCGCAGGAATTCCCGGGGGTCGATCATTCGAAACGGCCCGCAGATGCCCCGTCGGGCCTCGCCCTTCAGGCGCTCCACGATGGCCAGGACCTTGCGGTCCAGGTCCGGATGCAGGCCGAATGAGAGGTACAGACAGGGCTGGTTGGTCAGGAGGTCCCCCAGGCGGGACTCGAACTCGCCAATGGGGTGGGCCTCGTCGGCGCCGAAGTCCCGGACGGCCCCCTCCTCGCCAGCCCGGCTGCCCACCCAGGTCTCCATCTCCGGGTCTCGGGGGCGGACGAAGAGCAGGAAGCGTCGTTCCTGGCCCTTCTTGACCAGCACGGCGGCGCTCTCGGGCTCGTCGAACCCCGTCAGGAAATGGAGGTCGCTGTCGGGTCGGTAGGGGTGCTCCACGTCCCCGTTCCGGGGATAGACCGGCCAGGAGGCGAAGACGGCCACGCCGTCCTGCATCCAGTCGAAGAACCGGGTGCGCCGCTTCACGTACACCTTGGAAAGGACCGCCATGCCGGCCTCCACGCATCGGGTGGGCGGAGCGTATCACGGCCCCGGAGATGGCGGGAGATCGGGAGTGGGATCCGGCGCCAGAAGTCCGGGCATCCGACATTGACCTCCAGGAGGGGGCCAGGGCAGCATGGAGACCAGGGTTGTCTGGAGGATGGACCGATGGTGGTGACCAACCTGGAGGTGGCCCAGGGAACCCCCCTGTGGCCCATCGGACGTGTGGCCGAAGCGGCGGGGATCCCGGAGGATGCGCTGATCCCATACGGGAAAGTTGTCGCCAAGGTGGATGGTGGATTCGTCGGCCAGTTGTCCGGGCAGCCGAGGGGGCGGCTGGTGCTGGTCACCGCGACGACGCCGACTCCCGCCGGCGAGGGCAAGACCACCACGTCGGTGGGCCTCGTGCAGGCCCTGGCGCGCCTGGGACACCGGGCCATGGTCTGCCTGCGGGAACCATCGCTTGGGCCCGTCTTCGGGGTGAAGGGCGGGGCCACCGGTGGCGGACGGTCCCAGGTCCTGCCGATGGAGGCCATCAACCTGCACTTCACCGGGGACCTGCACGCCGTGACGGCGGCCCACAACCTGCTGGCGGCCATGGTGGACAACCACCTGTTCCATCGGCGGTCGCCGGAACTGGACGCCCGGCAGATATCCTGGCGGCGGGTGGTGGACATGAACGACCGGGCCCTGCGCCAGTGTGTGATCGGGCTGGGGGGCAAGGGGGACGGGGTGCCGCGGGAGTCGGGATTCGACATCACGGCCTCGTCGGAGGTGATGGCGATCCTGGCCCTGGCCCGGGACCTGGGGGACCTGAAGGCGCGGATCGGGCGCATCGTGGTCGGGCGCACGGTGGACGGGAAGGACGTCACCGCGGCGGACCTGGGGGCGGCCGGGGCGATGACCGTGCTGCTCCGGGAGGCCCTGATGCCGAACCTCGTGCAGACCGTGGAGCATGTCCCGGCCTTCGTCCACGCCGGACCCTTCGCCAACATCGCCCACGGCGCCTCCTCGGTGGTGGCGACCCGGGCGGCCCTGGGGCTGGCGGACCTGGTGGTCACGGAGGCCGGCTTCGCCTCGGACCTGGGGGCCGAGAAGTTCTTCGACATCGTCTGCCGGGTCGGGGGCTTCGCCCCGTCGGCGGTGGTGCTGGTGACCACGATTCGCAGCCTGAAATGGCAGGGCGGGGCGGATCGGGAGGCCCTGGCGACCGAGGACCTCGGGGCCCTGGAACGGGGCCTGCCGAACCTCGAGGCACACCTGGACAATCTGGTGCAGTTCGGTGTTCCGGTGCTGGTGGCCCTGAACCGGTTCCCGACGGACACGGAGGCCGAGCAGCGGACGGTCTTCGCATGCCTGGAGGCCAGGGGTGTGCCCGGGGCCGTCTCGGACGTCTTCGAGCAGGGGGGCGCCGGCGGAGAGGACCTGGCCCGACGACTGCTGGCGATCCTGCCCAAGGACCCCCCGCCCCTCCGTCCTCGGTACCCGCTGGAGATGGGTCTGGCAGAAAAGATCGACGAGGTGGTCCGGACCGTGTACGGCGCCGACGGGGTGGACCTGGACGACCGGGCGGCCCGGGACGTCCGGGACCTGGAGGAACGGGGCCATGGGCATCTGCCAATCTGCATGGCGAAGACGCAATTGTCCTTGTCCGATCGTCCGGAACTGCGCGGACGTCCTCGGGGGTTCCGGGTGCGGGTCCGGGAGGTCCGGGTGTCCGCCGGGGCCGGATTCGTGGTGCCGATCTGCGGTCCCATGATGCTGATGCCGGGGCTCCCCAGGCAGCCGGCGGCCCTCCAGGTGGACGTCGCCTCCGACGGCCGCATCACGGGCCTGTTCTAGGGGGACTGGCACCGACCTGCCCGACATGACCGCCGGTTGTGCGGCCCCAGCACATCTCTGGCGTGGGGCCACTTCCGCGGGCCCCAAAGGTGCCGGTTGGCGCACCGAAGTCGCCGATGATCAGGGGATCAACCGCCATCCCCGTGTTCCAGAGAGGCAATCTCCTTGCTGAAATCCACGATGCTCTCTTCAAAGGGGCCCCGCATGAACCCAGGAAGCCGTGAGACCACGGATCGCATGCGTGAGAGAAACCTCCCGGCTTCCTCCGCCTTCTTTGTCATGATCGACTGTCTGATCATCCGTTCAAGACTGACCGCCAGGTCGCGCTGGGCCTGTGCGTCGGCCTCGTCTTGAGCGAGGCGCTCGCTCAGGGCCAGGTCCTTGCGGTAGAACGCCTCCGCCTGCCCCAACTCCCCCCGCTGCAGCATCAGGTCGCCGAGCCTCTCGTAGGAGATCCCGAGGTCGCGCTGGGCCTGTGCGTCGGCCTCGTCTTGAGCGAGGCGCTCGCTCAGGGCCAGGTCCTTGCGGTAGAACGCCTCCGCCTGCCCCAACTCCCCCCGCTGCCGCATCAGGTCGCCGAGCCGGCTGAAGCAGAGGCCGCTCCATCGTGTACCCGGAACGATCGTGCCGGCGTCAATGGCCCTGGCCAGAGGCAGAAGGGTCGAAATTGCTGCGTCCAGTGTCCCGGTGCGGAGGTACAGGTCCGAGGCATTCAGAAGAAGCCTGGTCAGTTGTTGTTGGTCCAACCCTTCAGGAAGCGGTACGCGAACCGGCACCAGCGCCACCAGGCGGTCGAGGACGCGCCGACGCTCTGTCAGGGGCAGGGAGTCGAAGGCCGGGTCCCTCCACCGTTCGAGCAACCAATCCCGGAGGGCATCCAGGCACGTGTCGCGAACCGATGGAGACAACAGCCGTCCTGCCTCGACATGGAGGAGGTCATGCAGGAACTCGAACGGCCATCCAACGGGCGAGGCCTCCATGCTGGATCGAATGAGTCGGTGAAGACGCTCGCAGTCTTCGAGATGCCTCCGGATGGCATCGCGATTCCCGGTGGCGGGTTCGAGTCGCGCGACGACTCGCTCCAGATAGGTGTCCGTGAAGGACCGGCCCTCGACCGAGGCATAGGCGAGCAGATGCCGTTGAGACTCGTCGAGGCGGTCGAGGCGCTCCTTCAGGACCGCTTCCAGTTTGACGGGAATCCGGCCCTCCGCGACCCCCTGCCGCAGCGATCCAACCCCTCCGGGGATGCGGACGATACCCGGGGCCACGACGTCCCCGCGTTCCTTCAGCAGGCTGCAGAACTGGTGCAGGTAGAACGGTGTTCCGCCGATCTCAAGCACGAGCCACTGGAGCAGATCCGGCCCTGCCGCCGGGAAGTAGTCCCGGACCAGTGCCTCCGAGGCCATTGTGTCCAATTCGCGGATCGGCAGGTCGATCAGGTCGAAGCCGCCATCTCCCTCGTAGCGCTGAAGAACCGGCAGAAGCCGCGCGAAGGCACACCGATTGGCCGCGACCTCATTGTCCCGATACCCCAGCAGGAGCAGCAACTTCCAGTGTGCCCCGGCGGCCATCCGGCAGCAGGCGGCGATGGCGGCCGTGGTCGCTTCGTCGGCCCATTGCAGGTCGTCCAGGGAGATGACCAGCACCGGGATCTCCGGATGGCCGGCCAGCAGGCCCACGACCCTCACGATGTCCTGCTGCATCGCCTGGGCCGTCTCGGGTGCCAAGGCCGAAATCGCAAGGCGATCCTCGGCGTTGCCTCCGATGGCCTTCCCAACCCCAACGGTGGTCTCGACCAGGGTCTTGACCAGCCCGATGCCCAGAAGGTCCGCTCCGATGTCGAGAACTCCCTTTCCCACCACCTTCGCGACGTCAGTGGCCCTCCCGCGAGGACTCGCCCCAAGCGGCAGGTTGCGAAGTCCCTCCAGTGCCTTCTCCCAGGGATGGAGGGGGAGGCAGGCCTCGGTCTGCGGCGACGGTGCCTGGCCGGCCAGCCAAAGGAAGGGCATCTTCTTGCCGCGCCTCGCCTCACAGAGTTCGGCAGATTCGCGCGACAGTTCAGAGAGTTCGCCGACCACGTCCGGCCAGTAGTCATCCGGGTCCGAAGCGGGCGATGCCAGCCCGTGGTAGAAGGCTCGCATCAAGGCCGTCTTGCCAATGCCAGGTTCCCCGTGCATCAGAACGACCTGGGTGCGACCGTTCCTTGCGGATTCCAGCGCCCCTTCCAGCCTTGCGCGCTCCTCGACACGCCCATGGAACGGCGTCACGCCGTTGGCGGCAGCCGGGAGGCGAATCTGCTCAGGGGCGAACCTGCCGCCGCACCGGATGCACAGGTAGATTCCACCGGTGGAGAGGAACTCGGCCTTGCCGCCACATCGGGGCGTCGGGCAGTCCACGATGCGTGCAGTCATGGTTCCCTCCGGGGAAGCGGAGGGCGATGGTAGCATGTCCTGTTGTCGGGGGATGTGCGGTCCCTCCAGATACAGGGACAAGCCCGGAAACGCGGTGCCGATCGGCCACAAGCCGTGGTCATGGCAGAATCACGCCAGTCTCCGTTCCGCGGTGGCGACCGCCAGCATCGTTCCGACGACCCCTCTTCCCGACAGTCCCCGGCACCGGGCCCTTTCGTGCTAGGATCCGCCCGACTTGTCGGGGGCCCCCCATGAAGACTCGAATCACCGAGATGTTCCAGATTCAGCACCCGATCCTGCTGTCGGGGATGTCCTGGATCGCCACGCCAGAGATGGCCGCCGCGGTCTCGGAGGCCGGGGGCCTGGGGATGCTGGCCACGGGGGTCATGAGCCCCCGGGAGACCCGGGAGGCGGTGCGCCGGACCCGGGAACTGACCTCGAAGCCATTCGGTGCCAATGTGACCCTCTACTTTCCCACCGGGAAGGCCAATGCCGAGGTGCTCCTGGAGGAGCGCGTTCCGGTGATCAACTGCTCGATGGGCAAGGCCGACTGGGTGGTCCGGAGGGCCAAGGAGTACGGCGGCAAGGTGATCGCCACGGTGGTCAACGAGAAGCACGCCCTGGGGGCGAAAGGGTGGGGCGTGGATGCCCTGCTGGTGACCGGGCACGAGGCCGCGGCCCACGGAGGCGAGGCCACCACGATGGTGCTGGTGCCGACCCTGGCCTCGGCCACGGGGCTTCCCATCGTCGCCGCCGGAGGCATCGCCGACGGGCGGGGCCTGGCCGCGGCGCTGGCCCTGGGGGCCGACGGCGTGGCGATGGGGACCCGGCTGATGATGACCCGGGAGAGCCCGATCCACGCGCACTGCAAGGAGGTCTCCCTGGAGAAGGGCCTGGAGGATACGCTCTACAGCACCCGGTTCGACGGACAGCCCTGTCGGGTGATGAAGGCCCCAGCGGCGATCCAGGCCCTGCGGCGCGGATTCGACCCCTTCCGGGCGATCCGGAACAGCCGGGAGGTGGCCCGGATGCTGGAGGCTCCCTGGTTCAAGATGGCGGTGGGCGTCGCGATGGCCGGGGCCAAGACCGCCTACCAGATGGCCTTCCTGGCCAACGCCTTCCACGCCTTCCGGGTGGCCACGGTGGACGGGGAACTGGACCGGGAGGGGGTGCTTCCCCTGGGGCAGAACGTGGCGCTGGTGCGGGACATCCCTGGGGTCCGGGAACTGCTGGAACGAACCGTGGCCGAGGCCGAGGAGACGATCCGGAGGCTCGGGGCGATCACCGGTTCCTGAGAATGAAGTCCTCCGCCGGTTCCGGGGCTGGCCTTCCCGGAAATCACCAGGAGCATCGAACGTTGCGGAGGCCCTGGGGACGAGGGTTCCCTTGACGGCCTCCAGCCGACGGGGATATCATCCGCCCGCCTTGGGGCCACGCCGGAGTGGTGAAACTGGTAGACGCGCGGGACTCAAAATCCCGTACCCCTTGCGGGTGTGTGGGTTCGATTCCCACCTCCGGCACCCACACGGAACAGACGAGACCTCGCTCGAGGAGGCCACCCATGCGTCGCGGAAACGGCGGCACGGGACCTGGGGATGCGGTCATCGGCTGCAGGTACCGACGCCCTGGCATCCCGTGGGGCGCCATCGCGTGCCTGGGATCCATCCTGGCCGGGACCGGCTGCGGATCGACCGGTGGGGCCCAGGGGGGCTGTTCCTGTCCCGATGTGACGTGTGGCGGCAGCCTGACCGATCTCGGTTCTGGGGACCCAGTCCCGGATGGGAGCCGGGAACTGCCCACCCGGGAGGATGTCCCGGGGGGCGACCTCCCGGAGGGTGACGACCGAGGGGTCGAGGACGCCGGAGACTTCGGGGATCCAGGCGGACCGGCCGACCTCCCGGCGGACACCGGGACCTCGGAGGCGGACCCGTTGTCCGACGGGCCACCGGCGGAGGACCTCCCGGCCCTGTGCAGGCCGTTGCCTCGCCCCTGGGCGGCCTGGTCGCTGGATCGGTTGGAGGGGGGCGTCTACCGGGACCTGACGGGGAACGGCCACGTCGCGGTCCCGACCGGTCCCTTCGAGGCGATCCCCGGGGTCCAGGGCGCCGCCGCCTCGGGTGCGGGGGACGGGTGGCTTGCGGTGGAACGCCCCCGGGCCCTCACGACGGCCGGGACGCTGGCCTTGTGGATGCGGCCGCCAACGGGAGACGTGCCTGGTTCCCGGACGGTCTTCGAACAGGCGGGCCTGCTGGACCTGGACCGGGACGGCCTGCTGGACGTCGTGCTGGCCAATGCCTTCTCCGACGAGACCGGGTCTGGCACGGACTCGTTCATCTACAGGAACCGGGGGGGCGGGGACTTCGATCAGGTGCCGATCCGGTTGCCCACCTGGTCCGCCACGGGGGTGGCGGCCGGGGACCTGGATGGGGACGGCTGGCTGGACCTCGTGATTTCCCATCAGTGGGATCGCCTGGAGGACCCCTGGCGCACCAACATCTACCGGGGAACGCCCCAGGGGCCGGTCCCGGACCCGGCCGGGGCTCTCAATTCGGGATCCGGAGGGGTCGCCATCGCGGACCTGGACGGAGATGGATGGCTGGACATCGTCTTTGGTGCCGGGGTGTTGACGGACGGGAAGGGCGCTCGGGTCTTCTTCGGGTCCCCCGGGGGTTTTGACCCTGGCCGGTCCCTGGAACTGCCCGGGGGCGACCCCCGGGGGGTCACGGTGGCCGACCTGGACGGGGATCGGCGGCCGGACATCGTGGTCAGCAACCTTCAGGGTCACGCCTCGTCGCCCGACTGGAGCCGCGTCTTCTGGAATGGCCCCGGCGGCATTGATCCCCTCGCGCCCCTGCTTCTGCCCTCCGATTCGTCCTACGGCAACACCGCGATGGACCTCGATCAGGACGGATACGTGGACCTCGTGTTGTCCTCCTACATCGACGAGCGGCAACCCGGGGACTACACCGACGACCGATACGACGTCTCGTCCTGGATCTACCCCGGGGGGCCCGGTGGCTTCACCCCCGGGAACCGGGTCGCGATTGCCTCCTTCGGGGGACTCGACGCCTCGGCGGCGGACCTGGATGGGGACGGCTGGCCCGACCTGCTGATGGCCAATTTCTACGATGGGCGCAAGGACAACCGCGGGCTGCCCATCGACCCGCTGGACGTCCCCGCCCGGGTCTACTTCGGATCCCGGCAGGGCTTCTCCCCGGATCGTCGCGTGGACCTGCCGGCCCACGGCAACCACGGGCTGGTGGCCGGGGACCTCGATGGGGACGGCTGGCCAGAGGTGGTCGTGCCCAGTTCCTGGGATGGGACTCGTCACGACCTGGAGGCCCGGGTCTATCGCGGGGGACCGGCGGGGCCGTACCCGACCTCGTTCCGGCCGCTTCCGGGGCTGGGGACCGGCGGCGCGGCGATCCCCGGCAGTCCCTACTGTGGGGCCGGGACGATCTACGGCAGCCAACCCTGCCGCCACGGGGCCCTCCGGGTCGCATGGGACCAAGGGCGGATCCGGGTGGACCTCCACGACGACACGGGCCGCGTGCACTCGGTGTCCGGGCAGGCCCCGGCGGGGGACTGGACCAGGGTGGTCGTGACCTGGGACGCCGGGACGGGCATCCTGCGCCTGCTCCTCCACGGGGTCGAGGTGGACCGGGTGGAGGAACCGATGCTGCTCGGGAACTCGTTCCCCTGGCGCATCCGGGTCTTCGCCGACGCCGAGAACCTGGACCGGTTCGTGGGGGGCCTGGACGACGTGAGCCTGTGGGATCAGGCGCTATCCGAGGAGGACATCCGGTGCCTCGACGGGACGGTTCCTCAGACCTTGCCAGGAGGGGAGGAAACGGGCGCCGGCGCGGGCGACAGCCGGCGGATCTGACGTCGGATGCGCCAGACGTCCCGCAGCATCTGCAGGGAGTCCCGAATCGGGGAGACCCGGGACCGACGGTCGTCGATCCAGCGGACCGGCACCTCCACCACGTCGAACCCCAGGCGCAGTGCCCGGGCGATCACCTCCACGTCGAAGGCGAAGCCGTCGGTGGCCATGTCGGGGAAGACGGCCTGGACCACCTCCCGTCCGAACAGTTTGAAGCCGCACTGGGTGTCCTGGATGCCCGGCACGACCAGGGCCTGGACGATGAACCGGAAGGTGACGCCCATGAGACGACGATGCCACGGCTGGGGGACCTCCATCCGGGAGCGGGACAGGGCCCGGGAGGCGATCACCAGGGCCCGGGGATGGGCCATCGGGGCCAGGTTCCGGATTTCCTCGATGGGGGTCGAGTTGTCGGCGTCGGTGAACAGGACGTAGGCCTTCGAGGCCTCCAGAGCCCCGTGGCGGACCGTGAATCCCTTTCCCCGGTTCCGGTCGTTCCGCAGCAGGCGCACCCGAGCGTCGCTCCGGGCGAAGGCCTCGACCCGGGAGGCCGTGTCGTCCCGGGACCCGTCGTCCACCACCAGGATCTCGAAGTCCTCGATGGCCGACGTGGCGAACCGGAGCACCTGGACCAGGGTCGCATCGATGCGATCCGCCTCGTTGTAGGCGGGGATCACGATGCTCAGTTCCCGGAGCGGCGTGGACACGGGTGACCCCGATCCTTCGGGCACCATAGCATCGCCGAGATTCGTCTTCCCGTAAAGGCTGGATGCGGCCCGTTCCGGGGCATCGATCCCCAGGAGGGGCCTTCGATTCCTGAGTCCCTCCCCGGATTTGACCGGCCTCGTTCCTTCATGGAATCATCGCCCGGTCTCACCCGGGAGGAAGCGGTGCTCCAGGGACATCCGAAAGGGCTGCTGGTGGCGTTCTTCGCCAACATGGGCGAGCGGTTCGGCTTCTACACGATGATGGCGATCCTGGTCCTCTTCCTGCAGGCCCGGTACGGCCTGGCGGAGGACGATGCCGGGATCATCTACAGCGTCTTCTACTTCCTGATCTATGCCCTGGCCCTGCTCGGGGGCTACATCGCGGACCGGACCGGGCGCTACCGGAGGACGATCCTGGCCGGGCTGGTGGTGATGATGGGGGGCTACCTCGTGATGTCGGTCCCCGGGAGCCCCCTGCCGGTGGTGCTGGCGGGCCTGCTGGCCATCGCCTTCGGCAACGGGCTCTTCAAGGGGAACCTCCAGGCCCTGGTGGGCCAGATGTACGACGACCCGGCCTACGGGAAACTGAGGGACTCGGCCTACAGCATCTTCTACATGGGGATCAACATCGGGGCCATGTTCGCTCCCAACGCGGCCCGGAGCATCCGCAACTGGGCCCTGGCCCAGCAGGGCTACGGGTACGACGGGGGACTCCCGGGTCTGTGCCACAGGTTCCTGAAGGGGGAACTGGCCGACACCGCGACCTTCCAGGACCTGGCCCGGAAGGTCACCGGCGGCGAGGTGACGGACCTGGCGGCCTTTGCCCGGGGATACCTGGACGCCTTCTCGACGGGGTACCACTACGCCTTCGCCATCGCTGCGGCGGCGATGCTGGTGTCGCTGGCGGTCTATGTCCTGTTCCAGCGGGTCCTGCCCGAGCGGGGTGGCGCGAAGGGTGGTTCCCAGGGCGCAACCCCCATGTCCCCCCAGGAGGAGAAACGGCGGCTGACGGCCCTCGGACTGGTCTTCCTGGTGGTGATCTTCTTCTGGATGTCCTTCCATCAGAACGGGCTGACGCTGACCTACTTCGCCCGGGACTTCACGGTCAAGGAGGTCGGGACCGGCATGGCCTACCTCTTTGACATCCGAGGACTGGTGTCCCTGGCGGCCATGATCATCGGGGCCGTGATGCTGTTGGGCCGCGGTCGGACTCTGGCCCGGCGGGTCGGTGGCCTGGGGATCCTGGGGGCCGGCGGGGCGGCCTCCTGGTATCTGATCCGGTCCTACGGTCCGGTGACCCCCATCGAGGCAGAGACCTTCCAGCAGTTCAACCCCTTCTTCGTGGTCTTCCTGACCCCGGTGGTGGTGGCCTTCTTCGGCTGGCTGCGGGCACGGGAGCGGGAGCCGTCCACCCCCCTGAAGATCGGCATCGGGATGCTGTTGGCGGCTGTGGGATTCCTGGTGCTGCTGCTGGGATCCCTGGGCCTGCCCTCGCCGGCGGACCTGAACGGGGCCCCCTCTCCCGAACGGGTCGGGCCCCAGTGGCTGATCGGGTCGTATCTGATCCTGACCGTGGCCGAGCTCTTCCTGAGCCCGATGGGGTTGTCCTTCGTGTCCCGGGTGGCGCCGCCGCGCTTCCAGGGCCTCATGCAGGGCGGCTGGCTCGGGGCGACGGCCATCGGCAACCAGTTGCTCTTCGTCGGGTCGTTCATGTGGGTCCGGTTTCCCCTCTGGACCGTCTGGGCGGTCTTCGTGGTCTGCTGCCTGATCTCGGCCGCCTTCATCTTCTCGATCTACCGGAGGCTCCACGCGGCGACCTCGGGATAGGGGAACGCCGCCTCTGCAACGAGGTGCGGCTTCGAAGGAGGCGTCCATGTCGGAAACGGTGCTGGTCCACGTGCGGGTCCGGGAGGAGTGCCTGGAGGCCTTCATCGAGGCGACCCGGGAGAATGCCCGGTGCAGTCGCCAGGAGCCCGGCGTGCTGCGGTTCGACGTGCTCCAGGGCACCGAGGACCCCTGCCATTTCGTGCTGGTGGAGTGCTACCGCGACCGGGAGGCGCCGGCGGCCCACAAGGCGACGGCCCACTATGCCCGCTGGCGGGAGACGGTGGAGCCGATGATGGCCGAGCCTCGGAAGGGGACCTGGTACCGGGAGATTCCGGTCTCCGGGGAACGGCCATGACCTTCGACCTGTTCCTTCCCCGGCACGTCCGCTTCGGTCCAGGGGTCTCGTTGGCGGCCCCGGAGGGGATTCGGGGCATCCGCCGGGTGCTGCTGGTCACCGGTCGGGATGCCGGCCGCCATCCCCGGGTCCAGGAGGCGTTGCAGCAGGCGGGGGTCTACTGCTTCATCGTCCGGGTCTTCCGAGAACCGACGGTGGACGATGCCCGGGAGGCGGTCCGGGCCGCCAGGGAGGAGGGGTGCCAGGGCGTCGTGGCCCTGGGGGGAGGGTCGGTCCTGGACCTGGGCAAGGCCGTGGCCGGCCTGCTGGGCAATCCCGGCGACCCGATGGACTACCTGGAAGTGGTGGGCCTGGGGCGGCCGATGGAGCGCCCGGCGGTCCCCCTGGTGGCCATCCCCACCACCGCCGGCACCGGTTCCGAGGTGACCCGGAACGCCGTGCTGGCCGTGCCCGAGGCCCGGGTCAAGGCGAGCCTCCGAAGTCCCTTCCTGCTGCCTGCGATGGCCCTGGTGGACCCCGACCTCACCGAGGGCGTGCCCCCGGAGGTGACCGCCTGGTGCGGCATGGATGCCCTGGTGCAACTGGTGGAACCCTTCACCAGCGCCCGGGCCCATCCCTTCACCGACGCCCTCTGCCGGGAGGCGATCCCCCGGGCCGTCGAGGCCCTGCCCCGGGCCTTTCGGGACGGATCGGACCGGGAGGCCCGGCAGGAGATGGCCCTGGCGAGCCTCTTCGGAGGGCTGGCCCTGGCCAACGGCGGCCTGGGAGCGGCCCATGGACTGGCGGCGGCGATTGGCGGGGGATTTTCGGCTCCCCACGGCGCCCTCTGTGCCCGACTGATCTGGCCGGTGGTCCGGATCAACCACCGGAAGGCCCGGGAGGTCGGCGACCGGCGCACGGAGCAGCGCTATCGGGACCTGGGGCGCCTGTTGACCGGGAACCCGCAGGCGGGGGTCCAGGAGGCGGTGACGGTGCTCCAGGGCCTGGTGGACACCCTGGGGATCCCCCGCCTGGGGGCCTGGGGGGTCCGGGACTCGGACCTCGACGCGCTGGCCCAGGCCGGCAGCCGGGCCGGGAGCATGAAGGCCAATCCGGTGTCCCTGAGCCTCGAGGACCTCCGGGAGATATTGGCACAGGCCCTCTGACCGGTGCCTGCCTCGCCGGGAGGGGTCACAGGAAGACCAGCGCCCCGGCCCCGAAGCCCAGCAGCACCGCGAGCCAGTGACGGGCCTTCATTCGTTCCTTCAGGATCAGGGCGGCCAGGGGCAGAATGAAGACGTTGGACAACTGGTTCAGCACGCTCGCGATGTTCACGTAGGTCAACTGGATGCCCCGGGTCCACAGGTAGATGGCCAGGTAGGTTCCCAGGATGGCGGGCACCAGGGCCGGGATCCATGCCCGGTGGGGCACCAGGGCCGCCCGGAGGTTTCGCCGGTATCGCGGCAGGGCTCCCATGCCCAGCAGGAAGGTGACCCCGCCCGCCAGGCGCATCGACAGGGACCACCAGACCGGGCTCCGGTCGAGGATCGGCTTGGCCAGTACGATGGCGAAGGCCATCAGGGCCACAGCCACGGTGGCGATGGCGATGCCGCCCTTCTCCCGCTTCCAGGCCTCCGGGTCGAAGGCCCGGGGCTCCCAGGTCCCGGCCACGATGGCCAGGCCCATCAGCACCGCCGCCACCGGCAGCCACGGCGAGACCGGCTCCTGGAGCATCACGAAGGAGAAGAACATCACGAAGGGACTGTAGGAGCAGTCCACGATGGCGAGCCGCGAGGCGCCCAGGCGGTTCAGCGCGGCGAAAAACAGCGTGTCGGCCATGCCGATGCCGATGACCCCGCTCCCGAAGAGCACCGCCGCATCCCGAATCTCCCCGGGGTGCTGGCCCGGGAACAGGGCCCCTCCCGTGAGCAGGTGGGTCGCCACGGCCAGCGTCAAGCCGATCCATCCCTTGAAGAGGTTCAGTGCCATCGGGGACAGGAAGTCCCCGGCCCGGCGGAACAGCACCACGGCCAGGGACCAGACCACCGCCGTCAGGATCGAGAGGATTTCTCCCAGGTAGGTGCGGTCCAAGGCCTGTCGCCCCCCCGGCCGGCGTGGCGCGCAAGGGTAGCACAACAGGGACCGTCACCGGATGACAAGGCGCAACAACCAGTCACAACAGTTCCAACCAGGCGACGGGGATCCGCGGCCTGCCGGGCAGGGCCGAGGGGGCGGTCGTCCTGGAGGCTGGAATCGGACTGGGCATCCCAGGCGGCCAATGGTATGAATCCCGGGGATCCTGGGTCGTTTCCGGGACGGGAGGGGGGACATGAGACGCCTGGCGTGGATCGGTCTGGCCTGGATGGTGGCTTGCGGGGGAGGGGCCGGCGGGTCTGCCGATGCCTCGCTCGACCCGGGGACCGACCCCGGAGTGCCGGGGGATGAGGGTCCGGACGTTCCGGGGGAGACGGGACCCCTGGACCTCCCCGATGGGAGAGACCTGCCACCGGACCTTCCGCCCGAGGAAGGACGGGATCCGGTGGGGGAGGAGGGCCTGGAGGACCCCGGGCCCGAGGAGGCCACGCTGGGAACCGACACCCAACTGGTGGTCTCCCGGGAGGAGCGGACCCTGTCCCTCTGGGTCGGGGGCAAGCGGGTGCTCCAGATCCCGGCCGACGGCCTGCGACTGGGCGTCGTGGACGAGCTGGACGAGGCCGTCTCGTACGACCCCTGGCCCCTGGTCGCCCAGGACCCGGCCTATACCCCTCCTGACGGCCTCCAGTGGGAGACGGTCTCTCGGTTGCGGATCACCGAGGTCCAGCAAGACCGGGTCATGCTGGACCTCACCTTCGGCACGGACCTCCGGGCGACCCTTCAGATCGAGGCCCCCGCTCCCGGTCGGTTCCGCCTGTTCTGGACCCCCGCCAGCGACCGGGTGGCATTCATCAGCATCCGGCCCGAGGTCAGGCCGACCGAGGCCTTCTACGGCCTCGGGGCGTGGCTGGACCAGGTGGAACATCGGGGAACCCTCCGGGCCATGCAACTGGAGGCCGACGACGTTCTGGAGGGACGCTACAACGAGGCCCACGTCGGCATCCCGTTCCTGATCGGCACCGAGGGATGGGGCCTCTTCGTCGCCTCCCGGCATCCCGGGGCCTTCGACGTCGCCCGGACCGAGGAGGACCGGGTGGACGCGGTGTTCGGAACGGCCTTCGACACGGCCAGGGGAGTCGAGTTCCACCTGTTCGCCGAGGCCCATCCCCGGGACATCACCCGGCATTACTACGAGGTCACGGGCCAGGCCCTGCTGCCGGCCCGCTGGGGCCTGGGTCCCATCCTCTGGCGGGACGAGATCGACGGCCAGGAGGCCGTGATCGAGGACCTACGGACGATCCGGGAACTGGACCTCCCGACCACGGCCTACTGGATCGACCGCCCCTATGCGAACGGTGTGAACTCCTTCGACTTCCACCGGGACCACTACCCGGACCCGCAGGCGATGATCGACGAGGCGCATGCCCTGGGCTTCCGGATGGCCCTCTGGCACACGCCCTACCTCAGCGAGGGCCGGGAGTCCTCACCCGAGACCATCGCCCTGGCCCAGGAGGCCCGTCAGAAGGGCTACTTCCCGCCGGTGAGCGGCCTGCGCCTGAACCACTGGAGCGACCCCATTGACCTCTCGAACCCCGAGGCCTTCGCCTGGTGGCAGACGCTGATCCGGCGCTACACGGACATGGGCATCGAGGGGTTCAAACTGGACTACGGCGAGGACATCGTGCCCGGGCTGCTGGGCATCCGGAGCGTCTGGCAGTTCGCCGATGGCACCGACGAGCGGACCATGCACAGCCGCTGGAGACTCCTCTACCACCGGGCCTATGCCGAGACCCTGCCGGCCGACGGCGGGTTCCTGCTGTGCCGCGCCGGCTCCTGGGGCGACCAGGTGAACGTCAGCGTGATCTGGCCCGGGGACCTGGACGCCAGCTTCGCCCGGCACCGGGACCCGATTCCCGGCGACTCGAAGGGCTATGCCTACGTCGGGGGCCTCCCGGCATCGCTGATCTACGGCCTCTCCCTGGGTCCCTCGGGCTTCCCCTTCTTCGGATCGGACACCGGCGGCTATCGCCACTCCCCGCCGAGCCGGGAGACCTTCATGCGCTGGTACCAGCAGACCGCCCTGTCGTCCGTGATGCAGGTCGGGACCTCCAGCAACAATGTTCCCTGGGAGTTCACGCTGCCCGACGGGTCTCCCGACACCGAGTTGCTGGACAACTATCGGGAGTTCGCCAGATTGCACCTCCGGCTGTTTCCCTACGAGTGGACCCTCGCGAAGGACATCGCCAGGACCGGCTACCCCATTGAGCGTCCCCTGGGCCTGGAGCATCCCCAGATGGGCCGCCACCCGTCGGACACCTACCTCTTCGGACCGAGCCTGCTGGTGGCTCCAGTGGTCACCGAGGGCCAGCGGCAACGGACCGTGGTGCTGCCTCCGGGTCGCTGGCGCCACTGGTTCACCGGGGAGGTCTTCGACGGTGGCTCCAGGGGCGGCATCGAGGCGACCGTCGCGGCGGACCTCACCGAGCTGCCACTCTTCCAGCGGGAGGGAAGCCTGATTCCGATGCTCCGGCCCACGATCGACGCCATCGCTCCGACCCTGGAACCGGAGCGGGTGGACTCCCTGGCCACCGATGCGGGCCTCCTCTACGTCCGGGTCTTCCCGGGTCCGGCGGAGGACGTTTCGGTGTATGACGGGACCGTCCTGAGCCAGTCCTGGATTGCTCCGAGCCTGTTGCTGGGCCTGGTGCCGGGCACCGAGTACCGCAAGGGGGCGATCTTCGAGGTGGTGGCCGTCGGGGAGGAACCGCCGCTGCTGGTGCGCTTCGACAGCGGTCCCGCAGTGAAGGCGGCCAGCCTGGAGGACCTGGAAGCCCTGGAGGGACCCGGGTGGTTCTTTGCGCCCGGAGTGCTCCGGGTCCGGGTCCCCGGCGCCGGGGATCGGGCGCAGGTGCTCTTCCCCGAGTGATCCCTCGGCTGCCTCGGACGGCCCGATCGACCACGATGGCAGGGGAGGCGCGATGGACCCGGCGCAGCGCATTCTGGACGCCTCGGACCGTCTGAGGCGCGAGGTGGCGGCCCTGACGTTCGGCCCGCCCACGGCCCTGGTGCTGAACCCCCTGGAGTATGCCTGGAGAATGTGGGAAGCCTACTGCCGGCGCCATGCCAGGAGGGGGGTCGAGGCCGTCCTGCTGGGGATGAATCCCGGCCCCTTCGGGATGGCACAGACGGGCGTTCCGTTTGGAGCAGTGCCGGTGGTGGTCGATTGGCTGGGGATCCGGGAGGCGATCGAGGCCCCGCCGGTGCAGCACCCCAGGCGTCCCATCGAGGGCCTGGCCTGCCGCAGGGTCGAGGTCAGCGGACAGCGGCTCTGGGGATGGGCGATGCGTCGCTACGGAACCCCGGAGCGGTTCTTCGAACGGTTCTTCGTGGCCAACTACTGCCCCCTGGTCTTCCTGGAGTCCTCGGGGCGGAACCGGACCCCCGACGCCCTGCCGGCCACGGAGCGAGCCGCCCTCTTCGCCCCCTGCGACCGGGCCTTGCGGGAGGTCGTCCTGGCCCTGGGCGCCCGGCGGGTCGTGGGCATCGGCGGCTTTGCCGAGGCCCGGGCCCGGGAAGCGCTGCGGGGGGACTCGGGGATCGCCGTGGGTCATGCCCTCCATCCCAGTCCGGCCAGTCCCAAGGCCAATCGCGGGTGGGAGGCGGCCTTCGAGGCGGACCTCCGGGCCCAGGGCATCGATCCCTGAGATATCGGCTCCGGAGGCGCCATTCGCCGGGGAGGCTTTGCCTCGGTATCTTCCCTCCGATAGACTTGCCTCATGTTCCTTGGGCGGATGGGCGATCCAGGAGGTGATGGCATGTGTCGGCACCCTGTGCGCTACCTGCTGATGCTGGCGATGCTGGCTGTTGGCCTGGGTTCGTGTTCCTCGTCGTCCGGGGGGAGCGACGTCACCGACCCGGGGATCGAAGACCCGGGGACGGACCCGGCCCTTCCGGACCTGGGCATGGACCTCGCGATGGATGGCGATGCCTGGCGCGAGGAGACGCCGGATCCAGGCACCGACACCGTCACGACGATCCCCTGCGAGACGACCAGGGACTGCGATGTCCTGCTGGAGCAGGGGAGCCGACCGTGCCAGGAACCCTTCTGCGGGTCCGATGGCACCTGCCGCTTCGCCCCCGTGCCCAATGGAACGACCTGCGATGACCAGGACCCCTGCACGACGGCGGACCAGTGCCGCCAGGGGGCCTGCGTCGGCGTGCCAACGGAGTGCGACGACGGCAATGCCTGCACCGCCGACCGATGCACCACCGAGGGGACCTGCACCCATGAGCCCGTCGATGGGGCCTGCGACGACGGGAATCCCTGCACCGAGGGGGACCAGTGCCGCGACGGCCAGTGCGTCGGAGGGGCGAATGCCTGCGCCTGCGAAGCCGATCAGGAGTGCCCCCAGGATGGCGATCTCTGCAACGGCGTGCTGCGATGCGTTCAGCGGGTCTGCATCCTGGATCTCGATTCGGTGGTCCACTGTCCGCCCCCCGAATCCCCATGCATGGAGGCCCGCTGCCGCCCCGCGGACGGGAAGTGCGAGGAGGTGCCCGCCGGGGAAGGCGCACCGTGCGACGACGGCAACTCCTGCTCCCTCGGGGATCACTGCCAGCAGGGCCTTTGCGTCGGGACCACGACCGTCTCCTGCGACGACGGCAACCCCTGCACCGACGACACCTGCGATGCCCGTCAGGGCTGCCTCCATGCCTTCAACGAGGCCCCCTGCGACGACGGCAACGCCTGCACTGAGGCGGACACCTGCCGTCAGGGGGCCTGCCTGGGCCGGTTGACGCCTCGTTGCGGCTGCCAGGTCGATGGGGACTGCGAGTCCCTCGAGGACGGCAATCGCTGCAACGGGATCCTGACCTGCCAGGAGGGGATCTGCCGGGTGGACCCGACGACCGTGATCACCTGTGATGCTGCCGGGCTGGGCCCCTGCCGCACCGCCGTCTGCGACCCCGGGACCGGGAAGTGCATCGCCACGAACCTCTCCGATGACCGGCCCTGCGACGACGGGAACGCCTGCACGACGGAAAGCCGCTGTCAGGCCGGGACCTGCGTGGGCGTCGGGGAACCCCTGCGGTGCGACGACGGGAACGAGTGCACCGCCGATCGGTGCGACCCGGCGGTGGGGTGTGTCTTTGAGCCCCGGTCCGGGGCCTGCGAGGACGGGAACCTCTGCACCGAGAACGACTTCTGCGAGGATGGGCAGTGCCGTTCGGGAACCTTGAAGACCTGTCGGGATGCCAGTCCCTGCACCGACGACCTCTGCGACCCATCGCTGGGCTGCGTGTTCCCCTTCAACGAGGCGTCCTGTGATGACGGAGACTCGTGCACGGTCGGGGACCGTTGCACCGACGGGCGCTGCAGGCCCGGTCCCCGGGACCCCTGCGACGACAACAACCCCTGCACCACCGATTCCTGTGACGCCGACCGCGGGGGATGCATCCACCAGGCAAACACGGATCCCTGCGATGACGGGAACTGGTGCACGGTGGGCGATATCTGTGCCCAGAAGGTCTGTCAGCCGGGGACGCCTCGGGTCTGCGACGACGGCAATCCCTGCACGAAGGAGACCTGCGACCCCGAGGGGCAGCGCTGTCTCTCGGAGCCCGACAATGAGGCCTCCTGCGATGACGGACGGGCCTGCACCCGGGACTTCTGCCGCGACGGCCAGTGCACCAGCATCGTGGCCTGCGAGGACGGCAATCCCTGCACCGAGGGCCTCTGTGACCCCGAGACGGGAGAATGCGTCCAGCAGGGGATCCAGGCTCTCTGCGACGACAGCGACCCCTGTACGGTGGAGGATGCCTGCACCGAGGAGGCCACCTGCAAGGGACTGCCGAAGGATTGCGAGGAGGGCGACTTCTGCACGATCGACTCCTGCGAGCCCGGGACCGGGGAGTGCCTCCACGAACCGGTGTCCCTCGACGACGGGGACCTCTGCACGGTGGACTCCTGCGACCCCGGCACCGGGGAGGTGACCCATGTCCCGGTGGAGTGCTCGAACCACGATGCCTGTGACGGCCTGGAGACCTGCAATCCGATGACCGGACTCTGTGTTCCGGGAACTCCCATCCACTGCGACGATGGGAACCTCTGCAATGGTCTGGAGTCGTGCAATCCCACGACGGGCCAGTGTGAAAGCGGGACGCCCCTGAACTGCGACGACGCCAATCTCTGCACGCTGGACGAATGCATCGCGACGTTGGGCTGCCGACACATGCCGCTGGTCGGGACCACCTGCAATGACCGGGACCTGTGCACCGTGAACGACCAGTGCCAGGCCGACGGGCGGTGCGAAGGGACGCCGATCGACTGCTCCGACGGCGACGCCTGCAATGGCCTGGAGACCTGCGACCCATTGTCGGGGGGCTGCGTGGCCGGCGTGCCCGTCGCCTGCGATGACCAGGACGTCTGCAATGGGGTCGAGACCTGCGATCCCGTGACCGGGAAGTGCGTTCCTGGGACCGCCTTGCGCTGCGATGACGGGAATCCCTGCACCGACGACCTCTGTGACCGGGTGACCGGTTGCTACAACCCGAACAACTCGGCGCCCTGTGAGGACGGACGGCTCTGTACGACCGGCGACCGATGCGTCGGAGGGGAGTGCGTGTCCGGGGGTCCGAAGGACTGCAATGACGGCATCCCCTGCACCGAGGACTCCTGTGTCGAGGGTGTGGGGTGCGTGCACGTGGCGAGGGACTCGGCCTGCGAGGATGGCAACGACTGCACCGACAATTTCTGTGACATCAGCGCGGGCGGCTGCCGTCAGGTGGTCCGTAACGGGCAGCCCTGCGACGACCACAATGCCTGCACGGTCAATGACATCTGCCTGGGCACGGCCTGCCTGGGTGTTGGACTCAACTGCAACGATGGCATTCCTTGCACCGACGACTACTGCGACCTGGAGACGGGATGCCGGAACGACCCCGTTCATAGCCGATGCGACGATCGGAATTCCTGCACGGACAACGTCTGTGACCCGGACCAGGGCGGCTGTGTCTTCCCGGACAACCAGGACTCCTGTGACGACGGCAATCCCTGCACGTTGAACGATCAGTGCCTGTATGGTACGTGCATCGGCGGGGATCCGAACCCCTGCGACGACCAGGTGGCATGCACCGAGGACGTCTGCCAGGACTACATCGGCTGCCAGCACATCCCGGTGGATGACTTCTGCGACGACGGGAACATCTGCACGGCGGAGTACTGCGATGCCTCTCAGGGATGCGTGCGAGAGGGACTGAGCGGGGGCGACTGCGACGACGGAGACCCCTGCACCCGGGTCGACCTGTGCCAGCAGGGACGATGCGAGGGGTCGGACGTGGATCCCTGCGACGATGGCGTGGCGTGCACGAAGGACTCCTGCGTGGCGGGGGCTGGATGCCGCCACGACGCCCAGAACGACCTTTGCGACGACGGGGCCTCCTGCACCAACGACCGGTGTACCGATCATGGGTGCGAGTGGACGCCGCTGGATGGGCGATGCAACGATGGGAACGTCTGCACCGCGGATGCCTGCCTGGGGGCCAACGGAGGGGATCCGGGCACCGGGTGCCTCCACACGCCGTTGACGGGAGATTATGGGTGCGATGACCAGAACCTCTGCACCGAGGGGGACCTCTGTGTGGATGGGCGCTGCAAGGGGACCGAGATCTCCTGTGACGACGGGACCTCCTGCACAGTGGACTCCTGCGACCCCGGCACGGGTTGCCAGAGCGTCCCGAACCACTTCCTCTGCGACGACGGAATTGCGTGCACTCACGACCAGTGTACCAACGATGGTTGCCAGTGGGAGCCCGACGACACCCTCTGTACGGACGGCATCGCCTGTACGCGGGACTGGTGCGACCCCTTGCAGGGCGGATGTGTCCACGAAGCCCAGGATGGCCTGTGCGATGACGGGACCGCCTGCACGCTGGATCGGTGCGACCCGGAACGGGACTGTATCCAGACGCCACAGGATGACCAGTGCGATGACGGAGTGCCCTGCACTGTTGATGCCTGTGTCTCGGGGGTCGGCTGCCGGAACACGGCGGACGCCAGCCTGTGCGACGACGGCATCGCGTGCACGCTGGATTTCTGTGATGTCGCTGCGAGACAGTGCGCCAACGTGCCGCAGGACGCCGCCTGCGAGGATGGGCTGTCCTGCACCGCGAACCTCTGCGACCCCCTGAACGGGAATCCGGCGACGGGTTGCCGGGTGGAGCCCAACGATGCCGTCTGTGACGACGGCAATCCGTGCACGCAGGATTCCTGCGGGGATGGGCCCGCACCCACCGGATGCCGCAGCGTGGACCTGTCCGATCAGGACTGCGACGATGGGGACGCCTGCACCCTCGGGGACGTCTGTTTCCAGGGGCGGTGCCTGTCAGGTCTGGTGGACTGTGGTCGGCCCGAGTGCGGCAACCACGCCTGCGACGACGGGGACCTCTGCACCGTGTCCTCCCGCTGCCTGTACCAGGGAGGCGGGCAGGGGGTCTGCACCTTTGGGGTCTCAGCCTGTGATCGTCCCGACTGTGCGGGATACGCCTGCGACGACGGGGATTCCTGCACGATCGCCGAGGCCTGCGAGGCCGACGGTTCGTGCCTGGGCCATGGACGGGCCTGCTGGCTCCCGGAGTGCGCCGCCCACCCCGACTGCCCCGAGACCGACTGCTTCGACGGGGTGGACGAGAACCAGGACGGCCGGACCGACTGCTGGGACCCGTCGTGCCGCTACCAGCAAGGCTGCCTGGTGACGGTGGCGTGGTGCCGCCTCCAGTGGCCGCTCCAGATCACCACGGTCGAGGGGGCGCCGACCACGGTCTTCGGCCGGGTGTACGTCCCCGGGGTCACGACGGCGACCGGTGGCACGGACCTCTATCCGCCCCTGGTGGCAGAGGTGGGGTATGGCCCCTCGGGAAGCCACCCGGACGACGGGGGCTGGTCCTGGTTCCCGGCCCAGGGCAACATGGCCTACGGCCCCGACAGTCCGTCCTACGAGGCCTCGAACGACGAGTACCTGGGTCTGCTTCCCGGGTCCCCGCCCCCCGGAGCGGACTATGCCTTCCGGTTCAGCGGGGACAATGGCAGCGTCTTCGTCCTCTGTGACAAGGACGCCCGGAGCGAGGGCCGGGGGGACGGCAGCGCCGATGGCTATGACCCGCAGGACGCGGGCAAGATGATCACCTTCACGAACCTGTATTTCAGCGAGTACGTGGAGGGGTCCAGCAACAACAAGGCCGTGGAGGTCTTCAACGCCGGGTCCGTGGCCGTGCCCCTGTCGCAAATCATCGTGCGGGTCTACGCGAATGGCGCCACCAGTCCGACCAGCACGATCCCCTTGGGGACCCAGGGGGTCCTGGACCCGGGGGCGACCTTCGTGCTGTGCAACTCCCAGGCCGGCAGTCTCCTGTTGCCGTTGTGCAATGGCCTTTCCGGAAGCCTGTCCTTCAACGGCGACGATGCGGTGGAACTGCTGGGTCCCGACCAGGTCGTCCTGGACGTGATCGGGCAGATCGGGTTCCGGCCGTCCACCGAGTGGGGAACCGGCCTGGTCTCGACGGCCGACAACACGATCCGGCGCAAGTGCGAGGTCGTTCAGGGGGACCGGAATGGCGGCGATGTCTTCGACCCGGCCCCGGAGTGGGACGGCTTCCCGGTCGATACCTTCAACGGCCTCGGGGACCGGAACTGCCGGTGACAGGGGACGACGACCTCAGCGAGGGGCCTCCCAGCGCATCGTTCCCGTCCCGGTGATGTCGCCGTACATCAGGGACGCCCCGGCGTCGCACAGGACCGGCAGACCGCCCATCAGCGCCATGGCGGCTGCAACCCGGCCCCGGGAGATCCACCAGTCGAAGGGCACTCCCTGCATGACGTGAACCACCGGCAGGGACCCGGCGGCCAGGCGGTCCAGCAGGGCCTCCTGGGCCGGGGAGAAGAAGGCCTGGAAGGTCGCCACGACGACGTCGTCGGCATCCGTTCCATGGTCCTCGACCCACCCGGCGGCCGCCTCCTCGGTCCCCTCCACCAGGAAGTCCTGGAACCGGACGGTCGGGTCCCGGAGGCGCAGGGACTCGCAGAAGGATCGCTCGTTGACCCAGGACCAGCCGGAGGCCGGGTCCGGCAGGTAGGCCGCCGGCCCGGTGCAGATCACCCGGCGTCCCTGCAGGGGCAGTATTCCGTCGTCCTCCAACAGGACCACCGCCTGTTCGGCGTGGGCTCGGGACATCGCCCCATCTTCGGGGCGACCGATGCGGGACGGCAGGAGCGCGATGTCGTCCTCCTCCGGGTAGAGCGGCCGGTCCAGCAGGCAGTACCGCTGCTTGTGACGCAGAATCCGGCGGGTCGATGCCTCGAACTCCGCCGCGAAGTCCGGTCGCGTCTCGAGTTCCTGGGCGATGGCCGCCACCAGGGCGTCGATCTCCGGGTCCTGGGGGGAGACGTAGAGAAGGAGGTCCGCCCCGGCCTTCAGGGCCTCCAGGCCCGGGATCTCCCCGGGGGCGAGGCCCTGGATCGCCCCGTGCATGCCCAGGTCGTCGGTGACCACCAGTCCGTCGAACCCCAGTTCCCCCCGGAGCAGGCCGGTGATCACCGGCCGGGAGGTGACGGCGGAACGGGTGGCGTCGAGGGCGTCGTAGCGGGCCGGGATGATCATCACGGCGTCGCACCCTGCCTGGAAGGCCGCTCGGAACGGCTTCAGGAGCCGGGCCTCCAGGGTCTCCCGGGACGCCGTGTTCACGACGAACTCGTGGTGGGTGTTGCCGGCGGTCATGCCGTCGCCTGGGAAATGCTTCACGACGGGCATCACGCCCTCGTGCTGGAGGCCGAGGCATGCCGCGACGCCCAGCGTGGCGTTCAGGTCCACGTCGGGCCCGAAGGTCCGGGTGTTCAGGTTGCCGTTGTCGGGGCGGTCATGGGTGTCCAGCAGCGGGCCAAAGTCCGCATGGATCCCGAGGGCCTTGATCTCGCGTCCCATCATCGCGAACTGGCGGAAGGCGACCCAGGGGGATCCGGTGGATCCGATCGCCGTCGGACCGATGGGGTCGGTGCCTCCCATCATGTGCTGCATCACGCTGTAGACGCCGCCCTCCTGGTCGGCGGCCACCAGCAGGGGGACGCCCGAGGTCTCCAGGGCCGCCTGCTGGACGTCGTGGAGGAAGCGGGCGGTGGATTCGTGGTCGTTCATCGCGACGCCCGTGATCTGGCTGACGAAGCCCCCACCGGGGAAGTACCGGTGCAGGCGATCCCGGGTCCGGCCATCGACGGTGCTCCCGGATCGGTAGAGCGGGATCACCAGGTGCTGGCCGATGCGCTGGAGGGGGGACATCCGATGCAGGGCCTCCTCGACCTGGTCCGGGTCCTGGGGACAGAAGGACCGGGCGACCGCCGAGGGGTCGAAGGCATCCGGGTCCGTCGGACCGGAAGGACCCGAGGACTCCCGGGCGCAGGACCATCCCTGGCCAAGGACCAGCCATGCCAGCAGGACCGGAATGCTTCCGCACCAGGGACCTCGGACCTTCATCGCCGGACTTCCGACCAGGAACCCCAGGGAGTCTCACGGGTCGGGGCCCGATGTCAATCGGGCCCGGCGGGGGCGCCGGGCAGCCGAACCTCCCGCAGGACTAGCAGATGCAGGCGATGGGGTTGTTCACGCAGAGAAGGACACACAGGGCATCTCCGGTCCGGAAGGCGGCCCAGCAGGACCCGTTGGAACACCCGTAGTCGCAGCACGAGTTCCATCCGACGCAGTTCTGGATCAGGGCCCCGTGCTGGTCGCAGGCCCCGTTGGACCCGCAGGCGCGATTCTCCCGGACGGTGGCGCCGTCGCAGTACCGTCCGACGAAACAGAGGGCCCCGGTGCACCCCGAGGGGTCATCGACCGCCCGGGTGCGGCACGCAAAGGCCTCATTGCAGTAGCCCTCAGTCCGGTGACCCCGGCACTGCCCCGGGGCATCGCAGGTCGGGGGCAGGTTCAGTCCCCCGCAGTCCCCGTCGGATGCGCAGCAGAGGTCGCCCACGGCGCCGCAGCAGTGCCCGTTGGCGCAGTATTCCTGGGAGCACTCCCAGGCGCTGGAACACGATCCCCCCGGGGGGACCTTCGGGAGGCACTCGTCCCGTCGTCCATCCCGGTCCAGGTCGTTTCCGTCGCAGAAGAACCCCTCCCGGCACTCCCCCGATCCCTGGCAGGCCCCCAGGCAGCCCAGGACCCCACCGCAGGCATAGGCGCCGCATTGCCACGCGGTGTCCTCGTCGATGGCCGCGTTGCAGTTGTCGTCCAGGCCGTTGCAGACCTCCGAGGCGTCGGGGTAGCGGGAGGGGTCGCAGGGGCCGCAGTCCACCAGGTCCAGGAACCCGTCGTTGTCGTCGTCCGGGTCACAGGCGTCTCCCGGACCGTCGCCGTCGCAGTCGCCCTGGTCCGCGTTGGGCGTCCCGGGGCAGTTGTCCTCCAGGTCCGGCAGCCCGTCGTTGTCGTCATCGGCATCGCAGGCATCACCGAGGTCGTCCCCGTCGAGGTCCTGCTGTCCGGGGTTGTAGGTCTCGGGGCAGTTGTCCCGGTCGTTGGCGATGGCGTCGCCATCCAGGTCCGGGTCGCAGGGGTCCCCCAGGCCGTCCTGGTCCAGGTCCCGTTGGCCCGGGTTGGCGTGACCGGGACAGTTGTCCTGGAGGTCCGGCACTCCGTCGCCGTCCCGGTCAGAGTCGCATGCATCCCCGACGTCGTCGAGGTCCAGGTCCTCCTGTCCCGGATTCGGGGCACCGGGGCAGTTGTCCTCCCCATCGTCCAGGCCGTCGCCGTCGCGGTCGGGGTCGCAGGCATCGCCCAGGCCATCCTGGTCCAGGTCCCGTTGGCCCGGGTTGGCATGACCGGGGCAGTTGTCCTGAACGTCCGGCACGCCGTCGCCGTCGCGGTCGGGGTCGCAGGCATCCCCCAGGTCGTCGAGGTCCAGGTCCTCCTGCCCGGGGTTCGGGGCCTCGGGACAGTTGTCCTGGACGTCCGGCACGCCGTCGCCGTCCCGGTCGGGGTCGCAGGGGTCCCCCAGGCCATCCTGGTCCAGGTCCTCCTGCCTGGGGTTCGGGATGTCCGGGCAGTTGTCCTCTGCGTTGGGACTGCCGTCGCCGTCGATGTCCGGGTCCACGCAGTCGGCGATGCCATCCCGGTCCTGGTCCGGAAAGCCCTCGTCCTGGAGGCCGTTGCAGTTGTCGTCCAGACCGTTGCAGACCTCCTGTGCAGGCTCCTGGCCCTGGCAGGGGGACCAGCCGTCTGCTCCCAGGCATTGCTGTGTGCCGGGGCACGACCCCTCGGCATTGATCACCTGACAGGCCCGCTCCCGGCCGCGGTCCCGCTCGGTCCGGCAGGCGCAACTCCCGGTCTCGGGCAGGCACCACCCTTGCCCATCGGCATCGGGATCGCACCGGAATCCCCGGGGGCAGGGATGGCCATCATCGCAGGGCACGGAGCATCGCTTTCCGTCGGCCCCGTGGTCTCGGCAGGCGCCCTGGTCGGTCCGGCAATCGCCTTGGGACTCGCAGAGCAGGCAGATGGCCCAGAAGGACGGGGCGCAGATGAAGACCGGGTCGGACCCGGAGATCGGCGTGCCCCGGCAGACCCAGCCCTCGGGGCAGCGGTCGAGGCAGAGGTCCGTGCAGATGCCTCCGGCGCCGGTTTCCAGGCACAGGCCGCTGCGGCAGTCCTGCATGGTGGAGCAGGGGTCTCCCATGTTTCCCAGGGTGGGGCCCGGATCCCCCCCCGGATCTCCCCCCGGGTCCTGCCCCGGGTCCTGAAGGACCGGGTCGGAGGCATCGGGGATGTCCCCGGGGAGGTCCTCCCACCACGTCTCGGGGCGACCGCCGGGGTCCGTTCCATCGGGCAGGTGTACCGGCACGTCCCGGAAATCCCCAGCCAGGTCCCCGGTGGACGGCAACTCGCCATCGGTGGACGGGTCCCCGCCACCGCCGCATCGGGCAAGCGCCAGGACCAGCAGGGTCGCCATCGTCATCCTGCGGGGGCACCGGGTCATCGGGGCTCTCATGATCGCCTCCGGTCGCCGAGGAACAGCGCCTCATGTCTCGGAACGGGAACGGCTCGATTATAATGAAAACACCTGGAGTTCGAGGACCGGCGTCGTGAAGTCTCGACAGGGATTCCGATCCTGGCGTGTCCTGTCCCTGTGGGGCGCCCTGTTCCTGGCCGGGGCCTGCGGGGGAGGAACGCCGTCCCTTCCCGACCTCGGTCCCCTGGCGGACCTGGGAATCGGGGATGCCTGGGACGGTTCCGAGGTCATGGAGGGTGACGCATCGGGTTCCCGGGACCCGGGTGCGGTCCTGGATCCGGGCCCGGCAGTGGATGCCTCCGACACCGGGGATGACCCCGAGGCCAGGGACATCGAGGACGTCCCCTGCGGCATGTCGTCGGACTGCGAATCGGCCAAGGGGGCGGCGCCGGCCTGCCGATCCTGGGCCTGCCGCGAGGGGGCCTGCGTGCTGGAGGACCAGCCCGAGGCCTCGCCCTGCGACGACGGGAATGCGTGCACGGATCAGGACGCGTGCCGGGGAGGGCGGTGCAGGGGGTCTCCGGTCCAGTGCCCCGAGGACGAACGGTCCTGCACCGGCCGTGTCTGTGACCCCTCCCGGGGCTGCGTCGATTACCCCCGAACCGGGAAGTCCTGCGACGACGGGGACCTCTGCACGGTCGAGGACCGCTGCATCCTGGGGGTCTGCCGGGGGACGCCGGCCCGGTGCGATGACGGGGACCCCTGCACCGTGGACTCCTGTGACCCGGCCGCCGGGTGCCGTGCTGCCGTGACCCCAGGGATCCCCTGCGATGACGGGGACCCCTGCACGGTGGACGATGCGTGCCCGGACGACGGATCCTGCACGGGGCGGCCCGACCTCTGCGATGACGGCAATCCCTGCACCGAGGACTCCTGCGAGGCGGGAGTGGGGTGCGCCCATCGGCCCCTCCATGGCCGTGCCTGCGACGACGGTTCCCTCTGCACGGAGGACGACCACTGCGAGACGGGGCGATGCGTCGGCACCCCGCTGGACTGCCGCGACGGGAACCCCTGCACGGAGGACCTCTGCATCCCGGACGAGGGCTGTGTCCATCGGGCGGCCGACGGGTCCCCCTGCAATGACGGGAATCCCTGCACGGACGTGGATTTCTGTCTGGGAGGGACCTGCCAGGGCCGGGCCACGGCCTGCGACGACGGGAATCCCTGCACGCTGGACTTCTGCACCGGGACCTCGGGATGCATTCACCGGGTCCAGTCGGGGATTTCCTGCGAGGACGGTGACGCCTGCACGGTGGGCGATTCGTGCCTCCAGGGCCTCTGCGTCCCGGGACGGCCGGCCGATTGCGACGACGAGAATCCCTGCACGGCCGATTCCTGCGATGGATCCCTGGGATGCCTCCATGACCGGCTGCCTGGGGCGACCCCCTGCGACGACGGCGATGCCTGCACGGCCGGGGACCGGTGCATCTACGGGACCTGCGTCGGGGACGTGACCTCCTGCGATGACGGCAATCCGTGCACCGACGATGCCTGCGACCCCCGGACCGGCTGCGTCCATCTGGCTGCGATCCGCGCCTGCGATGACGGGGACCCCTGCACGGCCGGGGATGTCTGTGACGGCGGGCGCTGCCAGCCTGGTCGGAACCCCCAGTGCCTGGCCATGCGCCGCGTCGTGCTGGCCGGGGACTCCTGGTCCACGGGCCTCATCCTGCCCCTCCGGGATGCCCTCGATGCCCGGGGATACGAGGAGGTGGCGGTCACCTGGGAGACCACCTCGAAGCCCGGTTCCACCGTGGCAGGGTGGCTGTCGGACCTGGGCCTGATGTCCGCCCTTGCGCTGGCCCTGGACATGGACCCACCGGCGGGGATGCTCCTGTTCACGCTGGGGGGCAACGACTACCTGCGGGCCTGTGCCGGAGGCCTGGGGCTCCAGGATGCCTGGGGGTGGTACCTGGCCCTGGGGCGGATCCAGGCGGACATCCAGGCCTTCGTGAACATCGTCCGGACGGGGAGGCCGAACCTTCGGGTCGTGCTGATCGGCTACGACTACCTGAACTACCTGCTGATCGAGGCCCTCGGGGGAGGCTTCCCCGGGATGGACATGGCAGAGTTCAACCTGGGCCTGGTGGAACTGGCAGCCCGGGGCAGGGCCGTCGGCGAGGCCACGACCGGCATGGTGTACGCCCACAACATGGGCCTGATGCAGCACGTCTTCGGAGACTCCCTGTTCGGCTACGGCCCCGGAGCGGCGCCCCGGCCCGGCCCGGCGCCGGCCTACGCGCCCTTCCCGGGGGGCTGGTGGACCCACCCGAGCCCCGCGGATCACATCCCCGACGGGATCCACCCGGACTACGCAGGCTTCCGGGCCATCATCGAGAACAGCCTGGACCAGGGTCCAGCGGCCTTCATCGAGGGCCGTCCCTGGCCCTGATGACCGCCTCCCCGTGGTATCTTCCCGACAGGCACGGCCCCGCAGGGGCAGGGGGTTCGGGATGGCGAGGGAGATCGGGAAGGGCAGGGCATGGCCCGCGGGAGGGGTGGCGCTGGCGCTGATCCTGCTGGTCGGGTGCGGCGGCGGGAGCGGAACCGGGTGGCCGGACGCCGAGGGCACCGACCCGGGGGACGCCTCGGGCGATGGACCGGACGGGACCGCCGAGGACCCGGGCCCGGGAGGGGATTCGGAGCCTGGCGACGACGGGCCCCTGGACCTGGCGGGTGAGGGGACCCCGGAGGACCCAGGCCTCGACTCCGAGGGGGACCCGGGCATCCCGGACCTTCCCCCCATACCGGAGGCGATCCCCGCATGGCAGATGGCCCGGCAACGGGCCCTGCTGGCCCATGCCTGCGAGACCCCGCTCCGGGTCGGGGATCCCGTGCACCTGCTGGCCCACCTCGCCTGCGCCGATCGCCTGGGGATGCCGGCGGTTCCCCCCGGCATCGTGCCGGACGATGCCTACGACCGGGTCTTTCAGAAGATGTGGCGCCTGGAGGACACCAGCGACTTCGACGCCCTGCGGCTGGTGAACCTGCTGCTGGCCGCTTCTGGCCACGAGGCCCTCTCGCCGGCCCTGTGGCAACGGGTCGAGGAGGCCCTGCTGGGGTTCAAGTACTGGTTCAGCGACCCCACACCACCCCGGGAATGGGAAGGGGCGCCCGTGAAGGATCGCATGTGGTACTGGTCCGAGAACCACGAACTGGTCTTTCGGACCGTCGAGTACCTGGTCGGGCAGCGGTTCCCGGACCGGAGATTCACGGTCACCGGGGAGACCGGGGCCTGGCACCGGGACCGGGCCCGCCGGGAGATCCTCCGGTGGCTGTCGGAGCGGGCCCGGTGGGGTTTCTCCGAGTGGCTGTCGGACGTGTACTACAACTGGGACATGAATCCCCTGATCACGCTGGTGGAGTGGGCCGAGGACCCGGAGGTCCGCCGCAAGGCGGCCATCGTGCTGGACCTGGTGTGGCTCGATGTGGCCCTGAATGTCCACCGGGGCAACTTCGGGGTCACCCACGGCCGGTCCTACATCAAGGACAAGGCCGCCGCCGTGACCCAGGACACCTTCGATGCCGTGAAACTCTTTTTCGACGACGCGGACGAACCCTGGACCGGACCGGCCCCGGGCGCTGCGGTGCTGTTTGCCCGGAGTCACCGCTATGTGATGCCGGACGTTCTGGTGCAGATCGCCCGCTGGCGGGGTCCTTTCGAGAACCGCCAGCGGGTCGGGCTCCCGATTCCGGAGGAGGCCCCCGAGGACCCCGACGACCCGGTCCCGCCGCCTCCGTACGGCCTGACCTGGGGCGAGGAACACCTCTCGGTCTGGTGGGCGATGGGGGCCTTCACCGCCTGGCCGGTCCTCCCGGTCACCCTGGAGGTGGCCACCCGCCACGACCTCTGGACCGGTTCCTTCGATGCCCTGGGGTCCGTCGCCGGCCTGCTGGACCTGTCCCAGCCGGTGGAGGTGCTGATGCGGGACCTTCATCCCCTCTACCGGATGTTCTGGCGGGTCTTCAACACGGGCCTGCTGACCCAGGCCTTCGTGCGGACCTGGCGTGGCCCCGACGGCATGCTCTCGAGCGTCCAGGACTACCGCAAGGGCAGCCCGGCCATGCAGGTCCACGCCTGGCAGGCGACCCTGTCTGAGAGGGCCGTGGTCTTCACCCAGCATCCCGGATCCCTGCCGGTGGCCCCGGGGGATCCTGTGCCGACCGACTGGAACTGGCAGGCCTACGACGAGCATGGGGGCGGCTACTGGACCGGGGACGGGTCCCTGCCGCGCATCGGACAGTCGGGGGACCTGGCGGTGATTCTCTATGCGCCTCAGTTCGAGCGCAGGCCCCTGGGCCTCGATGCGGTGGACTGGCGGGACGAGACCCATGCCTACTTCCCGGTGGCCCACTTCGACGAGGTGGTCCGTCGGGACCACTGGACCTTCGGCCGGAAGGGGGAGGGATACGTGGCCCTCTGGTCCCTTCGGGAGCCCTCCTGGCGCGAGGGTCAGCCGGAGGTCTTCCGGAACGGGGGACAGCCCTTCGACCTGGTGGCCCCTGGGGCCCAGACCGCGTGGCTGGTGCGGCTCGGGAACCGGCAGGAGTGGGGCGACTTCGAGGCGTTCCAGCAGGCCATGGCCGGGAGCGAGGTCCAGGCCGAACCCCTGGGTGACCTCGATGGCAACGGGCTTCCCGATGGTTACCGAGTCATCTGGGATTCACCCCGGCGTGGACGGGTGACCTTCGGGTGGGAGGAACCGCTGCGGGTCGATGGACAGGAGGTTCCGCTCCGGTGGGATGACCGCTACGACAACCCCTTCGTCCGGGCCTCCTTCAACGGGACCCGATACGACATCCGGGCCGCCGACCACCGGCTCTTTCTCGACCTGGACCGGGAACTGCGACTGGGGACCCCGGCCGCCCCCGAGTCCTTCCGGGCGGTCACCTTCAACGTCGGGACGACCCTCTACGACCCCCAGGCCCCTGCCGGGGGCTTCGGCCCGGAGGAGGCCCGGGTGGCCGACCGGTGGTACGGGAACGGCCTGGCCTTCCTGCCTGCGATGGAGGCGGTCCGGGCGTGGCTGGAGAACAGCGAACCGGACGTGGTGGCCTTCCAGGAGGTCTTCCATCCCGAGGACTGCGCCGCGATTCCCCCGGAGGCATGGCCGGGGTTCGTCTGCGAGCAGTGGACCCCAGGGACACGGACGGTCATGCAGCGGGTCCTGGGTCCTGGCTGGCAGGTGGCCTGCCACTCCGGGAAGCCCGACAAGTGTGCCGCGGTGCACCGGCGGTTCGGCCGGTTCCGGGGCTGCCAGGAGGACCTCTGCCTGGAGGGGCTCGAGGGGACGACGGTCGAGGGCTGCGGCAAGGGGGCCCGGGTGGCCCGGGGCGTGGTGGATCGCTGGGACGGCCAGGGACCTCTGACCCTGATCTCGGTCCACGGGTCCTCGGGGATCCAGCCCGACGACCAGGAGTGCCGGGTCCGGCAGTTCCGGCAGGTCTTCGAGGACCGGGGGGATGGCCGTCCCCTGGCCGACGGGGAGGTCCACCTGATCCTGGGCGACTTCAACACCGACCCTGGCCGGATGGCCGATGCCGACCCCAGCGCGGCATTCCTGCAGGACCACGTCGGCCCGGGGACGCCCTTCCACTTCGTCACCGAGGTCGGGCCTGACGCGCCACCTTCCTACGGGGGCCTGTTCAACATCGACCACCAGATCTCGGATCACCTGGAGGGGATGTGCGTGATCCCTGGGGTCACGGAAGGGGTTCCTCCGGTGGCCGACTTTCCGTGTTTCGACCACCACCCCGTGATCTGCCGGCTGGTCATCGGTGGTTGAACGGGAGACGGAACGGCCCTTTACTCCGCGGGCGGCGGATCTGGAGTCCGGGGGCCGGCGGGGCCCAGCAGGAGGGCCAGCAGGGGCGGGGTGGCCAGGGTCGTCACGATCACCATGATGACGATGGCCGAGTACTCGACATCGCTGACGACCGGCTTCCCCTCCAGGCGCAGCCCCATCCCGATCGAGGCGAAGATCAGCCCCACCTCCCCTCGGGGGATCATGCCGACGCCGATGGCCCAGCGGTGCAGGGAGCGGTCCAGCACGCCCAGGCTGCAGACCTGCTTGCCCAGGATGGCCGCCATCGTGAGCACCGCCGCCAGGACCAGGGCATCTGCCGAGGCGAAGGCCCGCAGGTCCACCCGGGCCCCCATCTGGACGAAGAAGATCGGGACCAGGAAGGTCGCCAGGGGGTGCAGGAGGTCCTCCAGGGAGTGTTCCTCCCGGTGCGCCAGGTCCTGGTAGTGGACGGGCTCCAGGACCAGACCCGCGGCGAAGGCCCCCACGATGGTCGCCAGGCCCGCAAGGCCCGCCAGCAGGGACAGCAGGAAGCAGAAGGCCAGCGCGATGGTCAGCAGCAGGCCACCGCCCCGGAGCCGGGAGGCCACCCGAAAGACACGAGGCGACAGGAAGGACCCGATGACCAGGGATCCCCCCAGGAAGATCAATGCCTTTCCCAGGATCCATGCCTGCGACCACAGCCCCAGCGACTCTCCCCGGTCGGCGGCCGCGATGATGCCCGCCACGACGGCCAGCACGACCAGGCCCAGGACGTCGTCGATCACCGCCGCTCCCAGGATCACCCGGGCCTCGGGGCTGGTGGAACGCCCGAGGTCCTTCAGGACCCGGGCCGTGATCCCCACGCTGGTGGCCGCCAGCGTGGCCCCCAGGAAGACGTGCACGTAGGTGGACTGGTCCGGGAGCAGCCACGCCCCGACGCCCCACCCCAGCAGCATCGGCGTCACGACCCCCAGGATGGCGACCAGCAGCGAGGAGGGACCGACCTTCATCATGTCCCGGACGGTCGATTCCAGGCCGACCTCGAACAGCAGCAGCAGCACCCCCAGGCGAGCCAGCATGTCGATGAACGCGTCGGTCGCGATCGGGGCGAAGACGTGAACGCCAACCAGACCCAGGTTGCCCAGCATCACGCCGGCCAGCAACTCCCCGAGGACGGCCGGCTGCCGCAGGCGGATGGCCAGGGAGCCCAGGAGCTTCGCCGAGATCAGCATCACCACCAGAGCGCCGAGCAATGGGAGCGAGGGGGCGTCGCCGGCGGCCAGGGCCGCGGCCGGGAAGAGGAGAATCGCCAGCAGCAAGCCGGTCCGTTTCATGGAGCCTCCTTGTCGGGGGCCTCCTCCGGTGCAGGCTCTCCCCGATACAGCAGTCGGAACAGCGGCGAGGTCCATCCCCGTTCCACCAGGAACGCCATCACCGCCGTGACGGCGATGCTGAAGAGGATCACCCCGTAGGACAGGTCCCGGACCGTCTCGGCCTGGGGCAGGTGATGTTCCACGGCCAGGGCGGCCAGCACCGCCGAGGCGAGGCCCTTCGGCACCATCACCGAGGCGATCGAGGCGTCCTGCATCGCCATCCTGCAGGGGCAGGCGACCCGGACCACCGGGATCCGGATCAGCAGGGTGGCGGTCACGAGGACGAGGCTCGCCAGGATCAGGTCCGGTTCCCGGAGGGGCATCTGGATGCCGATGAAGATGAAGAAGAAGGTCTTCATCACGAAGACCAGTTCGGCGAAGAAGTCCCGCTCACCCTGGAGCAGATGGCCGACCCGCACGTCCTTCCCGAGCCAGAGGAAGCCCCGCTGGACCGACTCCGTATTGCCCAGCACGAACCCGAAGGTCAGCGAGGCGATGGCCCCGCTGAAACCCAGGATCTCCGTGAGGCCGAAGACCACGAAGACGAAGGCCGGCGTGGTGATCATCGAGGTCTGGAGGCTCCGGACCCGTTCCAGCAACAGGGACCAGAGGACTCCCGCCAGCCCGCCGATGCCAAGGGCCATCAGCAGGGAACTGATCATTCGACCCAGGATGGCCGGCCCGATGACCCGCTCCTGGCCGATGGCGGCCAGGTAGCCCAGCACCAGGACGATGCAGATCACGTCGCTCAGGGCGGCCTCGACGACCAGGACCGTCCGGGTCGCATCGGTGATTCGCAGCCGGGAGACCATCGGGATGATGACCGCCGACGAGGTCGCTGCCGAGATGGTGCCCAGCGTGAGGGCGGGCAGCAGCGACATGTCGAGCCACTCGTGGGCCAACAGGGCGACGATGGCGGTGACCCCCAGGACGTTGACCAGGGCCAGACGGACACCGCCCGAGAGGGACCTCGCCAGGACGCCGAGGTTCAGGTCCAGGCCGCCCTCGAACAGGATCAGCACCAGGGTGGCAGTGGTGAAGACATTCCCGACTGCGCCGAGCCGATCCGGGGCCAGCAGGCCCAGCACCGGACCGATCAGGAGACCGATGAGCACCAGGGGCAGCACGTCGGGGATCCGGGTCCGTTCGAAGATGCCCGAAAACAGGTGGGCGAGGAAGATCATCAGACCGAGCAGGACGATGACCCAGGCCGACATCTCCACGAGGGACCCTCCCTTCAAACATCAGGCGATCACCGGGGCATGACCGGGATGCCTCTGACCGGAGATGCGTGATGGCGGGCTCCGGGGCGCCAATCTATTCCAGATGCCCGGGATCGTCAACGGAGGGGGCGTCGATCGGGGCCTCCAGTGGCCCACTTCCGTGGGGGCCCGGGGCGGCGACTGCGGGAGGGAACGTCCGATGACGAGGAATCAGAAGAACAACTGGGCCTGTGTGGTGAAGGCCTTGGTCCAGGGCGCATCCCCCAGTTTGCCGGCCTTCGTGGCGGCGAACTCGGCCTTGACGCTGGCGCCGTGCTTCCGGATCCAGAAGTTCAGGCCGCCCCGTACCGACAACAGGTCGTTGCTGGCTCGGTCGCCCTTGAACCAGTCCACCGACAGCACCGGCTCGAAGAAGGTCCATCGGTAGCCGATCTCCGTCAGGAGGCCCATGCCGCTGGCCTTCGCGGCCACCAGGGAGGAGGTCCCGTCCTTGGCATAGACCAGGTCCTTGCCGTGGTCGTACCAGAAGAAGGCGACCTGGGTCACGAACTCGTGCTGGAAGTCCTTGCCGAAGGGGATGTCCAGGAACAGGTCCGCCGAGACGCCCACGGCGTGGGTGGTCCGGCCGGGGGTCGTGATGGCCTTCGAGGCGTCCAGCACCGGCGCCGCCTTCATCGCGGCGTCCATCTGGAGGTCGAAGCCCGCCCCCAGGGACAGCAGCGGGGCCTGGCCGAAGTAGATGCCCTTGTGGAAGAAGTCGGGTTCGGTCCCGAGGATCGCGTACCGGACATGGCCGGTGAACCGGGGCCAGTCCTCGGGATTGGAGGCCAGGGCGACCTTGCCGTCCTTGTCCTTGATGGCCTCTCCCTTGGCATCCCGGGCCAGCACCTGGTTCTGGGCCCCGTTGAACACGCCCAGGCGGTACTGGAACTTCTTCTTCGCCGCGTAGCCCCGGAACTGGATGCCCGCGTCCCGCCAGACCTTGTGGCCCCCGGCCGGGAATCGGATCATGTCCACGTGGTAGTCCATTGCATTGAGGCCGACGGCCCCCTGCATGTTGGGGCGGCTGAAGGGGAGCAGGATCATGCCCACGTCCACGATGAAGGCCTCGTGGAGCTTGAAGGAGACGAAGGCGTCCTGGATGAAGAAGGGCTGATCCCAGTTGCCCCCCTTCCCGAAGTTCGCCTGCTCCGTTTCCATGAAGAAGGAGATCCCTTTCCAGAGGTCCCCGAACAGCAGGATCCGGGACCGACGGAGGAAGAAGTCCTTGCTCCAGTCGGTCTTGTTGGGCGCCCCGTCCTCCGCGAACTGCGCCTGGACCTGGAGCAGGTAGTCGATGTTCAGGTTGGTGTGTTCGCCCAGTTCGAACTTCCAGGCACGGGCGGGCAGCGACACGGCCACCAGGACCAGGACCAGGCCGAGGAACGATGCGATGCGTTGCATGAGTCCACCTCCTGTGCTTCTCTCCCCGTGGTTGCCGTCTTCTCCCTCTGGCGGAGTGACCGATTCTACTCCGTCCGGTTCCTGGGCTGGGTCAGCAGGGACACGATCACGAGAGTCACGAAGGATGCGGGAATGCTGAACAGGCCAGGGTTCTCGAAGGGGATCGGGGCGTCGGCCCCCTTCAGCCCGTAGAGCGTCCACAGCGTGGGGGAGAAGAGGATGATGCCCACCGCGGTCCCGATTCCCACCAGGATGGAGGCCACGATGCCCTTCGCCGTCGTCTTCTTCCAGAACAGCATCATCACGATGGCCGGGAGGTTCGCCGAGGCGGCCACCGCGAAGGCCAGGCCCACCAGGAAGGTGACGTTGATGCCGTGGAAGACGATGCCCAGGATCATCGCGAAGATCCCCACCACGATGGCGGCGATCTTGCCGGCCTTCACCTTGGCCTTGTCGCTGAGATGCATGCCTCCGAAGCGGTCCATCAGGTCGTGAGCCACGGCGCCCGAGGCGGCGACGATGAGCCCGGACACGGTGCCCAGCACCGTCGCAAAGGCGATGGCCGAGATCACGGCGAAGAGGAGCCCGCCGAAGGACCGCGCGAGCAGCGGGGCGGACATGTTGTTGTCCGCGGGATTCACGACGGCGTTGACCATGGCTCCCAGGCCCATGTAGAGCGTCAGCACGTAGAAGAAGCCGATGGCCGCGATGGCCACGATGGTGGACTTCCGGGCCGCGGCCGGGGAGGGCACGGTGTAGTACCGGATCAGGATGTGGGGCAGGGCCGCCGTTCCCAGGAACAGGGCCAGCATCAGGCTCACGAAGTCCAGTTTCTGGAGAGGGGTCCCCTCGACCTTGAACTTCTGTCCCGGCTTCAACAACTTGTTCCCGGACGCGATGGTCGGGCAATAGGCAATGACCTTGTCGTCACCTGCCTGGAACTTCGCCTGCTTGAAGAGCTGAACCCGGGTCTTGGGGCTGCTCATCCTGGCCAGGAACTCGGCGGGTCCGAGGGGACCGGTGGGATCCGTCGATCCGTCGATGGAGACCAGATTGCCCGCCTGTCGGAGCGTGCCCCCGGCCTCGCCGTTCACCACTCGACCCGAGGGCGTCTCCGCCTCGTACTGGCACTCTTGGAGGCGGACCGCGCCGTCCTCGACGACCTTCTTGAACCACCAGGTCCTGCCGTCCTTCACGGCCTTCACGTACGTCGTCCCGCCGGCCTCGGCGGTCCCGGCCACCTCCCAGCCCGGTTCCTGGATGGCCATCCGGCCTTCGGTCTCCGATGCGTCCAGGGTCGCGTACTTGTGGAAGGGCACGCGGCCTCCCTGGTCCGGCTCCGTCGAGAGCCCCCGGAACAACACCGCGATGACAACCACGAGGCTGAAGACCACCAGCAGTCCGCCCTTCAGGAACTGGACGTAGGTCGTCGAGGTCATGCCGGCGGTGGCGACGATGATGATCACGATGGTGCCCACCAGAACGACCCCGACGGCGTGGGGGAGGCCCAGCAGCGGGGTAATGAGCACGCCGGCGCCGACCATCTGGGGGATCAGGTAGAAGATGCTCACGATCAGGGTGCTGATGCCCGCGGCCAGCTGGATCCCCTTGCTGTTGAAGCGGGAGTCCAGGGCATCGGTGAAGGTGTAGCGTCCCAGGCGCTTCATCGGTTCCGCCACCACGAACATGGCGACGATCCACCCGGCGAGATACCCGATGGAGTAGAGGAAGCCATCGTACCCCGCGGTGGCGATCATGCCGCAGATGCCCAGGAAGGAGGCCGCCGAGAGGTAGTCTCCGGCGAAGGCAATGCCGTTGACGGACCAGTGGATCGTGCCTCCCGCGGCGTAGTAGCCGGCGGCAGAGCGGGTCCGGCGGGCGAAGAAGAACGAAAGACCCAGCACCGAGGCCACGAAGGCCAGGAAGATGATGATGGGCATCCAGTCCATGTCACTCTCCTCCCTGTCCGGTGCCGGCCAGTTCCCGTTCCCTGGCCTGGCAGAAGCCGTTGTAGACCAGGGCCAGCACGAGGGCGAGGACGATGAGCCCCATGCCATAGACCACGGCCAGGTTCATGCCCATCAGGACGGTGGCCTCCATGGCCGCCGGGGCCAGGAGGTTCACCGCGACGAATCCGCCGTAGACCAGAGAGTAGATCACGAACATCCAGACCCCCAACCGGGCCTTGTAACTGGAAGCGGGATCGGGACCCTGTTTCGCCGCCGGTTCATGAAGCATGGCACTCTCCTCTGTGGAAGGTGTTGACACGGCGGCCCCAACACGGCGGACCGAGCCGTCATCATGGGACCGGACTATACGGAGGAAGGGAAAGCAGTGTCAAGAAGAAATCCGTCGCGAAAACAAGGCGAAACGGGGCGTAACGACACATATCCGGACCAATACGGTCATGAATGTCCAAGGAAATCGAAGGAGATCTTGCGCAGGAGCGTGGCAATCTGTCCCAATCCTCGCCGGAGGGCTCCCTCCTGAACGTCGGCGAGTTCTCGAGGATCGACCAGATTGGAGGGAGGGGTACCCTGGGCGATGCAGGCCGCCTGGTGCCGGAGCCGGATCTCCATCAGGAGCAGGTAGGTGGCATGGCAGTCCCGGTACGTCTGGGACGACAGGTGACCGCGGCGGTGGAGCGCCTCGAGGCGTCCGAGCGTCGTGGTGTCCTGAACGCCGTGACGCAAGGCGTAGAGTCTGCCGAAGTTGACCAGCGGCAGCACGGCCTCCTTGATGTTGAAGGCGTGACCCGTGGGACTTCCCTCGGCCGACGTCAGGATCTTGCCGAAGAGACCCCGGGGAGGCTTGTACAGCAGTGCGTTCTGGGCCAGGAGTCCGAAGAAGGCAGGGGTCCGTTCCATCTCCTGAAAGATGTGGGACTGGAGGCCGGATGCCAGGTCCCCGGACCCGGCGAGGGGCCGGAAGTCGAAGAACATGTTGACCGCCAGGAGGTCCTGGGGCGTGCTGGCACGGATCCAGCGGGTGAAGAGGTCCTTCCAGGCGTTCAGCGGCTGCACCCACTGGGGATTGCGGGCCATCATGCCCCCGGGGCAAGGCGCGTAACCGCAGCGATCCAGGTCCTCGCATACCCGGCGTCCCAGACGCAGGAACCACTCCCGGACCCCGTCCAGGCGCTCGGTGGGGACTTCTCCAAAGAGGATGGCGTTGTCCTGGTCCGTGACGAGGGTCTGTTCGTGACGTCCCTGGCTCCCGAGGACCAGGAAGGCGAAGGGGACCGGCGGGGGCCCCGCCTCGGCCAGGGCCAGATCCAGCAGGCGCCGGGTCACCCCGTCGGCGACGGCCGTGATCAGGCGGGCTGTTCCGTCGGGACTGCCGCCGGTCCGGAGGGAGGCGTCCACCAGGGCCGGGAGCCTCTGCCGTTGCTGAACGACCTCCTCCACGGTGCGGGCCGTCTCGATCCCTTCCAGGAGGTCTGCCACCGGGTGCATGCCGCCCCGGGCGAGATCGTCCAGCGAGACGATGCCCAGGACCTCCGGACCGGTCCCCCGGACCACCAGGTGCCGCAATGCCTGCCGGGACAGCCGGACTCGGGCCTCGACCGCAGGGGCATCCCGCGCGATGCACTCCACCGGGGACGTCATCACCCGGTAGATCGGGAGGTCCGGGTCCCGGGCCTCTCCCAGCACCCGGCGCCGGAGGTCCCCATCGGTCACGATCCCCAGGCAGTCCCCATCGGGGCCCTGGACCAGCAGGGCATCTCGCTGGACCTGGGCCATCCGGGCGGCGGCCTTCCAGGCCGGGTCCTCGATCCGACAGAACTCCGGCGGGGCGGCCAGGGCCGACACGGGGGCTTCCCAGCGCCGATGGTCCTCCATGGCCTCGTCGATGATCCGCTGGCGCTCCTGTTCTCGAAGGGAACTCTCGGTCACGTCCTCCAGGAGTCCCTCGACCCGGACCGGCTGGCGGGTCTTGGGGTCCTGGACCATCGTCGCGTACAGGCGTACCCGCCGCAGGCGGCCCTGCCGCTGGCGGATGGGGACCTCGAGGCCCGACACGATGCCATGGGTGGCGAGAGCCTGGGAGATGCGGTCCCGGTCCTCTGGGAAGGCACAGTGGTCCATCAGGGAGATGCCGAGGAGTTCCTCGGCCGTCCCGTATCCCAGGATCCGTCGAGCCGCCGGATTCGCCGACAGCAGGATGCCCTTTCGGCCAGGCCTGGCCTGGAAGACCCCCAGGGGCAGGGCCGTCTCCAGCGCGGGAGTCCCTTCCAGGCCCATCCCCTCCGTCAGTCCACTCCCGGGTGTCCGCCCGATCTCCCGGACCTCCAGGATCACCCCGGACCGTCCCTCCATCGAGATGGGCGTCGTCCGGACCAGGGCGTCCACCGGTCGCCCCGAGGCGTGTCGGAGTCGGACTTCCCGGGGGATCTCGGGAGGGGGAGCGGCCTCGGTGGGTTGCGGGGAGACCGGGGATTCCGTCTCGGTCTCCATCAGTTCCTGGAGGCGGCGCCCGACCAGTCCTCCGGGTTCAGACCCGACCATCTGCTCCAGCACCGGGTTGGCATAGACGCAGGTCCCTTCCAGAACCAGGGCCGTCCCGTTCGCGGAGGATTCCACCAGGGCCTGGAAACGGTCGTGGGAGGACTTCAGGGCCTGCTCGACCTCGCTGCGCCGCCGCTCGATCCGGAGGCTCTGGAAGGACACGAAGACCAGGATCAGCACGACGACCGACACCAGCAGGAGGGAGATGCGGACGAGCCGGCTGGTGAGGCTGGCGATCTCCGCCTTGACGTCCTCGGTGTAGATGCCGGTCCCGATCACCCATTGCCAGGGTTCGAAGCCCATCACGAAGGACTCCTTGGGGGCCATGCGCCCCGGGTCGTCCTTCCACTGCCACACGTAGTCCACGTAGCCGCTGCCCGATTCCCGGACCCGCTCCACGAACGCGACGAAGACGGGATTGCCCTTCGGGTCCCGGAACTCGGTCAGGTCCTGTCCTTCGAGGTCGGGCCGGAAGGGATGCATGATCATCCGGGGGGTCATGTCGGTGATCCAGAAGTAGTCCTTTCCCTCGTGACCATAGCGCAGGTCGCGAATGCGCCGGGCGGCAACCTTGCGCGCCTCCTCCGGGGACAGGCGCCCCTCCTGTTCCTCGGCGAGGACCTCCTGGAGGACCGACCAGGCGGACCGGGTCAGTTCCCGAATCAGTTCCCGTTTGCGATCCAGCTGGCTCCGCTCGAAGTCTGGCAGCAGGATGCCGAAGATCAGCCCGATGAAGAGGACCACCGCCAGCAGCGTGGGAAGCACGATGCGCAGGAGAAAGCCGCGAATGTCCATCTCCACCTCCCGGGTCGGTCCGTCATGTCCCGGCTCGCAGCAGGTCTCGGATCGTGCCGCGACCCATGTTTTCGAGCCGGGATGCGAGGCCCAGCAGGACCTCGCCGCACAGCAGGGCGTCTCCAAGGGCCTCGTGGTGCCGGTCCACGGGGATTCCCAGTGCCTTGGCGACGTCGGGCAACCGGAGGGATCGGTGAGGGCCCGTTCCGCTTCCCAGGAGCGGCTGTTCGGCAAAGAAGGAAGCGAGGCGTGCCGTATCGACCAGGGGCCACCGGAATGGGACGCCGTAGGTCCGGAGGAAGGCCCGGTTCAGGAAGCCGTGGTCCACGGCCTGGACGTGCACGACCAGGACGCGGCCCCGCAGGCGGTCCAGCATGAGTGGGATCACCTGTCGCAGCGGTGGCGCGCCCAGCAGCCGGTCCGGAAGCAGGTGGTGGATCCGGATCGACCTCTCAGGAATGGGATGGCCGGACGGGGGCGCGACGAGGCTGCTCCAGGCCTGGCCCGGCCGGATTCGATCCCCGTCCAGGGGGACGGTCCCGATGGAAAGGATCGCGTCGGTGGCGGGGTCCAGCCCGCTGGTCTCGAGGTCCAGCGCCAGGAAGGGAACCTGCCGCCAGGGCGTCCCGTCGGGAAGGTGGGGCGGCTCCGGGAGGTCCGGCGGGGGGAACGGGAAAGGATCTCCCGGCGAAGGGCCGAGGAGGCGTCGTATCCTGGAGGTCAGTAGCGCCATGTGCCCTCCGACCAGGGTCCTCGTCCCAGCCAGTCGGCCAGCCGGTGCATGGTCACCAGGACGTCCCGAAGCAGGCATCGGTCCCTGGGGGACAGGTCTGCGGGACGCAGGGTCCTGCTGGCGGGTCGGTCTCGAGGATCCTCATCGGGGTCCTCCAGCCGGACCTCCTGGTCGAGGGCCCAGATCCAGGCCCCCATCGCAGCCTGGGCCAGATCCTCCGGGACGACCGCGCGCCGGGCCCCCTCGGCCCAGCGTGCCGGCGTCGAGAGGGCCGGCGCCTCGCCGCCCGCCACGGCGGCGATTCTGGCCAGTTCCCGGAGGGGCAGGAAGAGGTGGTCCTCCAGGTGGATGGCCTCCTTGAGGCGACCATCGGGCCACGACACCATCCCGTGGACCAGTCCCGTCGGAAGGAGGACCCGCAGGTGGGACAGGGAGCGCCGCAGGGCCTCCGGCGTTCTCAATGCGATTCCCAGAAGGCGCTGGAAATCGCCCGGGTCCAGGGGCCCGTCCACAGGCCTGGCATCGATCCACTCGGTGGCCAGGTCCAGACTGCCGGAAGCCACGATCGCCGCCGCGCCATCGTCCAGGCAGCGTCCCGCGATGGACCGATCTGGGAGGCGGGTGCTGCCCGGGAGGCGTGACGACGCCAGGACGCCCTCCAGTCGTTCCAGGAAGGCCTCGGATCGCCGCCGGTCCTGGTCGGAGGCGTCCCTGGAGACCAGCACCAGGGGCATGCCCGGGGTCCAGGTGCACCGGTCTGTCGGGGCCGTGGTCAGCAGGGCCCAGGGGCATCGGGGCAGATCGTCCCTGCCGGCCAGGTCCATGGCCTTCCGGAGCCGGGCATCCGCCACGCGGCACCACAGGAAGGCCCGGGAGGCCTCGTCGAGGTTCCCGGGGCGCCTCCCGGCCAGCGTGGCCGCTGCCGCCTCGGTCCAGGCACCCAGGGCGTCTGGAGTGCCGATTTCCGGAAGCCGTTCCCAGAGATGCACCAGCGCCGCCGAGGGCGGATGCAGGGAACCATGGGCCAGGGGGAGTCGGGGAAACGGGTTCCCGTCGGAGGATCGCCCGACCTCCTCAATGGCAGCCAGGACCCGGAGAAGGTCCGCGGTGGCCGGGTTTGGCGACCATGGGGAAGCCCCGTGGCTGGCGCCGCCCTCATGGTCGGGAAACAGTTCGTTCCCGGGTTCCGGCTTCGGCGGCAGGTCCCGGGCGATCATCGCAGCAAGGCGCCGGGTCGGGCTCGACCGGACCCAGCATCGGATCGCCGGGTGATCCTCGAGGGGGGCCAGGACCTCTCCCGGGAGATGGTAGAGGAGGCTGTCTTCCTCCGCGACGATCTGGTCCAGAGAGGGGAGTTCCGGCCGGCCGTCCAGGATCAGGAAGTCCCCCTCGCCCAGCACTTCCAGGGAGCGTGGCAGTCCATCGGAAGGAAACCGGATCGATCCGCTTCGCAGGAGGATCAGTCCCCCGTCACCAGGACCGAATCGCGATCCCAGCGAGGCCTGGCGGGGCAGGTAGAGGATCTCGATGCCCCGAACCACCCGGTCCATCGAGGAAGGGGGCATCTCGCTCCAGGGGACATGGTGGCGCAGGAAACGGGAGATGTCTTCCATCGGGACCCCTGTGCCCTCTCATTGTAGGCCACCGGAGGACCCGGGAGGAAGACCGATCGGGTTCAGCCGAAGAGGCCGCCGAAGGCCACGATGAGCCCGGCGAAGACCACCGAGACCATCGACATCAGTTTGATCAGGATGTTCAGGCTCGGGCCGGTTGTGTCCTTGAAGGGGTCGCCCACGGTGTCGCCGACCACGCCGGCCTTGTGGGCCTGGGACCCCTTGCCGCCGTAGTTGCCCTTCTCGATGAACTTCTTGGCGTTGTCCCAGGCCCCGCCGGCGTTGTTCAGCATCACGGCGGTGACGAAGCCGGTGGACAGGCCTCCGACCAGCAGGCCCAGCACGCCGGTGACCCCGAAGAGGATGCCGACGATGATGGGGACAATGATGGCCAGCAGCGACGGGAGGACCATCTCCCGCTGCGCCCCCTGAGTCGAGATGGCCACGCATCGGGCGTAGTCCGGCCGCTCGGTGCCTTCCATGATCCCCGGGCGCTCCTGGAACTGGCGCCGGACCTCCTCGACCATCGAGCCGGCAGCGCGGCCCACGGCCTTGATCGTCAGGGCCGAGAAGAAGAAGACCATCATCGCGCCGATGAAGACGCCGGCGATCACGGCGGGGTTCATCAGGGTGACGTCGAAGGCCCGCATGAAGTCCGCCATCGTGGCGTCATAGGTCCCGACGACCGTCAGTTTCATCTCGGCGGCCCTGGCCAGGGCGGCCTGGGAGGCATCGGCCAGATGCCCCTTGACGAAGAGGATCGGCCCCCGGATGTAGTAGCCCGCCTCGCCGATGGAGGGGTTGTCGGCCATGCGGCCGATCCAGATCCGGACCTCCTCGATGTAGCCTGCAAGCAGCGCCAGGGCCGTCAGGGCCGCCGACCCGATGGCGAACCCCTTGCCGGTCGCCGCCGTGGTGTTGCCGAGGGCGTCGAGGGCGTCGGTCCGCTGCCGGACCTCCTTGGGCAGGTGGGCCATCTCGGCGTTGCCGCCCGCATTGTCGGCGATGGGGCCATAGGCGTCGGTGGCCAGCGTGATTCCGAGGGTCGCCAGCATCCCGACCGCCGCGAAGCCGACCCCGTAAAGCCCGAAGGCGAAGCGGCCCTCCTGGAAGCCACTGGGGGCCCAGAAGGCCACCAGCAGGGCGATCACCACCGTGATCACCGGGATCAGCGTGGACATCATGCCGACGGCCATCCCGTCGATGATCGTGGTCGCCGGACCCATCGTGCACTGCTTGGCGATGCCCTTGGTGGGGGCATACTCGTCGCTGGTGAAGTACTCCGTGGCCTGCCCGATCACGACCCCCGCCAGCAGGCCCGCGATGACCGAGATCCAGACCCCCTCGGGGACGATGCCGATGTAGCCCAGGAACCACACCGCCGGGATGATCAGGACCGAGGCGCCCAGGGTGCCCAGCAGCAGGGCCCGGAGGAGGTTGCGCTGGGTGGCGTCCTCTTTCGCCCGGACCAGGAAGATGCCGAAGATGGAGAGGATCGTGCCCACGCCGGCGACGATCATGGGCGAGAGGACCGCCTTCAGGTTGTCCGACTGGTTCGCGTAGGGGAGGGCGGCTCCCAGTGCGGCCGTCGAGAGGATCGACCCGCAGTAGGACTCGTAGAGGTCCGCGCCCATGCCGGCCACGTCGCCGACGTTGTCACCGACGTTGTCGGCGATGGTCGCCGGGTTCCGGGGGTCGTCCTCGGGGATGTTGGACTCGACCTTGCCCACCAGGTCGGCCCCGACGTCGGCGGCCTTCGTGTAGATGCCGCCACCGACGCGGGCGAAGAGGGCCTGGGTCGAGGCGCCCATGCCGAAGGTCAGCATCGTGACCGTGATCTCGACCAGTTTCTGGTGTTCGGTGGTTCCGGCGTGGACGAAGGTCAGGCCCAGGGCCGAAAGGCCGTTCTGGAGGTGCTCGGGGGTATAGACCAGTCGGTCCAGGATCAGGTACCAGAGGGAGATGTCGATAAGCCCGAACCCGACCACCACCAGGCCCATCACGGCGCCGGACCGGAAGGCCACCTGCAGGGCCCGGTTCAGGCTGTGAATGGCCCCCTGGGAGGTCCGGGAGGAGGCGTTGGTGGCGGTCTTCATCCCGAGGTATCCCGAGAGGCCCGAGAAGAAGCCGCCGGTCAGGAACGCCACCGGGACGAAGGGGTTCTGGATGCCCAGGTAGCTCAGCACGGCCAGGATGACCACCATCACCGCGAAGACGATGGTGACGACCCGGTACTGCCGTCCGAGATAGGCGTAGGCCCCTTCCCGGACCGCCTGAGCGATCTCCCGCATGCGGTCGTTGCCGTCCTCGGCGTTCATCATCATGCGATAGAAGACGTAGGCCATGATCAGGGCGATCAAGGACCCGATGGGGGCGATCCACCACAGGGTCGTCACCAGGTCACCGCTCATGAGCACCTCCTCCACTTGGTAAGCGTCCGATCCCCTCGACGCGCGAGTCAAAGTGCGTGATTTCTACACCGAAAGCGGTTCTGAGTCAATCCGGATAGAAGAAGTCGGAAAACCACCAAGATTCAGGAATCTTGCCCCGGCGGGACCTCGTCTTCGTCCTCCTGCAGGCTCTCCTGGGTCGCGGGTCCGGCCTCCACGTCCCGGAGCCGCCGGACCATCACGCGGGTTCGGGTGCCCACCTGCTCCAGGGCGCGCCCCGCCTCGCCGATGCGCTTCTCGGCCCGGGCCAGGGCCTCCCCGAAGCGCTCGAATTCCCCCTTCACCGCCCCCAGGAGCCGGAGGACCTCCTGGGAACGGTGCTCGAGGGCGAGGGAGTGGAATCCCACCTGGAGTGCGTTGAGCAGCGCCGCGATGGTCGTGGGTCCCGCCACGATGACCCGGTGTTCCCGTTGGAGCGACTCCACCAGTCCCGGGCGCCTCAGGACTTCGGCGTAAAGGCTCTCCAGCGGCAGGTAGAGGATGGCAAAATCGGTGGTGGCCGGCGGTGCGACATACTTCTCCCGGATGGTCCGGGCCATCTGGCGCACCCGGGCCTCCAGGGCCTTCGCGGCGGCATCCACGGCCTCGGAATCGCCGCGATCCGAGGCCTCCAGCAGTCGCTGGAAGTCCTCCTGGGGAAACTTGGCATCGATGGGCAGCCAGACGGGGCCTTCGTCCCGGGAACCCGGGAGGCGGATGGCGAACTCCACCCGATCGGAGGAACCGGGCCGGGTCGCCACGTTGCAGTCGAACTGGGAGGGCAGGAGGACCTCGTCCAGCAGGGTCCGGAGCTGCACCTCCCCCCAGGTCCCCCGGACCTTCACGTTCGAGAGCATGCGACGCACGTCGGCGAGCCCTGCGGCCATCGCCGTCATCTCCCCGAGACCGCGATGAACCCCTTCGAGTTGCTGGCCGACCCGGGCGAAGGACTCTCCGAGGCGCTGGTCCAGCGTGGTCTGGAGGCGTTCGTCCACGACCTTCCGGACCTCCTCAAGGGCCTGGGCGTTCTCTTGTCGAAGGGCGTCCAGACGGCCCTCCACGGTGCCCCGGAGGGCCTCCTGCCGCGTGGACTCGGCCTGGCGCATCTCCTCCAGGCTCCGGGACAGATTCGCCACCAGGCGGTCCAGCGCCGCCGAGACCTCGAGCCGCTGGTCCCGGAGGCCGCCGCCGACCTCTCCCCGGAATCGGGCGATCTCGTCCCGGAGCATCCCGTCCAGGCGTCCCTGGACCTCAGCGACCTCCCGGAGGACCTGCCCCATCGTCCGTCGGGCCAGGATCACCAGCACCAGGGAGGCGGCGATGACCAGTCCCGCTGCCACGAACAACGCCCACGAGCCGTCTGACATGGCTGGACTCCTGAAGGATGCAGAGCCAGGATCCCACGGGGCCGGGACACGGGTCAGGATTCCCGTTCCATCTGCTTCAGTTCCGAAGTGACGGCGGCCCGGGAGGCGAACCGGCCCATCTGGCGGAAACGCTCCATCGTGACGTACATGCACGGGACGATGAGCAGCGTGGTGGCGGTGGAGAGGCTCAGGCCGCCCAGCATCGTGACCCCGATGGGGTGCCACAACTCGGACCCCTCCCCGCTGCTCCAGGCCAGGGGGAGCACTCCGAAGAGGGTCGTGATGGTGGTCATCAGGATGGGCCGAAGCCGACGCCGGGAGGTCTCGATGACGGCCTCCACGAGTGGCATGCCCTGTTCCAACCGCAGGAAGTTCACGTAGTCCACCAGCACGATGGCGTTGTTCACCACGATGCCGATCAGCATGATCATCCCGAGGAAGGCCAGCACGTTGAACTTGTCCCCGAGGATGGCGAGGCCCAGGAAGGCCCCGGTGAACGAGAAGGGCACGCTGAACATGATCACCGCCGGGTCCAGGAAGGACTCGAACTGGGCCGCCATGATCAGGTAGGTCAGGATCAGGCCCAGGATGAGCATCAGGATCAGGTCCATTCCCGTCTCCTGCTGCTGCTTGGCCTGTCCCCCCAGCCGGAAGGAGAGGTCGTCGTACTTCCGGCGGATGTCCGAGGACCGGTCGTCGAAGGCCCGGGAGACCTCGGCCAGGGTGATGCCCGAGAGGTTGGCCCCGACCCGCAGGACCCGCTGCTGGGCCGAGTGGTCCACCTGCATCGGGGCGAATCCGCTGCCCAGGGCGGCCAGGTTCCCCAGGGGTACCGGCGGGCCGACCAGCGTGGAGACGGGGATGCGGGAGACCTTGGCAGGGTCCTCCCGGTCTCCCGGGGCCAGGCGCACCACGACGTCGATGTCCTTTCCGGTGCCCCGGAAACGGGTCACCGTGGCGCCGTAGATGGAGGTCCGGACGGCCTCCGAGGCCTGGGCCATCGTGGTCCCCGACAGGGCCAGACGACGGCGATCCACGTCCACGTGGACCTCGGGCTTCTCGTAGGGGACCTCGGCCACCACGTCCCGGGTGCCCTCGATCCCCTTCAGCACCGCCTCGACGGCGTAGGCGGCCTCCTTGAGCCGCCCGTAGTCGGACCCCAGGATCTCCACCACGAAGGGCTTGTTGCCCATCAACTGGCCGGGGCCGTTGTCTCCGTACGAGACGTCCCAGGACACGAGGCCGTTCATCTCCCCCAGGATGCGCCTGGCGTCCTCGGCCACCGGCTCGACCCGGCGTCGGCCCGACTCCCGGGGCTTCAGGCGGAGGTTCAGTTCGATGACGTGGGTCCCCTTGCTCTGGCCCATCAGGGCGCTCCAGCCCGTATCGTCCTCACCGACCTGTTCGAAGACGTTCTCGACGTCCGGGATCTCCCGGAGCCGCTGGACGATGTGCCTCGACATGGCGTCGGTCTTCTCCAGCGCGGTCCCCGGTGGCAACTCGACGGTGATCCGGACCTCCCCGCTGTCGAAGGTCGGCAGGAAGTCAAAGCCGACCCGGAGGATCAGGCCGAGGCTGCCCAGGAAGGCCACCAGGGAGACCGCGTAGATCGCCCACCGGTGTCCGAGGGCCCATCCCACGAGGCGAACGTACCCCTGCTCCATCCGGTTCACGAAGTCGGGCGTCCGCCGGCCGTAGGTCTGGCGGCCCTTCCGGGGCTTCCCGGCGAACCAGGCCATGAGCATCGGCGTCAGGAAGATGGCGGTGAACAGCGACGCCACCAGCGTGACCACGATGGCGAAGGCCAGCTGAGAGAAGAGGATGCTGACCAGCCCCTTCACGAACATCAGGGGCAAAAACACGCCGATCGTGGTGAGGGTCGAGGCCGAGATGGCCAGTCCCACCTCCCGGGTGCCCAGCACCGAGGACCGGACCGGCGATTCCCCTTCCTCCAGGTGTCGGGTGATGTTCTCCAGCACGACGATGGAGTTGTCCACGACCATGCCGACGGCCAGGATCAAGGCCATCAGGGAGATGGCGTTGAGGGTGTAGCCCTTCAGGTAGAGCAGCAGGAAGGCGATGATCATCGACCCGGGAATGGAGGCGGCGACCACCAGACTGGCCCGGGCCCTGCGGACGAAGACCAGCACGACGAAGATCACCAGCAGGCCCCCGAGGACCAGGGACCCCTTCAGGTTGTCGATCATCGACTGGATGAAATCCGACGAGTCGAAGATCTCGATGAAACGGATTCCCTTGCCCAGTTGGGGCGCCATCTCGGCCAGGCGCTTCTTGACCGCCCGGGCCACCTCGACGGTGTTGGCACCGGACTGCTTCTGGACCATGAAGACTGCCACCGAGTCGCCGCCGAAGCGCCCGACGGCGTGCATCTCCCGGGTCTCCTGACGGACATCCGCGACGTCCCGGACCCGGACCACCTGGCCGTTCGGGGCCGCGAGGATGGTGTCGCCGATCTCCTCGACGGTCCGGTACTCCCCGGGGACCCGCAGGGGCAGGTCGTACTCGGCATCCTTCAGGCGTCCGGCCGGCATCGCCACGTTGCTGGCCATCAGAACCTGGGAGACCTGGGAGATGGCGATCCCCCGCTGTTCCAGGTCGGCCAGTCGGACGTCCACATGGACCTCCTCCTGGGCCACGCCCCACAACTGGGCGCTGCCCACGCCCGGGATCGCCTGGAGCACCTGCACCACGTGGTCGTCCAGCCAGGTCTTTTCCTTGGTCAGGTCCACCTGGTCGCTGACCACGGCGCCGAAGTAGATCGGGAAGAAGGAGGTGTTGAACTTGAACAGCATCGGCCGGTCCACGTTGTCCGGCAAGGTCTGCATCGCAAAGTCGATGGCATTGCGGACGTCGTTGGCCGCCTCGTCCAGGGGGGTCCCGTAATCGAACTTGAGGTAGATCGCCGAGACGCCCTCCACGGACCGGCTCGTCACCTCGTCCAGGCCCGGGAGGATTCCCAGGGACTTCTCCAGGGGCTTCGTGATCTTCTCCTCGACGTCCCAGGACGACGCACCGGGATACAGGGTCACCACCGTGATGACCGGGTTCTCGAACTCGGGGTAGAGGTCGATGGGAAGCCGGAAGAGGGCCACCAGTCCGAAGATGGTGATGGCGATGTAGAGGATGCTGGCGAAGACGGGCCGTCGGACCGAGAGTTCGGTGAGTTTCATCCTGGCCCCTTCATGGTTCCGACACGCGGACGACGGTGCCCGGCGCGAGGTCCTTCGGTGCCACCGTGATCAGCCGTTCCCCGTCGGCCAGTCCCGATTGGACCAGCATCCGGAGGCCGTCCCGGCGCCAGGGCCGCAGGCGGCGTTCCAGGACGCGATCTCCTTCCCCGGCCAGCAGCACGACGACCTCGTCGCCCTCCTCCCGCCGAACCGTGTTGAGCGGGATCACGAACACCCGTCCCGCGGCGAGGCGCATGTGCAGCGACCCCGACATGCCCGGGACCAGCAATGGACGTCCGTCGTCCCCGGGGACATTGGGGACCGCCACCCGGAGGCGCACCATCTTGCTGGCCGGGTCCACCACGGGCCCCACCATCTCGAGGCGGCCCGAGAACTCGCGTCCCGGGATGCCGTCGAAGGCGATCGTGGCCTCCTGTCCCGGAGCCAGACGCGAGAACCAGGCCTCCGGAGCCGAGGCCTCCACCTTCAAGGGGTCGATCACCTGCATCACGAGCAAGGGCATTCCGGAGGTCGGGGCCGTCTCCTGGCCCACGTCCACCATGCGCTTCACCACGAGGCCCGCCACTGGTGCCCGGACCGTCGCCTCGGACAGGTTCCGCCGGGCGAACTCCAGGCCGGCCAGGGCCATGTCCAACTGGGCCCGGGCAACGCCGACCTGGGCCTCGGCCGCCTGGAAGCCAGCCTCGATCCGGTCCGCGTCCGAGGGGGAGATGGACCCGGTCCTGGCCAGTTCCAACAGCCGTTGGCGTTCCTTGGCCACGTTGTCCCGCTGCACCTCCGCGGCCTTGAGGCCGGCCCGGGCCATCGCGGCCTGGGCCTCGGCGTTTCGGAGCGCCGTCCGGAGGTCCCGGGTGTCCAGTTCCAGCAGGACCTGCCCCTCGGCCACCAGGGCGCCCTCGTCGCAGTGCCATGCGGCGACGCGCCCCGGGACCTTGGCCACCACGTTCACGGTGGCGGCAGGGCCGGCCATTGCCGGGAGCGACAGGGACTCCTCCCATTCCTCCGGCGCCACCGCCCGGGCGACGACCTTCGGGGCCTCGCGCCCTTCCCCGTCCGTCGGCTTCCCGGGGCAGCCGAGGGCCAGCAGCGCAAGGCCGACGGACGAGAGCATTGCGGATCGCTTCATGGCCATCTTCCTCCCAGGGCCTCCCGGAGACGTTCCCGGGCCAACCAGGCCTCGTGACGGGCATCGAGGGCGCCGGTCTCGGTCTGGAGCGCCAGGGCCTCGGCGTCCAGGACGTCGGTGGTCGTGTTGAGGCCGTTCCGGGACCGCTCCATCTGGATCCGCAGGTTCTCGCGGGCCTGCGTCACGGCCCGATCGGTCCGCAGGACCTGGGCCCGGGCATTCTGGAGGGCGAGCCACTGGGCCTTCACGTCCAGGCGGATCAGGTCCTCGACCTGCTCCGCAGCCCGGAGGGCGGAGGCGACGTCGGCCTCGGCCGCGCGGAATTTCAGGAAGTTGTGCCCCCAGTCCCAGGCGTTCCACTGGGCGGTGAGCCCCACAAACCAGGAGTCGGGCTTCGAGAACTGCGTCGCCGTCGCCCGATTGTAGGAGAAGAGGCCCGAGACCTGGGGCAGCCACGAGGTTCCCTGGAGGTCCCGGGCCGTCCTGGCCATGCGGACCGCGACCCGGACCTGCCGGACCTCCTCCCGGTCCTCCAGGGCCTTCGCCAGGCACCGGTCCAGGGGGGGCGGATCACCGGCGTCCGCCAGGGGTTCGGCCAGTTCGATCTCCGCATCGAGAGACAGTCCCAGCATCAGGGCCAGGGAGGACTTCTGGACCTCGGCACCCATCCGGGCCAGGTCCAGCCCCTGCTCCAGGTTCGCGATCTGGACGTCGATCCGAAGCACGTCGTCCTTCTTGAGCAGCCCGACCCGTTCCGCATCCTGGGCCTGTCGGTAGTGTTCCCGGGCCGCCTTGAGCAGTTCCTCCAGCACGGTGAGACTGCGCCTGGCCTTCCAGAGGCCCAGGAATCCCTCGATGGCCTGCAGGCGCACGCGGCGTTTCTCGGCGGAGAGGTCCAGGGCGGCCCGGTCCAGGTTCAGGGTTGCCAGGTGCGCCGCCAGGGCCAGGGGCGCCAGGCCCGTGAGGGGCTGGACCACCGCGACCGAGGCCGACCAGGTGTTTCGGGCCCGGATCACGCTGTCCCCGGAGCCGAAGAGATCCGTGACCCAGGAGAACTCCGGCGGGATCGTCGCCGGGTCCGGACCCTGGAAGGTGAACTTCAGGGCCGAGTCCCACCGCTGGTAGTCCGCCGAGAGGTTCACCCGGGGGCCGAGGTCCGCCAGGGATGCGTGGCGTTCGTAGCGCGCCTTGTCCTGGCCGGCCTGCCGGGCCTTCAGGGAGGGCGAATGGGCGAGGGCCCGATCGACCACCTCCTCGACCGTCCAGGGGTCGGCAATCGCCGGTCGGGCCAGCAGGAGCCCGGCCAGGAGGCACCCGAGAGGGGTTCCGAGTCGCGTTGCCATGTCCGTCCTCGTGCCCATGCAGCAACAGGAAGGCACCGAACTCTACCAGCGGGCAGGGGGTTCGGCAATCGCCAATCGGGTCTATCATTGCCTCCGTCGTGTCGGAGGGCGGGCGATGACGGTTCCTTCGCCGCTGGTGATGGAGGTTCCCGGGGCCTGTGCTGGCTGGGTGCGGGTGAAGGGCTGCCGCAACGGGCCTTCCCCGGAGGCCCTGGTCCAGGAACTGGAGCAGGCGGCTGCCGAGGCCGTGACCCGGAACGGGACTCCATGGGCGGAGGATCGTCGGGCCGTGGTCCGGAACCTGCTGCGCCACGGGAACTATCGCCCCACGGGTCGGGCGAAGCCGGCCAGCGAGTACCTGCTCCGGGTGGCGGCAGAGGGACAGGTGCCTCGGATCAACGTGCTGGCGGACCTCAACAACCTCGTTTCGCTGCGGACCCTGCTGCCCATCAGCATCGTGGACCTGGACCGGGCCCGGGAGGACATGTTCCGGGTCCGTCACGGCCGACCCGGGGAGCGGTATGTCTTCAATCCGTCCGGGCAGGTGCTGGACCTGGAGGACCTGATCCTGGTGGCGACCTGGGGGGAGGATCATGCCATCGCGACGCCCGTGAAGGACTCCCAGGCGACCAAGACCGACGCCGGGACCAGCCGGGCCCTGGCGGTGATCTACGGTCCCGGGGACCTGGAGGCGGAGGTGCGCGACGCAACGCGCATGCTGGCCGCCGGGATCGCCTGCCATGGGGGAGGGGCCGTCACCTGGGGGGTTGCGAGGGGACCCTGAGGGGCAGGATCCCCGATCGGGCAGCCCTGGCGCGTCGCGTCTAGGAGCCGGGGCGGCGGAGCCGATCGAGGATTTCCCGGACCTTCCGGGCGAGTTCCTGTGCCCGGAAGGGCTTTTGCAGCAGTGGGGCCGCCTGGGGCAGGGCCGTGGTCTGGAAGAGGGACCGCTCCGCGTAGCCGGTGATGAAGAGCACCGGCAGGTTCGGCAGGAATGCCCGGGCCCGGTTCCACAGTTCGATCCCGTTGCCCCCGGGCATCACCACGTCGGAGACCAGCAGGTCCACCTGGTCCCGTCCCGGCTGGGAGAGGAGTTCCAGCGCCTGGGCCGCGTCCCGTGCCTCCAGGACCCGGTAGCCGAAGGACTCCAGCACGGTCCGCACGTAGGACCGGACGTCGGGGTGGTCCTCGACCAGCAGGATCGTCTCGTTGCCCCCGACGATTCGACCCTCGGAGGCGCCGAAGGCCCGGATCTCCTCGGAGGGGGTGGGACTCGAGAGGGGCAGTTCCACCCATACCCGGGTGCCCCGGCCGGGCTCGCTCTCGATCCAGACCCTGCCGTCGTGCTGCTGGACGATGCCAAAGACCGTCGCAAGGCCCAGCCCCGTGCCCTGACCGGTGCCTTTCGTGGTGAAGAAGGGCTCGAAGGCGTGGGAACGAACCTCCTCGCTCATCCCGATTCCGTTGTCCTCCACCACCAGTTGCGCCGCGATGGGACCACCGGAATGCCGTGATTCCTCCGGTGGCCGCAGCCGGGTCCGGATCGTGACCACCCCGCCCTTGGGCATCGCGTCGCGGCTGTTGACGACCAGGTTCATGAGCAGGGTCTCGATCTGGCGCGGGTCCGCCCGGACCCACAGGGGATGGCCCTCCAGGTGCAGCGCGACCTGGATGTCCTCCCGGACCAGGCGATGGAACAGGGCCTCCATTCCCTCGACGACGCGGTTCAGGTCCACGATCTTCTTTTCGACCGCGTGGCCCCGGGAGAAGGAGAGCAGTTTCGAGGTCAGTTCCGCGGCCCGGTCCGAGGCCAGGACCACCTCCTCGAGGTATCCGTGACGCGGGTCCTCGGGGGTCAGGGTCTCGAGCACCATCGCGGCGAAGCCCCGGATCGCGGTGAGGAGGTTGTTGAAGTCGTGGGCGACCCCGCCGGCGAGCTGGCCCAGGACCTCCATCCGCTGGGAGATCTGGGCCTGCATCTCCTTCCGCCGCCGCTCCGAGAGGTCCCGGATGATGGCGAGGACCTCCAGATGATGATCCCGCCGGACCGACCGGGCCGAGACCTCGACGGCGAAGACGGACCCGTCGGATCGCCGATGTTCAGTCTCATAGAGCGTCTGGGAATCCAGGGCCTCGGCCAGGCGGGCCCGGACCGAATCCCCTTCTCCTTCCGCGTGCAATTGTTCCAGGGGCATGCCGATCAGGATGGTGTGGGCGTAGCCATACTGGACCACGGCGGCCCGGTTGGCCTCGAGGATGCGCCCCTCGGGAGAGATGACCAGGATGATGTCCCGGGCCTGCTCGGCCAGCACCCGGTAGCGGTTCTCCACCTCCAGCATTCGTCGGAAGGCCACCGTGCGGTAGTGACGGGACAGGAGCAGGAAGAAGAGCAGCGCGAGCAGGACCAGCAGGCCCAGGATCCAGAAGAAATGGGAGGTCTCTTCCCGGATGGGCCGCAGGACCTCGTCCTCGTCGGACTTGGCGACGACAGACAACGGGAGGCCCGGGATGGATGCCGTCACGGCCAGGACGTCCCGGCCCCGGTAGTCCGACCCCCGATGCAGGTGGATTCCCTCGTATTCGGGGATGGGGCGCGCCGGACCCCGGACCGGCAGGAGGTCCTCCTGCGGGATCCGGTTCGGGGACAGGGGCGGCGGCGTGAGGATCCGCAGTCGGTCCCCTTCCGACAGGGCCAGGAGGACCTCCTCGGAGGGGAATTCCGGGAAGAGCACGGGCTCGAGCGATGCACGCCATCGGTCGGGAGCCAGGGCGACCGCGACGACTCCCAGGGGAGGGGACGAGGGGGGCGATCCTTCGGCGTCGACCGGATGGGCGACCAGGAGCCAGGATCCGACCTCCGGGACGACCTCGAAGAAGTCTTCGAGGGACCGCTCCAGGGTCTTCCGGGCCAGATCCGCCAGCAGGGCATCCGGGAGAATCCCCGGGAACCGGTCCTTCCGGAGTCGCACCTTGCCGGAGGCGTCCACCAGGGCCACCGAGGCCAGGTCCTGGCTCTGCAGCACCGCATCGACGATCATGCCGACATGGGTCGACAAGTCCTCCGGGGCACCTGCCTCGGCCGCCCTGGCAGCCTCGGGGGACAGCAGCCCCCGGAACGACGGGAACTCGGCCATCATTCGGGCCTGGGCCCGGGCCGCCCGGGCCAGACCGAGGAACCGGTCGCGACGGAACTGGACCTTCTGGGTCAGGCGAACCTCGGCCTTCCGGAGACAGTCCTCCCGGCGCTGCTCCAGATCCTGGCGCTTCACCAGGCAGGTGCCCACGATCACCGCCAGGGCCAGGACCAGCATCGCCACGAAGGATCGGTGCCGGAAGGCCCCGGGGATCCGGCGCAAGGGCGTGTCCAGTTTCCGGATCACCGAGGAATCGGCCATCGAACGCCTTGGACTCCGAGTGGCGATAGTATCGCCAACGGAAGGCGGCCCGTAAAGAAGAAAAAACAGTCAAGGTCCTCGGGCCGGACGAGGCGGTCAGCGGCGGCGGGGTGTCGCGGGGGCCTTGGGCCGCCACTGCTCCAGGTGCCCCTGGACCTCGTCCGCCAGACGGCGATCGGGAAGGGGGCCCCGAGCAGCAGGGCCTGCCTTGTAGAAGATCAGCAGGTGATTGAATCCGCGGAGGGAATAGTTCCCCTCGATGGCGGCGGTGTGCCAGTGGTTCCGCTTCAGGGTCGCGTTGTGGCGGACCACGGCGACGTGGTCCACCGGGAGGAACCGTTCGGCCAGCAGCCCGAAGAGTCGGACGCCGATGGGAATCAGGGGCTGTCCCTTCCGGAAGGAGTCGCAGACGTAGAACGCCAGATAGCGCCCCGGCCTCAGGATGCGATCGGCCTCGGCCACGACCTCCCGGAGGGCGGACCAGTACTCGGGCTGGGCAGCGTTCCACTGGCCGATGCAGTCCGGGCTGCCCGAGTATTCCAGGTGGTCGGAGTAGGGCGGGTCCGCGAAGACGAAGTCGGCCTTGGCATCCTCGAGGGGAAGGTGTCTGGCGTCGGCTCGGAAGATGTCCTTGCGCGTGGGCTGGACGTCATAGCCCAGGGCCCGTCGGCCGCAGTCCCGAGCCACATCCAGGGTGGTCCCGCTGCCGGCCATGGGGTCCACGACCAGGTCCCCGGGGCGGGTATAGCGCTGGAGGAGATTCCAGACGACGTAGGAAGGCGTCGCTCCTCGGTATGCGGTGTCCCCCTGGGGCGTCTGGCCATAGTTCTGGGAGGGGTAGTCCCAGAGCGTCGTGGTCTGCAGGCGTAGCGGGGGTTTGGGCATCTGGCGCCTCCCGGCCCCTGGCCGGCCGGATGCTAGCACGAACCGGTCCCGGGGGCGTCGCTCGGGGCGGTTGGAGTCGGTTGCGGGACGGATGGAATCCATTCTAGAATGGTCCCAAGAGCACCGAACAGGTTGCAGGTGGAGGAACCCTTCCGAGGATGGGAGGCCATCTTGGCGGCCCTTCCCGGGCTGTTGGCTCGGGAGCGTGCCGTCGAGGGGCGTGGCCTGCCGGGCGGCTGGGAGGCCGTCGTGAGGGAGTGGACGCTCCTCCTTCAGGCGATGCTGGAGTTGAATCCGCCGGTCGATCGGGAGCCCCCTCCCCCGGGCGTGCGGGACCGGGTCGGGTCCCTGATCCGGGAGGCCGCCGCCCAGGGCCTCGGACTTCCCGAGTGCCTGGAGGTCGTCCTGGGCGGCCGGAGGATCCTGGAACAGGAGGCCCTCGGGTCCCCGGATGGGCAACGGGGGGCAAGACGCATCACGGCAGCGTGCGATCGCGCGGTCCTGCTCCTGGTCCGGGAGTGGAACCGCCAGGAGGATCCGGACGCTCCCTTGAAATCGCGTCCGGTGGGCGCTTCGAACAACCACCCGGACGCGCTTGCCATCACGGATGCCCTGAGATTCCCGGTCTTCCTCCTCACGGGTGCCCTGGAGGCGGCCTGGTGCAATCAGGCGGCCCGGGAGGTCTTCCATCCGCTGGGGTCGGGAGCGGATGCCCCGCCTGGGCAACCCGGATGTTGCGGCACGGTCGTCCCGGAGGTGGCCATCGCGGTCGCCGCGATGGTCCAGGCCGGCTCCGAGGAGGCCTTCCTGGAACGGGAGATTCAAACCCGGATCGGGCCACGGTTCATGGGCATCTGGCTGAGACGGCTGCCACCGGGAACGACCCCGGTCGGGTCCTTCCTGGTGGCGATGGTCGACCTGACGCGCCGCCGGGAGATGGAAGGACACCTTCGGAGGTCCCGCCAGGTCCTGGAGGAGAAGGTCCGAGTCCGGGCGGAGGAACTGGAGCAGGCGAATCGCGCCCTCCAGGAGCAGATCCAGGAGCGGACCGCTGCCGAGGCCGTGCTGCGGGAGAGCGAGGAGCGCTACCGCCTTCTGGTCACCCTCTCTCCCGACGGGATCGTGGTGCATCAGAAGGGCCGAGTGGTCTTCTACAACGAGGCGGCCGCTGCAATTCTGGGGGCCACCGGGGAGGATGGTCCGCGTCTGCTGGGCCAGTCGGTGGTCGACTTCGTGCACCCCGACTGCCGGGCCGAGGTCGTCGATCGAATCCGCCGGATGTCCGAGGGCCAGGTCGCGGTTCCTCCGATGGAGGAACGCTTCCTGGGAATCCACGGAGAGATCGTGGACGTCGAGGTGAAGGCCTCGGCGATGACCTGGGAGGGGCAGCCTGCGGTGATGGTCGTCTTCCGGGACATCCGGGATCGGCAGCGGGCCCGGCGGGAACTCGAGGAGCGGGCCTCGGTCGCCGAGATGCTGCTGGAGGGACGGGAGCGCCTCGGGAAGGCCTCCCCCGAATCCCTGCCGGACGAGGTCGCCCGGGTCTTCGGCAAGGCACTCCGGATCTACCGGCTCTTCTGGTGCGTTCCCGACGGCCTCCAGGGGCTCTTCCGGATCGCCGGACGATTCTGCTGGTTCGAATCGGATCGACCCGCCCTCCGGGAGGTCTCAACCCTTCCAGCCGAGATCCTGGGAGAGATGGAGAAGTCGCTGCGCTCCCGGAAGACGGTCTGCCTCCAGTCGGCCGGAAGACCGTTCGCCGGAACGCCGTCCTTCGCAGGGGAGGCCCGGAGCATCCTGCTGGCCCCCGTGTCCTACAACGAGAAGGTCTTCGGGGTGCTGGTGGCCTGCTGCAGGGAGGAGAACGGCTTTCCGGAGAACCGTCGCCTGATGGCCCAGACCGCTGCGGAGTACATCGGCGCGGCACTGGAGAACATCCAGTTGACCATGCGCCTGCGGGAGGCCGAGGAGCGCCTCCGGTCCATCTTCACCAACGTGCTGGAAGGGATCTACGTCGCCGGTTCCGACGGGAGGCTCCTCGCGGCGAACCCGGCCCTGGCGCGGATCCTCGGGTACCGGGACCCGGGGGAGATGGTCGCGGCCATCGGGGATTTCCGGGAGACGGTCCATGCGGATCCGGATCAGCGGAGGGCCCTGGTGCGGTCCCTCCAGGAGCGAGGGGAGGTTGCAGGGTTTCCCTATCTGGCCCAGCGGGCCGACGGGAGGACGGTCTGGGTCGCGGAGACGGCCTGGGCCATCCGGGACGACCAGGGCCGGGTCCTGCGATGGGAAGGGGTCATCGAGGACATCCACGAGCGCCGGGTGATGGAGCAGCACCTGCAGCGCGGACAGAAGATGGAGGCCCTGGGTCGACTGGCGGGGGGCGTCGCCCATGACTTCAACAATCTCCTGGCGGCCATCCTGGGGTTTGCCGGGATGCTGCTGGAGGAACAGACCCTGGACCCGAAGTCCCGGGAACTGGTGGACGAGATCCGGTTGGCGGGGGAGCGGGGCGCCGACCTGACCCGTCGGCTGCTGGTGTTTTCCCGGGGCCAGGTCAGCGAGACGAGCGACGTGGATCTGGTCGCAGCGGTCCGGGGTCTGGAGGTCTTTCTGAAACGGCTGGTCGGGGAGGACATCGACTACCGGTGCCTGCTGCCGCAGGAGGAGATCTGGGTGCGCCTCCAGGGCGGGACTCTGGACCAGTTGCTGATGAACCTGGTGGTGAACGCCAGGGACGCGATGCCCCAGGGCGGGATGCTCCAGATCCGGGTCTCCCGGAGGGCCGTCCTTTCGGACGAGAAGTTCCGAGACGTCCTGGTGAGTCCGGGGGACTACGGGGAGGTCGAGGTCGCGGACACGGGACTCGGGATGGACCCGGAGGTGCAGGCCCGGGCCTTCGAGCCCTTCTTTTCGACCAAGGAGGCGGGGAAGGGGACCGGGCTCGGCCTCAGCGTGGTCTATGGCATCGTGCGGCAGAGCGGCGGCGCGATCCTGCTGGAGAGCGAGGTGAGTCGGGGAACCCGGTTCCGCATCCTGCTCCCGGCGGTTCCTACTCCCGGCGGGTCGAGGTCGGCGGGGATCGGGGCCGCGTCGCCGCTTCCCGTTTCGGAACGGGAGATCCTGGTCGTCGAGGACGAGGCGGCGGTGCGGGGCCTGCTGAAGACCTTGCTGGAGCATGCGGGGTACCGGGTGCAGGTCGCGATCGACGGGAGGGATGCCCTGGAGATCGTCCAGAGGCGGGGCCATCCACCGGACCTGCTGTTGACGGACCTGGTGATGCCCCGGATGGACGGGGAGGCGCTCGTGCGGCACTTGAGGGCACAGTGGCCCGAACTGCCGGTGCTGTGCGTCAGCGGTTATGCCCGGGACACGGGATTCCTGGAGAGGGTCGTGCCCCCGATCCGCCTGATCCAGAAGCCCTTCCACGTGGGCGAGGTCCTCGGGGAGATTGCCCGGATGCTCGGCGGAACCAACGACGGGAGCCGGTGACCTCGGGGGAGGGCTAGCGACCGAAGGGGATCGTGAGGCGGATCCCGACGGCCTTCTGGTTCAGGTCGTATCCCACCGTGACGGGGATGTTCTTGTACTGGAGGCCGATCTCCGGGCGGATTCCCTGGGTCTTGTCCGGGCCGTATCCTGCCGAGACCCCCGCGATGACCTTCCAGTTCTGGTCCAGGGCCCGGGCCGTCTGGATCGAACCCACGCCCTCCGAGAAGCGTCCATCCTTCCAGGTGGCCTGGTTCTCGGCCCGGACCATCCAGGCCCCCAGCGTGTGCTCGACGGCGACCCGGAACCGGTCGATGGGGACGTCCGCCGCGTTCTCCCGGTGCCACTCGACCAGGAACGCCTCGAATTCCTTCGGGTCCCGGAAGCCGAACCGCAGACCGACCGCCAGCAGGCGATCCGAGGCGAGGTCGTAGCGGGCGCTCCCGCCCACGGACCAGCGATCCGACACCCGGGCATCGACGTCTCCGGAGACCGTGGCCTTTCCCCCGGCGCCCAGTTCCGCCTTCAGGGCGGCCGTGAGGTCCTCGGTCCGCCACGTGACGTTCCCCGAGGCGGCGCCACTGCCGGGTCCCCCCCCGTTCTCGATCCGTCCACCGACGGCCAGCGGGCCCTGCTGGTAACGAACCTCCGTGGACGACCGGACGCCCTGAGAGGTCATCTCGGTGGCGTCGATGCGCTGCCAGGCCTCCTTCGTGATCTCCTGGGAGAGGCGTACCGACCAGGCCCCCCCGGCCTCGACCTTCGCCGCGCCCTTGAGGACCCGTTCCGACCCGTCGGTCCACTGCACCGTCGCGTCCACGGCACCGGAATGTCCCCGCTCCTTGGAGACCCCGAGGGTCGCCTCCCCGTGGTCCGTGCGGATCCGGGCACCCGCCGAGGCCGACAGCAGGCCCTCCCGATCCAGGCGGGCCTGGGTGGTCACCGATGCATCGTCGGTCCCGTAGGTCCCCGAGACCTGAGCGGTGGTCCCCTGGTCCTTCCGGTGATCGACCCGGACCTCTCCCCGGAATCTCCCGGCCTCCAGGGCGATCCGGGCGTCGATGGCCTGCAGCGTCAGGTCCCGGACCTTTCCCAGGCGAACTCCGGCACCGGCCGTCCACTTCGGTGCATCCTTGCCGCGGCCCAGGGTCCCGGAGGTCTCTGCGCCGATGCGGGGCACCTCGACGTTGGCTGCCACGGCGCCGGCCGCCGCGAGGATCGCCGCCGCCACCACCTGCCAGGGGTGCTGGACGCCATAGGACTGCAGGGCCGCGGCCAGGGACCGCCCCTCCTCACCGGCCAGGTAGGCCTCGGCCTCGGCCTTCAGCGCAGGGCCGATCTGATCCTGGAGGGCCTCGATCACGGCCTTGCGCCCCGCCTCGTCCAGGGAGGCGTCGTCCTTCGCCAGACCCTCCCCCGCCTTCATCAACGCGTCGACCACCGACCCGGCATATCGGGACAGGGACTCGAGGGAGGTCTGCTTCACCACGGCGTCGAAGAGGGCCCCGCCCAGCATGCGGCCCAGGGCCTGCTCGTAGGCCTGGGGCGACGGCTTCGGACCCGCCGGGGTCCTCTCGGCGTCGGAGGCGACCTCGGATCGGGAGGTCTCCGGAGCGGATGGAGGCGCCGCCGGGGAACGCCCCGGGGACAGGGCCCGGGATCCCTCCTGGAATCCCATGCCCCGGACCGATTCCCGGAGCCCTGAACGGGCGGGAGACGCATCGGATTGGGCATCGACTCGGGTCGTGGATGCCGGATCCCGGGCCGGCGTCGTTTCGGGGGTCATCGAGGAAGCCATGGCCACCTCGCGCTGGCAGACGGTTGATCATAGGACCCTCGCCGGACTGCGACAAGCGCCCCGTTCCCCGGCAACGGATTGGAGCGCCCCGGGGTTCTCTGCTATCCTCGACCCGTACCGACAGAGAGGGGGAGACGGATGCCTCGCATCGCTCGGACGCTGGTCGGTCTGGCGGGCGTCCTGGGAGTCGTCACGGCCTGGGCCGCGCCTCCGGCAGGTGGGAAGCGGGAAACGGACCCCCTGGCCGAAGAGGTGGGGTCCCTCCTGGACATCACCGGTCTCCAGGCCCGGGAGATCGAGGCCCTCAAGAAGCGAATCACGGTCCTCGAGGAGGAGTTGAACCAGGCCCTGGAGGGCCTCCAGCGGCAGCAGTCCCTCCTGGAGCAGAACCGCCTGGAGGCCGGGACCTCCCGGGAGCGGATCGAGGCCCTGGAGGGACGCCTCACGCACCAGGGACGAACCTTGCCGTGGCTGATTCCGACGGCCTCCCTGCGCGTTCGGATGCTCTACGACAGGAATCGGATGGACCTCGACTCGGGTCGGGGAGACAACGACCTCTACCTGCAGCATCGACTGCGGTTGGGGGTCACGCTCCAGGCAGGGTCCGGGGTCCAGGGGGTGTTCGTGATCCAGGACTCCCGAGACTGGGCCGCCGAGAGGACCACGGTGTCGAACCAGGGGGGGCTCGACCTCTACCAGGGATACCTGGCCCTGGACGACCTGGGCGGCACGGGCCTGCGACTGATCGCGGGGCGATTCGCGATGGACCTGGGGTCCGGACGCCAGGTGTCGTCCCGGGACTTCCACAACGTGGGTCAGGCCTTCGATGGGGTGCGACTGGCCTGGCGACGTCCCAAGGTCCTGGCGGCGGACCTCTTCGCCACCTTCGTCCGGGATGGCTGGGCGCCGGTGTTCCGGGAGGGCTGGGGGCAGGACCCCTATGGAGTCTTTTCGGGGATCTACCTGTCCACCGACGCGGTCTCGTGGATGGATGCGGACCTCTATGGCTTCTACCAGGATGACGGGTTCCAGACGGAGACGACCAAGGTGGCGACCGCCGGGGCGCGGCTGGTGGTGCACCCGGTGAAGGGGTTGCGGCTGGAGGGCGAGGCGGCGGTCCAGTTCGGCAGGGTCACGATCCGGGACCTGGAGGCCCGGACTCGGGAGGCCACCCACCTGGCGACCGCCTATGCCGCCGAGGCCCGGTACGAGTTCCAGGGCAGGACCCGGCCCTTCATCGCCCTCTCCTTCGCCAGCGCCTCGGGCGATTCGAATCCCTGGGACGGCCGGGACGTGGCCTACCGGCCCCTGTTCCCGGAGCCGACGGCGTTCCTGGGGCGACTGGGGATCTTCACGTGGCAGGGAGTCTGGGACCTGGGGCCCTCCCTCGGGCTCTCGCCGGTGGAGGGACTTCGCATCTCTCTGGCATGGCACTTCTTCAGCCTCTCCAGCGACGGCGGGACGCTGGCCGCCTTCGACGCCGACACGTTCCGGGCCTCGGACCCGAGGCCTCCGGCTTCAATGGGCCGGACCTTCCACGTGCCCGCGGGTGGAAGCCGGTTCCTGGGCCATGAAGGGGACTTCTCCCTGGAGTGGAGGGCCCTCCCCTGGCTCACCGTGGAGGCGACATACGGACTCTTCCAGCCGGGCGCTGCGGCCCGTCGGGGGGAAATCCTCTCCGTGGGGGAGCGAACGACCGAAGGCACGGGGGCGGCACCGGTTCCCTACTGGCGACGAGATCATCGCCTGGGAGCGGACCTGTCCCAGCGTCTGCTGGTGGGATTGCTGCTATCCTTGTGACCCGGAACCTGGTCCTGCGACACGGGAGGTGCGGGGTGGAGTTTGCCTGGGCGAGCCGAACGGACGTGGGGCGAGTGCGCAGCCGCAACGAGGACGCGCTCCTCTGCGACGGCGGCCTCGGGTTTTTCATGGTGGCCGATGGGATGGGCGGCCACCAGGGGGGAGAGGAGGCCAGCCGCATCGCGTGCCAGAGCGTGGCGTCGTGCATCCAGCGGCATCGAGCCCTCCTGGAACGGGCCGCCCGGGAACCGTTGCCGGTCCACTGGCGGGAGGTGGCCGACCTGCTGGGGGAGGCCTTCCGGGAGGCGAACGAAGCCATCGTCCAGGCTGCGGACCAGGACGTGGCGCTGCAGGGAATGGGATCCACCGGAGTGGCCCTGCTGCTGGTGGGGGACCGGGCCTTCATCGGCCACGTGGGAGACAGCCGGGCCTATCTGGTCCGGGACCGCATGGCGACCCTGCTCACCGAGGATCACAGCCTGCTCTTCGAACTGTTGCACCAGGGGAGACTGGCCCGCTCCCAGGTCGCCCGGTTTCCGATGAAGAACGTCGTGACCCAGGCCCTGGGGATCCGGGGGACGATCCAGCCCGAGGTGATGGACCTCCCGTGCCTTCCAGGGGACCGTTTCCTGCTGAGTTCCGACGGGTTTCATGGAACCGTGGAGGACGAGAGGGTGCCTCGGCTCTGCGACGGCCCCCTGGACGCCGTGGCCGAGAGACTCGTCTCCTTTGCGAACGCGTCCGGGGGTGCCGACAACATCACGACGGTCATCCTGGAAATCCGACGGATCGACGGGGATCCCATCGCCATCCGCGAGCGGTTGCGGCGGGTCCGGGAGACACCGCTCTTCGGTGCCCTGACGCTGGGGGAGATGTTCCGCCTCCTCTCCCGGGCGGATCACTTCCTGGCCCGGCCCGGGGAGGTGCTGGTGCGGGAGGGGGATCGGCTGGACGGCATCCTGGTGGTGCTGTCCGGGGAGGTCGAGGTGCTGCACGGAGAACAGGTCTGGGTTCGGCTGGGAACCGGCGGCACCTTCGGGGAGGTCTGCCTGGTCGAGGACCGGCCGGCGGAGGTCTCGGTGGCCGCCTCCGCCCCGACCGAAGTGGCCCTGATCAGCCGTCGATGGTTCGAGACGGAGGCCGGCCAGCACCCGGCGATGGCGCTCCGGATCATGCGGCAGGTCGCCCGAGGGCTGGCCCAGCGCCTCCGGGCCGCTCAGCAGGACCTGGTGCGCCTCGGGAATCTCGTGGACGTGGACGGCCTTCCGACCCGGTTCGGGGAGGTCCTTCCGGAGCAGTTCGACTTCGAGACGGAAGTGACGCCCGTGGCGGGGCTTCCGACGGTGCAGATGGAGGAGAAGGGATGAATCGCAGGATTCGCACGGGGCTGGCCTGGATTCTGGCGGGGATGCTGGTGCTGGCCGCCGGGGGGTGTGGAAAACGCCCCCGCAAGGCCCGGAGCGCGACTGCCACTGAGGGGCTCTCGGGCGGGGCCCTGGTGTTCTCCGACGACTTCGAGCGAACGGACCTGGGGGAGTCCTGGCTCCAGCGGACGGGCCGCTGGCGGATCGTGGATGGTCGGGTCCGCGTCCAGGGCGACCGGAACGAGGGGCTCTGGCTCCAGGTGGCCCTCCCGGATCGGGTCCGGATCGAGTTCGACGCCGTGGCCCGGACTCCCGACGGCGACCTGAAGTGCGAGGTCCTTGCCTCGGAGCCGAGGCACCAGACGGGATACATCGCCATCCTGGGGGGCTGGAAGAACTCGCTGAGCGTGCTGGCCCGCCTCGACGAGCACGGTGAGGACCGCCTCGAGTCGCCCCGGAAGGCGATCCCCGGGCAGGTCCATCACTTCGTGCTGGTGCGCACCGGCAGCACGCTGGTCTGGTACGTGGATGGGGAACCGGTGCTGTCCTTTGCCGACGAGTCGCCCCTGAACGGCCGCTATTTCGGCTTCAACAACTGGATGGCCGAGGTCGAGTTCGACAACCTCGCGATCTACGCCCTCTGAGGGAACCGCAGCGGCGGCCTGCCGGTCTGCCGGAAGGCGGCATCGAATCGTGATCCCGGGAGACTCCCGGTCAGAAGTTGGTCTGGGCCGCGATGCCCGGAAGGCCGTCCGCCCCCGGATTGCCAAGGGACCCGCCGCCGGTGCCGGCCCGTCCGCCGACCCCCGATCCGAGCCAGAGGATCGAGGCCGACCGGTAGTCGTTCAACTGGTTGACCGTGGCGCCGTGGACGAAGAGGCCGTAGGCCGGACCCCCACAGCCGCCGCCTCCACCGCCGCCATGCCCACCGGCCCCGCCATCGCCGCCGACACCGCCGCCTGCGGCACAGAAGGTCCGGGAGTCCCCGGCGCCGTCCGCGCCACCGACTCCTCCGGTGCCGCCGCTGCCGCCGACGCCTCCCAGTCCGCCGTTGCCCCCGTCTCCGCCGATGCCGTTCTGAACCTGGCAGTTCCGGATCACCGGTGCCGTGGCCAGGGGATTGTCAACGGTGACGAAGATGGCGAAGGATCCTCCGCCGCTGCCTCCGGCGGTTCCTCCGGCGGCCCCGCAGCCTCCGGACCCGCCGCCGCCACCGCTGCCGCCGATGTCCGAGTAGCCGTAGGAGGAGCAGTTCCGGGTCTCGGCTCCACCGCCGGCACCACCGCCGCCACCGCCACCGCCGTGGGCCCCATCACCGCCGTTGCCGGCCGCCGGGGGAACCCAGACGCCTCCGACCACGGCGCCAGAACCCTGGCAGGGAGCGCCGGAGGCCCCGGCGGCACCGGGGGTTCCGGGAAGTCCGTTCCCCCCCTGCTTGGACCGGGGAGGAACCGTGCACAGGCCACAACTGCGGGAGGAGGTGATGCAGACGGGGCCCACGCGACTGTAGTTGAGGTCCGAGATGAAGCCATCGGCCCCGGCCATGCCGCCGTCTCCGCCCGATCCGGTGTTGTTCTGACCCTTCTTGCCATTCTCGGTGGCCTTCGCGGTCTGGGTGTTCGCATTGTTCGGGCAGGTGGGGTCGTTCTCGTCCCACTGGGGACAGATCCCCGTGCCCCCTTCGCCGCCGGAGACATTGGCCGAACCGCACTGCCCCTGCCCGCCACGGCCGCCGGCGACGTGGTTCGCCGGGCCGCAGTTGGCCGTCTCGCAATCCCGGGCTGCGGCCCCGGGGGCCCCCGAGGCCCCGGAACTCCCGGAGGCACCGGCCCGTCCGGGCTCGCCATCGCCTCCCTGGCCGCCGACGATGCGGCTGTTGCGGACGGCCACCGTCGCATCGCTGTTGCGCAGATACACCGCGATGCTGTTGCCCCCGGGGATCCGGTTGTTGGCCCCGATCACCACGAAGCCGTCCAGAACGGTGGACTCGGGGGCGCCCCCGACGATCCCGATGGCATTCACGGCTCCCGGGCGGTCCGGGGTCGGGGCCGGGCCCAGGATCACCGTCTCGTAGGCCATCGGCTCCCGGGTCCGGAAGTCCGCCGAGTAGCCGCCGTAGAGCCCGATGCCCGCCTGGAGCGCGACGGCCTCGGAATAGACCCCCGTGGCCACGTAGACGTCCCGCTTCCCGGCGCCCTGGGCCCGGGAGAGGGCCGTGCCGATGGTCAAGAGGGGGAGGTCGATGCTGCCCGGATTGGCGTCGTTGCCCCACTTGGCCACGAAGAGTCCCGCCCCCAGTTCGCCATCGATGCCGTCGCAGTTCGCATCGCCGTCCCCCGGGAGGTCCTGGGGACCCAGGTAGATGCACTCGCACCCGTTGGCCGGGTTCCGATCCACGTCGAAGAAGCCCTGGTTGCACGTGACCTTGCAGTCGGGCACCGGGCGGCTGGTGTCACAGACCCCGTGGCCATTGGGGATGTTCTGGGCGGCGCAGTTGTTGCCGCAGACGCCGCAGTTCCGGTCATCGACGTAGCGCCCGCTCCCGGGGTCCAGGAAACCCTCGTCGATCACGCCGTTGCAATTGTCGTCGAGGCCGTTGCAGGACTCCTCCGGGAGGACGCAGGGGCCCCATCCCTCGTCCCCGCAGACCTGCATCCCCGTGCAGGTGTAGGAGGGCCCACCCGGGACCGTGTACGACACGGAGCAGCCCCGGGAGACTCCCTGGGAGGCCCCCGTGCAGGAGCAGGTGCCCGAGAGGGGCTGGCACTGGTCCGGGCCGCCCGGGGCCGGGAGACAGGCGAAGGAGGACGGGCAGTCCCCGTCGGACGTGCAGGCCTGGCCGCAGAAGGTGCCCCCCTCGGTTCCGAGGGGCAGGCACCGGGCCCCCTCCCGGACGCAGTCGGCGTCCTGGTTGCAGGGGGAACAGAGCAGCGTGGTCAGGGGGACGCACTGGACGTCATTCAGTTTGTAATAGCCCGGGTCGCACTCGACCACCACGCACCGGGGGGCGGGCCCCGCCAGGGAGCACCCCGGCGTGGCATTGGGGAAGAGGTCGAGGCAGGAGCGGTTGCAGGCCCCGCAGTGCTCCAGGCTGCCATAGACCCCCTGGACCAGGAACGGCTGGTCCACCACGCCGTCGCAGTCGTCGTCGATGCCGTTGCAGACCTCCTCTGCGGGCTCCGCGGCGTTGCACACCAGTCCCATGGGCCCCAGGCAGACGTTCTGTCCCCGGCAGGTCCCGAAGGCGTTCGTTCGCTCGCAGGGACCGCCGTCGGGGAGGTCCTCGTCCACGAGCCCGTTGCAGTCGTCATCGATGCCGTTGCACTCCTCGACGGCCGGGGTCCTGGCATCGCACCCCACAAAGCCCTTCTGCGGGTCGCAGGACTCGTAGCCGTAGCAGGTGCCCACCTCGTTCGTGACCTGGCAGAGACGCTTTTCGCCCTCGTTGGCCTTCCGGCAGAGGCAGTCGCCGCTCGGGGGCAGGCAGTAGGCGGCCCCGTCCTCCCCCAGGGGCGTGCACCGATAGGGATCGGGGCACTGGCTCCCGGTGCAGGGAACCGAGCAGAACCGGCCGGAGGGGGTCTCGATGCACCGTCCGCCCCCGCACTGGGTGTCGGTGGAGCAGGGGGAGCAGACCTTGCCGAACTTCGGGATGCAGATGAACGTGACGTCCGGGAAGGTGTTTACGATGCCGCTGCAGACGAAGTCCTCGGGGCAGTCGCCGGACAGGCAGAGGCGCGTGCAGATGTTCCCCTGCGGCCCCTCGACGCAGAACCCGCTGATGCAGTCCGCGTTGGATGAGCAGGGGGCCAGGAAGCCCCCGGGCTCGATGCTGTCCGGTAGGTCCGTTCCGGGGTCCTCGGAGACGGTGTCTTCCCGCCCGTCCGCCCCCGGGAGGTCCTGGACGTCTCCCAGGACATCGGCAGGGACGTTCGAATCGGGGACCCCCAGGTCTTCATTTCCGCCGGGGGAGCTCCCACCGCAGGAGATCCAGAACAGAAGGGCGGCCACTGGCACGATGGAAAGTCGGTGTCTCATCTTCTCCTCCCGTGGTCTCGGCGGACGTGTCGTGGTCCGCCTTCAACGATACGGCAGGATTGCGGCGTTGCACAAGGGGCAACGTCGCGGGCGGCCTGGGAAGGGGCGATTCGGACACGCGGTAGAGGATCCAGTCCGAGGTCTCCGCGAGGGGATCCAGGGCGGCCTCGGCGTCCCGTAGCGGGGGGGACGAGGACTTCCGGACCAGGATGTAGTCGAAGTATCGCCAGACGGGGCTCTTGGGGAACTCCACACCCGGCTTGGGGGGGATCATCCCCTGTCGGTACTGGATCGGGTTGTGGGGACGCTCCGAGAACTCGAAGTCGGCGACGCCGTGGCGGAGGATGGCGTATAGGAAGTGCAGGTGCCAGAAGGCGCCGTGCTGGATCACGCGGCTCTCCTGGTTCCAGGCCACCTTGAGGAGGCGCTTGCCCTCCTCGGCGCGGTCGAAGAGGGCCGGATAGTCCTCCAGTTCCTTCCGGAAGTCCTGGAATCCCTTGACCAGGTTCCAGACGAAGAGCCCGTTGAGGACCCAGAGGACGACCATCGCCGGCACCACGATGCGCCGAGGTCCCTGGTCCGGCCGGAGCCAGGCGAAGAACAGCAGGAACGCAAACACGGCGTGGCGCATCGACACGACGGACTGGGCCTCGATGTGCTGGGGGAGCAGCATCGTCGACAGGGCCAGCACCACCGTGAGGACCTCGAGGTCGAACCACCGGACCTTCCGCGTCTCGGTCCGGGGGACGTCGGCGGCCCGCCGGACCACCAGCAACACCATCGCGACCATCAGCAGGGCCAGGAACAGGGCGTCGTCGCGCTGGGCCTTGAAGTAGTCCCCGACATGGAAGAACCACCCGGACAGGATCTCGCCGGGCTTGTAGAAGGTCGGTCCGAAGAACTTGTCGAGGGTCCCGAAGGCCATTCCCGACGACGAGGGGGTGCCCTGGACAAAGAAGACCAGGAACCAGGGAAGGAAGAAGACCAGGGCGGGCAGGAGCGGAGCGGCCCGGGCGGCGAAGCCCCAGAGGCCCTGGCCCCGATGCATTCCCCAGAGGAGGAGGCACAACAGGTTCGCCAGCAGGTAGAGGTGGGCGTGGGTGAAGAAGAGGAGCAGGATGAAGAGGGCCGCCCAGGCGCCGGCCCGCCAGTCGGGGGACTCCCGATCCGGTGCCGCGAAGCGCCGGAAGGCGGCGACGGCCCAGAAGAGCAGGGGCATCGCCAGGGCGAAGGAGACGAAGCCGTAGGCGAACATGGCGTTGTAGATCAGCGGGAACGCGAAGAAGACGGTCCATCGGGACCGATCGAAGGCCCTGGCCAGGGAGAGGAAGGCCCAGGGGAAGGCCAGCACGTACAGTGACAGGACCAGGCGGTTGGCCACCAGCAGGTCCCCGGTCAGGGTGGCCAACCAGTGGGTGCCGTAGTAGTAGATGAGGTTGGGCCGCGGGGTCGTCGGGAGGCGGAAGTACTCGGGATAGACCGATCCGGGGTCGTGGTAGTGGTGCAGCACGTCCACCAGGGCGAGGTGCTGCCAGATGTCCTGCATCGGCGGGATCGGGACGGACCAGAGGGGGACCAGAAAGGCCGCCGAGAAGATCAAGAAGAGGCCCCAGAAGATGCGATCGAGAGGGCCCTCTGGCAGTCGGGGTCGCCACATGGCGGGGCATTCTACACCACTTTGCCAGGTCGCCTGCTCGGCGGGCCTTGCGTTCGGGTCGCCCCGGATCAGTGGAGGGGTCGGGGGTCGCCTTCCGGCCGTCTGGAAGGGGAATTCCTGGTTGAAGGGAACGGGACCGTCCTCTAGACTCTGGAGGTCGCCGGAGGGGCCGCTCATGTCTCTGGGAACAAGGGTCCGCTGGTGGGTGCCGGGATGCATCGCGTGGATCGCCGCGTCCTGCTCAGGCGGGGGGGGCGTTCCCGGCACCGATGCGGTCGGGGACACCGGCGGGACACCGGAGGACGTTCGGGAAGAGGTGCAGCCAGAGGACCCGGGAAGCCGGGAACTGCCGGAACTGGTCTTCGTGGACTACGGGAGCCCGGACCCGGGGGGCGCCGACGACTCGGTCCTGGACGAGACGGACGCTGCGACGGACGAGCAGTCGGCAGAGATCATCGAAGAGGTCACCGGGGATCCGGGCGACTCCGGAGAGATTCCCGGCGACATCGGCGTCGATCCGGCCCCGGATCAGGGCCCCAATCCCTTCGAGACGACCTGTTCCCAGGATCCGGATTGCGAGTCGGGGTGGTGCCTCTTGACGGACCAGGGGAGGCGATGCAGCCGGGAGTGCCGAGGGAGCGACTGTCCCGAGGGATGGTCCTGTCGTCCCGCCCTCGCCCCCGGGGGTGTCGCGATCTTCCTGTGCATTCCCGATCTCGTCGGGTTCTGCTCGCCCTGTTCCAGCGATTTCGACTGCCGGATCGGACGCTTCCCCTCGAGCGTGTTGCGGTGCGTCCTGGTGGGGGACCGGGAGGGGGCCTTCTGCCTTCCTGGATGCGCCTCCGCACTGGACTGCCCGGCGGGAACCGAGTGCCGGCCCGCCTGGAACGGCGATGAATCGGTCTGCCAACCCTCGTCGGGGACCTGCACGTGCAGTCCCCGGGCCCTCGAGGCCGGCGCAACGGGACGGTGCCTCAACGCCAATGCGGCGGGAACCTGCGCCGGCGAGCGGCGATGCACCCCGCAAGGCCTGACGGAATGTGACGCGCCGGTACCCGACCGGGAGTCCTGCAACGGACGGGACGACGACTGCAACGGGCGGACCGACGAGGAGGGGGCCCGGGACTGTCGGACCTTCTGGTTCGACCTGGATGGGGACGGCGCCGCGGTGGAGGATGCCGCCGGCCGATGCCTCTGTGCCCCGGAGGGGCTCTATCGAGCGCTGCAACGAGGGGACTGCGACGACCGGAACCCGGGAACCCACCCGGGGGCGCGGGAGTCCTGCAACGGCCGGGACGACAACTGCGACGGGGTCGTGGACGAGGACGGGGCCGCGGGATGCTTCCTCCGCTATCCCGACCGCGATCGGGACGGGTTCGGGGACTCCCGGGGAGGGCGATGCACCTGCTCGGCCCAGGGGGACCTCACGGCGAGCATCGGCGGGGACTGCGACGACCAGGACCCGCTGGTCTGGTCGGGGTCCCAGGAGGTCTGCAATGGTCGGGACGACAACTGCGACGGCCTCACCGACGAGGACGACGCGGTGGGGTGCACGGTCTATTACCGGGACAGCGACGGGGACGGCCATGGGGACCAGGGGGCCTCCATCTGCGCCTGCGCCCCCAGGGGGGCCTTCACCTCGACCCGGATCGGGGACTGCAACGACACGGACCCGGAGGTGTTCCCGGGCGCTCCGGAGCGTTGCGACCGCGGGGGTGACGACTGCAATGGCGTGATCGATGACGAAGGGGCGGCCGGCTGTGCCTCGTGGTATCTGGACGTGGACGGGGATGGCTACGGGCAGGACCTGTCGGCCCGGTGCCTCTGCGGTGCCCTGGACCTCTGGCGTGCACCCCTGGGTGGGGATTGCAACGACGCCTCGATCGCGGTGTCGCCTGGAGCCCGGGAGTCCTGCAACGGCCTGGATGACGACTGCAACGGGGTGGTGGACGAAGAGGGGGCGGCCGATTGCCGCCTGTGGTACCAGGACGGGGATCGGGACCTCTACGGGAACCCGCTGACGGCGGCCTGCCTGTGTGGGGCCAGCGGCGACCGCACCACCGACCAGGGCGGGGACTGCAACGACCAGGACCCGACCTTCCACCCCGGGGCGCCGGACGTCTGCGGCAACGGGCTCGACGAGGACTGCGACGGGACGCCGGACCAGACGGGGTGCTCGGGGTGTTCGAACTTCTACCGGGACCTGGACGGGGACGGGTTCGGGACCGAGACGGCGTGCCTGTCCGATCCGGACCCGTCCGGGGGCTGGACGGCCCGGGTCGGCGGGGACTGCGACGACGGGAACCCCCAGCGGAATCCCGGGGCCCCGGAGGCCTGCAACGGAATCGACGACGACTGCGACGGCCTCACCGACGAGGAGGGGGCGACCGAGTGCCAGGTCTTCTACCGGGACCAGGACTTCGACGGATACGGGGCACTGTACTCCGGTCGGTGCCTGTGCGGGGCGACGGGCCTCTACAGCACCACTCGGGGGGGGGACTGCGACGACGGGAATCGCCGGGTGCATCCGGGCCAGACCGAGGAGTGCAACCTGGTGGACGACAACTGCGACGGGGTCTTGGACGAGGAGGGGGCCAGCGGCTGCGCCCTCTGGTACGGGATCTGGACGGAGACTCTTACGGGGATGAGGCCTCGGCCCGCTGTCTCTGCCGGGCGGCCGGGGCCTGGACGGTGAGCCGGGGCGGGGACTGCGACGACGCCAACGTCTCGGTCCGGCCCCTGGCGACGGAGAAGTGCAACGGACGGGACGACGACTGCGATGGGCTGACCGACGAGGTCGGGTCGGTGGGATGCCAGCCCTGGTATCGGGACCTGGACCAGGACGGGTACGGGGTGGACGGGACGGCCCGCTGCCTCTGCGGACCCGACGAGGTCAACCGGGCGCCGTTCCCGGGGGATTGCGCGGACGACGACTCGAGACGGAACCCGGCGGTGGCCGAGCAGTGCGACGGCGTGGACAACAACTGCGATGGGCAGACCGACGAGGAGATGAGCGTCGGCTGCACGTACTACTACCGGGACGAGGACGGGGACGGTTGGGGGACCGATTTCGGGACGAAGTGCCTCTGTGCCCCAGACGGAATGCTCCGGGCCCTGCGTCCCGGAGACTGTGACGACCGGGACGCAGGGAGGAATCCGGGCCTGCCGGAGGTCTGCGGCGGCGGCGACGAGAACTGCAACGGCCAGGTGGACGAGGCCGGTGCCCAGGCCTGCCGCCTCTACCGGATCGACTCCGACCGCGATGGCTATGGGGTGGACGGCACCGAGCAGTGCCTCTGCGGACCGACGACGCTGCGGACCGCCCTCCTGGGAGGGGACTGCAATGATGGAGACCCGTTGGTGAATCCTGCCATCCGGGAGGTCTGCAACGGCAAGGACGACAACTGCAACGGGCAGGTGGATGAACCGGGCGCCGAGGGCTGTCTGACCTGGTACCGGGACCAGGACCGGGACGGGTTCGGGACCATCGACACCGCCACCTGTCTCTGCGTGCCGGTTCCCCCCTTCGATTCCCGGATCGCCGGGGACTGCGATGATGGCAATCGGGCCATCTTCCCGGGGTCCGTGGAGTCGTGCAACGGGATCGATGACGACTGCAACGGGCTCACCGACGAGGGGACGCCCCAGGGCTGCGTGGTCTATTTCCGGGACCGGGACGGCGACACCTACGGGGACCCGGCGGATTTCCAGTGCCGCTGCGCACCCGGGGGAGGCTACGTCGTCTCCCGTGGGCTCGATTGCAATGACCAGTCGGCGGCGGTGCATCCGGGGGCCCCGGAGGTCTGCAACGGCATCGACGACGACTGCGATGAGGTGACCGATCCCGACGGCAGTCCCGGTTGCCAGGAACGCTACCTCGATGCGGACCGGGATACCTGGGGGAGCATGGTCGCCGGGAAGCAGTGCCGCTGCCAGGTGGGGGCACCCTGGGACGCGACTCGGGGCGGGGATTGCGACGACGGGAATGCCACGGTCTTCCCGGGGGCGCCGGAAGTCTGCGACGGCCTCGACGACGATTGTGACGGCAACACGGACCCGGAGGGGGCCAACGGGTGTTCGACCTTCTTCGAGGACAAGGACGGTGACGGGTATGGCATCTCGGCCTCCTACAAGTGTCTCTGCTACGCCACCGGGGTCTTCCGGGCGACCCGGGCCCTGGATTGCGACGACAACCGGAAGACGGTCTATCCGGGGGCCCGGGAGGCCTGCAACGGTCGGGACGACAACTGCGACGGAAACACCGACGAGGAAGGGGCCGCCGGGTGCACGCTCTACTACCTCGACGGTGATCGGGACGGGTACGGGAAGGCCTCGGACTCCCGTTGTCTCTGCGCTGCCTTCCAGAACTGGGATGCCCTGTCGGCCGACGACTGCTGCGACGCCGATGCTCGGGCACGGCCCAACCAGACCGAGTGGTTCACCCAGAAGAACTACTGCAATTCCTGGGACTACGACTGCGACGGGACCGTCCAGGTCCAGTGGACCCGGACGGGGGGATGCATCGGCGGGTGGCCGGACTGCCAGGCCGACCCCGGTTGGTACGGGGCGGTTCCCTCCTGCGGGGCCCAGGGGCAATGGGTGTCCGGGGGCTGCGACAACGGGTTCCTTTCCTGCAAGGATCCCAAGACCACTTCGAAGGTCCAGCCCTGCCACTGACCATTGCCTGGTGCCCCTAGCCTGACTCGAACAGGCGACCAACGGTTTAGGAAACCGCTGCTCTATCCAACTGAGCTACAGGGGCAGCCCGCAAGGCGGCCTTTATTCTCTTCGGGAATCTGCCTCCCGTCAATGGGGACAGTCACCGAATGATCCCAGCGAACCGTCCGATTTCCCGGCGATTTGCCCCCATGGGGGCCCGCGGGGCTGCGGAAGCCAACCTTCCGAAAAAAGTGGGGAATCGGGTGGAGCCGGACCGCCAGCGCAGAGGCGCGGCGTTCCCCGGTGCCTGAAAAAAACGCCTTTTGGACTGGAAACTGGTCGTGATATCGTCTGGCCAGTCTCCCTTCCCAGGAGGACGACATGAAGAAGAGCCTGGCGGTGCTGGTCGGGATGCTGGCGCTGGCTCTGCTCCTGCCGGCGATCAACCTGTTCCGGGGACAGCCCAAGGGCACCGTGCTCACGACCCGGGCCCATGGCGACGCCCGGGTCCAGCGGATGGCGCAGGTCCTGGAAGGACCCTGCGCCGACTGCCACCTGGAAGGCGTGCCCAGGCCCTTCTACGCGGCCCTCCCGGTGGCCTCGTCACTGGTGGAACGGGACAAGCGGGTCGGACTGGAGTGGTATGACCTGGCCGAGGCCCTCGGGCCCGCCGACGGCGAGCCCTCCGAGGTCGGCCTGGCCAAGCTGGAGCGGGTGCTGGAGCAGCGGACCATGCCGCCACTGCCCTACCTGGCGCTCCACTGGAGAGGTGGGCTCTCACGGCATGAACGGGACGAGGTCCTCCGGTCCATCCAGCAGGTGCGCGTCGCCCTCTTTGCCCCCCGGGGCCTGTCCCAGGAAGTTGCAGGCCGCGTCGTCCACCCCCTGCCCGAATCGGTGCCCACGGACCCCAACAAGGTCAGCCTGGGCATGCGCCTCTATCACGACACGCGGTTGAGCGGCGACAACACGATCTCCTGCGCCTCCTGCCATGCCCTCAACAAGGGAGGCACCGATCAGGCCCGGGTCAGCACCGGGATCCGCGGGCAACTGGGCGGCATCAACGCCCCGACGACCTTCAATGCCGTCTTCCAGTTCGCCCAGTTCTGGGACGGCCGGGCCTCGGACCTCCAGGATCAGGCCGCTGGTCCCCCGGAGAATCCCATCGAGATGGGGACCACGTTTGCGGAAATTGTTGCCAAGCTCCAGGCCGACGAGGAGTTCCGTCGGGAATTCGAGGCGTCCTACCCCGAGGGCCTCAGCAAGGCGACCATCACCCATGCCATTGCCGAGTTCGAGAAGACCCTCGTCACGCCGGGGTCGCCATTCGATCGGTTCCTGCTGGGTCAGCATGACGCCCTCCCGGCCCAGGCGAAGGCCGGCTGGGAGGTCTTCCAGCGCGAGGGATGCGCGACCTGCCACGTCGGCCGCCTGCTGGGGGGCCGGTCCTACGAGAAGATGGGCCGCGCGAAGGACTACTTTGCGGCCCGGGGCAATCCCTCCGATGCGGACCTCGGCCGCTATGCGGTGACTCGGCAGGAGCAGGACCGCCATCGCTTCAAGGTCCCGACCCTGAGGAACATCGCCCGGACCTTCCCGTACTTCCATGATGGCAGCGTGACCGACCTCAAGGACGCGGTCCAGAAGATGGCGGAGTTCCAGTTCGGGAGCCGCCTGAAGGATTCCGATGCGGACCGGATCGTCGCGTTCCTGGAGAGCCTGACCGGCTCCTGGAACGGCAACCCCCTGTAAGGCGCCAGTCAGGACGGGACCCCACGGTCGGGCCGGTGGCCGGAACCAGGGTCCGGACCGCCGCGCCTGGTCCCGGTTCAGATCGCCTGGAGGGCCTGGTCCAGGTCCTCCAGCAGGTCGTCCACGTGTTCAATGCCCACCGAGGCCCGGCAGAGGCCGTCCCGGATGCCGCTCTGGGCCCGCATCTCCGGGGGAATCGAGGCGTGGGTCATGATGGCCGGGTGTTCGATCAGGGACTCGACGCCCCCCAGCGACTCGGCCAGCGTGAAGACCCGGACCCGCTCGAGGAAGCGCCGGGAGGCCTCGAGGCCCCCGGCCAGTTCGAAGGAGACCATGCCGCTCATGCCGGTCATCTGGGCCTTCGCCAGGTCGTGCTGGGGGTGGGAGGGCAGCCAGGGGTAGAGGACCCGTTCAACCCGGGGATGCCCTTCCAGGAAGCGGGCCACGGCCAGGGCGTTCTGGAAGTGCCGCTCCATGCGGACCGCCAGCGTCTTGAGGCCCCGGAGCGTCAACCAGGAGTCGAAGGGCGAGGTGCAGGCCCCGACGGCGTTCTGGAAGAACTGCAGGCGATCCCGGAGGTCGTCCCGGACCATCACGATGGCCCCGCCGACCACGTCGCTGTGCCCCCCGATGTACTTGGTCGTGGAATGGACCACCAGGTCAATGCCCAGGGCCAGGGGCTTCTGGAAGAAGGGGGACGCGAAGGTGTTGTCGCAGACCGTCAGGACTCCCCGGTGCCGCCCGATATCGGCGATGGCCCGGAGGTCCACCAGTTTCAGCAGGGGATTGGAGGGGGTCTCGACCCAGATCAGCCGGGTCCGTTCCCTGATGGCATCCTCGACCCGAGCCGGGTCCCGGGCGTCCACGAAGGTGAAGTCGATGCCGCACTGGCGCCAGACCTTGTCGAAGATCCGGAAGGTCCCGCCATAGACGTCGTCGGAGCACACGACATGGTCCCCGGCCTTCAGGAGGTTCATCACCGTGTTGGTGGCCGCCAGGCCCGAGGCGAAGGCCAGGCCGTGGCGCCCCGCCTCCAGGGCCGCCAGGGCCTCCTGGAGGGCGTCCCGGGTGGGATTCTGGGTCCGGGTGTACTCGTAGCCCCGGTGCTGGCCCGGGGAAGACTGGGCGTAGGTCGAGGTCTGGAAGATGGGGACCACCACCGCCCCGGTCCGGGGTTCGGGTTCCTGGCCGGCATGGATCGCTGCCGTCTCGAAACGCATCGTCAGCTCCTGGTGAAGAAGTCGATCAGGTCGATCTTGGACACGATGCCGCAGGGACGGTCCGGCGATGGGGGCCGGGCGCATCGGACCAGCACCACCTCCCCACCAAGGATGGCCTCGTGGATCCGGCTCGCGGGGGTGTCGGGGTCCACGGTGACGACCCGCTTCAGGGCGACCGTCTCCACGGGGTCGTAGAGGCGCCGGGGGTCCCCCAGGATGTGGGCCAGGATGGCTCCCTCAGTGACGACCCCCAGGCAGGCGTCGCCGGAAAGGACCGGGACCTGGCTGATGTCCTTCTGCTTGAGCAGGTCCACGACCGCCGCCAGGGGGGTCCCGGCGTCGACGGTCCAGAGGCCCGTGGCCTTCCGTTCCAGGATGTCCGCCACGGTGGGCTCGGCGGCGGGCTCGTCCAGGAACCCGTTGAGCCGCATCCACTCGTCGTTGTAGAGCTTGGACGTGTAGCGGTCGCCGGAGTCCGGGAGCACCGCCACGACGGTCTGGTCCGGCCGCATGGTCGCGGCGACCTTCAGGGCCACGTGGATGGCCCCGCCCGAGGACCCGCCGCAGAACAGCCCTTCCTCCCGGGCCAGGCGCCGGGTCGTCTGGAAGCAGTCCCGGTCCGTCACCTGGAAGACGTCGTCCACCACCGAGAGGTCCAGGGCGCCGCAGATCATGTCCTCGCCGATCCCCTCGACCTTGTACACGTGGGGAGTCGAGGGCCTTCCGGTCTTGAAGAGGCTGTAATAGACGCTCCCGATCGGGTCCACCCCCAGGACCCGGACCGTCGAGGACTTCTCCTTCAGGTACCTCCCGACGCCGCTGATGGTTCCGCCGGTCCCCATGCCGATCACAACGGCATCCAGATGCCCGTCAGTGTCGTCCCAGATCTCGGGCCCGGTGGAGTGGTAATGGGCGTCGATGTTCGCGGGGTTGTGGTACTGATTCACATAGAACGAGTTGGGCGTCTCGGCGGCGATACGCTTCGCGGTCTCGTAGTAGGAGTCCGGGTGGTCGGCCGGGACGTTGGTGGGGGTCACGACGACCTTGGCCCCGAAGGCCCGCAGGAAGTTGATCTTCTCCTGGCTCATCTTGTCGGGCATCGTGACGATCAGGCGATAGCCCTTCACCGCGGCGATCAGGGCCAGCCCCATGCCCGTGTTGCCCGAGGTGTTCTCGACGATGGTGCCGCCGGGCTTCAGGCGACCATCCTTCTCGGCCTGCTCGATGATGTGCAGGGCCATCCGATCCTTCGTGGACCCGCCGGGGTTCAGGTACTCCAGTTTGGCCAGGACCCGGGCCCCCTTGGGGTCGGGCAGGCGTCGAAGCCGAACCAGGGGGGTCTTGCCGATCACTCGGAGGACGTTCTCGAAGATGCGCATGGGGGTTCTTCCCTTCCCAAGAGGCGGTGCCTGTTTACTCCGGCGGCGAGAGGCGCGTCAAGTCACGGCCTGGCATCGTAGTCGCTCCCGTCCAGGCGAAGGGCCTGACCGGGCCGGCCTCTCGGGGGGGGCGAGCGTCTCAGGTCAACTCCAGGAAGCGCTCCTCCAGCCGGCGTCCCCGGGTCACGGACCCGATCAGGGCACCCCGGTCGATGACGACCCTCAGGACGTCGGTGACGAGCCGATCAA
>Ga0208197_1000162_pt1 | contig 89244 bp, 60 predicted proteins | sample AD_JPNNA4_MetaG_FD_184444 | JGI IMG/M metagenome (GOLD analysis project Ga0208197, IMG submission 184444) | Active sludge microbial communities of municipal wastewater-treating anaerobic digesters from Japan - AD_JPNNA4_MetaG (SPAdes) (version 2) | ecosystem: Engineered > Bioreactor > Anaerobic...
ACGCCGTGTCCACGCTTGGCAGCTTCATCGGCACGTTTCTGCCCAACCTGGTGTTGATCCCCAACCTGGGCACGTACCGCACGTTCGTGCTGTTGGCGATGATCGCTGCCGTGACGGGGCTGTGGGGACTGTGGCACGCAAGCCGCCGTCGCTTCTGGCAACTGGCGTGGACGTTGCTGCTGCTCAGCGCGCTCTTCATCCTCAAACCGGGCGCGATCAAGCCACAGGCGGGTCTCATCCACGAAGAAGAATCCGTCTACAACTTCATCCAGGTGGTGGAAAACACAGACGGCTCGCGGTATCTGTTGCTCAACGAAGGGCAGGGCATCCACTCGGTCTACCTGCCCGGTAAGCAAATTCTCACCGGCGGGCCGTGGGACTACTACCTCATCGCGCCGTACTTCAACGCTGCGCCCCACCCGCCGGATGCCGTCGGCAGTCTGCTCGTCATCGGGTTGGCCGCGGGAACGACGCCGACGCAGTACACTGCGGTCTACGGCGCACTGCCGATTGACGGTGTGGAGATCGATCCCGCTATCATCCAGGTGGGACGGGACTACTTTGCAATGACACAACCAAATCTCACGGCTTACGCCGCTGACGGGCGCGCCTTCCTAACGCAGACCACGCAGCACTACGATGTCGTTGCCGTGGATGCCTACCGGCTGCCCTACATCCCCTGGCATCTGACGACGGTGGAGTTCTTCGCGGAAGTGCGCGCGCATCTCACAGAGAAAGGCGTGGTCGCCATCAACGTGGGGCACACGCCGGATGCGGGGGATGGCGATTGGCGGCTGGTTGAGGCGATGGTCGCCACGATGCGGCAGGTTTACCCATCGGTGTATGTGATCGACATACCTGGCAGCTTCAATGCCATCGTCGTCGCCACGGTCAAACCGACCACAGCCCAAAATCTGGCCGCGAATCTCGCCGTTTTGACCGATGCGCGCCTGCAAACTGTGGCGCAGCGCGCGCTGGCGAATCTGCGCGCGCCGGGGGCGAGCGCGCTGATCTTCACCGACGACCGCGCACCCGTCGAACAACTGACGCACGACTTGGCCCTGCGCTATATCCTCGGCGGGCAATGAAGTATGAGTCAACGGATTCAACGGACGAAACGGATTAGGAAAGCCCTATGGATGACATTGTGATTCGCCTTGCCACGCGCGCTGACGTTGCCGCCATCGTCGGGTTAGCAGTCCAATTGGGGTACAGTGTCGCGGAAAACGAGGCCGCCGACTGGCTTGTGGACCTTTCCCGGCGTACAGACCATGCGATATACGTTGCGGCGTCCGGGGAAGAGGTTGTGGGATGGATTCATCTTTACATTGACTATAGCCTGCTACACAGTCCGGTCGTGGCCCTCGGCGGGATTGTCGTGGATGAGACCCAGCGCGGCAAAGGGATCGGACGCCGATTGATGGAACAGGCCGAGGCGTGGGGCCGGGCGCAGGGCTGCGTGGCCGTCTATTTGAAAACAAACACGATTCGCCACGAGGCTCATGCTTTCTATGAAAGTCTGGGCTACGGTAGGGTCAAAACGCAGTATGCTTATCGCAAAGCGTTGTAAACTCAGCCGCCGGATTGACTAACCTGACACAGTTCATATAATGAGCGCTGCTTCTCGATGACTCCAGTGCGCTATGGAGGTAATATGTACAAGCGTATATACTATTTAGGATTACTTTGCATCATTGCGCTGTTTATGGCCGGGTGTGGCGCTCCAACAACGCCGGCAGCGACCGCCACACCGACCCGCACGCCCGCGCCGCAGGCGACAGCGACGACCGCGCCAACCGCCACCGCCACACCACTCCCGCCCACGCCAACGGCGACCGCTTCCCCCACACCGGCGGCGCTCGTCGTGACGCCCTTCCCGCTGGACGTCAATCCGCTGACCGGCGAGAAAATGGAGAGCGCCGAGGTTTTGGACCGCATCCCCATCGCCATCAAAGTTTCCAACTCGCCGGAAGTGCGACCACAATCGGGCCTCAACTCGGCGGATCTGGTGTTTGAACACTTCGCGGAGGGCAACATCACCCGCTTCACTGCCGTCTTCTATGGTAAAGAGCCTCAACAGGTCGGCTCGGTGCGCAGCGGGCGACTGATCGATCTGGAAATCCCGGCGATGTATCATGCGCTGTTCGGTTATTCAGGGTCCAGCGCGGGCGTCAAGGAACGCATCCGCAATTCAGATTTGTTCCCCACCTACATTGCCGCGCCAGATTTTGGCGTGGGACAGCCTTATTTCTATCGTGTGCCGCAAGAGGGGAAAGCCTTTGAGCACACGCTCTTCACCAATCCCACCGTGCTGCGCCAGCTCGCCGACGAACGCGGCATCAACAAACGGCCGGAGTTCCCCCGGCTAATGGCGTTCAGCGAGACGCCAATCGAAGGCGGAACACCAATAAGCTACTTTGAGGTCAACTATCTCAACGGTGCGTGTACAGCGGAATGGACCTACGATGCGACCATCGGACGCTGGAAACGCGCGACCGCCGGCGTGGCGCAAACCGATTACCTCACCGGCGAGCCACTGACGACGGCCAACGTCATCATCGTCTATGCCAACCACATTGAAACGGATATCCTGGAAGACACCTGGGGCGGCGGACACCAATCTATCCAAATACAAATCTGGGGCACCGGGCCGGCGCTCATCTTCCGCGATGGCGTGATGCAGAATGGCTATTGGGAACGCCTCGAGCGCAACCACATGCTCACGTTCTGGGTCTCGGAAGGGCATCCCATCCCCTTGAAACCCGGCAACACGTGGTTCCAGATGGTGCCGCTGGATACGACTGTAGAAGAAATCAAAGAAGGGCAATTGCGCTTCACACCCAAAGGCGTCGTGCCGTTTGGGCGATAAGACCTATCCTTGCGAAAGTTTCCGAACCTTCGCAAGGATGGGACGCGGGACGCTTGTCTTTTCAAACACCCGTGTTATAATCTGCGCGTGAGGGTGAGTAGCTCAGTCGGTTAGAGCGCACGGTTCACATCCGTGAGGTCCAGAGTTCGAGTCTCTGCTCGCCCATTATAGCTTTATCCTCGACAAGCAAGCCGCCAGCAAGAGCGCGAACACGATTCGTAACTACCGCATCACCTTCAGCAAGATCGCGCTGTGGCTGAAAACCACCCGCTCGAATGACCCCGATCTCTGCTCAACATCCATACCGAACTGTAGAGGTCCAGAGGGTGCGCCACGCCCGCTGACACGAGATGCACTCATGATTACGTTTGAGAGGTGTGGTGCGGGTGACACAAGGTGAGCACAAAGATGCGTCAGTACATTTCTACTGTAACTCAGATGAGCGGCATCAGTGTATCCGGCAGTGAACGATCCGTAACCCAGGCGCGGACGGTATCGGCGAACAGGCCTGGCGCTTGCAGATTCCACACGTGCCCCACGCCTGGAACGAGCACGCCCTTCGCGCCGGGGATGGCGCGACTGAGTTGACGCGCCGCGCGCTTGGCGAAGAAGGTCTCCTGCTGTCCGACTGCGACCAGAGTCGGTGATGTCGTCTGCGCCGGCATTTCGATGTCGAGATACGCTTCCAGCACTTGCATAAACGCGGCGACCGAAAAGCTCTTGAAATCATCGCGCAATAGCGTGCGGTACTGCGCCGGGATGCCAAACTGCAACGCCACCAGCGCGGCGACCTGTTCCGGGCGCAGCAAGCGCAGGATCGGCTCATTGAGTCGCTGCACGGCGACCAGGGCCTTGCTCAGGCGCGTCCCCGTGCCGCTCAGGATGGCGTGATCCACGGCTTCGGGCGCGGCGACCATCAACGCTTGCGCGATCACTCCGCCGAAAGACAATCCGACCACGTGCGCCTTGCCGTTGGGCGTTGTTTCACGGATCACATCGGCAAGATACGCCACTGTGTCGCGCACCACAAGGGGAACGACATCCGCGCTCTGACCGTGTCCCGGCAAGTCCGGCGCGAGGCAGTGGAAGTCGGTCAACCGCTCGAACTGCGGCTGCCACATCCGCCCACTGAGCGGCGACCCGTGCAGGAAGAGAATTGCGGGAGCGTCAATTGCGCCAGCTTCGTGGATATATAGCTTCATTGTACGTCCTTCCGTTTCGATAACTCCAAAATCAGCAGTCCAATGCCCACCATAATCGCCACATCCGCCAGGTTGAAGATACCCGTGCGGAGGTTGCCGATGCCCACGTTGAGAAAATCCACCACCGCGCCATTGTAATAGAGGCGGTCCAGCAGGTTGCCGGCCCCGCCGCCGATGACCAATGCTGCACCGGTGATGCCCGTCGTATTAAGTTCGCGCGTGGTCAGGACAAAGGCCAGCATAACGGCAACCATCAATCCCGCCAACACGATGAACACCCAAAAGCGCACCGTGTCCGGCAATCTGGCGCCCAAGCCCAGGAAAGACCCCTGGTTCTCCGTATAGTGCAGCACCACTGTGCCGCCGAGGGCGTAGATAGGCGACGTTGTGGCCAGATACCGTTTGGCAATGGCCTTTGTCACCTGATCGCATCCCACACACGCGCAGACGATGACGAGGATTAACAGGATTTTGCGATTGGTTTTCATTGTGAGGAGTGATTATAGGGCATCTTTTGGTCTTGACAAGATTATATTTATATATTAAAATCATATTTATGATATAAAATATAATAAATTGACAAATCATACCCTGGAGGATAAAATGAAAGTAGTGAGGAAAAAATTCTGGCAGTTTCTGGCTATTCTTCTGTTAATCTCGTCAACCTCTCAGTTATTTATCACCGGATCGTCTATAGTTGCAGCTTCGCCCACCGTAACGGCCCCATCATCTCGCAAAGAGCTATCTCCGGTTGCGGTTTTACCACCCACACAGTCAGAAGTAGAGCGTGCAGCGGCAGCGATATGTCTGCCCATCACCAACTTCGTGTATTTACCTCTGGTAGGTAGCGCTACCGGCGGTGTTGTTGTTCCTCCGGAGCCAATGCTCCGCGAGCTTCAGTATGGGGTTGGCAAGACGTATGTGTACCAATACCAGATGACTACGGATGTCGTCGCTGGCAAACTTGACAGCGCGGGGTATCGTGAGGATTCGCCAAACACTTCCGTGGTGCGGGGGACAGTGCGGGTCAGTATCACCGGAAAGGAAGGGGCGGATGTTTTCGTCGGTTATATCAGCTTTGTTGACCCGGTCGTGTGCGCCGACAATGGCGAAGAACCCGACTCTTTTATGGATGACGCGGACTTCTTGGGCGATCTGCAAACGGCGGTGGGCTTCAAGCAGCGCGCCGATGGCGTGATTCTGGAGGTATCAAGCTCTCCCACAGCGCAACCGGCGGCGGTGAATTTGCTCAAGGGTATCTTGAATTCGCTCCAGGCCACCTTGCAGGCTGATGATTCATACACTGCGTCGGAATCTGCTGCGCAGGGAACCTATACCGCCCACTATGCTGCTGAACAGTTGCATACGGGTTTGCAATTGACCAAGACGATTGATCAAGACGCATTTGCCAATTTTCTCACGCAGGGCGATCTTCCCAGTTTTATGTTGAACAATACGATTCGCATGACGCTGGATCGCGCCACGGGCGTCTTTAGCTATATCAAGTTCCACGAGGTGATTCGCTCAGAAGATGTGCAGGCGCTTGATCCAGATACCGTTGAAGGTGTCGCAGTGTGGAATACTTCACGCACCAGCGGTTTTCTCAAGCTCGTGCAGGTTGAAGATACGCCTGCCCAAGCCCTGAGCGCGCTGGACTTGTCTGCTTATCAGAGTGGGGGGCTGGGTATTGAGTTCGATGCTCCTGTGGAACCGCCGCTTGGGATTGATATGGATACCCTCGATCTTGCCGCCGAACTCGACGCTTTGGAGGCTGATCCCGCCAATCTGGACCTGTTTCATCGTATGACCTTAATCCTGAGTGCTGATGCCACTGGATCAGCACTCACCGAGATGCAGTCACGCTTGTTGCACAGCCTGGATCAGGAAGAAGTCGCGCGGATTTACATTGACCTGCTCGGCTATGAGGGTTCGGCTGGATCGCAGGCGGTGCTCGCCGGTCTGCTTGATCCCACCGACCCGCAGACTGCGGTGATCTCCACCACATTACAGGAACAGGCGCTAATCAACCTGGCGTTGGTGAAAGAACCGGCGCCCGTGGCCCTGGGAATGATGACCACGCTTATGGATAGCTCGGTGGTCACCACACACGCCGATATGGCGACGCTGGCTTGGGGCGCGATGGCCAGCACGTTGTCCAGCTCGCACCCGTTGAGCGCCACCGAGGTCTATGCTGACTTGCGGACCCGTTTGAACAACGCCAGCACGGATGAACACGTGGAGTTGCTCTTGACGGCTTTGGGCAACACAGCCAATAGCGGCCTGCCGGGCATTGTGAGCGCCTATTTTACCCATCCTTCACCGCGCGTCCAATGGACGGCGTATCAAGCGTTGCAAGGCGTGCCCGGTCAGGAAGTCGAAAACATCTTGATCGCTGCGTTGGAAGACGCGACGATAAGCCCATTTGTCAAACAGGGCGCGGTGTTGGCGCTGAAAAATCTACAGGGCGGCGTCAGTCCGGTGGGTTCTAAAGCCGTCAAGGATTTTCTCGACAAATACCCCACACCCCAGGGGGGAATTTTCCAGAAAACATGGACCAAGGAATTTGGTGGCCAGCGGGTGGGCGGCAGCGCCCCCGGTCATGTCTTGATGGCCAGCCCGCCTTTTGTCTCACGCTTGGAATTGCAGACGATGCAAGAAGTCAATTTCTATCTGAAAGCTGTGCACTTCAACTTTGAGATCGAAAAGAAGTTGCTCACTGCCCAGGCGTGGAGCAAGCCCAAGGATGCCTCTTTCCAGCAATTTGGCGTCCGGTTGATTATCTTCGGCAAAACGCTCAAGGACGAAGTGCAGGATTTGGGTTGCGCGGCAAGTAAAACCGAAAATATCTACAACGCGACACGCGACATCTACAACGCGAATTTCCAGTATCCGGTCTGGGGCGCGCTGGTGGTTGGCGTGGGGCTGAAGATAGATGGCAATTTCAAGATGGACTATCACTACAACTGGAGTATGTGTAATCCATTGGATATGACCGGTCAGTTGGGCATCACGCCGCAAGCTTCGCTGCGAGGTACGGCTTCCGGCTATGCTGCACTCTGGAGATTGCGCGGTGGTGTGGCTATGGAAACCGATATTCTGGCGGTCAAGATACCGCCCACGCTGACGGCTACCTATAGCCTGGCGAATGATTTCAAGGCCTGCGCGCTGGTGCCCTTACAGATCTCTGCTTTGAACGGTTCGTTGGTGGCGTTTGCTGAAGTCAAGGCTTTCGGCAAGTGGAATCGTTTCCTCGAGAAAACGCTGTGGAGTTTTGCTTTGCCATCAGGAAATTACAAGCTGGTTGAACAGTGCTGGACGCCGTAGCTAAACAATGCTCGACAAAGACCTGTATGTTGCAGAACTGGATTAGCTAAAAGTCTCGCGTCCAGTTCGGGATAGGCGGCGGGGTGAACATCCACCCCGCCGTTTTCAATGTGCGTGCGTTGCTCCGAGAGTTGATCTGTACCCATAGTGCAATATGGCAGGCGTGATTAGGCAATCGTATGGGTTGTCTATCTCGCACTTGGGAGTATAACGTCTGTACCATTCAACTCGGAGGTGGATGATGACGAAATTCCCCATCCTGACCACACTCGAAGTGGACGGGCGCTCGGCCCCGCCGGATTGGGCGGTGAAGCAGCGCTATCTCATTGACTTGATGAACCACGCCGCCGTGGATTTTGTAGACCGCTATACCCGGCCCGACGGGACGCTGATCTGGCGCGATGTCTGGCCTGGCATGGACGGCTCCGACGACGGCTACGAGAGCTTCGTCACCTTTCCGCTGTTCTACATTCTCGGCGGCGGCGAACACGTTCACGCGCTGGCGCGCAGCGAGTGGAACGCCGTCACGTGGCAATTCACCGGCTACGGGCAGGTCTACCGCGAGTACGACGCCTATTACGACTGGATGCACCACGGCGAAAGCTCGACGTACATCTATTATTTCGGGTTGGCGAACCCGTATCATCATGTAGACCGCACCCGCGCGCTGCGCTTCGCCGCGATGTACACTGGCGAAGACCCCGCCGCGCCCAACTGGGATCCCGTCCACAAAATGATCCGCTCGCCCATCAACGGCAGTGGCGGGCCGCGCTTTGAGATGTCGGCGGAGGATTGGGTGACGCACCGCCCCGTGCTGGCGGATTACCTCTCGCCCTACGAAGACGTCCCTGGCTTCGACTTCGCCGGCGACCCGCTCAAGAAGCTGAACTGGAACGACGACGCCACCTTCGCCAAAATCCTCACGCTGATGAACGAGCGCATGGTCCCCGGCGACGTGCCGCTGAACCTCAACGCCACCAGCCTGATCACGAGCGCCTATTTATACACGGGCGACGTCAAATACAAAAATTGGGTGCTGGACTACCTGAGCGCGTGGCGCGAGCGGACGGAGAAAAACGGCGGCATTATGCCCGATAACATCGGCCCGAATGGCGTCATCGGCGAGCGGATGGGCGGCAAGTGGTGGGGCGGCTACTACGGCTGGCGCTGGCCCCACGGCGCGTGGATCATTCTCGAAAGCACGCTCATCGCCGGGTGCAATGCCACGTTGCTCACCGGCGATGACGCGTGGCTCGATCTGCATCGCTCGCAGGCGGATTTGCTCTGGTCTATGCGCAAGGACGATGCCGGCGTGGTCAAGGTTCCCTTCCGCCACAGCGACAGCGGTTGGCTCGATTATCGCCCGCTGCAATCGCAGCATTTCCTCTACGCCTACTTTATGAGCCGCAGCGCGGCGGATTGGGCGCGCATCGAAGAACACTTCCCCGACCGCGCCGGTTGGTACAGCGCGCCGCCGAGCTTTGGCAAGGCGGGGCACTTCGGGCCGGAGAAGTGGTTCGGCTATGTGATGGGCGAGAATCCAGACTTCCCCGATCAAGTGTTGGAGGAAACGTACACGTGTATGCAGCGGCGGCTGGACAAGATAGACGCCGACGATTGGGCGGCGTTGGAGACGTGGGACGTGCATCACTGGCAAGACCTCAACCCGGTGGTGCCGGAGGGCCTCATCCAGATGGCGATGGGGACGCCGGCGGCGGTCTACCACGGCGGCCTGCTGCACGCCAGCGTGCGCTACTTCGACGCCGCGTGCGAGCGCCCTGGCTTGCCGCAGGACGTCGCCGCGCTCGTCGAGCGGATCACGCCGGAGGGAATCGTGCTCATGCTGGTCAACACCAATCCGCTGGAAGACCGTGGGGTGACGGTGCAGGCCGGCGCGTTCGGTGAGCATCAATTCACGACGGTTACGTTCGATGGCGCACCCGACAAGCCCATTGCGCTGGACGACAAAGTCTTCCAGGTCAGCCTCGGCCCGTGGGCGCAGGCGCGCCTGCATTTGGGAATGACGCGGTTTGTTAATCCGCCGACATACAATTTCCCTGGGGTGTGAGGGGTAGGGAGGCATTTTATGTCCGAACTTTATGCCAGCGTTGATCTGGGCGGCACGAAAATCGCCTGCGCTTTTGGGACAGCGGACGGCGATATCGTTGCCGAATGCACGACGCCGACACACTCTCACGAGGGGCCGGAAGCCGTGTTGGGGCGCATCGCTGATTTGGTGAACGCGCTCGCCGCCAGTGTCGGGCAGCGCCCGGCGGCAGTAGGGATGGGCGTGCCGGGCCTGGCGGACGTGCAGCGCGGCGTCGTCAAATTCCTGCCCAACCTGCCCACCCATTGGCGCGATGTCCCCGCGTGGGATATGCTCGCGCCGCGTCTGGGCTGCCCCGTGTATTTGCTCAACGACGTGCGCATGGCGACGTTGGGCGAGCTGACGTTTGGCTTGGGGCGCGATTATGCCAGCGTGACGATGGCTTTCTTCGCACTCGGCACGGGCATCGGGGGTGGGGTGGTTATTGATGGGAAGCTGCGCCTCGGCCCTTTGGGTGCTGCCGGAGAGCTGGGCCACCAGACGATCCTGCCCGACGGTCCACTGTGCGGCTGCGGCAATCGCGGCTGCCTGGAGACGCTCGCTGGCGGCCCGGCGATTGTCGCACAGGGCGTGTGGCTGCTGCAATCGGGCCGCGCCCCGCGTCTCTACGACCTCGTGGAAGGTGATGTAGCGCGCATCACCCCCCGCGAGATGGCGCAGGCGGCGGAAGCCGGCGACGACACGGTGCGTGACGTACTCACGCGCGCCGCTGAATACCTGGGCATCGGCGTCGCCAACGTGATCGTGATGCTGCATCCCGATCTGGTTGTCCTCGGCGGCAGCGTCGCGCAAATCGGGCCGCTGCTCTTCGACACGGTGCGCGCGACCGTGTTGCGCCGGGTGGGGATGTTCCCGCCCGACAACGTGCGCATCGAACCGTCACATTTGGGCAATCAGGCCGGATTGCTCGGTGGCATTGCGTTGGCAATGCGCGCTGATGTGAGAATATAACATCTTAACCTATGACTCAAAACCTATAACCAAAACAGGAGGACAAAATGGATTACACGTACCTGGACATAGCCAAAATGATTGACCACTCTTTATTGAATCCGACGATGAGCGTGGCGACGCTGGAACAGGGCATTCTGGTGGGGCTGGCCTACGATGTGGCGAGCATTTGCATCATGCCTTACTACCTCAAACGCTGCGCGCAGCTACTCCACGGCTCCACGGTCAAAGCCAGCGCGACCATCGGCTTCCCGCACGGCGGGCACACCACGGCGATCAAAGTCGCTGAGGCAAAGCAGGCCCTGGCGGACGGTGGGGAAGAGTTGGATATGGTCGTCAACATCAGCAAGGTGCTCAGCGGCGATTGGGACTACGTGCGCGCTGAAATCAAAGCGGTGGTGGACGTGGCGCACGCGGCTGGCCAGAAGGTAAAGGTGATCTTCGAGAACTGCTACCTCAATGACGCGCACAAGATCAAGCTGTGTGAAATCTGCGGCGAAGTGGGCGCGGACTGGGTGAAAACCTCGACCGGCTACGGCACCGGCGGCGCGACGCACGATGATCTCAAGCTGATGCGCGCACATTCCCCCGCGCATGTGCAGGTGAAGGCCGCCGGCGGCGTGCGTACCTTCGACGCGCTGCTCGAAGTGCGCGCGCTTGGCGTTACCCGTGTGGGCGCGTCGGCGACCGCGAAAATCCTGGACGAGTGCCGCGCCCGGCTGGGGCTGGAGCCGATCCAAATCGCAGATAAAGGCACATCTTCAGGCTATTGAGCCCGGTTTCCACGGAAAACCGGCGAGGTTAGTGTGCCTCGCCGGTTTCTTTGTGACGATCAACGCGCCCTAGCTGCTTTTGGATGCGGCCACTTGTGCCTGCAAAGCCGTGATCTGATTGGCGAAGAAGGCATCGCGGCGGCCCGCGGGTGCGATCAACACCTTGCCGGTCCCGGTGAACGTATTGACCAGACCTTCGCCAGAAATCGCTGTGCCGAACAGCCCCTTGGTGGCTTTTTCGACTTTGAACTCGATGTTGCCGGTTCTGGCGACGGCAAACGTCCCGTCAACCACCAGCTTCGAGTTGTTCAGCTCGATGGTCTCCAGCGGCCCCTGCGACGTGATGACGACTTTCCCCCGCCCGGACACTTTGGTCTGGAAGAATCCTTCACCCGACAGCATCCCGGACCACGCCTTGTTGGTGATGACTCCCACCTCAATGCCCATTTCGGACGCATAGTACGCGCCTCGATCGAGGATCCACTCCTCGCCGTTCAAGTCCAGAATGGTGAAATCACCATACGAAGGTTCCAGGAACAGTTGACCTGTCCCGCGATAGACCGGGCGGACGACCGATTCGGCGGACACCAACGACTTGAGAAAGCCGCCCGCGGAAGGGGCTTTTGCTTCCATCGTGATGTTGCCGATCATGTAGTACATCGCTCCGGCTTCGATTCTGACGGCATCGTTGTTCAACTCTATCTTGACGATGCGGAGCAGCTCTTTAGTTTGTACATCGAATGTGACCATTTTTATCTCCTTTTGTTTTAGTGGGGTGGAAAAGCATCTTTTGCAGAACTAGACACACCTCTACTATAGCACCAACCTGAAAAGAGGCTAATTTTGTATGACTTAACGAGATTACAAATGGGTGTGTGCTGAGGGCGCGTGTCAATTTTAAGGGAAACTGCTATGTAGACTAGACCTGACAGGTTTTCTGAAACCTGTCAGGTCTGGCGCAAACTCGCCCTAATCCTGAAATGCACCTGTGCGCCGATGTCTATTTGCATGTTGATGAATGTTGAGAATAATGAAGGCATATAAAGGGTAAACAAGTTCTGAGCAAAGCCGGAGAAAAACGATGGGCATCAAATTCATACTGACGAGTGAACTGTTCTTTCTGCTAGGTCTGTATTTGAGTCCGTTGGTTTTTGGGCTAGGGATAGCGCTGGGGCCGCTGGCCTATCAAAAGCTCTGGGCATGGCTCAATCGACGTCTGGGTAGACAATCAAAACTGCTGCTAAGCCCCAAAGATTCGTTCGATTCGGAATCTTTAGGCGATTATATTGGGGTATACGTGTGGTTAGGTGGCCTATTGATCGGGGCATGGACCTCAAGAAATCATCTTATCAGGCCAGAGAATTTGGCGGACTTGTTTTCCAATGCTTCTCAACTCTTGTTAAGAACGATGATTGGCGGCTTTTTGAGTTTGTGCCTGGGTGAGTTTTGCTCCTATCTCTATGAGCGCGAGACCATAATCCGGCTGCAGAAATATCTGTCCACAGTCCCGATCATCCAGAAAATAAGCCGTGCTCTGCGTGCACTAGTGGTGTTGATAACTCCGTTCGCACGGCGAATAAACCGCTGTCTGGATTCACTGAACACATTGACAGAACGCATTGTTCGGCGTGTCCCGGCGCATTTGGCGTTCATAGTTGTGTTGGTTGTCATCATTTTTGGATGCAGCTTCTTGTATGCAAATGTGTATGCAGTGGATGCGGCCGATTCTCAGCAGGGTCAGGCGCGTGCCAGCGATTTGTTGGCGGCATTGCAGACGTACAAGTCCGCCACCGGCAAGTACCCGGCGACATTGGAGGATCTGGTCCCGCAGTATATCTTGCACATTCCGCGTCCTGCCCGGCGCTACGAGTACAAGTATCTGACCTGTTGGCAGGGGGCCGGGTATCTGCTGTATTATCGCCTGCAAGGAACGGCGGGGACCTATTGTGGCTATGGGGATAAACTGTTCGCGTGGCAATGTGTCCCGATTTCGACGGCCAGATTTCAGAATTCTTCGTGTGATGTCCCGAAGTAGAAGGAGAACTGTGTTGGAATTCTCAAGGATGATCGCCGATGGAGCGTGAACTTTTCGAAGCATGGGTGGCGGAGGCGCTCGACGCGCTCCCGGAAGCCTTTCGCGACCGCCTGGAGAACGTCGAGGTGGTCGTCGAGGACTGGCCCGACCGCGAGACGTTGCGCCAGGCCGGCGTGCGCTATCCAGCGGAATTGCTCGGCTTTTATCACGGCATCCCGCAGACGCAGCGCACCCGTCATTACGGCCTGGTCTTGCCGGATAAAATCTCTATCTACCGCCGACCGATTGAATTGCAGTGCCGCACGCTGGAGGAGATACGTGACACGGTTCATCACGTTGTGCGCCACGAAATCGCGCACCATTTTGGGATCAGCGACGAGCGGTTGAGGGATATGGGGGCGTATTGACCAACCCTTGCGAAGGTCCAGGCGAACTGGTTCGCCCACCTTCGCAAGGGTTCCAGGGACGTTTACGGCACGACGTTCCCGTTGAGCGCGGTAACGTCTTTGAGCGCCGGGATGTAGTACTCTTCTAAATACTCCTGCACCATGCGCCGCGTCGAGAAGCGCGGTCCCACGGTGCGAATGGCTTCTTTCATCATCGTGACCCACCCGCGGGGAATGTCGTCGCGGTCGCGCTTGTAGAACAGGGGCACGACTTGCTCTTCCAAGACTTTGTACAAGGCGTTGGCGTCTGCATCGTCTTGCAGATTGGGGTCTTCGTAGCTCTGCCCTGAATCAATCGCCCAGCCGTTGCGCCCGTTGTACGCCTCGGCCCACCAGCCGTCAAGGATGCTCAGGTTGAGGATACCATTGAAGGCGGCCTTCATCCCGCTCGTGCCGCTGGCTTCCTGGGGCTTGCGCGGCGTGTTCATCCACACATCCACCCCCTGAACCAGGTAACGCGAGACGTGCATATCATAATCTTCCACAAAGGCGATGCGTCCACCAAACTCTGGACTCCGCGCGATGTTGTAGATCTGTTGCAGCAGCAGCTTGCCGGGATCGTCAGCGGGATGCGCTTTGCCCGCGAAGATGAATTGGACAGGACGATAGCGGTCGTGGATGAGCGCCTTCAGGCGTTCGATGTCCCGGAAAATCAGGCTGGCGCGCTTATACGTCGCAAACCGGCGCGCAAAACCGATCACCAGCGCGTCTGGATCGAGGAAGATGCCGGAGCAGAGCAGTTGATCGGGGGGGGTGGCCTGCTGCATACGGGCATCCCGCGCGCGCTCGCGTATGGTGGAGAACATTTTTCGTTTCAGGTGGATGTGCGCGTCCCAAAGTCGTTCATCAGGTATCTCCTCCACGCGCGTCCAGAGCAGTGGATCATTCTGGTGCACGATCCAATCGGGGCTGATGTAGCGACGGTACAGGCGATGCATCGCTTCGCCGGTCCACGACGCCAGATGGACGCCGTTGGTCACGTGCCCGATGGGGACTTCATCGCCAGACTTATCCGGCCACAGACTTTGCCACATTTTGCGCGACACTTCCCCGTGTAATTCACTCACGCCGTTGGCGCGCCCCGACATTTCCAGAGCGAGTTTGGTCATATTGAAAGATTCATAATTGCCGATTCTGTGGCTGCCCAATTTCAGGAACTCTTCCCGGCTGAGGTTGAGTTGCGGCCAGCAATTGAAGAAGTATTTATCAATCAGAGAAAAATCGAACGTGTCATGCCCTGCCGAGACCGGCGTGTGCGTGGTGAAGATGGTTCCCGCGCGCACCCGTGTCTTCGCTTCTTCGAAGGACATGCCCTGGGCGATGAATTCACGCGCACGTTCGAGAACCATGAAAGCGGAATGGCCCTCATTGATGTGCCAGACAACGGGCTGTAGCCCGATGCGGCGGAGAATTTGCACGCCTCCAATGCCGAGTAGAATCTCTTGCTGGATGCGCATTTCGCGGTCGCCGCCGTACAACCGCGCCGTGAGTTGGCGGTCCCACGGTGCGTTCTGCTCTACATCGGCATCCATCAAATACAGACGCGCCCGCCCCACCAGAACTTCCCAGACTTGCAGGTAGATGTTGCGATCTCCCACCTTCACGGGAACGAGGTGCCGGTCGCCGTTGCCGTTCCACGCCAGGCGCATCGCCACTTCCGCGGTATTGAGCGGCGGGTAGATCGCTTCTTGCCAGCCGCTATGATCCAGCCTTTGGCGGAAGTAGCCTTGCTCGTAGAGAAAACCAACGGCGACAAAGGGCAATCCCATATCGCTGGCTTCCTTGGTGTGGTCGCCAGAGAGCACGCCAAGACCGCCGGAATAGATAGGCATTGAAGCGTGCAGGCCAAATTCCGCCGACAGGTAGGCGATAGGACTTTTGCTGTACCATTGCGTGCTGCCGTGGGTATCCTTGTCCATTTCCATCAGCACCGCATCGAAGTCGCGCAGAAAAATGGGATCCTTAGCCAGTTCGTTGAGGCTTTCCTGGGGGATTTCCTGAAGAATCCGCACAGGATTGTGCCGGGTGGTCGTCCAAAGGGTACGATCCAGTTGTTTGAAGAGATCGCGTGAATCGCGGTGCCAGGACCACCATAAGTTGTAGGCAAGTTCCTCTAAACGCGCCAGACGGGGCGGGAGTTTTTGTTGTATCAGTGATTGTTTTGCTTTGTCCATCATTTACCTTCCGTAACGAAAATTGTTGCATCACTATAATTCATTGTCAAGGGCGCGGTTTCCCGCGCCCTTGCTGTCGTCCATTCTCAATTTAAGGCCGAATCCATAACACCAGCACAAACATCAACATGGCGACGATCCCGAATTCCAGCAGCACTTTGCGGGTCAGCCGCCCTAACAGATATTGATAGCTTAATCCACTCAACAAATACAGTTCCAGCGTCAGCATAGTGGCCGCAGTCCACGTGGAGATGGGCCAGTAGCCCAAAACCCAGGCCATTTCGCTGACCAGCAGGGCGATGATCCCGCCGAAGAGCAGCACCATCGGCCAATCTGCACCGCTGGCGCTCAACAGGTCGAAGGCCAGCAGCGTGATCAGCAGAAAAATCGCCGGGCCGGTGATCAGGGCGCGCTCTTGCGCTTGTAAAATCACACTTGTCAGTGCGAAGCCAAGCAGGTAGTCGGCGATATTGAGCAGTGTGCGCGCGCTTGTATAGCCGGGACTTTCTGACGAGAACGCGCGGTAATTGAGGTGGATCAACAGTCCAATGAGGACCCCACCAACCAGCAACGTGACTAACCAGACCGGCCATGAGGCGGCGCGAATCAGCAACAGCGAAGCCAGGAGGGTCCCCAGCGCTGGGTTGATGAGGGAGAAAATCAGCAGGCGCTCCTGGGTTTCACGATGCGGGTGTCCCTGGATGAGCGAAAATGTGCCAGTGGCCACCAATCCCACCATCAGGAGCGCCAACAACCAGTTTCCTCCAAAGGCCAGCTGAAGCGGCGAGCCAAGAATGTGTCGCACCCCCCAGATCAGGGTGGGCAATTCTATGAACCGGAACAACGTCGCGCTGGCCAGGGTGACGGCCAGGATGACGCTGAGCCGGTCGCGCTCCGTATGTTGGGTCTCTTCACCTTGCATAAACATAGAAGGTTATTCTAACGCGGGGCTAACATTTGTCAACTGTTCTGCGGATCTAAAGCTATATCCAACGTAACGGCGACCTCGTCGGTCGCCGTTACGGGTAAGGCAGCGGTGGCTACTTGAGATCGCGCGTGAGAATATCCAGGAATTCGTGATTGGTGCGCGTCCGGCGCATCTGTTGCAGCAGCGCCTCGGTGGCGGCGGTGATGTCATAGCCAGGGGTGGTGGGCGTGCCGGCCATCATCTGCGAGACCATGCGGCGCAGCAGCCATACCTTGCGCAGCGTCTCCTTGTCGAGCAGCAATTCTTCGCGCCGCGTGCCGGAGCGCAGAATGTCGAAGGCGGGGAAGATGCGCCGTTCTTGCAGCTTGCGGTTCAGGTGCAGCTCCATATTACCGGTGCCTTTGAATTCCTCGTAGATCATGTCGTCCATCCGGCTGCCGGTGTCAATTAGACAGGTGGCGAGGATGGTCAGACTGCCGCCTTCCTCGATGTTGCGCGCGGCCCCGAAGAATTTCTTGGGCGGATAAAGGGCGGCCGGGTCGAGACCGCCGGACAGGGTGCGCCCGCTTGGCTGCACCACCAGGTTGTACGCGCGCGTCAGGCGGGTGAGGCTGTCCATCAGGATAACGACGTCGCGCCCGATCTCCACCAGGCGTTTCGCGCGGTTCAACGCCATCTCCGCTACCTGGGTCTGGTGGCCGACCTCTTCATCAAAGGTGGAACTGCTCACCTCGGCCTCGACCGAGCGGTCCATGTCCGTGACTTCTTCGGGACGTTCCCCAATGAGCACGACCATCAAGTGAATATCGGGGTGGTTGGCGGTGATCCCGTTGGCGATCTTTTGGAGCACTGTCGTCTTGCCGGCCTTGGGCGGCGAGACGATGATGCCGCGCTGTCCCAGTCCGATCGGTGCGACCATATCCAGCAGGCGCTCGGTCAAGTTTTGCGGTTCGGTGCTGAGGTTGAGTTTGCGGTTGGGGAAGATCGGCGTCAGGCGTTCGAAACGCGGGCGGCGCTTGGCCGATTCCGGGTCCATCCCGTTGACCGCCTCCACGCGCAGCAGGCTGTGGTACTTTTCGGTCTCCTTGGGCGGACGTACTTGCCCGATGACCATGTCGCCGGTGCGCAGGCCGAAACGCCGGATCTGGCTCTGGGAGACGTAGACATCCTGGGGGCCAGGCATATAGCGCGCTGAGCGCAGGAAGCCGATGCCTTCGGTCGTGATTTCCAGGATACCGCCGCCAAAGCTGAATCCCTCGCGCTCTGCTTTGGCTTTGAGCAGCATTAAGATGAGATCCTCTTTTTTGCGCCCGCTGTAGCCGGAAACTTTGTAGGTGCGTGCCAAATCACGCAGTTCGGGCAGCCGGGTTTTCTCCAATGCGTTCATATCCATGTGCCGGAGGATGTCGGCCTGTTCCTCAATTTCAACGACCGCAGCGCCATGCGGCGGCTCCGGCGGCGCTTCTTCGATCTCCTCTTCTGGTTTGACCTCTTCGACTTCCTCATCGGGGAAGTATTCGGCCATCACCATCAACTCTGCGTCCTCGACATGGGAAGGCGCTGGCTGGCTGACGCTCTCTGCGGCTGGGGTTGGCTGGGCAACCTCTTCTGCGGGGGTGCAGGCGTCCGTCGTCTCCTCGGTATGCATGTCGTTTTCGCCTATCTCTGTGTCGAGTGTTGATGGATACTCATCTACAAGATTTTCAGGTTGTGTTTCGTCTTCGGGATACATGGAATCCTCCTTGCACTCCTTGGTTGGTGTGAAATAAGGGAAGTCTCACGTCAAGAGCGTGACGAATGTCCAGGTTACAAAGCCTGTCCAGAGCAGGCTATCAATCCGATCAAAGATACCGCCGTGTCCGGGAATCAACGTTCCCGTGTCCTTGACGCCGACTTCGCGTTTGATCACCGATACAAAAAAGTCACCCGCAGTCGTGAGCGTCGCTATCACCAGGCCGAGCAAAGCGCCCTTGCCCGGCGTCACATTGAGCGATTGCTGCGCGACGGTAGGCCAGAGCCAGCCGAGAAATGCGCCGGTGAGTATCCCGCTGGCGACTTCACCGGCATAGCCCTCCCAACTCTTGCCCGGGCTAATGGTCGGCGACATTTTGTGCCGTCCCCACCGCCGCCCGAAAAGGTAGGCCGCCGATTCGCTGATCCACACCACCGGGAGCGCGGTGAACGTCCACCACAACCCATCGGGAAGAGCGCGCATCCGCAACAGATACGCCCCACCGATACCCAGATATGTTCCGCCCGCCAGGGTGAGCGCCCATTCGGCGGTTGGCGCTTCTACCTCGGGATGGCGGTGCCGGCGATAGAGGATCCACCCCGCTGTCAGCAGCGCCAGCCCGGCCAGACCCGGCGCGAGCCATTGTCCATTGCCCCACAGCGCGTCGGCCAGCCACAGGAGATTAAAGGCGAAAACGCAGACCGGCGCCAGGGTATAGTTCTTACGTTTGAGCATCCGCACGTACTCCACGCACGCGAGCAGCGTCGCCGCAGCGATCAAGAGTGTGTACGACCAGTTGCCTGCAATGATGATAGCGATAACCGCCGGTAAAATAACAGCGATGCTGATCAGTCGGGTTTTCATGATAACTTCTCCATCCTGGCGAAGGTTCTGGGTGAATGATGCCTGAAATCCTGGACGGCAAAATAGACGTACTATGCAGTCTCGTGCGCAACCTTCGCAAGGACGGCTGCTTTGCGTGATGAGGAGCCAGGCAGTTCCCTACAGGGGATGACGGGAAATGCGCTGTTCGAGTCGCCGAATCGCACAGTGATCAGGCGTTCAATCCACCATAACGCCGATCACGTTGGCTAAAAGCTTTCAGCGCCGCATAAAACTCATCCTTGTCAAAGTCCGGCCAGTAGACCGGCGTGATATAGTACTCCGCGTAAGCCCCTTGCCAGAGCAGAAAGTTGCTCACCCGCATCTCTCCGCTTGTGCGGATGATGAGGTCTGCGTCGGGCATCCCCGCCGTGTACAAATGGCTGCTGATCAACGCCTCGGTCACGGCTTCTGCCGGGGTCCCGGCCTGGATGATTTTGCGGACTGCTTCGACGATTTCTTGCCGTCCCCCGTAGTTGAATGCGATATTGGCGATCAGCCGATCATTGTTGCGGGTGAGTTCCACCGCTGCTTGAATCTGCTCTTTGAGGTCATCCGATAACGGAGTCAAGTCCCCAATATGTCTCAATTGTACACCATTTTTGTGTAATTCGCCAACTTCTTTTCCTAAAGCGTCCCGCAGGATGTTGAGCAGGCCACGCACCTCTTCCACCGGTCGCTGCCAGTTTTCCGAGGAAAAAGCATACAACGTTACGATGGGTACACCAAGTTCTACGGCAGCGCGCAGCACGCGGCGCAGGTTTTCGACCCCTGCTCGATGGCCGGCCAGACGCGGTAAGCCACGGCGGCGCGCCCACCGCCCATTGCCATCCATGATCATGCCGACGTGCTGGGGGAGCGGGGTTAAAGGTGGGTAACGGTCATCCGTGTTGGTCATGCCATCTCCAATCTTTTTGTGCTAACCGGGAAGTGTTGGTGGAAGCAAGCTACAGGCGGAAGGCAAAACTTCAGGGGCGGCAGGGGGATGCTGAGCGTCCCCCTGCCGAAGTGCGATCAGATTTCCATAATATCTTGTTCTTTGCGCGCGCCGCTCTCGTCCACCTTCGCCGTGAAACGGTCAATGAGTTTCTGGAGTTCGTCTTGCCCGCGTTTGCGGTCATCTTCCGAAATGAGTTTTTCGTTTTCATACTCGCGCAACTCTTCCAGAGCGTCACGGCGGATGTTGCGCAGCGCGACTTTCCCCTCTTCGACGCGCCGCTTCACGACTTTAACCAGTTCGCGGCGGCGCTCCTCTGTCAGACGGGGAATGGGGACGCGGATGACGCGCCCATCGTTGCCGGGATTAAGCCCCAGGTCAGCCTGCAAAATGCCCTTTTCGATGGCTGTAATGGAGGATGGATCATAGGGGCGGATGAGAAGCATCTGCGGTTCCGGCGCGGAGATAGCCGCAAGCTGGTTCAAGGGGGTGGGCATACCGTAGTATTCGACCGTCACCCGCTCTACCAGCGCCGGAGAAGCGCGACCGGTGCGGACGCTTTTGAAGTCTTCTTCCAAAGACTCCACCGTCTTGTCCATACGCTCTTCAGTTTCACTCATAAGTTCTTTGATCATGTCTCTACTCCTAAAAACAGGCGGAAATCCTACCGCGAGGGTTCACCGCACGGGCGGAAGCTTACCCGCCGATGAGGGTGCCGGCCGATTCTCCATTGATGACCCGTTCCAGCCCGCCAGGGTTCCACAGATTGAGGACGACAATCGGGAGTTGATTGTCCATACAGAGCGTGATGGCGGTTGAATCCATAACGCGGGATTGTAGATTGAGCGCCTCCAGGTAAGTCAGGCGCTCGAAGCGGCGCGCGTCAGGATTTTTCATGGGGTCGTCGCTGTAGACCCCATCAACTTTCGTCGCCTTGATCAGCAGATCCGCCGCCGTCTCGGCTGCGCGCAGCGCGGCTGCCGTGTCGGTGGTGAAATAAGGATTGCCGGTCCCTGCGCCAAAGATGACGACCCGCCCTTTTTCCAGATGGCGCATCGCGCGCAGGCGGATGTAGGGTTCGGCAATCGCTCGCATCTCGATGGCGGTCTGCACGCGCGTGACCACCCCTTCGCGCTCCAGGGCATCGGCCAGGGCCAGGGAGTTCATCACCGTGGCGAGCATCCCGATTTGATCGGCGCGCGCGCGGTCCATCCCATGCGCCAAACCATCAATGCCGCGCCAGAGGTTCCCGGCGCCGATGACGAGGCCGATTTCCACCTCTTGGGCGTGGATGGCAGCGATGCGGCTTGCAACTTCCTCGGCGCGCTGCGGGTTGATGCCTAAACCGCCGGGGTTGGAGAGCGATTCCCCGCCGATTTTGATGATGACCCGTTTGTAGATGGGATGCGCCACGCTGTCCCTCCGTTCGATAAAAAGCCTGGGGCTACTGCCCCAGGCTTTCTCCTAATTCGAATCGCGCAAAACGCCGCAGGACCATGTTCTCACCTGTCTTGGTGATTTGCTCCTTGATCAGGTCGTCAATGGTCCGCTCTTCGTCGCGGATGAATGCCTGCTCCAGCAGACAGACCTCCTTGTAGTACTTCTCCATACGCCCATCCACGATGCGGTCCACGACCGCTTCTGGCTTGCCCTCATCCAGGGCCTGCGCGCGATAGAGCTGCCGCTCGTGTTCAAGAACCGCGGCGGGGATGTCTTCACGTTTGACGTAACGCGGCGACATTGCGGCAATCTGTAGCGCAATGTCGTTGACCATCGTCTTGAACTCGTCGGTGCGGGCGACGAAGTCGGTCTCGCAGTTGACCTCGACCAGCACGCCAATGCGGCCGCCCCCGTGAACGTACGACACGACCAGGCCGTCTTTGGCCTCGCGGTCCACACGCTTGGCCGCTTTAGCCAGCCCTTTCTCCCGCAGCCAATCCACCGCTTTATCGAAATCGCCTTCGGCGACTTCCAGGGCTTTACGACAATCCAGAATGCCGGCTGCGGTCGCCTGCCGCAGCTCTTTGACCATGGCTGTTGTGATTTCCATTGTTACATTAACTCCTCATCGTCTTCGTCTTCGTAATCCAGCTCGTCCTCATCCACGTAGCCTTCATCAACACTTTCATCATCAAATTGAATCTGGCGCAGGCGGGCCAACGTCTCGGCGCTGAGATACTTCTCGTCCTCGGCGTAGATTTCCTCTTCCGGCGCTCTTTCTTTGCGCAAGGCCAGCCCTTCCAGAGCCGCATCCGCAATCTTCGAGGTCAGGAGCCGGATGGCGCGGATGGCGTCATCGTTGGCAGGAATGACGTGATCAATTTTTTCGGGATTACAATTGGTATCTACGACGGCGACGATGGGAATCCCCATACGGTCAGCCTCTTTGATGGCCGTGGCTTCATTTTTAACGTCAATGACGAAAATAGCGCCCGGAAGCTGCTCGGTGCCCTTCAACCCGCCCAAGCGCCCGTTGAGTTTTTCGATCTCCCGGTTGAGCACCAGCGCCTCTTTTTTCGTGAGAAGCTCAAACTCACCCGCGTCGCGTCGCGCCTCTAGCCGCTTCAGGTGCTCGATCCGTTGCCGGATGGTGCGCCAGTTGGTCAACGTACCGCCGAGCCAGCGCTCGTTGACATAGGGCATACTGCAACGGATGGCTTCCTGCTGGATGGTTTCTTGCGCCTGGCGCTTGGTGCCGATGAAGAGCACTTGCCGTCCCTCGGCAACAACGTCGCGTACCACGCCATACGCCTTCTCCAACAATCTGACCGTCTGCTGCAGATCAATGATATGCACGCCGTTGCGCTCGGTGTAAATGTAGCGCGCCATCTTGGGATCCCAGCGCCGCGTGCGGTGCCCGAAGTGCACCCCCGTCTCCAATAACTGCTTCATTGTTACAACTGCCATATTACCGCTAAACCTCCTGTGATTTTGTTGTGGACCTCCGCGATCTTCCGCCCCTTCGAGGACCGACATCCGCCGGCACTCCCCCGTCAGGTCCAACCGCGTGTGATCTTTGGGCATAGCCCAAGTCGTCATTCTACCATAAAAAGATGAACCGGCAACCTCGCCTTTCCTGTTGGCGGATTTTTCGGACTCTGGTAAGATAGGGTGATGGCCTTGCGAATCTGTTTTTGCATAAAATTTCACCATACTCGAACACGTGGAGTTGGATTATGCCATCTGATGGAACCACACTAAGCTGGCTGTGGGGCTATTTCGTCCCAGCCGGCCTTTTGCTGCTCACCTGGGGAGGGCTGCCGCCTCAAAAAGCCCGGCGCGTCACGCCGTTGGCCGCTTTAGCGGTGGCGTTGGCGGTGGTGGGCTACTGGGCCGTTGGCTTCGCTTTCCACCTGGGCGGCGCTCAGGCCGTCAACCCCGACGATCCGGCCCTGGCGGGACTGAATCTGTTATTCCCCTTGATTCCACGCTCTCCTGAATGGGGTTTTGTCGGATTGGCCGGGTTTTTCCTGACTGGAGCGGAGATCACACCGACGGTCTTCGCGCTTTTCCTGGCCTACGCCCCCTTGATGGCCTCGGCGACGTTGCTGGTCGTGCTGGCGCTCGCCGATACGCGCCGCTGGTTGATGGTTGTCGCGGGGGCTTTCGCCGGTACAGTGGTTTTCCCGGTGGCGGCGTGCTGGATGTGGGGCAGTGGCTGGCTGGCGCACTTGGGCGACACAGTTGCGTTGGGCCACGGCTTTGTGGACTTCGGCGGCAGCGCGCTGGTGTTGTGGCTGCCCGGCATGATGGTTTTGGGCATTTTGCTGCTCCAGCCGCGTCAAACCGTCGCCGACCCGCCGGCCCCACCGCCGGCCCATTTCCCATTGTTAGCCAACCTGGGCGTCCTGCTGATGGGGATCGGCTGGACAGGATGGGCGCTCTCCGGGCCATTTCATACTTCCGGCGCAACCTGGGACTGGAACCGCGCAGCGATCAACGTGCTACTCGGTATGGCCGGGGCGACGCTCGCCGCGCAGCTTTATGCCTGGCTCGTCACCGGTGAAACGGAGTCCTTGTTGGCGGCGCGGGGGTCGGCGGCCGGGTGGGGGGCGGTGTTGGCTGCCGCGCCGTTTCTATCGCCGTGGGCGGCGTTAGCGGTAGGATTTTTAGGCGGGTTGCTCTTCGCGTTCTTGCTGTATGCTGTGGATGTGGTCCTGCGCTTGCGGGACGCTTCGGCGACCGTGGCGTTGGGGCTGGTGGGCGGATTATGGTGCCTGCTCAGTGTGGGGATTTTTGCCGATGGTCGCTGGGGACAAGGCTGGAATGGGGTGAGTGTGCCGACTGGCGCTGGCGGCGTCGTTGGCTTGTTCTTTGGGGGCGGCGTCAAACAGTTGACGGCGCAAATCGTCGGTCTTGCGGCGGTGGGACTGTGGGGATTGTTGTGGGGCGCGCTTCTCGGCTTTATCGCGCACCCGCGCCTGTCCCAGCGCCACCCGGCGACGGTTGAGGCGGTGTTCTCGCCCGCTGTGACGCCTGCCGAAGCGGCGGATGCTGCTTTAGCGCCAGAGCCAGTTTTGGACGAGTCGCTGGCCGAAATCCTGCCCCCCACCGTCTTGGATGGTGAAGAAAATGTATCATCCTGAAAGTCTTTCACGTTTTACGTTTCACGTTTTAGGACCTCGTCAATGCGCGTGATTGCCGGGAAAGCGAAAGGTCGGAAACTGCAAGCCGTGCCGGGGCCGGGAACTCGTCCGATGACGGATCGGGCCAAGTCGGCGCTCTTCAGCATCCTGGGCGAGGATGTCGTCGGGGCGCGCTTCCTCGACCTTTTTGCAGGGACAGGCCAGGTAGGCATCGAGGCGCTCAGTCGCGGGGCTAACCATGCCGTCTTCGTCGAAATGAACCACGCGGCGCTGCGTACCATCCACAACAACCTGGCGTTGACCGGCCTGGCATCGTTGGCCGAGGTCGCGCGGGCCGACGTGTTTCACTATCTCGCTGCGCCTCCACAGCCCTTTGATTACATCTACGTTGCGCCGCCTCAGTATCGGGGTTTATGGATACAAACCTTACGCGCGTTGGATGCCGTTCCGGATTGGCTGAAAGAAGATGGCTGGGCGATTGCGCAGATCAACCCTCTGGAATATGAACCGGTGCCTCTTGACCACCTTGTGCTCTTCGATCAGCGGAAATACGGCGGCGTTATGCTTTGTTTCTATATGATGAAGATTGTGGATGCTCCTCATCCGTAACCTTTGCAAGGATGGTTGATTGTTATCTCTGCGCATCTTTGTTGCCATAACCTCGTTTGTGAATATAATGTTGTAGAGATTTCCTGGTTGTGAACGCTCAAGTTCTCTTCAACGTCAACGGTGCGGGGGATGGGTTGAAAAGAAATACCATTTTGTTCCTGGTGCGCTATAGTTCCCTGGATCAGAAATTGCTGGCGAGCCTTAATGCGCACTATGAAGTCCTCATCGCACAAACGCGACGTGAGGCTGTGGCGTTGCTTGCCAGCCATACGATTGACCTGGTGTTAGCCGATGTGCCCTCTGTGCGTTTTGATCTGGCGCGTTTTTGCCAGGACGCCCGCAAGCGGAACGCCGACATACGCTTCTTTCTGCTGCTGGATAAGGGTACCCGTTTGGATCAAATGCCCCGCGCGCACGGATATTTGCGTTACAACTTTTCCCCTTCACAACTTCTTCCCCGTTTGGCGCGCGTTCTGCCCACCCATCAAGGCGAGATTATCGAATGGTGTGGGCTGCGCCTGGATGTCGAAGGTCATTTTTTGATCTGGGAAACCCGGCAAGTCGCCTTGAGGCCGAAGCAGACAGCGCTGCTTCGTGCGTTTCTGCGCGCCCCCGATAAGGCGCTTTCCCGCGCGCAACTGATGCAGGACGTGTGGGGGACAGATTTCCTGGGCGACACCCGCACCCTCGATGTGCATATCCATTGGCTGCGCAAATCCCTCGAACGTCTGCAAGCGCCGTTTGCAGTGACGACTGAGCGCGGCAAAGGATACCGCCTGATATCGCTTCAGCCGACGCCTTCAGCAGAAGAGCGCCATCCCCTTGCTGGTTAGTACCAAAGTACTAGCCTTCATACCTCTCATACCGCTTGCAGTCTGCAAATAGCGGACTATAATTTTTCTATCCAAGATGGTTAATGTTGGTTCCGACTGTGCCCCCCTGGCGCAGTCCAGCTTCTTGGCGGGTGCGGGACTGTTGGATATTTTGGCGAAGCGGCTCGGTTTTTAGCATTACCTGTTAGCAAATTTAAGTTCCTTTGGTCTAGCCAGGAGCCTGTTCTATTGGCTCGTCTTGTGGAAAGGAGGTGGTGCCTGTAGCGATGATTGGAAATAACCACTTGCGATAGATAAACAAATAAGATAGCTAAAATTTTCTTTCCCTGATGTAAAATTTGCTGTCAATGTGAGGAGGAACGTAATGCAAACCAAATGGTTTAACCTCTTGGTGTTGTTGTCCTTGATCTTGGGCCTTGTGCCGCTAACGGCGGTGCAGGCGGCGCCCGAAACGGCGCCGATTGCACAACCCGCGGCCCAAGAACCGCCCAATATCGAGGTCGAAGCGGCTTTGCAAAGCCAACTGGCCGCGGATGAGACCACGGGGTATCTGATCTATTTCCGCGAAAAACCGGATCTTTCTCCGGCATACGAAATGGATTGGATCGAACGTGGTCGTTTTGTTGCCAACGCCTTGAATCAGGCCGCCTTGAGTTCCCAGGCCAACGTCCGGGCTTATCTGGACGCCCAGGGAGTGAAATATAAGGCGTTCTGGATCGAAAACGTGATTTCAGTCGAATCCTCGAATCGTGCCACATTCGATGGATTGATGAATTTCCCTGAAATTGAAGTGATTCGTGAGCGCCGTCAACTTGGCGTGATCGAACCGGAACAGGTGATGGCGCCCTCTGCGCCCCAGGCCGTCGAACCCAACATTGCGCATGTTGGCGCGGATCAGGTGTGGGCACAGGGCTACAACGGCGCGGGCGTCGTGGTTGCCAGCATAGATACTGGCGTGCGTTATACCCACGACGCGTTGGTGAACCACTATCGCGGTAATTTGGGTGGTGGTACATTCGACCACAACTACAACTGGTGGGACCCCTACGGCGACCATCCGACCACGCCAGGCGACGATAACGGCCACGGCTCGCACACGATGGGCACGATGGTAGGCGACGACGGCGGCGCAAACCAGATTGGTATGGCGCCGGGCGCCAAGTGGATGGCCTGCCGCGGTTGTAATACCAGCAGTTGTGGCGGCGATGAGCTGCTAGAGTGCGCCCAGTTCTTCGCAGCCCCGTGGGATTTGAACAAGGCGAATGCCAACCCCGATAAGCGCCCCAATGTGATCAACAACTCCTGGGGTGACTGTGGTCAAACTTACGACCCCTGGTATCAGGATGTGGTGGACGCCTGGCACGCGATGGGCATTTACCCGGTCTTCTCCAATGGCAATGCCAGCAACTGTGGCTACCCCTCGCCTCCGGGACTGAACACAGTTGGCAACCCGGCCCGCTACGGCAATGTCACCGGCGTCGGCTCGACCGGGCGTGACAACGGACAATACGCGCCGCACTCCAACTGGGGGCCGACGGACAATCCCGATACGGTCAACCCGCATCCGGGCTGGGCAGACTTGAAACCGCAGGTGTTGGCGCCGGGCGTCAACATTCGCTCTTCGGTCAATACCGGCGACTCGGCTTATCAAGGCGGCTGGAGCGGCACCTCGATGTCTGCGCCGCACGTCACCGGCCTGATTGCCTTGATGTGGAGCGCAGCCCCGTGTCTGGTGGGTGATTACGCCACGACCGAAAACATCATCGAGAACACCGCGACCCCCATCCCCTACGATGATGGCACCGGCAGCGGCGCGCACGTACCGAACTATGCAGCCGGCTGGGGCGAAATCAACGCTCTGGCGGCAGTGCTGGCGGCTGCTGGGGAATGTGGCGACAGCGCGATTGCCGGGCAGGTGACGGCGGCTGGCGTACCGGTGGCCGGCGCGTTGGTGAAGGCGACCAACCCGACGGCTGAACGCAAGACCACCACCAATGCTCAGGGCAATTATGCCATGACGGTGTTTTCCGGCACCTACACGCTGCAAGCGTCGCGCTATGGTTACAAGACGGCGGTCATCCCCAACGTGGTGGCTACCACGGGGACGACGAAGACGCAGAACATCGCCTTGACCGCGGCGCAGAAGTATGAGGTGTCCGGGAAGGTGACGGATGCGACGACCGGCTGGCCGCTCTACGCGCACATCAGCATCACCGGCGATCCGGTCAACCCCCTTGCGCCGGATAATTCGGTGTGGACCGATCCCGCAACTGGCGAGTACAGCGTGATGCTGGCTGAGGACATCACCTACACATTCAAAGTCGAAGCGTGGGTCGCTGGTTACGATGCAGCGACTGGCCCGGTCGGCCCGCTGACCCAGGACACCACGGCGAACTTTGCCTTGCAAGCCAACATGGCCACCTGTACAGCGCCTGGCTACTACTTCAGCGGCGGTCTGATGGCGAACTTTGAGGATAAAACCTTCCCGCCGGCCGGCTGGACAGTAGTCAACAATGGCGGCTCTTGCACCTGGCAGAGCGGCGCTATTGCCAACTACGGCAACAATACCGGCGGCGACGGCAACTACGCCGACGCCAATAGCGATGCCTGCGGCTCCGGCACTTCGATGAACACCGACTTGATTTCCCCGCCGTTTGACACTTCTGGCCTGGCGCAGGTGAACCTGTCGTTTGCCTACGACTACAACAACTACACGAGCGGCGAAGTGGCGGCGGTGGATGTCAGCCGTGATAACGGCGCAACCTGGACGAATGTGGTGCGTTGGACGACCGATCAGCGTGGCCCCGCGACCTTCTCACAGAATGTCACGACGATGCTCGCCGGGTCCACGCAGGCGCGCGTTCGCTTCCACTACTACGCCCCCAGTTGGGATTGGTGGTGGCAAGTGGATAACGTCGTGCTGGGCAATCCGGTGTGTAACGCGCCCACCGACGGCGGCCTGGTGGTCGGCAACGTCTACGACGCGAACTATCCCACCGTGGCATTGAACGGCGCAACCGTGGTGAACGACGCGGGCTATGAGACGACAGCCGCGCCTACACCGCTGGATAACGCGGTGGACGACGCATTCTACACACTGTTTGCGCCGGCCGGCGCCACATCCTTCACCGCTTCGGTGAAGGGCGGTTATGCTCCTGCCAGCGCGACGATCACCGTGCCGGATGGCGACGCCGTGGAACACGACTTCTTCCTGCCGGCCGGTCTGTTGAGCGCGACGCCGACGGGCCTGGGTGTGACCGTCGAGTTGGGCTACACGGCGGCGCGGACGCTGACCCTGGTGAACACCGGCGGCGCGAGCGCGGCGTTTGAACTGAAGGAAAAATCAGGGCGCTTTGCTCCCATCCATATCGCGGCTTACACCGGCAGTGTGCCGCCAGCGGACGCCCCGGTTTCCACCGGCCTGGCCCCGCAAGGGACGGCGCCGACGGCTGCGCCAGAATCGCCGGCCGCTCCGCTGGTCAATGCGGCCCCGGCCTATGCGATTGACCTCTTCACCGGCAACCTGGTTGCTTTCATGAGCGACACGCCGGGAACCTGGACGGTCATCGGCAATACCGGGATCGGTGGGCCATTCGCCGGCGACTTCCTGAATGGCGACTTCAGCCTGATGTACGTCCTCGACTACGACACGAATCGTTTCTACCTCGTGGATACTACGACAGCCGTTGCCACTGTGGTTGGGACAAGCGCGCCGTTGTCGGGACATGTCTGGACCGGGATGACCGGCTCCGTAGATGGTACGCTGTATGCCGCTTCGACGAACGGCAGCCAATCCTACCTCTACACGATTGACCCGGAAACCGGCGCAGTTACCGTGGTCGGTGAAATCACCAACGCTCCGGTAATCATTGACATCGCCATCAACGCCGATGGCGATATGTACGGCGTGGAAATCATGAACGACGTACTGATGTCCATTGATCCCGAAACCGGCGCCGGTGCAGTCATCGGCTCGCTGGGATTCAACGCCAGCTACGCGCAGGGCATGGATTTTGAAGAAGAATCCGGCGTGCTCTACCTGGCGGCCTTCAACGTGGGTACCTTCCAGGGCGAACTCCGCATCGCCGATACCGAAACGGGCAACACCGCTCTGGTGGGCGGCTTCCCTGGCGGCGTGGAAGTGGACTGCCTGTCCTTTGCGACGGGCGGCTCGGCCGATGTGCCGTGGCTGACGGAAACGCCTGTCGCGGGCAGTGTGTCCGCAGGCGGCAGCACGGCGATTGCCGTGAACTTCGACGCCGCCTACGTGGATCAGCCCGGCGAGTATCACGCCGACCTGATCGTCAAGAACGACACGCCTTACGGCAAATTCAGCGTTCCAGTGACGATGACGGTCACGCCGCCGCAGTCCTGGGGCAAAATCAAGGGTACTGTGATCGGTTTGGGTGCTTGCGACGCAAATCCGGCGCCGCTGGCTGAAGCCACGGTGATGGTGGAGAGTATCACCACCGGCCAGACCTGGCTACTCGAAACCGGCGATGACGGCGTCTACCAGCTCTGGCTTGACCAGGCGCACAGCCCGCTCGTCGTCACGGTGACCGCGCCCGACTACTACGGGCAGCAAACCGGCGTCATCGTGCGGCAGGGGCAAACCACCCTGGTGGACTTCAACTTGCGTCTGCTGAAGCCGTGCTTGAGCAACAACCCGCCCAGCTTCGATGTGACGTTGCCTATGGGCGACAACACCAGCCGACTGCTCACCTTGAGCAACACCGGCGCGGGGATGGCGGAGTACGAGTTGCTGGAGATCGTCGGCGGCTTTATCCCGATGCGCACGACGACCAGCTACGTCGAGTATCTGCCCATGCCGGCAGCGCCCAATGGCCCCGTCAACACGATTCACAATGGGGCGCTCTCCAACGCCGAACCGCGCGCGCCCTACACCTATTACAGCGGCGCGCCGCAGGCCGTCAGCATTATCGCTTATGCGGACGACGACCAGCACAACCCGACGGCGGTGGAAACGGCGCTGCAAGCGTTGGGTCTGTCCTATACCTTCTATGGCAATGATAGCTCTGGCGCTAACCTGTCCGCCTTTGTCTCTGCGGTTCAGGGGGGAGGATGGGATCTGGTCATCTACGCCGCCGATAGCTGGGCACTGATTGACGCCAGCGACTATCAGGCGGTGGCGAATCACGTGGCGGCCGGCGGGATGGCGGTCGCGCAATCCTGGGCCATCGGCTACGATGCTGCGCATCAGAACCACGTGTTGTGGTCATTGTTGGGCGGTTCCTACGGTGGCTGGCTCACTTCTCCCGCCAGTCTCTACTGGTGGAATCCCGCGCACCCCATCTTCTCCGGCGTCCCCGAATTCACCAACCTGAACAACCTGGGATACCTGGCTTACGGCGCGCGGATGAACCTGCTCGGCGACCCTGCTACTGGACTGGGCGGCTTCGCCACGACGCCGACCAATGGTCAGGCGGGCGTCATCCTGAGCAACGCGGATCGCACCATCTACAAGGGGTTGACCGACAACCTCAACAGCGCCGACGCGGATAGTGATGGCGCGTGGGACGCCGCTGAGTGGTGGACCAATGCCGTCAACTATATCCTCAACCCCGGCATGTTCGGCGGCGGCATCCCCTGGCTGACCGAAACGCCGATCTCCGGCACCATTGCCGCAGATACCAACGCTGTAGTTGACCTCACCTTCGACGCCGGTGTGCCGGAAACGATGCAGCCCGGTACGTACTACGGACAGTTGAAGGTCAGCAGCAACGCAGCAAACGAAGTCGCCAATGTTCCAGTGACTTTGACCGTCACACCGCCGGCTACCTGGGGCAAGATTGCCGGTACCGTCACGGGCCTGGGCTACTGCGATAGCGAGACGCCTGTCCCGCTGGAAGGCGCGACGGTCTACATCGCGACGGCGACCGGCCTGCTGTGGGAACTGACGACCGACGCCAATGGTCAGTACGCCTTCTGGCTCGATGCCGCGCACGGCCCGGTCAACATCACCGTTGAGGCTGACGGGCATGTGGGCCAGGTCTTCAACGCCGTCCCGGTGACGGCCGGCCAGACCACGACGCGCGATGCTGCGCTGCGCTGGGCGCAACCGTGCCTGGCGGTGGATCCGGCCCTGTTCGATGTCACGGTGACGCTGGGTGACAGCACGACGCTGCCGCTTTCCCTCATCAACCAGGGTGCCGGAGCTGCGGATTTCAACCTGGTTGAGGTAGATGGCGGGATGTTGCCGTCGCGGTTGAACGCCACAGCCACGCGCCCAGCCGCCAGAAGTTTCCTGGTTACGCTACCCGAAGGCGCGCCGCAGTCGTTGATGGGGTATGTGGCCTCCGGCTCGCCCGCGCCTGAAACGCCGGCTGTGGCATCGGGCGCGCCGACTGGCGCGGTGCAGGGTGTCCAGTTCTACTACAATCGCGGAGCGTTCAATGCGGACTATCCTGGGCTGCCGGTTGAGGGCTATGAGAACGGTACAATGCCTGCTGGAAGCCTGGACTCCATTGCTCACCCGCTGGACGAGTTCAGCGACAATGCCTACTTTGACCCCGGCGATATCCTTCCTGGGATTCAGTTCTGGGCGACGAACGATCATTACGGCGATGAACTCGTCGTGCTCGGTGTGAACTTCATGGGCAACCCGAGCAAGACAGCGGCAGCGAACTACTTTGCCGACAGCTTCCACATCGTGTTTAACCCACCCGTGTTGGCCACCGGTATGGACCTGCAAGAATTCCTGGGTGGCTACTCATGCCAGGTGGATGTCTATGACGCCGATGGCGTGCTGCTTGGGTCGGATGTCACTGCCTGTAATGAGGCGGGTGTCTTCTGGGGGGTGGCGTCGGATTCGAGCTTCATCGGTGAGGTCGTGATCACTTCGCTGGCCGGCGGCGCTCAGGGGGCCGATAACATCGCCTTCGGTGGCTCTTTACCGGAAATCCCCTGGCTCTCCGAGAATCCTGAAGCCGGTACAGTGGATCCCGACAGTACGTCGGACGTTGACTTGACCTTCGACGCCGGCGTGCCCGAGGTGGCGCAACCTGGCACCTACTTCGGTACGCTCGCCGTCAACAGCAATGATCCGGTCAACGACAAGATCGTCGTCCCGGTCACGATGACCGTCGTTCCGCCGGCCTCGTGGGGCAAGCTGTTGGGAACTGTCACTGGAATGGGCTACTGCGACGCCGATCCGCACCCGCTGGCTGGCGCGGAAGTGTATGTCGAAAGTTGGATGACCCACACGACTACCGTGATGGGGACCCTGATGGCCGAAGACTTCGAGGGCAGCAACGGCGGCTATACTCATTCCGGCACTTACGACGAGTGGGGATGGGGCGCGCCAACGGCATGGCCCTACGGCTGCGCTTCCGGCTCGCTGTGCTGGGGTACAGACCTGGCCAGCAACTACGAAAACTACGCCGACCAGACGTTGTTCTCCCCGGTCATTGATCTGAGCGGCGTGGCGGCTGGCCCGCTGGCTGTGGCCTGGCAGCAAGCCTGGTCCACCGAATCTGGCTTTGACTACGCCTACGCCGAAGTGAGCATCAACGGCGGTGGCTGGACCCAGATGTGGACGGGAAATGGCACGAATAACAACTGGACTGAGATGACATACGACATTTCAGGCGCGGCCGGCGGGACGGTGCAGTTCCGCTGGCGGTTGACCAGCGATAGCTCCGTAACCTATCCCGGCTACTACGTGGATAACGTGCGCATCCTCGGCCCGGTGGAAACTGTCGAACCGGTCAACTGGCAGTTGACCACCGATGTCAGCGGTACGTACCAGGTCTGGATTGACGAGATGTACAGCCCCGTCACCATCACCGTGGCTTACCCCGACTACCAGAAGGGTGAGGCGATTGCGGTGATCACGGGCGGCAACACCGTCACCCAGGACTTCGACTTGCGGATGCTAAAGCCGTGTGTTCAGGTGAATCCGTCGGCGTTGTCCGCTGAACTGGAACTCGGTACGACCGCGTCCACGGTGATGACCCTCACCAACATCGGCGCGGTGGATACCGACTGGACGCTCGCGGAAGAGAACCTCGGCGCGCCGACTGTTACGCCGCCAGGGGTGGTGCTCCTCTTCACAGAGGCATTCGAGGGCGCGTTCCCGCCGGCCGGCTGGACCCGTCTGGATAACGCCGGTTCCTGCGACTGGGAAAGCTCGGCGACTACAGGGTATACCAATCAGACGGGCGGCACTGGTCTGTTTGCAGATGCCAACTCCGACTGGTGTGGAACCGGAATGAATGTCGAACTGTGGACGCCAGCCATTGATCTCTCTACTGCCACGGCTCCTGTCTTGAGCTTCCAGAGCGACTTCAATGACTATGGCGGCGCAGACGATGGATACGTGGATATCAGCACGGATGGCGGCGCCGCCTGGACCAATCTGCTGCACTACGATGGCGTGGATGTGCGCGGCCCACGTCTGGAGCAGATTGATCTCTCCGCGTATGCCGGACAGCCCAACGTCATCATCCGCTTCCATTACGTGGCCCCTGCTTGGGACTGGTACTGGCAGGTGGATGATGTGCAGATCGCGGATGTGGATCCGGTCGTTTGGCTGGCCGAGAATCCTACGTCCGGCAACCTCGCCGCTGATACCGGCGTGCAAGCCGTGGATGTGGACTTCGACGCCACCGTGGTGAATCAACCCGGTGACTACGTCGCCAACCTGTGGGTCAACAGCGACGATCCCTACGCCCCGGCCATCGTGCCGGTGACGATGACCGTCACGCCGCCCGCCAGTTGGGGGCAGCTCCTCGGCACCGTCTACAGTCTGGGCCGTTGTGAAGCCGAAATGAACCCGCTGGCCGGCGCGGAAGTCGTCATCTGGGATGATATGGCGACCGCCGTGGTCACATTGACCACCGGCGCCAGCGGCGCTTATAGCTACTGGCTGCCCAACGGCGAGTACACCGTCACCGTGACGGCGGCGGATCACGTCGCGGCTGCTCCGGCGGTCGTTGATGTACCCGCTTCCGGCGCGGTCGTGCAGGACTTCAGCCTGGTGTGGATCGGGCCATGTCTCACCGTCGAGACAGTGGAATATCATCTGACCCTGCCGATGGGCATCAGCGATACCCTGCCCATGACCCTGACGAACGATGGGCTGGGCGATGCCAACTTCGCGCTTTCCGATATCCACGTCGGCTTCGTACCTTCCGGTCTACAGATGGTGCAACGCTTTGCGCCAGCCTATCCGGCGGTTAGCAACGGCGAAGCGGCAGAGCTGGTGGGGGCAGAAGCGCCGAAGGGTGAAATCCTCACGCCTTCGCCGCTCGCTCAGACTTCTGTACCCTATGCGCCGATTGCCGCCCTCTACGACAACGGCCCCCTGGTGAACAGCCCTGGGACCGGCGCCGGCGGCGCGGACGAGAGCATGTTGCAGAATGTCAGCCTGGGGATGGGCACGTATGGCTTCGGCCATCAGTCGCTTTACGGCTACCGCGTTGCCGATGACTTTACGGTGACTGGCGGCGGCTGGTACGTGGACACCATCACCTTCTTTGCTTATCAGACCGGCTCCGGGTTGGTTTCGACCATCTCGGCGGTCAATCTGCAGATCTGGAATGGCGTTCCCGGTGCGCCGGGCAGCGTGGTTGTCTTCGGCGATACGACGACCAACCGCCTGGTCAACACCACCTGGTCGGGCATCTACCGGGTGATGGAGACCACTTCTGGCAACACAGATCGCCCGATCATGGCGAACACCGTCAAGGTCGGGGTGATGTTGCCGCCGGGCACCTACTGGCTCGACTGGCAGTCCGACGGCACGTTGAGTTCCGGCCCGTGGGCGCCGCCCGTGACCATCAACGGGCAGGCCACCACCGGCAACGCGCTGCAATATCTGGGCGCGTGGGGCGCGGTGCTGGATAACGGGACCGGCACACAGCAGGACTTCCCCTTCATCATCGCTGGTCAGGATGCGCCGTGGCTCTTCGAGATCCCGGACGCCGGCACGGTTCTGGCCGGCGGACAGGCCGTGGTGGACATCCTGATGGATGCCGATTACGTCCAGGAACCGGGCGAGTACTACGGGATGATCTTGTTGGCGACAACGGACGCGGGTCTGGCGGCGGCTGCTTACCCGGCCACGCTGACCGTCACGCTACCCGACACCTTCGGGCGGATTACCGGCGTCGTTCAGGGTCTTGGCCCGTGCGACGATGCGTCATCAGCTGTACCGCTGGAAGGCGCGGAAGTTACGGTTGAGAGCGCGACGCGCACCTGGACACTATTCACTGACGCCAATGGCGGCTATAGCCTCTGGCTTGACGAGGCGCACAGCCCCGTCACCATCACGGTGAACGCGGCTGGTTACGTCGCGGCGAGCGTTACGGATGTTCCGGTCGTCGCTGAACAAACGACGACACAGAACTTCGGTCTGAGTCCTGAAGCGCCGTGCATGAGTGTTGCCCCGACCAGCATCCACGAGACCGTCACGCTGGGCGACAGCGCGACCGTCCCGATGACGATCGGCAACACCGGCGCGGACGATCTCAACTGGGCGATCTCTGAGACGGGCGGCGGCTACACGGCGTTGCGCCCTGCGCCGGCCGGCTTCGCTCAGGCAGGCCCAGTTCCGGCGCTGGCGGCGACCACCGTATCGCCGGCGAGCACCATCGTCGTGGCTCCGCAACCGGCGGCAGTGAACGCCTCCGTGTTGTGGGATCAACCGGTGAGCGCCAGCGATACCAACGCTTACGCTAACCAGGACTTTGAGACCGTCAATGACGCCTACGACATCTTCATCGCCGACGATTTTGTCAATGGCGACGCGTGGAACATCAGCACGATCTTCGTCCCCGGCGGTTTGTGGAACGGGGGCAGCTCGTTGATGAACGCCACGACGCTCAACTGGCAAATCTACGCGGACGCTGGCGGAAAGCCCGCGGGCGACCCGTGGGGCAACGGCGCAGCGCCGGTCTGGGCTGTGTCGCTGGTGCCGAACGATCCGCAGGTCGTCATTAGCATGGGCACGGATGGGTTGATGGGCAATGCCACCGTCAATCTGAACGTACCGGCGCTGGTCCCGGCGGGGCACTGGTGGCTGGTCTTCTATCCGAGCATGGCGTTTAGCTCTGGCGGGCAATTCGGACGGCAATGGTCCGACACCACCAACGGCGCTGTGGCCCAGGTCGTCAACCCGGGCGGCGGATTCGGCTTCTCGACCACCTGGAGTTCTGCGCAGGCAGCGTGGGGAGTGCCGCTGCAAGATTTCGCTTTCCGGCTGGAAGGCGAGATCGCGGATGTCCCGTGGCTCTTCGAGGATCCTGAATCGGGGATGACACCGGCGGGCGACACCTCGGCAGTCACGATCACCCTGGACGCCGGCGTGCCGGAAGTCGTCCAACCGGGCGACTACTTCGCCACGCTCAAAGTCAAGGGCGACAATGCGACCGTCGAAGTGCCCGTCACGATGACCGTCGAGCCGCCCGACACGTGGGGCAAGCTCACCGGCCTGGTGCAAAGCCTCGGCTACTGCGACGCTATGACGACGCCGCTGCAAGGCGCGGTGGTGTACGTCGAAAGCGGTGTCACAGAGCTGGTCACTTACACCGTGGATACGGTCGTGTACGAACAGGACTTCGAGAGCAGCGACGGCGGTTTCACCCATTCCGGCACGTATGACGAATGGGAATGGGGCGCTCCTGCCTCCTACTGGCCTTACGGCTGCGGCTCCGGCGGTCTGTGCTGGGGCACCGATCTGGACAGCGACTACGAGAACTACGCCGATCAGACGTTGCTCTCACCGGTGATTGACCTGAGCGGAGTAGCGCCGGGTAGTCCCCTGACCGCCGCCTGGCAACATGCCTGGTGGGTGGAGAGCTGCTGCGACCATGTCTACGCCGAAGTTAGCATCAACGGCGGCGCGTGGACGCAGATGTGGAGCAATCCGAACGGCCAGGGCAGTTGGGCCGAAAAGACCTATGACGTCTCGGCGGCTGCGGGCGGTACGGTGCAGTTCCGCTGGCGGTTGGCGAGTGATGTCTCGGTCGTTTACGCTGGCTACTTCGTTGATGCGCTGCGCATCACCACTCCGGTCGAAGTCAGCGAGTGGCGTCCGGTCAACTGGACGCTGACCACCGGCGCCGATGGCAAGTACGGCTGGTGGTTCGACTCGGCCTTCAGCCCGTTCACCGTCACCATCTCCCACGAGGGCGGGCACGAGGCGCTGGTCTTCACCGATGTCGCTGTGACCGGCGAGTCCATCACGACGCTGAACGCCAACCTGCACTGGCTACAACCGTGCATGTCGGTCGCGCCGGATGCGCTGACCTTCAACGTGCCGATGGGGAGCGCGACCACGGTGGCGCTCAACATGGCGAACGGAGGCGCGGCGACCGGCTCGTTCTTGCTCAACGAATGGAACGTCGGCTTTGAGATGCTCGGCCCGTTGGCATCTGGCGGCCCGGATAACTTCGGTTACCAGTACGCCGACTCCAACGCGGTCGGTTGGGGGCCGGTCTACGGCTTTGTGGACATCTCGGCGGTAGGGAAGTCGCTGACGTTGGGCGACAATGACTACGCCGCAGCACCCATCGGCTTCGACTTCAAGTTCTACGGCGCCAACGCGGTCAACCCCAACGCTTACGATACCGTCTTCGTCGGCAGCAACGGCTTCCTCTCCTTCGGTGTGGGGTCTACCGACCTCAGCCCCGATCCGGTGTTACCCAACCCGACGCTGCCCAACAACCTCATCGCCGCGGCCTGGGCTGATCTGGTGCCGGGTACTGTCTACTACCAGAGCTTCGCGCAATGCCCGTACAACCCGGCAGGGACCACCGTGGACGCCTGCTTCATCGTGCAGTATACCAACTTCACGCATAAAGATGGCAGTCCCGCGGGTACCTGGGAAGTCATCCTCTTCCGCTCCGGCAGCATCCTGATGCAGTACGCGGACGTGAACGCGCCCAATGCGACCACCGGTATCGAAGGCCCGCTCGGCCTCGACGGTCTCACCTACGGGCCAACCCTGGCGAACAAGCTGGCGGTCTGCTTCGCCTATCCGGGCGAGTGGCTTGATTGTCAGTCTACGCAGGTGCCGTGGCTGGCGACCAACCTCACCGAGGGTAACATCGCGGCTTACGGTACTCAGGCGGTTCAGGTGACGTTGGACGCGCGCGTACCGGAAGTCTCCGCGCCGGGAACCTACCGGGCTGAACTCTGGCTGATGACCAACGATCCTCACCAGGAGTTCACCAGCATCCCGGTGACGATGATCGTAGCGCAGCCGGAGACACTGACGAAGCTCGAAGGCGTGGTGACCGGTTGGTCGCAGTGCGATGCCGTCAGCCAGACGCTGGCCGGCGCGCAAGTAGCGATTGCGACCAGCTCCGGCGAGAGCTTTGTACTCAGCACCGACGCCACTGGCGCTTATGCGGTTTGGCTCCAGAACGGCGACACCTATACCCTGACCGTCTCCAGCGCGGGATACGTGCCGGTGACAGTGAGTGGGATGGCGGAAACGGTGATGTTGCCGCGCAACGTCGCGCTGCGGGCGGATGTACCGTGCATCAACCTGTCTCCTGTCAGCTACGACGTGACGCTCCCGAAGGATCGCACCGCTACGCGCGCCTTCACCATCCAGAACACCGGCGCAGGCGACTTCGCCTTCAGCAACATCCTCGGCTCCAGCCTGTGGCTGTCGGTACAGCCTAAGGTCGGCGTCGTGCCGGCGGGGAGCAGCGTGCCGGTGACGGTGACGTTCGATGCGACCGGCCTGGTCGCTGGCGATGTCTACTCCACCGTGCTGGAAGTCGTGCATGCCAACCCTGCAGTGGCGCGTCTCTTCGTGCGCCCGGTGCGGTTGACGGTGCTCGACACCCCGCAGTTGATCGTGGATGTCGTCAAGACGGCGTCTCCGGCGGATATGGTCTTGCCCGGCGGTCTGATCACCTATACCGTGACCATCACGAATAGCTATGATCGTCCGCTGGACCTGGCGGCGACCGATCCAATCCCAGTCAACACCACCTACATCCTGGCGAGCGTCACCGGCGGCGCAAGTGTGCTGGATCCGCCCGCCAATACGGTGGTCTGGAACGGGACGCTGGCGGCCAACGCGAGCGCGACCTTCGGCTACGTCGTGCGCGTGGGCGCGGATGTGGCCCGCGGCACGCTAATCACCAACACGGTGACGGTAGCCACGGACAGCCTGACATTCAGTGATGATGTCGTTGTCCTCGTCGGACCGCTGCGACAGTACATCTACCTGCCGCTTGTTCTGCGCAACGCGCAGTAAGTTGTAGCGTGCAGCTTCTCTCTGAGGGCCATCAGGGCTACCCTGGTGGCCCTCATTCTGTAGAAACCGCACGAACACGCAAAACGCAGGAATTAGTTTGGTACTGTGTATGCCGTGATTATACCGACTGAAGTCGGTGTGTACGTGTACGTACCGGCTTCAGCCGGTGTTCCCCGGCGCAAACGATGATCGGTGGACTTGACGCGGCTCAATGGTGTTGCTGCGCAGGCGCAGCTGGGCCGCCATAGCCCGTTCCCAAGACGGGAACGGGAGCGTTGTAACTATGCTCTGCACCCCCGTCTCGGGGGCGCGGAAGGCGCAGCTGGGCCGCCATAGCCCGTTCCCGAGACGGGAACGGGAGCGTTGTAACTATGCTCTGCGCCCCCGTCTCGGGGGCGCGGAAGGCGCGGGCTGGGCCGCCACAGCCCGTTCCCAAGACGGGAACGGGAGCGTTGCGGTGTTAATTTTGCCGCAATGCTAAAAAATAGTTGGACTTCATGCCGCTCAATGGTATAGTCCATGCATATTTCGAATGTGGAATAGAAAGGAAGTATGATGTTCACAAAGAAAAATCTATGGATTTCGCTGTTATTTGTTGCGTTGCTCGTGGCGTCAGTCTTGCCGCTGCGTGCAGCGCGCGCGGCTGACATCGTTGCTCCTCCATCCCCTTTGACGCCTACGGTGGGCTACGTTGCGCGGATGGACGTCTCTCCGGCGCTGCGGGATATGCCCGCTCTGGCAGTAGATGGCAGCCAGCCAACGATAGACCGGGGATTGCGTCTGCCTAAAATTCTCCAATCGAGCAGTCTGGAAATGCCAGACCCTGTCCGGCAAAGTGTGACCGGCCCCACCGCGATGCCTGCGCCGCTCACCAGCTTCAATGGCCTGGGCAACATCAACGGCGTCCATCCGCCCGATACCCAGGGCGACATCGGCTACGACCCGGCGACCGGGAAGAAGTACTACGTGCAGTGGGTGAACCTCTCTTTTGCCATCTGGGATGTCACCGGAACGCCGACGCAGGTGTACGGCCCGGTCAACGGGAATACCCTCTGGCAGGGCTTCGGCGGCGTGTGCGAGTCCACCAACCACGGTGATCCGATCACCCTGTACGATACGCTTGCCAACCGCTGGCTGATGAGCCAGTTCTCGATCAACGGCCCCTATTATCAGTGCATCGCCATCTCCCAGACAGCGGACCCGACCGGCGCGTGGTATCGTTACGCTTTCCAGGTGAGCGCCACCAAGATGAACGATTACCCGCACTTTGGCGTCTGGCCCGATGGGTATTATATGACGGTGAACCAGTTCACCGGCGGCAGCTCGTGGGGTGGGGCCGGCGTCTTCGTCTTCCAACGCAGCAAGATGCTCGTCGGCGATCCGACGGCGACGTTCCAGTACTTCGACCTCTACGCGGTGAACTCCAATTTTGGCGGAATGTTGCCGGCTGATCTGGATGGCAGCACGTTGCCGCCGGCCGGCGCGCCCAACTATTTCGCCGAAGTGGACGACAGCACGTGGATCGGACCAAACGATGCGATGCGCATCTGGAAGTTCCACGTGGACTGGACCAATCCCAATAACACCACATTTGGCCTCAATGGACAACCCAACGCCATTTTGCCGGTGGCGGAATGGGTGCCGCTGTGCACCAGCACGCGCGCCTGCATCCCACAGCCGGGCACAACGGTGAAGCTGGATGCCATCGGCGACCGGTTGATGTACCGGCTGGCCTACCGCAACTTCGGCGATCATGAGGCGTTGGTGGTCAATCACACCGTCAACGCCGGCAGCAACCTGGCTGGCGTGCGCTGGTACGAAGTGCGCGATCCCGGCGGGACGCCCGTAATTTACCAGCAGGGCACGTATGCGCCCGATTCAACGCACCGTTGGATGGGCAGCGTGGCGATGGACAGCCAGGGCAACATGGCGCTCGGTTACAGCGCCTCCAGCAGCAGCGTCTACCCCTCCGTGCGCTACACCGGACGGCTGGCGAACGATCCCCTGGGCACGATGCCACAGGGCGAAGCCTCGTTAGTCGTCGGCAGCGGCTACCAGACCAGCCAGTACAACCGCTGGGGCGATTACAGCATGATGAGCATTGATCCGGTGGATGATTGCACCTTCTGGTACACACAGGAGTATATGGCGTCGTCCGGGTATGCGCCGTGGTCTACGCGCATCGGCTCTTTCCGCTTCCCGAACTGTCTGGGGACTGCGCCAGGTACGCTGCGCGGCCTCGTGCGCAACGCGGCGACGCTGGCGCCGATCAGCAACGCGACGGTGGAATCCGTCTCGGCGGCGGGCGACGTGGAGGCGACCACGAGCGGCGCGGACGGCGGCTATGCGCTGCTCCTCGATCCCGGCGTGTATACGGTGACAGCCCGCGCCTATGGTTATTTCCCCTACACGCGAACGGGCGTTGAAGTGAACAGCGCCGCGACCACCACGCTCAATCTGCCTTTGTCGCCCGCGCCCACTTACGTTGTCTCCGGGACTGTCACCGATGCGCTGACCGGTTGGCCGCTCTATGCGCGTATCAAGGTGAAAGGCAGTCCCTTCAACCCACCCGCGCCCAATGATGCCGTGTGGACCGATCCGGTCAGCGGACGCTACAGCCTCACGCTGGCAGCGGGGATCACCTACACCTTCGAGGTGCAGGCGTGGGTCGCTGGCTACCTGCCGGCCAGCATTGCGCTCGGCCCGCTGACCGCTGCTGTGACGCGCGATGTGGCGTTGTCGGCGGATATGACAGCCTGTACTGCGCCGGGTTACGTCGCCAATCGCATCGGAACGACGGAATCTTTCGACGCCGGCGCTTTGCCGGCCGGTTGGGCGGTGGATGACATCGCCCGCACCAACGTGGTGTGGCGTTTTGACGACCCCAAGCCGCGCGGCAATCTGACCGGCGGAAAAGGCCCCTTCGCCATCGTTGATAGCGACTACGCCGGCGCGAAAAATGTGGATACCATCTTGCGTTCACCGGCGCTGGATTTGTCCGCTATGACGACGGTGATGCTGGAATTCAAGTACGACTTCCGCTGGTACTCCTATGGCTTGAGCGAAGTCGCCGACGTGGACGTGAGCAACAACGGCGGGACGACCTGGAACAACGTCTGGCGGCGCAGCGGCGCGAACGACCGCGGCCCCAAGACCGCGCGCGTCAACCTCACCGCGCTGGCGGCGGGCCGCCCCGACGTGCGCGTGCGCTTCCACTACTACAACGCCAACTACGAATGGTGGTGGCAGGTGGATGACGTATTCGTCGGCATGTTTGAGTGCGTCCCCACGGCCGGCGGCCTGGTGGTGGGCGGAATTGTGGACGCCAACACCGGCGCGGCAGTGGCGGCAGCGGTCGCCAATGACGCGGGTTACGCGACGACCGCCAGCGCGACCTCTTCCCCTGGCACGGACGCGTTCTACACCCTGTTTGCCCCGGCCGGAACGCGCGTCCTGACGGCGACGGCGACTGGCTATGGCCCGGCTGTGGTCACGGCGACGGTGCTGAACGGCGCGGTGACGATGCGCAACATCACCCTCGCTGCTGGTGTGCTCTCCGCAGCGCCGTCTCATTTGGCGCTGACGCTGACCGGCGATGCCACGACCACGCGCGCGATCACCCTCAGCAACAGCGGCGGTTACACCGCCAGCTTTACGGTGCAGGAGATCAACGCGCCGTATACCCCCATCACCGTTACCGGCCCGTTTGCCGGGATGGTGCGCCGTGTGGCGCCGAAATACATCCATGCCCTTACCGCCGTCAATGTGCGCGAATATACCCCGCCCGATGCGCCGCTGTTGGACGCCGGCGCCGTCATCCAGACGTGGGATAGCGGCCTGGCTTCGCCGTGGGGCGTCGGTTATGACAGCGCGAACGGCATCCTGTGGGTCGGCGACACCCGCTTCGGCGGCGGCGAAGATCGCAACAGCGCCTTCAAACTCGACGGCGCGCCGGCCGGCGTCACGCTGCCGACCTCGCCGTGGGTTGCGCTCTTTGCGGCGGACATCGCCTACACCCCCCGCACCGGCAAGCTCTGGCAGGTCAACGTCGGCGACGACGGCCTCGGAACCGGCGGCTGCATCTACGAGCTGGACCCTGTCATCCAGGCGGCGACCGGGCGTATGCTCTGCCCGCCCTTCGGCGTCTCCGAGCGCGGCCTGGCTTACGATCCCACCACCGATACCTTCTACAGCGGTTCGTGGAGCGATCAAATTCTCTATCACTTCGATGCGACCGGACGGCTGCTCGATTCCAAAGACCTCAAGCTGAACATCGCCGGTCTGGCCTACAATCCGGCGACGCGACATCTGTTCGTCATGTCCAACGCTGCGACTGGGCGCGATGTCTACGTGCTGGATGTCGCGGCAGATTACACCATCGTCGGCGGCTTCGACATTGCGGGGCTTGGCGACCTGGAGCAGGCTGGCCTCGCGCTGGACTGCGACGGCAATCTGTGGACGGTCAATCAGGCGACCGGGCAGGTGATCCAGGCCATTTCGGGTGAGACGGGTGTGTGCGCCTGGGAAGAGATCGCGTGGCTCACGACCAATCCGGTTAGTGGCACAGTTGAGAGCGGCGGCGCGCAGGTCGTCAGCCTGCACTTCGACACGACCGCTATGGATGCCGGGACGTATCCCGCCTACCTGAGCGTGGCGAACAGCACGCCTTACGGCGCGTTGAACGTGCCCATCACGCTGACTGTGGTGCAGATGTACGGCGTGTCGCTTGCGCCTGTCGCCGCCGCCCGGAGCGGTTTGCCCGGCGCGACGGTGACGTACACGTTCACGGTGACGAACGCCGGATCAGAGACGGATACCTTCACTGTGACGCTCTCCGGCAATGCCTGGACGGCGACGGCTGCCCCGACGGTCGGGCCGCTGGCGGGCGGGGCAAGCGCGCCGCTGGTCGTGACCGTCGCCGTGCCCAACGTCGCTCTGTGCGATGCGCTGGACACGCTGACGGCGACCGTCACATCGCAGGGGAATCCCGCCCGCGTCGCTTCCGCCACGGCCACCACATCGGCCAGAGCCGTGTACGGCGCGCTGGCGCGGGTGGCGCCGACGGCGCTGTGGGCGGACCCCGGCGCGGCGGTGAGCGCCTCGTTGTGGGTGACGAATACCGGCAACTGCGTGGATACGTTGGCTGTCACGTCGGCGAGCGCGTGGCCGGCGGCTGTGCGGGCGACGACGGGTGCGTTGGCGGCTGGCGCCGGCGTCGCGCTGCCGGTGACGGTGACGGTTCCGGCGAACGCCCTGGCTGGCGACTTCGCCGTGACAACGCTCACGGCAAAATCACAGGCGAACGGCGCCGTTTCCGCAACTGCTGCGCTGACGACGACGGCGAACGCGATCTATGGCGTGACGTTGTCGCCGCAGATGGCGCTGGGCAGCGGGCAAGCCGGCGCGACGGCGCTGTACACGTTGACCATCGCCAACACCGGCAACAGCGCCGACACCTACGCGCTCTCGGTCAACGGCGCGGTGTGGCCGACGACGGTCGCGCCGCAGACGGCGGCGCTCAATCCCGGCCAAACGCAGGTTGTGACGGCGACAGTCTCCGTACCGCTCGCTGCAACGTCCGCGCTGGATGCTGCGCGCATCGTCGTGTCCGGAACAGGCGTCACCGCAACCGCCGTCCTGACGACCGTGCTGGATTGCGCGCCCGTGGCTGGCGCGCAGTTCACCTACACGCCCGCGCAGCCGTTCATTGGGCAGACGGTGACCTTCACCGCGACGGTGACGGCGGGGACGCCGCCCATCGTCTACACGTGGGACTTCGGCGATGGCGAAACGACGGCGGGGGAGGTGGTTACTCATACCTTCACGCCCCAAACTGCGTTCATGCCTTACACCGTCGTCATGACAGCGACCAATGCCTGTAGCCAAATCGCAGTGTCGGACATCGTCGGCGTGCATCTGTATCAAATATATCTGCCGTTGGTCATGAGAGTTTCTGACTGACTCACACTTGCAACCTGTTCGCCGCCCAAGCCAGAGGCCGGGGCGGCGAACACCACCCACCACCCATAACCTACCTGGAGGATGCCATGCGCAAATACTGGCTTTTTCTCATCGTCTTAGGCATAACTTTGATCACGGCCCTGCCCGTCAGCGCCAATGGCGCAGACAATGGCCGCATCGTGCAGATTCCCTTTGCTTCGGCGGAGCAACTGGCGGAACTGGCGGCGCGTCTGGATGTGTGGGAAGTCCACCGCGACGCGCAGCATCCGCAAACTGGCTACGTGGTCGCCTACATCTCGACCGCCGACGCCGCGTGGCTGACCTCGACCGGCGTCGCCTTCACCGAATCGTCGCTCAACCTTGCACTGCCGGAGACGATCCCCGGCTTCCCGTGTTATCGCACTGTGGAAGAAATCTACGCGCAGTTGGAGCAGTGGGCGGAAGCGTACCCCGGCTTCACGCAACTGCTCACCATCGGCCAGAGTTACGAGAATCGTCCTCTGCGGGTGATGCGCGTCACCAACGAAGCGACTGGCGTATCCGGCAAACCGATCTTCTTCCTGATGGCGAACATCCACGGGCGCGAATTAATCACGCCGGAGACGGCGCTCGTCTTTATGCAATACCTGCTGGAAAATTACGGCGTGGACCCCGATGTGACGTGGCTGCTGGACGAGCATCTGATCTACATCTTGACCAGCGCCAACCCCGATGGCCACATCAAAAACGAAGCCGGTCAACCCTGGGCCTACTGGCGCAAAAACACGCATCCCTACGGAACGTGTAGCCCCGACGCCTACGGGGTGGACCTCAACCGCAACTCCAGCTTTCACTGGGGCGGACCGGGCGCCAGCACTGACCCCTGCGACGATACGTATCGCGGCCCATCGGCGGCTTCCGAGAGCGAAACGATCCGGCTGCAAAGCTTCGTCGCCAGCCTCTTCCCGGATCAGCGCGGCCCCGCCGATACCGATCCCGCACCCGATGACACAACCGGCGTCTTTATCACGCTGCACAGCTACAGCAACCTGGTGCTCTGGCCCTGGGGCGATACGTCCACGCCTGCGCCGAACAGCGTGCAATTGCAGATGCTTGGGCGGCGGATGGCGTCCTTCAACGGCTACACGCCGCAGCAATCCAGCGGGCTATATCCCACCAGCGGCGCGACCGATGACTGGGCCTACGGTGAATTGGGCGTCGCCGCCTACACGTTTGAGATTGGCTCGGATAGCGACGGCTTTTATCCGGCCTGCTCGCGCTACGACGCACTGATCCAGCCGAACGTAGCCGCGCTGCTCTATGCCGCCAAAGTCGCGCGGACGCCCTACATCACCTCGTTTGGCCCGCACGCGCAGAACGTCGCCGTGACGCCATCCGCCGTGTTGATCGGGCAGCCTATCGCCGTGCAGGCCGCCCTCAACGACGCCGATAGCAAGAATAGCGGCCAGACGATTGTAGCGGCGGAGGCCTATCTGGGCACGCCGCCGTGGGATGGCGGTACGCCTATCCCGCTAACGGCGGTGGATGGCGCATTTGATGAAACCGCCGAGGCTGTGCAAGGCCAACTGGCGACGGCAGGACTGGCGCGCGGCCGGCATCTCGTCTACGTGCGTGGGCAGGACGCCAACGGCTTCTGGGGTCCCCTCTCCGCCGCCTTTGTGGAGTTGCTGGACAGCAGCACACTCACCGGGCGCGTGGTCGCCTCAGGTGCGGCGACGCCGCTACCTGGCGCGCGGATTACGGCGGACAACGGCGCGGCTCTATCCACGACACAAACTGACGCGAGCGGCCAATACACCCTGACCTTGCACGCCGGGACTTACACAGTGACGGCTTCGCTGCTAGGCTACGCGAGCGGCAGCGCGGTCCTCTCCACCACCATCGGCCAAACCTCGACGCAAGACTTCGCCCTGACGCGGCTGCCGTGGGGGACGCTGGCGCTGGCGGTCGCCGAGTTGGGGACGGCCCGCCCGTTGACGGCGACCATCACCCTGGAGGGCCTGCGGCTGACCTGGACTGCGGCGCCGACTTTGTCGCTCGAACTGCCGGTGGGCGTGTACACGTTCACGGCGACGGCAGCGGCGCATCAGGCGCGTTCCTACACTGTTGCTATCGCCGAGGGCGCGCGGGCGACGCACATCTTCCGCTTGCCGCCCACACCGGCGCTCCTGGTGGTGGATGACGACGCCGGCGCATCCTATGAGCCCTATCTTCTGCCGGTGTTGGATGCGTTGGCGATCCCTTACGCGCGGTGGACGATAGCGACGCAAGGCCCGGTGATGACCCCCACGCTGGCGGCGTATACGGCGGCGCTCTGGTTTACCGGCGATGATGCGGTCAACAGCCTGACGCGCGCTGAGCAGATTACCGTGCAGAGCTATCTCGATAACGGGGGACGCTTGTTCGTCACCGGGCAGAACATCGGGATGGACATCAAAAACGACAACGGCGCTTTCTTCCGCACCGTTTTGCACGCCGCGTTTGTCCAGGATAACGCCGGGGTCACAGAAACCACCGGACTTTCGTTCTACACGGGGATAACGGCGACGCTGTCGGGTGGGGATGGCGCGAACAATCAGACCAGCCCGGACGTGATCGCGCCCTACGACGCCGCCGCCACGCCGGTCTTCACCTACACCACCGGCGCGGCAGGATTGGCCGTGGACGACGGCGCGCGGCGACTCATCTACCTCGCGTTTGGATTGGAGGGCGTCGCCGATAGTGCGCAGCGGGCGGTCATCCTGCGCGATGGGTTGGCGTGGCTGGGGCTGCCGCTGCCGGCGTCGCGGCTGGATTTGGCGGTGACGGCGCAGCCGCCGCGCGTGTCGCCAGGGATTCCCGTCACCTATAGCCTGGCATTGCTCAACGACAGCTTGCTGCCGATGACCGATGGCGTCCTGACGCTCACGCTGCCTTCGCCGGTCACTGTGCTGGCCTATGCACCGGCAGCGACGGAAGTAACGCCGGGGATGTTGGTCTGGCGCGATCTGGCGTTGGCCTCGGAAGCCGTACAGAATTTCGCGTGGACGGTAGTCGTCCCGACGGATGCGGCTTTGGAAACGTTCGCCAGCCGCATCACCGCCTCCTGGCCCGGCTTGACGGCGCCGGCGGAACTGGAAGTCACGGCGACGGTCGCCGCGCCTTATGCGCTGGAGTTATCCCCGCCGGTGTCATACCAGAGCGGGTCGCCTGGGGCAATGGTATCTCATCACCTGACTGTCACCAACGCTGGAACGTTGACGGCTACAGTTTCCTTGACAACGTCGCCGAGTGTCTGGGTGACGCAGATCGTCCCTATGCAGCTAACCTTGCCGGTCGGCGGCAGCGCCCCGGTGACAGTGACGGTGACGATCCCTGTAACGGGAACGGCGCTGTTGGCGGCCCCGCACACGTTGACTGTGACGGCCACCATCCTTGAAGCGCCTGCTGTGCAGGCGCAGGCTGTGCTGACGACGGCGCTTGAGCCGGCGGCTCATTATGTCTACCTGCCCGTGGTTTTGCGCGGCCAATAGGATTTGAGTTTGCGGTGACGTGGTCAGAGACCAGCCACATCGCGTTTGGCTTCGCTCGGGCCGGTCTCCCCACCGCGTCCGTCCAGGGAGGAACTATGAATCAATTCTACCGCGTCGTTTTGCTCGTTGTGCTGTTGATTGGCCTATCTGGCGCGCCTTCCGCCACACTGCGCGCTGCATCGGCCGCCGATAAAATTGCGCCGTGGGTGCTCGCGCACACCGCCGATGGCGCGGAGGCTGAGTTCCTCGTTGTGCTGGCGGCGCAAGCTGATCTCAGCGGCGCGACGCGGCTACAAACGAAGGCCGAAAAGGGACGCTACGTTTACGAGACGCTGTGGCGCACAGCGCAACAATCGCAAGCGCCGCTCCTGGCGTGGCTCAAGGCGCGCGGCGTGGAACATCGCCCCTACTACATCGTCAATCTGGTTTGGGTGAAAGGCGACGCCGACCTCGTCCGCGCGTTGGCGGCGCGGCCCGACGTCGCGCGCATCGTGGGCAACCCGCGCATCCACAACCCGCTGCCGCAGCCTGCGCGCCCATTCGACGTGTTGCTTGCCGCCGCGCCCACCGACATCGAGCTAAACATCAGTTACGTGCGCGCGCCGGAAGTCTGGACGATGGGGTTTACCGGGCAGGGGATCGTCGTCGGCGGGCAGGATACGGGCTACGAGTGGACGCATCCGGCGCTCAAACCGCACTATCGTGGCTGGAACGGCGTGACGGCCAACCACGACTACAACTGGCACGACGCTATCCACAGCGGCGGCGGCTCTTGCGGCGCCAATGCGCCCGCGCCGTGCGACGATTACGGCCACGGCACGCACACCATGGGCATCGCCGTTGGCGATGACGGGGGGACAAACCAGATTGGCATGGCGCCTGGCGCGCAGTGGATCGGCTGCCGCAATATGGATGTCGGTGTGGGTACGCCGGCGACGTACCTGGAATGTTTCGAGTTCTTCCTCGCCCCGTATCCGGTGGGCGGCACACCCGCGCAGGGCGATCCGAGCAAGGCGCCCGATGTGACGGACAACTCGTGGACGTGTACGCCCACTGAGGGTTGCTCGTGGAGCACGTTGCAGGCTGCTGCGGAAGTGCAGCGCGCGGCGGGGATTATGACCGTCGCCTCGGCAGGGAACGCTGGCCCGGATTGCTCGTCGGTGAACGAGCCGCCGGCGATTTATGCCGCTGTCTATACTGTGGGATCGTTGCAAACCGGCACAGATACCATAGCTGGGTCAAGCAGTCGCGGCCCGGTCGCAGTGGACAGCAGCAACCGCCGCAAGCCCGACATCACCGCGCCGGGCACGGGCGTTCGCTCCAGTATACGCGGAGGAATTTACGGCACGATGAGTGGCACCTCAATGGCCGCGCCGCACGTCGCTGGCGCAACGGCCTTGCTGTGGTCGGCGGTTCCGGCGCTCAAGAACCAGATCACGGAGACGGAACAACTGCTGAATGACAACGCCTTCCACATTGCCTCTACGCTGTGTGGTAGCAGCGGTTGGCCGAACAACACTTACGGCTATGGGCGGCTGGACATCAAGGCGGCGGTAGACGCGGCGTTGGCACAGTATGCCGTCAGCCTCGCGCCGTCGCTGGTCGAGCAGCATGGCGCGCCAGGACAAACGGTGAGCGCGACACTTTTCATCACGAACACCGGAACAGCGACGAATAGCTTCACCGTCACATTGACCGGGGCGCACTGGCCGACGATTGCGCCGGAGAAAATCGGGCCGCTGTCTGCCGGAGACGTAGCGACGTTGCCGGTGACAGTAACCATCCCTGCAACTGCGTTAGGTGGGGCGACGGATGCAGTCACGGTGACGGTGATATCAGCGGGCGCTCCAACCCAAAATGCGCAGGCGATGCTGCGCACGATGATAGATGCCGTGTACGGCGTGCAACTCTGGCCGCCAGAGATCATATCCAACGGCGACGAGGGTAAGACGGTGGTGTACACCCTCGCGCTGACCAACACCGGCAACATTACAGACGTGTACAGCCTCACCCTCTCCCGCGCCACGTGGCCGACGACGCTGACGCCCACGCTGGCGACGTTAGCGCCGGGAGCGACAACGCCGGTGACGACGCTGGTGACAGTTCCCTGGGGTATATTCACCGGCATTACCGATACGGCGCGGGTGACGGCATCCGGGACAGGCGTTTCGGCCTACAGCGATTTGACGACCGCCGCCATTGCCGCGAGCTGTATTCCCGTGACTGAGCCGTACTTCAACTACGCGCCATCTCGCCCTGCCATCGGACAGACGGTCACGTTCACGGGTGGGGTGGTTTTAGCGACGCCGCCGGTTGATTATCTATGGAATTTCGGGAATGGAACTTTGGGGGCGACGGGGCAGGTCGTGACGCATACTTTCTCGCCGGAAACTGTGGCGCTGCCATACACGGTTATCATGACGGCGACCAACGCCTGTAGCTACGACGCTGCGCAGCAGGTCATCACCGTGGGGTGGCGCGTGCTCTATCTGCCGCTTATTTTCAAGACAGACACTTACTCGCAGTCATCATCTCTTTTGGGACGGATGTCGAGCACTTCTTCGACGTAGAGCACGCGCTGGTATGAACCGAGCCGTCCATATTGCCCCTTGCGGCTGACGTCGCCGCGCAGCCGGGCGTAGACCAGCTCGTAAGGTTTCTGGGCGATGTTGTTGTAGTCTTCCTGGAGCTTTTCAGCTATTTTGCTGTAGCCTTTGCTCTTCACCCACCAGGTTTCTTTTGAACCGCAGGGGGTGAAACTGCTGCCGCCGCGTCCAAAGATGACGTACCCTTCCCAGATACCGCTTTCCAAAGAGCGACCTACCGCAGTCAACATACATACGCCAAGACAAGCCAATGAGGTGATCCAGTGCATCGTCACGCCGCTCCTTCCGTAGAGATGATCCGCCAAACCCTCTACTAGGTTACCACTGCTCTCGCGGATTGTCAATTATGGCTGCGTTAAAAAGGTGTTTTGTGGCGGCGGATATATCCGCCGCCACAAAACACCTCTAATGTGCTATAATGGTCTGTTGCAATGTTGACGGATATGGGGGCAGGTATGACAGGTGAAAAGCTGATCGTGCGCGGCGCGCGCGAACACAATCTCAAAAATATCACGGTGGAGATTCCCAAGAACAAGCTCGTGGTGATCACGGGCTTGTCGGGATCGGGCAAGTCGTCGCTGGCGTTTGATACGATCTTTGCCGAGGGCCAGCGGCGCTACATCGAGTCGTTGAGCGCCTATGCGCGGCAATTCCTGGGGCAGATGAACAAGCCGGACGTGGATTCGATTGAGGGGCTGAGTCCGGCGATTGCCATTGACCAGAAGGGCGTCTCGCACAACCCACGCTCGACGGTCGGCACTGTGACCGAAATTTACGACTATTTGCGCTTGCTCTACGCCCGCATCGGCATCCCCCATTGCCCGGACTGCGGGCGCCCTGTCACCCGCCAGAGCGCCCAGGAGATCGTGGACGCGATCCTCGCCATGCCGCCGCAGACGCGCCTGCAGGTACTCGCGCCGCTCGTGCGCGGGCGCAAGGGACACCATCGCCCGACGTTCGATGAGGCGCGCAAGTTAGGGTTTGTGCGTGTGCGTGTGGATCGGACGGTTTACGAGCTGGAAGAAGTCCCCGAACTGGATCGCTATAAAATCCACGACGTTGAGGCTGTAGTGGACCGTTTGGTGGTTCCTGATGCTGCTGAAAAGGCGCAGCAAATTTACCGCGACTTCGTCAGCCGCGTGACCGACTCGGTGGAGACCTCGCTGCGGCTTGGCGAGGGTGTGCTCATCGTGGACGTCGTCCGCGCGTCGCAGCCGGAAGTGCAGCCCGAAGGCGACGTGCTTTTCTCTGAGAAGCTCGCGTGTCCTGTGTGCGGGCGCAGCCTGCCGGAGATTGAGCCGCGCACGTTCTCGTTCAACAGCCCGCACGGCGCGTGCCCGACGTGCCAGGGCTTGGGCTTCAAGCTGGCGCTCGATCCCGATCTCATCGTGCCGAACCCGAACAAGTCCATCGCCGAGGGTGCGATTGTCTCCAACGTCGTTGAGGGCAAGGAGAGCTATCACGCCAAGGTGATGGAGAGCGTGATGGAATACTACGGCATCGCGCCCGACAAGCCCTGGTCGGCGCTGACCGATGCGCAGCGCCATATCGTGCTCTACGGCAGCGGGCAGGAGGCGATCCCCATCTACTACGAAGGGCCGAGCGGCGTCTGGGCCGGCGCGCGCAAGTACGATGGGATCATCCCCAGCTTGCAGCGCCGCTACGACGAGTCCACCTCCGATTTCGTCCGCGAGAAGATCGAAGAGGTGATGAGCCAGACGCCGTGCGCCACATGCCACGGGACGCGCCTCAGCGAGGTCGCGCGGGCGGTGACGGTGCTTGAGCAGCCCATCTACGCGCTCACCGGCTGGCCCGTCCTCAAGTTGCAGGCGTGGGTGGAGACGTTGCTCAACGGCAACGTGCTGACGGCGAAGGAATACGCCATCGCCGAACGCGCTTTGCGGGAGATTCACAGCCGGATCAGCTTCCTGGTGAACGTGGGGCTGGACTACCTGAGCCTGGATCGCGCAGCGGCGACGCTCTCCGGCGGCGAGGCGCAGCGCATCCGCCTGGCGACGCAGGTGGGATCGCGGCTGACCGGCGTGTTGTACGTGCTGGACGAACCGAGTGTCGGCCTGCACCAGCGCGACACGGCGCGCTTGATCGCCACGCTCAAGGAGATGCGCGACCTGGGCAACACCGTGCTCGTGGTCGAGCACGACGATGAGACCATCCGCTCCGCCGACTGGATCGTAGACCTGGGGCCGGGTGCGGGCGAACATGGCGGGGAAGTGGTGGCGGAGGGGACGCTGGATGAGATTCTTGCGCACCCGACGTCGAACACGGGCGCGTATCTCTCCGGGCGCAAGTGTGTGCCGGTGCCGGCGCAACGTCGCCAGGGCAACGGCAAGGCGTTGTGGGTGCGCGGCGCGCGACAGCACAACCTCAAGAACCTCGACGTGCGCTTCCCGCTGGGTCTGTTCACGGTCGTGACCGGCGTTTCGGGGTCGGGCAAGAGCAGCCTGATCGTGGAGACGCTCTATACCAACCTGTTGCAACGTCTCGACGGCTCGCGCAATCCCGCCGGCGACTGCGATGGGCTGGAAGGCGTGGAATACATTGACAAGGTCATCAACATTGACCAATCCCCGATTGGGCGGACGCCGCGCTCCAACCCGGCGACGTACACCGGCACGTTCGATCCCATCCGCTCGCTGTTCGCAGAGCTGCCGGAGTCGAAGATTCGCGGCTACAACGCCGGGCGGTTCTCGTTCAACGTCAAAGGTGGGCGCTGCGAGGCGTGCCAGGGCCAGGGGACGCTGCGTATCGAGATGCAGTTCCTGCCGGAGGTGTACGTGCCGTGCGATGTGTGTCACGGGACGCGCTACAACCGTGAGACGCTCCAGGTGCGCTACAAAGAGAAGAACATCGCCGAGGTGCTGGATATGACGGTGACAGAGGCCGTGGAGTTCTTCGCGGCGATCCCGTCACTGGTGCGCAAGCTGGAAACGCTGTGCGACGTGGGTCTGGGCTACATCCGCTTGGGGCAGTCGGCGACGACGCTCTCCGGCGGCGAGGCGCAGCGCATCAAACTGGCGAAGGAACTGTCGCGCCGGGCGACGGGCCGCACGCTGTACATCCTCGACGAACCGACGGTGGGCCTGCACGCCGCCGACGTGGACAAGCTGATCACGGTTTTGCAGCGGTTGGCGGACGCGGGCAACACCATTCTTGTCATCGAGCACAACCCCGACGTGATCAAAGTGGCGGACTGGATCATTGACATGGGGCCGGAGGGCGGCGACGCTGGCGGGGAACTCATCATCGAGGGTACGCCAGAAGAGGTCGCGCAGTCGGCGCTGTCGCATACAGGGCAGTATCTCAAGCGGTGGTTGAAAGATGCGCAGGGGATGGTGTGCTGAAGCGTAAAACGTGAAGCGTAAAACGTAAAACGTAAAACGTGAAGCGTAAAAGTGGATGGCGGCTTCCGCCCGTCTTTAGAGATGCTTTGTTCTTTCTTTGGCCTCTTTCCGTTGGATTTTGTATAACGCGCAATCCATGCTACTATACCACCTGCAGACGCTTTATCCCTGTCAAACTGCAACTTTTAACGTGTAACCTTAAACTTTCCCGCACATATTTCACTTCTGGAGGTAAATTTCTATGACAAAAATCGCTTTTATTGGCGCCGGTAGTTTCGGCTTTACGCGCAGTTTGGTGCGCGACATACTGACGTTCCCCCTGCTGGAGGACGCGACGCTGGCGTTGATGGACATTGACGCCGAGCGGCTGGACTTCATCAACCAGGCGGTCAATCGCATTGTGACCGAGGGGAAGCGCCCCGCGAAGGTGATGGCGACGATGGATCGCGCCGAGGCGTTGGAAGGCGCGGACGCCGTCATTGTCACGATCCTGGCCGGCGGCGTGGATGTGTGGCAGCATGACATCCTCATCCCCAAAAAGTACGGTGTGGACACGAACGTGGGCGACACGCGCGGCCCATCGGGCATCTTCCGCGCCCTGCGCACGATCCCGGTGATGCTGGGCATCGTCAAGGACATGGAAAAGTATTGCCCCAAGGCGACCATGCTCAATTACACTAACCCGATGGCGATGTTGTGCCGGGCGATGCAGCGCGAATCCTTCATCCCGTTGACCGGTCTGTGCCACAGCGTCCAGGGCACAGCTCACATGCTCGCCCACTGGATCGGCGCGCCGATGGACGAGATCACTTACACGTGCGCGGGCATCAATCACCTGGCGTGGTACGTCAAGTACGAGTGGAACGGCGTGGACGCCTACCCGCTCATCCGCAAGGCCATCACCGAGAACCCGGACATCTACAACGAGGAGCAGGTGCGCAACGAGATGTTCCTGCACCTGGATTACTACGTCACCGAGTCCAGCGGGCACAACTCCGAGTACAACTGGTGGTTCCGCAAACGGCCCGACCTCATCGAGAAGTACTGCACGCACGGGACGGGTTGGAATCCCGGTCACTACGCCTACATCCTCGACGAGTACCGCAAACGCGCCGACGATTGGAAGGACGGCATCCGCGAATGGCTCGCGCGGGAGACGATTGACCTGGAACGCGGTCACGAGTACGCCTCGTACATCATCAACGCGCTGCAAGGCGGGGAAATCTTCCAGTTCAACGGCAACGTGCCCAACACCGGCCTCATCACCAATCTGCCGGACGGCGTGTGTGTGGAAGTGCCGGTCTACGTGGACAAAGGCGGCCTGCATGCGGTGCATGTCGGCGCCCTGCCGCGCCAGGTCGCGCCACTGAACCAGGTCGTCGTCGCCACCGAAGAGATGGCCGTCGAGGCCGCCCTCACCGGCGACCCACGCCTCGTTTTCCACGCCATCGCCAGCGACCCACTCACCGCCGCCGTGCTCTCGTTGGCGGAGATCAAGCAGATGGTCAACGAGATGTTGGCGCAAAACAAGGATTACCTGCCGCAGTTCAAACATTTCGCAGCGTAAATCATCAGTGTTTCATCAGCAGATTGAGCAGATTAAGCAGATTTACGCACACTTAATCTGCTCAATCTGCTTAATCTGCTGACTAAAGGAAGACCTATGGGGAAAATTCTCGTGCTCTACGACAGCAAAACCGGCAACACCGCGCAAATGGCCGAGTACGTCGCCGAGGGCGCGCGAGATATCGACGGCATGGAGGTGCGCCTGCGCTCCGTGGATGATGCAAGCATGGGCGACATCCTCTGGGCCGACGGCATCGCCTGCGGGACGCCGACCTACGTGGGCGTGGTCTCGTGGAAGATGAAGAAGTTCTGGGACGACATCGCGCATCACGTCTGGGGACAAATGGACGGCAAAATCGGCTGCGCCTTCTCCACCTCCGGTGGCTGGGGCGGCGGCGCAGAACTGACGTGCATGTCCATTCTCATTATGATGATGAACGTGGGCATGCTCACCTTCGGCGTGCCAGACTACACCGGTCCGCAGTTCACCCTCCACTACGGCGCAGTGACGGCGGGCAAACCCCGCGAGGAGAAAGAAATCGCCGCCGCGCGCCGGCTCGGCAAGCGCCTGGCGCAGTGGGTGGCGGTGTATGTCGACGGGCGCGCGGATCTGCGGCCCGGGCCGATGAAGTCGCGGGGATAAAAATGGATCGTTTGGGGTATAATTAAAGAAAAAAAACAGCAAAGGGAGATATTGCGATGTTTGATCGGATTACCCTGGATCCTGAAGTTTGTGGTGGCAAACCTTGTATTCGTGGTTTGCGCTTTCCGCTCTCTCGCTTGCTGGGATTGTTAGCTTCTGGTGAAACGCCAGAAACGATTTTACAGGCGTATCCATACCTGGAAGTAGAGGATATTCAGGCTGCTTTGGAGTATGCTGCTCGTCTTGCAGAATCTCCTGTGCTAGAGTTGGCGTAATGAAAGCTCTGTTGCATATGCCGGTTTCGGCGATGCTGCTGGGTATTTTGCAGGCTTATGGATATTCAGGCGTGCATGCTTGTCAGATCGGTATGGCTCGCGCTTCTGACGAGGAATTGCTGGCGATGGCTCGCGCCGAGGCGCGTATTGTCATCACGGCAGATTTAGATTTCCCGCAGCTTTTGGCTCTCAGTTCCTTGAATGGCCCCGGTATTATTCTATTTCGTGGCGGCAATTACTCCGACGCAGAGATGTGTGATTTACTTGAGCGCGTTTTGCAAGAGGTGCAGCCGAATGTTATAGAACATTCCGTGTGTGTCGTAGATAAAAAGCGTATTCGTGTGACTCCATTGCCACTGAAACGCAAGATAAAGTGAAAGACCGCTAGAAAAACGCCCTACTTGTAGAGTAGGGCGCTTGCTTATCATCATCTGGGAGGACAATATGATGAATACCACCGTCAAAGCCTGGGAAGAAACCATCACCTTCCCCACCTACACCCCGCCACCCGCCGATCTGAACCCGATGTACCTCGACAAGCGGGTGAACCAGGGGACGAGCGGGCGCGTCTACCCGCAGCCGTTCACCGACAAGCTTGCCAGCGAGAGCGCGCCGCAGACGTATCAGGCCGTTTATCTGGAAAATGAGTACATCCGCCTGATGATGCTCCCGCAAATCGGCGGGCGCATCCACGAGGCGGTGGACAAGACCACCGGCTACAACTTCATCTACCGCCAGCACGTGATCAAACCGGCGCTCATCGGCCTGTTTGGCGCGTGGATTTCCGGCGGGATTGAGTTCAACTGGCCGCAGCATCACCGCCCGTCCACGTTTATGCCCACGCAGCACCTCATCGAGGAAAAATCCGACGGCAGTGTGACTGTCTGGATGAGCGAGAACGATCCGCTGCAACGGATGAAGGGCATGGTCGGCATCTGCCTTTACCCCGGCAAGGCGTTTTTTGAGATGAAGGTGCAGCTCTACAACCGCACGCCGGAGGTGCAGACCTTCCTGTGGTGGGTCAACGTCGGCGTCCACGTCCACGAGCAGTACCAGGTTTTCTTCCCGCCGGACGTGACCGTTGTGACTGACCACTCCAAACGGTCAATGTCGCATTTCCCCATCGCCACGGGCAACTACTACGGCGTGGATTTCTCCAACGACGGGGCCGGCACAGACATCAGTTGGTACAAGAACATCCCCGTGCCCACATCATACTTCGTGTGGGAGACGAACTATGACCACTTCGGCGGTTACGACCATCGCGCCGACGCTGGCATTGTCCACGTCGCCAACCGCTTCATCGCGCCCGGCAAGAAGATGTTCACCTGGGGCGCAGGCGAATTCGCCAAAGGCTGGGAGGCTAACCTCACCGACGCCGATGGCCCATACATCGAGCTGATGGCCGGCGTCTACACCGACAACCAGCCCGACTTTTCGTGGCTTCAACCCTACGAGACCAAGACCTTCAGCCAGTTCTGGTATCCCATCCAGAAGATTGGCCCGGCGAAGAATGCAAATCGGCGTTGTGCGGTAAATCTCGAAATCAAAAAATCTGCGAATCAGCAAATCGCAAAGGTAGGCGTGGTAGCGACAGAGGTTTTTGAGGACTCGCTTGTTACACTGGTTGCCGATGAAAATACGTTGTTGGAGAAGACCGTAACGCTTGCGCCGGATGCGCCGTTTGTGGCGGAAGTAATGCTGCCGGAGGGCGTAGCGGAGACAGAGCTGTTGTTGCGCGTGTGCGATGCCACCGGGCAGGAGATCATCCGCTACGCGCCGCAAATCGTGGAGCAGCCGCCCCTGCCGGAAGCGAAAACCCCGCCACCCCCGCCGGAGACCTTCGACAGCATTGAGGACCTCTACCTCACCGGCCTGCACCTCGAACAGTACCGTCATCCGACGATTGAGCCGGAGCCGTACTGGGAGGCTGCGTTGGCGAAGGATCCCACCGACGTGCGCTGCAACAACGCGCTGGGCCTGGTGTACTTCCGGCGTGGGAACTTCGAGAAGGCCATTGCCCACTTCCGCACGGCCATTGACAAACTCACGCGCCGCAACCCCAACCCGCGCGACGGCGAGGTTTTCTTCAACCTGGGGCAGGCGCTCAAGTTCAGCGGCGACCTTGGCGGGGCCTACGCCGCCTTCTACAAAGCCATCTGGAGCTACGCCTGGCAGGCCGCCAGCTACTACGCCCTCGCCGAAATTGATCTGCTGCGCGGCGATTTCGTGACCGCGCTAGAGCATGTGAACCGCGCTCTCATCACCAACACGCTGAATATGAAGGCGCGCAATCTCAAGGCTGCCATCCTGCGTCATCTGGGTCGTCTCAATGAAGCCGCTGCGCTGTGCTGCGAGACCGTCAGCCTGGATCCGCTGGATATGGGGTCGCGCAACGAGATTGTTTTGCAGAGCCGGGCGAAGGGGAGCACGGCGGCGCAGAGCCAGCTCGCCGAATTGATGGCGCTGCTGCGCGTCTCCGATCCGCTGTCTGAAATTCAAGCCTATCTCGATATGGCCTTTGATTACGCCAACGCCGGATTGTGGGATGAGGCTGCCGACGTTCTCGCGCGCGTGGTTGGACCGGATGCCACGGGATTTCCGACTGTGTTGTACGCCCTGGGTTATTTCGCCCATCGTCAGGGACGCGACGATGAGGCTCGCGCGCTGTATGGCAAAGCCTCGGCGCAACCCACCGACTACTGTTTCCCCGTGCGGCTTGAGGAGATGGTCATCTTGCAGCACGCGCAATCGCTCTTCCCAGACGATCCCATCATCGCTTACTACCTCGGCGATCTGTACTACGACAAACACCGTCCAGAAGAAGCCATTGCGCAGTGGGAGATTGCCGTGAAGGGTGCGCCCGGTTTCTCGATTCCCTGGCGCAACCTGGGTATCGCCGCCTACAATGTGCTGCACGATCCACAGCGTGCCATCGCCTGCTACGAAACGGCGTTCGCCGCTCATCCGCAGGATGGGCGCGTGCTCGGTGAACTCGATCAACTGTTGCAGCGGACGGGCGTTTCAGCCAAAGCACGACTGGAACGCCTTGAGCAGCACCTCGACCTGGTGCGCGACCGCGACGACCTTTCCGTGGAACTGGTCACGCTCTACAATCAGACCGGACAACCGCAGAAGGCCCTCGACTACGCGCTCTCGCGTCGCTTCCACCCGTGGGAGGGCGGCACGGGGCGCATCTCCGCGCAGTATGTGACGGCGCACTGGCTGCTGGCGCAAAACGCCCTCGCTGCGGACGACGCGCAAACTGCGCTCACGCACTGTCAAACGGCGCTGGCCCCCTATCCCGACAACCTCGGCGAGCGCAAGCACCTGCACTGGTCGGATGCTCACGTCCGCTATACGATGGGGCTGGCGCAGCAGGCTCTCGGCGACGCTGACGGCGCGCGCGCCAGCTTCGAGAGCGTCCTCGCGGCGCACGGTTGGTCGGCGGAACTGCCATACTACCAGGCGTTGGCGCTCAAATCGCTTGGTCGCGCGGATGAAGCTGAAACCCGGCTCACCGAAATGCTGGAACGCGCCACCCGCCAGCTTGAAGAGCAAGCCAAACAAGGCTTCGCCACCTCCGTCCCGCAGTTCGTCTTCGCCGAAGAAGATATGGAGACGCGGCGGCGCACTCACCTCACCTACACCATCGGCCTGGCGCACCTGGGCTTGGGCCACGCAGCGGAAGCCAAAGCGGCGTTTGAGACCGTATTGGGACGCGACCCGAACCACTTCGGCGCGCAGTTGGCTTTGCGTGAATTGAAATAAGTCAGTAAAACGTGAAACGTAAAACGTAATGGTGTAAACTTATTACGTTTTACGTTTCACGCATTTTGTTTTACAGGGTGTGTGTTGGAGGCTTGTATGCGCCTGGCAATCTTGGCCGACATCCACGGCAACCTCCCCGCGCTGGAAGCGGTGTTGGCGGATGCGCGCACGCAAGGCGTGGACGGCTACATCATCGCCGGGGATTTGCTCCTCGGCGCACCGTTTCCGCTGGAGACCCTGGACCGGCTCCGCAGCCTCGATGCCTGGATTATCCAGGGCAACAACGATGTCTACTTTACCCGTTACGACACGGGCGTCGCGCCGGCAACCTGGCAAACCCGCGCGCAGTGGGCGCCGTTGCGGTGGGGTTACGCCCGCCTGGACCGGGACGCGCTGGATTATCTCGCCGCATTGCCTGAACGATTGGTTGTAACGTTGCCCGGCGCCGCGCCGATTTGCGTGGTTCACGGGTCGCCGCGCGCTGTGGCGGAGGGCATTGTGCCGGATGCCCCGGAGATCAGGTGCAAATTTGCGCAGGCGCGGTCAACGAACAATATCTACGTGGAAGACGCGCTGGCGCAGATCGCCGAACCGGTGTTGGTGTGCGGGCACACGCACATCGCGTGGAAGTACCGCCACAATGGACGGCTGGCGCTCAATCCCGGCGCGGTTGGCGGACCGATTGACGGGGTGGTAGGTGCGGAATACGCGCTGCTGACCTGGCAGGATGACCGCTGGACAGCGAATTTGCGCGTGGTGGAGTATGACGTGGCTGCGCTCCTGGTCGCCTATCGGGAGAGCGGGATGTTGGCGGAGGGCGGCGCGATGGTGCGCGCGTTGATGCGCGGCATCGAAACCGGGCAGAATCACCCGTGGTATCTCGTCCTTCATGCCTTCGACCTGGCGGCGCAGGCCGGAATAGCGCACGATGGCGTCGTCCCCGATGAGATCTGGGAACGCGCTGCGGCAACGTTGGAAGGGTGACTGTACGAAGTTAGCGTAACACAAACATCAACGTCCGCGCAACCTCGAAGTAATCCGCCGTATCGAAACTAACCGTGTGCGGCCCTTCTGCCCTGACGCCGGGGAAGAACGCCGCGCGGTAGGCGCTCGCGTGGTTGCGGTAGCAGATTTCGACGTGGAAGTGCTCCGGCAGCGGCAGTAGGCAACGGGACAGGTCGCCAGTGAGGGCCTGCTGCGCGCCTGCGCGGATCGCCTGGATGGCGCGCGTTGGGTGGATACTGATTGTGGAATTGCCGACGCCTTCTTTGATGGCGCACGTCCCGATGTGCGGGTTGAACGTTTGCGCGTGGCGGCATAGCCCGGCGTCGCCGGAGACAAAGACCACCGGCACGCGCTTGAGCGAAGCGACGAAAGCGTGCAGCAAGAACTCCGACGCGAGTTGATCGTTGATTTTGAGGTACGTAATCCCTCTGTTCATCGTGTGCGCCAACGGATTGGCGTCCGATGCCGCCGGCGCGTGGTAGCCGATCATCATCACCGCCTGGAATGTTTCATCCAGCCCCGTGACCATGCTGAAAGGATGTCCGGCCCAGCCCCGGATGAGTCTGGCTTCCTGCGGGAGTCTGGCGGCGAGCAGGTTACGCGCCGAATCGTGGGCATCCTTGACCCAGATCTCGGTCGCGCCCGCTTCCAGCGCGCCCTCACAGGCGGCAGCGACTTCCGCCGTCATCTGCTCGCGGAATTCCGCGTAAGCCGCCTCGCCCTTTTCGGTTTCGTCCCAGTCGGTTGTCCCGGTAACGCCTTCAATGTCTGCGCTGATGTAGATTTTCACTGTGACTCTCCTGATTATGTAAGTTCTTCGTAACTATTCAGCCGTCATCCTTCGGCAAGCTCAGGACAGGTCTCCGAACGTAGCGGAACGAGTGAAACGAGTGGAGCGAAGTGAGGAATCTCTGCTCGCGCAACGTAGAGACCCTTCGCTCCGTTCCAGTCGCGCAGATGCTCCTTCCACTCCGCTCAGGGTGACGGTCGCATTGTAAGTAGGCTGAATAGCTACAGTTCTTCGTGCGCTGTCCGCGCGATGATTTCGTCCTGTAGCGCCTTGCCGAGATCGCAAAAGTAATCGCTGTAGCCGGCCACGCGCACGATGAGGTCGCGGTACTGCTCCGGGTGCGCCTGCGCGGCGCGGAGGGTGGCGACGTCCACGACGTTGAACTGGATGTGATGCCCGTCCAGTTGGAAATACGCGCGGATTAAGTGTACCAGCCCGTCCAGCCCGGCGTCATCCTGCAAAACTGACGGCGTGAACTTCTGGTTGAGCAGCGTGCCGCCCGTGCGGACGTGGTCCATCTTGGCGACGGATTTGATGACAGCGGTTGGCCCGCGCCGGTCCGCGCCTTGCACCGGCGAGATGCCCTCCGAGAGCGGCGTCCACGCTTTGCGCCCGTCGGCGGTCGCGCCGGTGACGCTGCCGAAGTAGACGTGGCACGTCGTCGGCAGCAGGTCAATGTGATACGCGCCGCCGCGCGTGTTGGGCCGTCCGTCAATCGCGTTGAAGTACACCTCGAACGCGGCGCGCATCACGCTGTCGGCGTAATCGTCGTCGTTGCCGTAGCGCGGGGTGCGATTGAGCAGCAGTTGGCGGATGCGCTCCTGGCCCGCGAAGTCATTGTCCAGCGCCGTGAGCAGTTCGTCCAGCGCGAGTGTCTTCGCGTCGAAGATGTGATACTTGAGCGCCGTCAGCGCATCTGTGATGGAGCCAAGCCCCACGCCCTGGATGTACGAGGTGTTGTAGCGCGCGCCGCCGTCGTGATAGTCCTTGCCGTTGGCGATGCAGTCGCTAATCAGCAGCGAAAGGAACGGCGCCGGCATGTAGCGGGCGTACAGTCGCTCGATGACGTGGTTGCCGCGAATTTTCACATCCACGAAGTAGCGCAGTTGTGTCTCGTAAGCGGTGAAGAGTTGGTCGAAGCTCTCGAACGCGCGCGGATCGCCGGTTTGCGGGCCAAGCTGCTTGCCGGTGCGCGGATCAACGCCGTTGTGCAGCGTGATTTCGAGCACCTTGGGCATGTTGAAGTAGCCCGTCAGGTTGTAGTTTTCCTTGCCGAACGCGCCGGTCTCTACGCAGCCACTCGTCCCGCCGCAGCGCGCGTCCACCAGGCTCTTGCCCGCGCGCAGCATCTCCTGGATGACAGTCTCCGTGTTGAAGACCGACGGTTGCCCAAACCCGGTGCGGATGATGCGCGCTGCCCGCTTGATGAAGGCATCCGGGTTCTTTTGGCTGACCTGGATGGACGAACTGGGCTGCAATAAGCGCATTTCTTCGATCACATCCAGAATGAGATATGTGACTTCACTGACGCCGTCCGTCCCATCCGGGCGCACGCCGCCGATGTTGATCTGCGCGAAATCGGTGTAGGTGCCGCTTTCCGCCGCCGTCACGCCCACTTTGGGCGGCGCCGGCTGGTTGTTGAACTTGATCCAGAAGCACTGCAACAGTTCCTCGGCTTGCTCGCGGGTGAGCGTCCCATCGGCGAGGCCCTGCCGGTAGAACGGCTCAAGGTGCTGGTCGAGCTTGCCGGGGTTGAACGAGTCCCACGGGTTCAGTTCGAGCGTCACGCCCAGGTGGACGAACCAATAGGCTTGCAGCGCCTCCCAGAAATCGCGGGGGGCGTGCGCCGGAACGCGCGCGCAGACCTCGGCGATACGTTCGAGTTCGCGTTGGCGCACCGGATCAGTCTCCTGTGCTGCCAGCTCGCGCGCCTTCTCCGCGTGGCGCTCGGCGAAGCGGATGAGCGCATCCGCCGTGATCGCCATCGCCTTGAGTTCTTCCTGTTTGGCGTAGGCGTCGGGATCGTTGAGGTAGTCCAGCGCGTCGAGGCTGGCCTGGATGTCGGCTTTGAAGTCGAGCATCCCCTTGTGGTAGATTTTGTCGTCCAGCACGGTATGGCCCGGCGAACGTTGCTCCATAAACTCGGTGAAAATGCCCGCTTCGTAGGCGTCTCTCCATTCGGGCGTCATCTCCTGGAAGATCAACTCGCGCATCGTCCGCCCTTGCCAGAAGGGGATGAGCCTATCGGCGTAGACCTGGCGCGTCGCCGGGCTGACGGCGAAGGGGATTTTCTCCCGCGCATTGAGGATGTCCAGATCGCTCAGCGTGTGGCAGCACAGTTCGGGGTACGTCGGCGTGGCTTTGGGCGCAGGGCCTTTTTCGCCCACGATGAGTTCGCCGGGGTTGATGCAGATGGCCTTGTGTTCCAGCAGGTATTGGAACGCCAGCGCGCGCTGCACCGGCGTAGACATCAGGCCGGTGTGCGTCCTGTAGAATTCCGTCATCAACTCCGCCCGTTCGCTGGACAGCGTGGGGACGGCGTCAAGGCTTTGTTGGCGTAAGTGCGCCACTCTAGGGGTGATTGTCATAGCTGTTCCTCTCAGGCAAACTGCCGATCTCGCTAATCCATGCTAATCTTCGGCGCTCAGGCTCGATCTACCGCTTTGGCTTGCGTAAAAGCGTCATCATCAATAGGACAAGCCAACGTCATTTCACGCAGTTCCCGTGCTCTTGCCAACACGCTTTCGAGATCCAGACAGTGCGTTTGGGATGCCTGTTCCAACGGCTCAGCCGCAGCAGCAGGTATGTTCTCGACAGTCATCGTCATCTGCTTATCCTCAACGGTTTCGTACACTGGCATTATAGCGTGTTTGTCGTGAAGAAAAAATGTCATTCTTTAGCATTTTGCGCTATAATGCCCTGACCTTTCCAGATAAAAAGCGAAAGAGGGGGAAGCTTTATGAACTATGCACCTGTGTCAAACGACGAAATTCAGCGCGCCTTGCGTGAAGATCGCTTCATTGACATCATCACGACGGGGGCGAAAAGCGGCTTGCCCAGGAAAACGGAAATCTGGTTCACGAATATCGGCGGGCGCATTATCATCTGTGGAACGCCTGACGCGGGAGGCGGCAACGGCCCCCGCGCGCGCCGCGACTGGCTGGCGAATCTGCGCGCCAATCCGGAGTTTTTATTTTGTCTGAAGGAATCGGTCTCGGCGCAACTGCCCGCGCGGGCAGTGATCATCGTTAACCTGGAAGATCGCCGGCGGTTGATGTCCGCGCCGGAGACGCAGTGGTACAGAGATCAGGTCGCCAGCGTTGATGATTTGGTCGCTGGCAGCCCGATCGTTGAAGTTTTCTTCGTGAAGGAAGGGTTATCGTGAGTGAGTACATCGATGCAAACAGAAAGAGTTGGGGCGTTATCGCCAGGGATCACTATGAGGTGTTCAAGGCCAGGCTTCTGGCGAACGAGACCACGCTGAGCCAGACACAAATTGCGGAATTGGGCGACATCGCGGGCAAAAAGCTGATTCATCTGCAGTGCAACACCGGGGCTGACACGCTTTCGCTGGCGCGGATGGGCGCGACTGTGACCGGCGTGGATCTGGTGCCCGAAAACGTCCACTACGCGCGCAAGTTGGCGGCTGATCTCGGCATCAATGATGCCCGATTTATCGAGTCCAATGTCCTGGAGATGATGAACCAGGCCATGCCCGAATGTCACGAGAAGTACGACATCGTCTTTACGACGGAAGGTGTGCTGTGTTGGCTGCCCGATTTATATTTGTGGGCGCGCAATGTGCGCCATTTGCTGGCGGATGACGGCTTCTTGTATGTTCTCGATAGTCACCCCTTTTATATGATCTGGGATGAAGAAAAATTGCCCGAGCTGGCTGTCAAATACCCTTACTTTCAGAAGACCGCCGATGAGGATGGCTGGATCGGCGGCTATGCCAGCGCGGGCAAACCTGCTGTCAATTACAGTTGGATGTACACGCTGGGCGAAATCGTCACCGCGCTGAGCCAGGCGGGACTGCACATTGAGTGGCTGCACGAGTTCGACTGGCTGTTTTTCCGTATTTCTGCCGAAAAGCAGATCGAGGATGCGCATGGGTGGACTTTCCCAGAGCATAAGGGAAAGCTGCCCTACACATTCTCGTTGAAGGCGACGGTCCGATAATCGCGTCACACCTGACAGGTTTTCTGAAACCTGTCAGGTGTGAACTTTGACTACACCTCACACGGCGGCTCGCCGGCGACCGACTTGATGAGCGCCGCCGCTGCTGCCACCTGCTCCTCCGTCCCGCTGACGCCGATCCACGCCGAGCCTTCCGCGCCGAAGATGCCGCCGCCGGCGATGAGGATGGCCTCCGCGCCGGTGAGCAGTTGGATGGCGTCCAGTTCGGTGAAGACTGCGCCCGGCAGGGGCATCAGGCGTGGGCCGTCAGTCTCCGGCGCGTTGACGCGCTGCGCCAGGGTGTGGATGTCATCGAAGACGCGCTTCTCCAACCCGATGGGTACGATCAACTGCACGCGCCGCCCGATGACCGCTGGAACAATCGCCATCACCGTGCCGCCCTGCGGATGGCCGATCTGCACGGCAGCCTGCCCGTAGGGATCGAAGGCGTTGCCGCCTTTGAGGACCACGTCGCCGGCCTTGAGGCTCTCCGCCACGTCGAAGACAGTCTTGCCGGGCTGCCACTGTCCATCCACGATGACAACGTCACCCGCCAGTTCGGCTTTCGGCAGCTTCGCGCCTTGCGCCACGGTCACGCCGCGCCGGAAGCCCACGCGCGAGAACCCCTCAGCCTGTCCGAGCGCCGTGAGGATCTCCTCGGCCACGTAGCCATTCGTCGTCCCCGCGACGATGAGCAATGTGCCCTTTTGCAGCACGCGCTGAATATCCGGATGTTGCGCCATCCCCTTCCCGATGAGACGTTTTCCCATAACAGGGGTCAAATTGAACTGTTTCATCTATGCGCTCCTTGTCTAAAATTGTTGAAACGTTGGAACGTTGGAACGTTGAAACGTTCAAACGTCGTTTACGGTAACGGTTCGCCGCGCCCGGCGGTGAAGAGGGCGTACCACTCCTCGCGGGTGAGGGTGACGTCGTCGGCCAGGCAACTGGCGGCGATGCGCTCCGGTTTCGTCGTGCCGATGATGGGTTGGATGCCGGCCGGATGACGCAGCAGCCACGCCAGCGCAATCGCCTCCGGCGTCGTTCCCTTCTCCTGCGCCATCTGCGCGACCAGCGCGGCGGTGGCTTTGACGTGCGGCGCGGCGTCGGCGGGTGGGTTCAATATCTGCCCACCCGCTACCGGTCCCCAGGCTTGCACAAGGATACCGTGCGCGCGGCAGAAATCCAGCGTAGCCGTCGCCAATGCGGTTCGGCCTGGCTCACCGTAAACCGCCGGCTTCCCGGCGATGTTGGCGATCACGCCTTCGCTGATCAGGTAGTGATGCAGCAGGCTCAACTGCACCTGGTTGATCACAATCGGCTGGTCGGCGTGGATGCGCAGCAACGCCATCTGCGCCGCGGTGTGGTTGCTCACGCCGAAGTAGCGCACTTTTCCCGCCGCCGCCAGATCGTCGAAGGCGCGGGCGACCTCTTCCGGCTCCATCAGCGCGTCGGGGCGGTGCAGCAGCAGGATGTCCAGGTAATCGGTGCGCAGGCGGCGCAGGCTGCCCTCCACCGAGGCGACGATGTGCTCATAGCTGAAGTCGAAGCGGTGCGGCGCGCCGGGATATGGATCGCCCGCAAAACGGATGCCGCACTTGCTCTGCACGATGATCTTGTCGCGGGGGATGATGGGCCACACTGCGGCGAACGCCTCTTCAGATTTGCCGCGCGTGTAGATGTCGGCGTGGTCGAACAGCGTGATGCCTTGCTCGTAAGCGGCGACGACGGCTTTCACGGCTGCGGCCTTGTCGGCCTGGGTGAGCGGCTCCGGCCCCCAACTGCCGCCAATTTTCATACAGCCATAGGCCAGGCGGGAGACGGTGAGATCGGTACACGCAATATGATAGGTTTTCATCATATTTAACTCCTAATCGAAGTACTTATCCCCCGGCCACAACAGCGATTTGGCAACTTTATCGTTCAGCTCGACGCCGATGCCGGGCGCTTCGGAGACGTGCATCCAGCCGTTGCGGATGAAGGGCTTGTCCCCATCGCAGAGATCGTTCCACCAGGGGATCTCCCGCCCGTGGAACTCCAGCACCAGGAAGTTGGCGACCGCCGCACAGACGTGGCACGCCGCCATCATCCCTAGCGGCGACGAGACGTTGTGCGGCGCGATGGGCACGTAGAAGGCGTCGGCAATATCGGCGATGCGCTTGGCCTCCATCATCCCGCCGGCTTTCGAGAGATCGGGCATAATCACATCGCACGCCTGCTTTTGCAACAGCTCGAGGAACTCGAAGCGCGTGTACTGGTTTTCGCCGGTGCAGATGACGGTGCTGGTCTTGGCGTGGACTTGCGCCAGCGCGTCAATGTTCTCCGCCGGTACCGGCTCCTCCAACCACATCAGGCGCAGCGGCTCCACGGCCTTCGCTAGCGTGATCGCCGAGGGGACGTCGAATTGCCCGTGGCAGTCAATCGCCAGGTCGGTCTCATAGCCGATGCCCTCGCGCACGGCGGCAATCAGGTTGATGATGTGCGTCATCTCCTTCGCGCCTACTGTCCAGTTGACCGGATCGAGTTTGCCGACGCCGGTGTGATCCACGTCGAACTTGACCGCGCTGTAGCCCTCGCCCTCGATAACCTCCTGCGCCTTCGTCGCGTAAGCCGCAGGCGATTCGTCGTCGCCCGCGTGCAGGTCGGCGTAGAGGCGAATCTTATCACGGTACTTGCCGCCGAGCAATTTGTAGACCGGCACGCCGAGCGCCTTGCCAGTGATGTCATAGAGCGCGTTCTCGATGCCGGTGATGGCGAAGATGATCGGCGGGTCGGACGTGCCGCCGTAGCGCCCGAAGCGGCGCAGCATCTCATAAATTGGGCCGATATTGGTGGGGTCCTTGCCGATGAGGAAGCGCTTCATTGTCTCAATCGCTTGTTTGACGGCAAAGCCGGAGATCGCCGACGCGGAGTTACACTCCCCCGTGCCCACAATCCCCTCGTCCGTATACACACGCACGAACGTCCAGACGCTGCCGCCGCTGTCTGGCTCATGCCTACCAATCACACACGCTTGAACATCAGTAATTTTCATAGATAGCAATCTCCTTTTTATGGTTTCTTTGCATAGGTTTGTCCGCCGAAGATCGCACGCACCTCCGTTGCACTCCTGGCGTGCCGCAGCGCGCCCATGCGGGTGGCCTCTTCATCGCGCAATTTGCGGACGTTGGTAAGAACAGCTTCGAGCTTATCCGCCGGGAATTTGACCGCGCCGTTTTCGTCCATGTGGATGATCTCGCCGGGCGCGACGTCCATCCCGGCGACCGTCACCGGCACGTTGAGCGCGTGAACCGCCGTGGGACCATGCCCTGGCGCGATGCCGCTGAGCAGGTATTGGAAGCGCATCGGGCGGATTTCGTCTATGTCGCGCGAGGGGCCGTTGGAGATGGCGCCCACGCAGCCCACAGCTTGCATCGCGGTGGTCATATTCCCGCCGGAAAGCCCAACCTTGCCCGCGATCTCCGGCGGAAAACGCTGCTCGAAGACGAAAATCGTGGGCTTGGGCGAGGCGTCCAGCGCGTCAATTACATCCATAAACGAAAGCCGCTTGTACGTGGGATCGGGCAGCCCGTAGACGCACGTCACGGCGAATCCCACCACCGGCCCTATCTCCGGGTACATACAGCGGATGCTCTGATCGGTGTACCAGTTCTGCGTCCAGGGGTTATAGAGGCCCAGGCACAGCGGGTTGTCGGGGTACGTGGCGACAACGTTGGTGATGGAAGGTGTGTCAAATTCCTTCAAGGCTTCCAGCATTTCCTGGGTAGTTGGCATACGTTATCCTCCTGCGAATGGCGAATGATAAATGACAAGTTCTGCCTGGCAGATGGTCATGTTCACTCTATGGGCGGATTGTACAATGAACGGGCGTGGATGACAACTCGCTTTTCACACAAAAATAGCCCCTCGATCTCTTCGAGGGGCTTGGGACGCGCAATTCGGGTTTAGTGCGGCGGCAAACGCAATTGCTGCCCCGGGCGGATAATGTTGGCGTTGGGGATTTGATCCTTGTTCAACTCGTGGATCTCCGGCCAGCGGCTGGCGTTGCCCAGTTGCTCTTTGGCGATCTTGCTCAGGCTATCGCCGGGCTTCACAACGTAGACGAGCTTGGCGGCTTCTTCGGCGGCCTTTCTGGCCGCCTCCTCCTCGGCAGCCTTCTTAGCGGCTTCTTCAGCCTCTCGTGCGGCCAATTTTGCTGCCTGTTCGGCTTCCCGGCGCGCTTCGAACTCGCGCACTTTGGCGAGGGCTTCAGCTTCTTTGCGCGCCTTTTCGCGGGCTTCAGCTTCCAGACGCGCTTTTTCACGAGCTTCGGCTTCTGCGCGGGCTTTTTCAGCGGCGAGGCGGGCGGCCTCTTCTGCGGCCTTCTTCTCGGCGGCTTCTTTGGCCTGTCTTTCGGCTTCGGCTTTCGCGCGATTCTCGGCGATCTGGCGGCGGCTTGCCTCCATTGCGGCTTCGGCCTCTGCCTTGCGCTTGGCCTCGGCCTCAGCTGCGGCCTTGGCCGCCGCTTCTTTCTCGTCGCGGTCCGTCACCGCATCAACAAGCTTTCCCAACAATCCTTTACCTTTCTTGTCCTTCTCGTCTGGCATGTCAAAACCTCCTATCGTCTATGTGAATGATGGGCTATTCCAAAGCTCGATTTCGTTCCCCCGGCCCAGCTTGATCAAGCGCGCCGTGTCGGCCTGGACGTTTCTTGCCTTGGAACTGCCTTAAAAACAACCTTACCGACTCATCAAAGCTTTGAGGATACTTTGCGCAATCACAGTACCGGCAGCTTGACGCGGCGTCTGCGCCTGGTTCGGTCGTGCGGTGAGTAGCGCACGGATTAAGGCCAGGCGCGCTACGGCTGGGTCCGCGCCCGATTGTTTAGCTTGCAGGTACGCGAGACCTGCGGGCAGCAAGCGTCCCAAAATATCGCCTAAATCCAGGCCGCTGTCTTGCGGCTGCGCCTGAACCTGGGGTTGTGCTTGCGGCTGTTGCGCTCCGGCCAAACCCAGGAGCATATCCAACATGCCGGCGGCTGGCGCCTGCTGTTGGGGTTGCGGCTGCGGCTGTGCCTGCGGTTGTTGCGCGCCGGCCAAACCTAAGAGCATATCCAACATGCCGGCAGCTGGCGCCTGCTGTTGGGGTTGCGGCTGCGGCTGCGCCTGCGGTTGTTGCGCGCCGGCTAAACCTAAGAGCATATCCAACATGCCGGCGGCTGGCGCCTGCTGCTGCTGCGGCGCCTGGACCTGAGGCTGCACCTGGGCCTGCTGTTGCTGCGCTCCGGCTAATCCCATAACTAAATCCAGTACACTCCTGGTGGGTTGCTGTGGATCAGGGTTATCCTGGGCCGGAACCGCGCCCAGGAGCGTCTCTAGCAGGGTGACACCATCTGCGCGCTCCAACTGCGTGCGCCCTTCGAGCTTGTGCGCTGCTTCAAGCAATCCTTTGGCATAGTATTGGCTGGTGCTGCCTTGTCCGGCCTCGCCTAGCCGTTGGCCGGCGCGGCGCAACGCGATGGATGGTGGTTCAGATTCGTTGGCATGGATGGTGTTGGCGACGAGGCGCATATTGGAGACCATGTTGTCGCCATGATTGCCGTTGTACCCATCGAGTGCGTTAATCTCCTGGCGCTCTGCTGTAACAGCTTGTAAGGCCTGGTCAAACAGATTGGCTAAATTAACAGCCGACGGTTGTTCGGACATACGACCTCCTTTTTGCCTTGTGGACAGGCATGGTCAGTGCTGAGAACTTATGCGCTTATCATAGTGCAACTTAATGGTTTTGGCAAATCGCTCTACTGGGTGATGAATTGTAAACTGCAATCGCTATGGGGTGCAGCTATACGGGCAGGTTCACTGTTGGGTGTGGGCCGGTGTGCGATCTTCTTTGGGGAGCGGCGTCGCCAGCACTTTATCCACCCGCCACCCATCCATGTCAACGACTTCAAAGCGAATCCCGCCACATTCAAACCATTCACCCGAAGTGGGGATGCTTTCCAGACGGTAAATGATGAATCCTCCCAGTGTTTGATAGTCCCCTAACGCTTCGTCAGGCAATTCTTCGATATTGAGCAGCTTTTTCAGTCGGTCAATGGGAACCATTCCATCCAGCAACCAGGAGCCGTCCTCGCGTTGGATGGCCTCCGGCTCTTCCGGTTCATCAATGGCCGGTAAATCCCCTACAATGCTTTCCAGGATGTCGGTATCGGTCGCCATCCCCTGGATGACACCATATTCATCCACGACGACGGCAACATGGGTACCTTTCTGCTTGAACAGGTCCAGCAATTTGAGGGTGGACATATTCTCCGGCACGAAGAGCGGCGGGCGCGCCAGGACGCTCAGGTCAAGGGCTTGCCCGGCCAGATGTTGTTCCAAAATGTCTTTCGCATAGACGACGCCGAGCAGGTTATCCAGATCGTCCTTGCTCAACAAAAAGCGTGAGTAAGGGCTGGCGATGATCTTCTGTCGTGTGACCTCCGGCGGATCTTCGAGAGCGAGCCAGACGATTTGCGGACGGGCGGTCATGACGGCACCGACGCGCTGCTCATCCAGCCGGAGGACGCTTTCAAGGATGTCCTGTTCGGTTTCTTCGAGCGCGCCGCTTTGGGTGCCTTGTTCGATGAGGATTTCGATTTCTTCTTGGGTGATGGCCGGTTCGGTCGAAGGTTTGACTTTCAGCAGCCATAGCACGAAATTGGTGGACAGGCTGAGTAATTTGACCAACGGTGAAGCCAGTGTGGATAGAAAATTCATCGGGGGAGCGACGACGACGGCAATCCGCTCAGCGTTGTTGAGCGCCAGTCTTTTGGGCGCCAGTTCACCGACGATAAGCGACAAGTACGTGAGGATGATGACCACGGAGCCCACGCCGATAGCATTGCTGTAAGGTTTGATAGCAGGAAATGTACCGAGCCAAGCCGCGATGGTGCGCGCCAATGTCGCGCCGCCGAACGCGCCCGACAGGATGCCAATCGTTGTGATGCCGATCTGGATCGTTGCCAGGAACGTGTTGGGATCGTCGGCGAGTTTCAATGTGAGCCGGGCGTGGCGGTTGCCTGTATCCGCCAACTGTTGCAGCCGGGTCTTGCGGGCTGAGACAATCGCCATCTCAGACATTGAAAAAAGGCCATTGGTAAGCAATAAAACCGCGATAACCAAAATTTCTAAAAACGGGTCGTTCATCACACTCCTGATCTGGTATAGCTGCTACGCATTGCTTTCTGGGATAGCCCTTATCATATCATAACATAGGATATTCGCAGCGTTGCAGAATTGACCGACAAGCTGAAAGCCGTTTTTTTGATAATAGTGAATAGCGCGCTGGTTGTCCGCCATCACGCCGCCCCACAGGATCATCCGGCGTCGGCCAAAACGATACGCCAGGTCGAGCACGTGGGGCAGCAGCGCCGATCCCAGGCCGCGATTTTGGTAATCATCGGCGATAGTCGGTCCGAAGCGGCAAGCGGTCGCCACATCCAGGAGGAGGTCATAGCTTTGGTAGCGCGCGATGTCGTCGCTGGTCAAGTCGAAGCTTAGCTCGAATAGCGCAACGATGCGCTCTGCCGTCGTAGCGACCAGCCGTAGCTTGTCGTAGCGGGCGATGGCGGCGCATAGCTCCTGCGCCGTCGCCAGGTCGTAGCCGGCAAATGTGGCGCACGCGCGCGTCTGCGGTGAGAGGGCGGTCAGGAATTGGGCCAATGGCGCGTCGTCATCCGGCAGCAGCGGGCGGAAGGTGAGCGTCTCACCGCAGGGCAGCGTGAGCGAGTGATAAAAACTGTCAGGCTGCGCGGCGACGTCAGCCAGAGTGAGGGGGTGTAGCTGGCGCGGGTCGTTCATAGACATTCGATGCGCGTTTTATTGGCCTACCGGCCATTGAAGCACCATCGCGCGTTGCATATCTGTCTCCGGCGAGCCGCTCTTTGCATAAGCGGAGTTGGCGCGCAACTGCTGCAACCGTTCCAATGCCTGTGCGCCCGTCAGCCCGCCCCGCACGAGATAGCAGCCGACGACCGTTCCTGTGCGCCCTATTCCCCCCAGGCAGTGGAGATAGACACGCCATCCGCGATGTAATGCTTCGTCCAGGACATTCAAAATGGCCGCCATTTTGTCCGGCGTTGGCGTGGAAAAATCACCGATGGGGATCCGCAGGTGATATGCCTGTTCGCCCAGTTGGTCGGCGTAGGGTTCGGCCTCGCCCGGCTCGGTCAAGTCTACGAAAAGTTGGATGCCGGCTTGCAAGAGCGCCGGCAACCTGCCACTGGCGATGTGCGCCCAGCGTGGCGTGGGATAGGGGCCGGCCAGCAAAAAGCCTGGCTCCACCCAATAGGCTTCGGGGATGGGCGTATCTATTAGAAGTGTTCCACTTGATTCCATATCGCGGGGTCGTATTCCACCCCCAACCCCGGCCCGGTGGGGACAGCGACCGCGCCGTTGCGGATGGCGAAGTCAGGCGTGTACCACGGCTCTGGGGTATGGGCTACGGCGTGATATTCCTGGTGCGGTCCCAGATTCGGTGCGACGGCGGCGAAATGCAGCACCGGAGCGGATTCTGCGCCGGCTTTGGGGCTGTGCGGCATGATCGGCATACCGGCGGCTGCGGCCATAGCTGCGACGCGCATCAGGCGAATCAAGCCGCCGTTGTACATCACGTCGGTCTGCACCACATCCACCACACGCTCGCGGATCATCCAGTCGAACAGCGGCAGGCTTGAATCCTGCTCGCCGCCCGCGATGGGTAGCTCCAGCGCGTCGGCGACTTGTTTGGTCTGCCAGTAATCCTGCCAGGGGCACGGCTCCTCGAAGAAGGCGATGCCGTAATCGGCTAACAGCGCGCCGACTTCGATGGCGTGGGCGGCGTCGTAGGAGCTGTTGGCGTCCACGTAGATTGTCACGGCGTCGCCAAACGTCCGGCGAGCCAGGGGAATGAGACGTTCAGTGCGGTGTGGCATCGCGTCGGCGTTGGCGCTCATTCGCCCGCCGATTTTGAGCTTGACGGCGTTCGCACCGGTTTCGGCGAGGCGCGCTTGTAACCAGGCGACTTCTTCTTCCGGCGTTGTGTCGCGGCGCATACTGGAGAGGTAAATGGGGATGTCGCGCCGCAACACAGGGCCGAGCAGTTCGCACACGGGCTTGCCCGCCAGCTTACCGAGCATATCCCAGAGCGCCAGTTCCACGTAGGCCACCGGACTCCACAGCGCGATGCCCGCCAGCTTGTACGCGCTTTTGTAGGCGTAGACGCCATCCACCAGCGTTTCCAGGTCGCGCGCATCCTTGCCGATGAAGTACGGCGCGACGAGCTGCTGCAAGATCGGCCAGAGGTACTCGATGCGTCCGTGCGCCATCACGACGCCTTCCGCGCCGTCCGCCGCACGCACGCACACCAGTTGCCGTCCGCGATAGCGCAAGGCTTCGATGGAGGCGATGGGGACGGGGTCTCTGAAGGTTGTGTGTAAATCCAGCATCATTGTTTACATCAACGATGCAAGAGGCAGGATGCAGGACAGGAACCCCTTTGGGCCTCTTGCCTCTTCCTTCTTGCCTCCTGCTCTCTTCAGCTTAGCGAACTCTTGCTGCGTGTCTTCTGCAATTCGATCTGCGGCATCCGGCGAGCCAGCAAGTCCAGCGACAGTTCGATGGATTCGCGGGCTTCGTCGGGGGTGGTGGTGCCGATGGTGACCATGTCGCAGTCGCGGATGGTGTTCCACACGAAGGCGAAACCGACGATGGGCATGAGCCGTCCCGCCGCCAGGGGCTTGATGGTCATCACGGGCTTCTTGGCATCCCGGATGATGCGTTGCACCCAATCCACCTCGACCTGCATCAGGAATCCGGCGGCGTTGTAGATCTGGATGTAGGTCTCGACGTCGGCCTCCATCTTGTCGGCGTAGACGACCGTTTCCGGCATGTGCGTGGAAAGGCCGGGGATCATGCCGCGCTCGCGGATCATCGCTGTGTACTTGTCCAGGTCGCGGATGGTCTTGGTCATCCGGTCAGCCAGCGCGTCGGTGATGGCCTGGTGCGGCATACAGAATGTGGCGTGGTACTTCTCCTTGCACGTATCGAAGACGCGCTCCGGCTCGGATTCCGCCGGGCCGCCGGGCGTGATGTTGAAGTGCGGCGTGATGATGCGCGTGATGGCCTTGCCGCTGCGCTGTTCGGCGTCTTGCAACGCCGCTTCCAGCTTGTCGTTTGCTGGCCCCATCACCGCGTCAACGCCGTATTCCAGGAACACATCCAGAATCGCGGCAATCGTCTGCGGATTATGGTGCGTCTGGATGAACTTATCCTTCGCCAGACTCGTGTGCGACCAACCGAGGAACCAGTTGGTGCCGATCAACAACCGGGGCAATGAGACCCCTCCCACTGTAGTACGCGGAAATTCGGACATATTTTACCTCCTATATTAAAATGGTCAACGGATTTAACGGATGAAACGGATTAAGATTTGTAGGGTAAAGGTTCGAGCTGAATTTTACCTTTCAACGCTTGATATTCAGGGTCTTTGTGAACCAGAATCGCATTGTGAGCGGCAGCAAATCCTGCAATCAGTGCATCAGCAAAGGAGATGCGGTGCATAGCTTTGAAACGGGCAGCAATTAGCAATGTAGCTTCATCCATCTCCCAAAGAATAGTTACAGGTAATTTTTTGAGCCATTCATATCTTTGTTCTGCAATATTTACTCCTTGTTCTTGCAGTGTGAGGTAATACACTTCCATCATTGCTGACCAGGGCATTAACACTATTTCGTTGAATAAGAGGGTGTTAACATACTCGGCGCCCTCTTCATCTTCAAGGTATGTCATAATAGCTGAACTATCTAACAAGAAGACTTCAGCGTTCACGTTCACGATCCTCCGCACGCGCAATTAACAATCGTTCTAACAAATGTTCACCACGCGCACTCCCCCGCAATTTGCGGATGGTTTCAATCTGTTCCTGAGTTCGGTAGGGGTTTTTTGTAGGTTTATACGACCGCTGCAACTTAATAGATAGCGCAAAATCTAGCACCTCCGCCACTCGTTCCTCTGGCAATTCTTCGATCACGTTGAATAAGGCAGATTTAATATCTACTACTGTAACTTCGTTTGTCAGTGTCATCTATAGCCTCCTACTGCTCATTGAGTCCGTAATGCCACACTTCATCTCGATTCAATGATCACTTATACTACAATTGTAACCTGTTTTTCTCACTGCGCGAGAAGGCTTAAGGCGTTCTTTTCAGCCCAAACAACGCGAAGGGAGCGGTGCGCCGCGTCTCTTCATGTGAATTCGTCTTCAAGCATGCTCATCATCACAAAGTCGTGGTAGGCATGGTCGTAGAAGTAGCCGTCGCGCTGAATGCCTTCGCGTTTGAATCCAATCTTCTCGTAGAACCGCAGCGCCTTTTCGTTGAAGCCCACAACGCCGATGGATACACGGTGAAAGTTCAGGTAGTCGAAAGCGTAGTCCAGCAGCAGCCGGATCGCCTCCGTGCCGTAGCCCTTGCCCCAGGCGTCTTTTTCGCCGATGATGATGCTCAGGTCTGTCGTGCGCCATGCGGGAAACATGCGCAGCAGTCCGGCTTCTCCGATGGGTGTATCGTTTTCTTTTAGCACAACGATGAACCACACGCGATCCGCGTCATTTTGCACCTTCTCGAAGAAGCGCTCGGCGCCGGCGGGCGTCATCGGCGTGACCTCGCCGGTCAAGCGCCGGATTTCCGGGTCGTTGGCCCACTTGCGGATGTAGAGCAGGTCGTCGTGTTCAACAGGACGCAGGTAGACACGTTCACTAATGAGGAATTTTACTGTTGTCATGTTTAGCCTCGCGGAGGATACTGTTCCAGGATGTGAATGATGCGTATCATCGTCTGGTTGAGCGGGGTGGGTATGCCGTACCGTTCACCCAGGACGACCACTTTGCCGCCAAAGGCTTCGACTTCGGTTTTGCGCCTCGCCTCGATGTCTTGCAGCATCGAGGTTTTGCCTTGCGGCGACAGCGTGTTGAGGAAGGTGTACCAATCGGCGATGTCCTTTTCCTTCAGGTTGATCCCGGCGCGCTCGGCCAGCACGATGACCTCGTGCATCAGTCCTTCCATCAACGCCTGCGCCTCTGGCGATGTCTGGAAGACGCCGTAGGGCGCGCGCGTCACCGCCGATGCCTGGTTCATCCCCACGTTGACCATAAACTTCCACCACAGAATCCGCAGCATATCCACGGGCGTCTCGTAGGCAATGCCGGCGCGCTCGAACGCCACTTGCACGCGCCGCACACGTTCGTCAAGGTGGGTGTTCTCGGCGAGGCCGACGTAGTGCTTGCCGGGTCTGGTGTAGCTGATGCGATTGCCGTCCCGCTGCGCGTCGATGCCGACGGACACGGCGTACAGCAACTTGTCCATCCCGTAGACCGCGCCGATGATTTCCTCACTATCCAGCCCGTTCATCACCGAGATGATCGTGGCTTGAGCGCCCACGACGGACTTCAGGTCGGGCACGGCCTCCGGCAGATGGTGATTTTTCAGCGCCACGATGATGAGGTCGGCGGGTTTGGCTTCTTCGTCCGGGTGAATCACCGGCACGGCGTAGTGTCGCCCATTGACGATCAACCCATCGCGTTTGAGACGTTCGTACCGTTCCCCGCGCGCCAGCACTGCCGTCGCAAATTCGGGAACGTTCAAAAACTGCGTGACAAAATACGCCCCCATCGCCCCCGCGCCGAAAATAACAACGTTGTGTATTGGCTGCATCATACCCTCCAGGAAATCACCAAATCCTCAACCAACAGATCAAAAATCCGTTCCATCCGTTTAATCCGTTGACACCTCGACCGGCGCGAAGAAGTTCACGATGTTGCCGTCGTGTGCACCTTAATCGCCAGCGCAAACGGCACGGACAGCATAATCACCCCGGCCGCGCCCCAACAGAGCTTTTCATAGCCGACGAGGCTCAACAGCGTGCCCGCCAGCAGCGACATCGTGACCGAGGTGATGTGGTTGATGCTCACCCCGGCAGAGAGCGTCGGCCCCAACTCGTCCGGTGGCGCAATGCGGTTGACGTAGGTCGAAAGCCCGATGCTCAGCGTGACCAGCAGGTTGATCCCGATCAGCATCCCGCACAGGAACCAGACGTTGTGCACCGTGGCATAGCCGACGAAACACAGCGCCAGCAGGACGTAGCTGATCGTCAACGTGAGCCGTTCGCCGATGAGGTCCAGCAGCCGCCCGACGGTCGGCGCGAGAAGGAAGTTGACAGCGCCACTGGCGACCAAGAGCAGGCTGATCTGCCGTGCGTTCAGACCGTAGCTTTGCACCAGCACCAGCGTGCCGAACGAGCCGAAGACCTGCGTGCGTGACCCCTCGAAGAACGTGAGCACGTAGTAGAGCCAGTAGCGTTTCTTCAGGAGAATGCGCGGCTGTGTTTGTTTCTGTTCGCCGATGTGTGTGGGGATCCGCGCCACGAGCACTCCGCCGAGTGCGATCAGCACGCCGCCGACGATGAAGAAAGCGCGCAGAGGCAATGCTTTCGCCAGCAGCGCCGTTAAACCCATCCCCACGATGGACGCCAGCGCGCCGATCGAGGACAGGAAGCCCATGATGCGCCCGGAGTGGGCCTTCTCGGTCAGTGCGAACCCCAGCGTGCCTTGCAACGGCAGCCAGTTGTGGAAGCCGAGGCTGGCAAGCACGGCCATCGCCAACAGAGCGATATACGAGTGCACCGCCGCGTGGAGACAATAGCCCACGCCCATCAACAACAGCGAGTAGGCCGCGCGGCGCGATAGCGGCAGACGTCGGATCAGCGCGGCGATGAAGACCAGGATCAGCCCCGGAATCTCGCGGATGCCGGCCATCCACAAGACCTGCTTACCGCTCAAGCCGAGGTCGTTGACGAAGAAGTTGGTGCTCGCGGCGTTCAGCAATCCCTGCCCCAGGCTGATGGAGAACACGGTGAACGCCAGAATGAGCACATACGTGCCCCACATCGAGGTCGCTGCTTTGAATCTGTCACGGATCGAGGTGGTCATCGTTTGCCGGGCTATGCACGCCTGCCTGTCAGTTGAGGGCGCTCCGTCGGCCCGAAGCTGACATTGGCTTTGAATTGGTATAGCAGTTGGTCATCCACGAAGCGGCAGGTGATCGTGGGGCAGAATGGCGTCTCGTAGAAGCAGAGCTTGATGGTGTACGTGTTCTCATCCGTCCATGCGGCACTGGCGGCGACCCGCTGCACTCTGCCGTCATCAAAGGCGGTTGTGCCCGTGATCCATGCGTCGTAGCCACACGTGATGGTGTGAGTCCCGTGTGCGTCGCGGATGATGATCGTGCTGTCGTTCCCATCGAAGTTGAGCGTGATGCTCTCGATCCGCTGGTCGTTTTTCTCGAAGACAAAACGCTTCCCGGAGATGTGCGCCGCAACCGGCGATGACGGTTGCCCCGTCTGCAACTTCATCGTCAGAGAGGTGAGTTTTTGCTCCAGGGTCCTGTGCGCTGTGGCGTCGGCGGGCAAAGGATGGGGTTCCATGGCCGGCAGCAGATGCTTCCAAACCAGGTTGAGCACCGCCTGCATATCGCCGACGCCGGACGTGATGGCGACTACGGCATCCTGATCGGGCATCACGATGCAGTACTGCCCGAACGCACCATCGCCGCGATAGACGTTCTTGGGTTGACAACGCCAGAACTGGTAGCCGTAACCTTGCGCCCAGTCAGGGTTGGGATTGGGCGCGTTATCAATGTGCCACCGGGTGGCCTCTTCAACCCACGCTTCTGGCAGCAACTGTTTGCCATTCCAGCGGCCCTTTTGCAGATACAACTGCCCGAATTTGGCAATATCCTCCGTCTTGACGTTCAACCCGAAGCCGCCGAGATTGATCCCCCGTGGACACGTGCCCCACGTTGCGCCCTCGATGCCCAGCGGTGCGAAGATGCGCTCGCCCAGATAATCCAGGATCGTCCTGCCGGTCAGCTTTTGCACGATGGCCGAGAGGATGTAGCTCGCGCCGGTGTTGTAGAGGAAGTGCGTGCCCGGTTCGTACTTCACGGGCCGCGCCAGGAACGCCTTGACCCAGTTGCCGTCGCGCCGGCGGAACATGAACTCCGTTGTGTCTTGTGCGTGCCCGGTGGACATCGAAAGCAGATGGCGGACGCGCATCGCGGCCAGATTGCGGCTCACCCGCTTGGGTGCATCTTCGGGGAAGAACGACAGCACCGGGTCATCCACCGACAGCAGGCCGTCCGTCACCGCCAATCCGACGGCGGTTGACGTAAAGCTCTTGCTCAACGAGAAGAGCACGTGCGGGACTTCCGGCGCGTAAGGCGACCACCACCCCTGCGCGACGACCGCACCGTGCCGCAGCAGCATGAAGCTGTGCAGACTGTCAATGTCCCTATCCGCTGCCTCGACGAACGCGAGGATCGCCGCCGATGGGATGCCTTGCGCTTCTGGGGCGCTATATGCGAGCATTTTGTTTGTCATCGGTCACTCCTATCTGTAAATAGTATCAGTTTTTTGACAGGATTAACAGGATTTTCAGGATTGGGGGTGCATTTCAGGACGGGGGCAACTTTTACCGCAGAGAGCACAGAGTCGGCAGAGTTACCGGGGATTTCTCCGCGCTCTCGGCGAACTCTGCGGTTAAATCAGAGGTTTATCTGGCCTTTGCCCCCAAGTTGAAATGCACCCCAGGATTGGGGAGCTTCCTTCATCCTGTGAATCCTGTAAATCCTGTCAGAATTTCTATTTCTCCGCCAATTGCCGCGTTCCCACCAGCCCGATGATGAGGCACGCGATGCCCACCACGCTGAACATCGGCTGGATGCCGATGCGATTCGCCAGAACGCCGCTGAGCCACGGCCCGGCGAACATCCCGGTAGCGTACACGGCCTGAAACAGCCCCATCGCCGTGGCGCGCTGTGTTTCGTCCACGTCGCGGATGCTCAACCCCATCAGCACCGAGTAGCCGATCCCCGCCGCCAGCCCGAAACAAATTTGCGCGATGAAAACCAGTGGCAGTGAGTGGGCGAAGGTCAACATTCCCATCGAGAGCGCAATGACGGCGAACGTGAACACGACGATCCACCGCGAACTCACCCGTTTGGCGACCGCTGACGTGGCAAAGCTGCCCAGCATCACCATAGCGATATTGAGACTGGTCAATAGGCTCAGCGTGTCATCCGAGGCCCCCAGGTTCTTTGCCAGGATCGGCGCGAAGGTGAACGGCGCGGCCCAGATCGCAAATTGTGACACGGCGCAGAGCAGTGACGGCACCAGTACATCCCGCCGGGTGATGAGCTTCCCTAGCCCGCCGAGTGACGGGGGTTTCGGCGGGCGTGCCGGTTCGTGGATGCCCGCCATTGCCAGCATCGCCAATGCCGCCGTCCCTGCCGCCACGAAGAAGGCGAGCGGATAGTCGCCCCAGTCGTTCAATGTGCCGTTAACGCTCGTAGCGAGCATCCGCGCGAGGGAGTTGACGCCGGACACCAACGCCGAGATACGCACTGCATCTTCCGGCGGAAACTGACTGTTGACGGCGACGACCAGCAGCACCCACACACTCGCCGCGAGACCGGTGAGCGCGCGTCCCAAGAGCAGGCCGTTGACCGAGTCCGTCAGTCCCATCCACAGCGCGCCCAGCCCCGCGAGCGCAAACCCGGCGATGATGAACGGTTTGCGCCGCCCAATCCAGTCCGCCGCAATGCCCAACGGAAAGCGGGCGACCGCCTGCCAGAGGCCGTACTGCGCCATCACCATGCCGACCAAAGCCAGGTCGTTCGTTTTCGTTTTGATGTAGGACGACAGGGTGGGGACGTAGAAATACATCGAGGCCCAATAAAACACAACCGCCGCCAGATACAACACGATCAGCCCCCGCCGCGAATTGGCCTGTGCCGTCGCTTTCGTCAAAGCCGGTGATGACAACTTGTGCTCCTTAGTCGAAAGTCGGATAGTCGGGTAGTCAGATAGTCAGGTGGTCGAACGCCCATTCGCCATTTGCCATTTACCATTTGCCATTCGCCATTTGCCATTCACCATTCACCATTCGCTGATTCTACCCTTCCGCAACCGCCAGGCCAAAACGCCGCCGTACACGCTGAGCGCCGCCATGATAATGAATACGATTCCAGGTTGAAGCATCTCGAACAGCGCGCCGACGATGAGCGGGTTGAGGACGGTGACGCCGCTGAGGATGCCGCTCGCCGCCAGGTAGATCGGGCGTTGTTCGTCGTCGGCGATGTCCAGCAGGTAGGCACTGAAACTCCACCACAGACTGGCGGTCACAAAGCCCAACAGGAAGAAGGCGGTGAAGTAGAGGACCGTCGGCGCATTGAGCACGCCTGCCAGGATGACTGCCAACAGCGCAGCGGTCTGCGTGATAGCCCCCAGACGAATGGCGGCCCAACTGCCCACCCGGTCGATCAGATGCCCGCAGATCAACGCCGCGGCCACCCCGCCGATACTCTGCGTCGTCAAAAGCGCACCGATAATGGCGTCGTTGCCCACAAAGGCCTCGCGGGCGCGCACGATGAAGAATGGGGATGCCGCTCCCGCCGTCCACAGCACAATTTGGGTGATGACGGCCCGACGCAGCGACGCATCCGTGCGCAGATAGTGAAGCATCATCCGCAGGCCGTGGCGGACGTCGGTTTTGCCGGGTGCTTTGTCCTCGGCTTTCTCGCGGATGAAGAACATGCTGACGAGCGAGAGCATCAGCGCCACGAAGCCGATGCCGAACAACAGCGCCCACCGTTCCGGCAGCGCCGCCCCGTCTTTGTCGAGGATGCGGCTGACGATGATCCCCGCGACCGCAGCGCCCAGGCTGGAAAAGAGCTGCCCGGCGCCAAAGAAACGCCCACGGAGCTTGTCGGGGATCACTTTGCCCACGAGTGCGGGCCAGGAGACACTGTTCAGGCCCTCGGAGGTGTAGAAGACGGCGACCGACAGCGTGAGCACCGTCATCGTCAACCAGACGTGGTCGCGCGTCCACAGCAGCGTGGCGAGCGCCAGGAAGAGAATGGGGAACCGTCCGCCAAACGTAGACCACACCAGCAGGGGCTTTTTGCGCGGCTGCGCGACCAGGAAACTGGCGGCCCAAATCTGCGGCACGGTGATCATCAAGATCCGCAGAGCAGAGAGCGCGCCGATGAGCAGCGAAGAATCGGTGAACTCTTTGACGAACGCGGGAACGATGACCACCGGATCGTAAAAAGCAAAGCCTATCGAAAAAAAGACGAAATCGCCCACGAGCGCGAGCACATTTCGCCGCACGTGCTGTTCTTGCATGGGATGATACCTCTCGAATAAAATGACCCCGTGTGGATGTTGGACATCCACACGGGGTGTATTGTAACACAATATGGTGAAATTCTGCCGGTGGTATTTGCTGCGTCGGTGCCAATTTACCCAGACATGGCGCGCTTGAATTGCGATAAACTGTCCGCAATCGTCAGCGCCGGCGCTTCGATAATGGTAACATCGGGCGGGAACTGACCTTCAAGCTCAAAATAACCGCCTCGCTGCGTAGCGATAACGAACATTGCAGCAGCCCTTTTGTCTCTTGAAGCCGCGTACAGGCGAGTGGCTGCCTCAAGGATTGTCTCATCAGGTCGTTGCACCCGCACCAGGATAGGATTGCCCTTCACATCATCCTTGAGCACGGCGTCAATGCCGCTGTTGCGCTGCACCGGCGCGTATTCCAGGCCGCGCAGCAGCGCCAATGCCTCTTCGTCGGCGTTCTTGTAGGTCTCTCGTCCTTGCTGGAGCAGCCTGGATTCCGTTTTCACCGGCTGTTCCAGGCGTTTGCGGGTGATCTCCAGGGCGTCGTCCGAAATGTCAATGCCAATCGCCTTTCGATTGAGCGAAACAGCAGCTACCAGCGTCGTCCCACTGCCGCAGAAGGGGTCCAAAACGGTATCGCCTTCATGACTGGCAATTTTGATGATCCGTTCCAGCAGCAAGAGCGGTTTTTGCGTAGGGTAGCCGGTGCGTTCCCTGGCTTTAGGATTGAGATAGGGAATGTCCCAAACATCGGATAATGGAACGCCTTTCTTGCCGCCGTTGGGAATGACCCGACCCGCCGCATCCGTTTCATAAACAGTCTTGCCTGTTTCGTCGCGCTTTCTTCTTTGCAGGATTTGGTCAACGTTGGTGGCGGCAGAATAGTCTTGGTAGAGGGTGTTGAAGGTGTATGTATCTGATTTTGTATAGTAGTAGATCGTTTGATGCGCGGGGAGTAGTCCTTGTTGCGCGTTCGACCAGCGCCGGTAATGCCAGATGATTTCGGCTCTGAACATATCCGGTCCAAACACATCATCGAGCAGCGTGCGGATGATGTGCGCAGCATTGCGATCACAGTGAAAGAAAAGGGACCCGGTAGCGGCCAACACACGCCACATCTGCTCCAGCCGCGCGTGGATGAATCCGGCATACTCCGCGTGCGACGACCACAGGTCCTCGAAAGAGAATTCGCGTGTGCGATCTCTTGTGCTGAGCGTGTGCGTCTTTTGGGTGAAGAAGGGCGGATCGAGGTAGATCAGGTCAACGCTCTCGTCGTCGTACCTGCGGAGAATCTCCAGACAATCCCCTTTGTGTACCTGTGTTTTCATAGGCTGTGCTTATTCTCCTCAGCCAGCTTTTCCAGAATGGCTTTCAAGTCAATGCCGGTTTGTTGCTTTACGTAATCCCATGCTTCATCGCCATAGTAGTATTGCCCACCGACGCCTGCATAGAGCGTTTCGAGCGTTTGCTGAATGCGTACCGCCTGCGCGCGGTTGGGATAGTAAAACATGACCCGGATGGGAGTGTAACCGGCTTCTGCAATCGCCTTGATGCGCGTGTGCTCTTTGGTGATGTGATCTCCGTCAGTGGTTGCATCTCGCCATTTGATCTCAATGGCGTTTTGGTCTATCAGGCAATCAATCTCAAACGTGTTAGGCCAGCGCCCCAAAGTATTGGGAATCTTGATAGCATCGGCAGCCGTATATTTGTCCTGGAAGCACAGTTTTGCGGCCTCTTCGAGAAAGGCACCGGCGTATCTGTAGAGAAACCGTCCCTTGTTTTGATAGACATCAATGAGACGGCCTTCTTTATCCGTTATGCCCAAGACGCGGTAGACGAGGAAATGGGATTTGTCGTCATTTTCCATTTCCTCGACTCTTTGAGCGATTTTCTCTTCGAGTTGCGCCGAATAAGTTGCGGCCAATCGGCGTATTTTCTCTTCTATTGTGATCGTAGCCATAACCTCACGCCTTCTTTTTTAGATTCTATTCTACTCGCGCCGCCGCAATCCCAAAAGCTGGCAACTCCACAACGATAGTGTGCTTCTCAATCCGCGCCGTATTGACCGCCGCTGCCCGCTCCATCGTATCCACTTCGACCGCAGTAGCGCCTTCCGGCAGCAGTTCAGGCGCGAACGCGATCCGCGCCGTCGTTGCGACGCCGTCCACCTCAACGAGCCGCAAAATCAGGCCCTTTCCATCTTCGCTTTGCTTCAACGCTGCCAGCCGCACGTTTGCCGGTTCCACGGCGACGAGGCTCAGCACGGGCGGCAGCTCGCCATCCTGGAAGCCGCAACTAACGACGACCGGCGGCAGGTTGAGCGCCTCGCCGGCCTGCATACTCGCGCCGACCGTCCAGCCCGCGCCGTGCGGGACGAGTGCGTATTCGATGACGTGCTCGCCCAGGTCGGGCAGCGGATCGGGATCAATGCTGGCGCGCAGCAGGGTGAGCGCGAGCGTGCCCCGGTCGAAGCTGTGGCCGTACTTGGAGGTGTTGACCAGCGCCACGCCCTGCCCGTCGGCCTCGGCGACATCGGCCCAGCGTTGGGCGACGACTTCCTCGCCGTGCGTCAGGTCGCGGGCGAGGCTGCCGCAGGGGATTTCGTAGCGCGGCTGCGCACCATCAACGGCCAGCGGGAAGCGCACGCGCAGGTGCGGAATGCCGCGATCTTTGTCGCCGATTTCGCGCCAGTCCACCCGCAGGCGGAATTCGACGCGGGG